>JAABUS010007780.1_pt1 | contig 12083 bp, 11 predicted proteins | sample 5560161 | NCBI WGS metagenome assembly JAABUS01 (sample SAMN10711885, study PRJNA513376) | rock metagenome | isolation source: Antarctica rocks | place: Antarctica: Victoria Land, Trio Nunatak nord | collected 2016-01-04 | reverse complement strand
CTGTTGCCGAGGTTGCTGAACGCCAGGCTCGTGATTCCCGCGAGCGCGAGCGGCATGACGAAGACGAGGATCAGTACGGAGCGATCGCGCCAGGCCTGCCGGATCTCCTTGCCGAAGATCGCGCGAAAGGCGCCTCCCCTAAGCATCGCGCAGGGCCTTGCCGGTGAGGCGCAGGAATACCGTTTCGAGGTCGGGCTGCGCGATCGTCATCGACATCACCTTGCAACCGTCTTCGGAGACGACAGCCATGATCGCCGGGAGCGTCTGTGCGACGTCGCGCACGCTGAGCTCGGGGCCATCCGCCGTCGTCGTCGCGCTGGCCACGCCAGGCACCCGCGTCAGCTTGTCCAGCAGCGCGGCGCTCGCTCGACGGCCGGTGCACAAGCGCACGCGCTCGGCGCCATCGCCGAGCATCGCGACGAGGGAGTTGGTCGTGCCCTCGGTGAGGATGCGGCCGTCGTCCATGATCGCGATGCGGTCACAGATTCGTTGGACTTCCTCCATGTAGTGGCTCGTGTAGAGCAACGCGACGCCGCGCGATCGAAGCTCGGAGAGGTTCTCCAGGATCGCGTTGCGACTCTGAGGATCGATGCCGACAGTTGGCTCGTCGAGAATCAGCAGGCGTGGTTCATGCAAAAGCGCGGCGGCGATGTTCAGCCGGCGCTTCATCCCGCCGGAGTACGCCGCCACCTTGTCGTCACCGCGGGAGCCGAGGTCCACGAACGTCAGCGTCGCTTCGACACGATCGGCGAGCGCGCGTCGCCGCAGCCCGTAGAGGTTGCCGAAGAAGCGGAGGTTCTCCCGACCTGTCAGGTCTTCATACAGCGCGAGCTCTTGCGGCACGTACCCGATCTGGCGGCGCACGGCGGCCTCGCTCGTCGAGCGGGGATCATCGCCTACGAGCACCTCACCAGCGTCCGGCCGGACGAGACCGCAGATTGCCAGGATGGTCGTGGTCTTGCCGGCTCCGTTGGGTCCCAGCAGCCCGAAGCACTCACCGGCGGCGATCTGGAAGCTGACGGCGTCGACGGCCTTGCGACGTCCAAAGGACTTCGTCAGATTCGACACCTGCAGGAACGACGAGGGCATGCGGGCCTTCATAACGCACTCCTCCATAGGGACGACCAACACCCCGCGCAAGCGAGATATGCCAAGGCTCGTTCCAGCCACGTACCGGCGCGCTCGACGCGGCGCAGGGGGTTCGTCGCCTGACCGACATCCTCCAGGACGTGTGGAGCCAGCCCGGCGAAGGCGGCAAGCTGATCGGGATCGATGGCGGTCACAGCGGAATGTTCCGGACGCGGTCGGTGTCGCGCCGCCCGGAGGCGGTTACGGCCAGCGCGTCGAGTATTCGGCCGCGGGTCTGGTGCGGCGCGATGACCTCATCGACGTGTCCCCCGCCGGCCGCGGCGGTGGCGTCGAGGTGCTCGGCGGCGTAGGCCGCCACGAGTTGCTCGCGGACGTCGTCGCTCGTGGCCGCAGCCAGCTCGCGCCGGTTGATGATGCCGACGGCCTGCGCGGCGCCCATGATGCCTAGCTGGGCGGTGTCCCAGGCAAGCACCAGATCGGCCCCCAGTCTGCGCGAGTTCATCGTGATGTAGGCGCCGCCGAAGGCCTTGCGCAGGACGACGGTCACCCGCGGGACGCTCGCCTCCGCGAAGGCGTGGAGCAGTTTGGCGCCGTGGCGGATGACCCCGCCCTCTTCTTGGACGCGGCCTGGCATGAAGCCGGGGGTGTCGACCAAGACGATGAGCGGTATCCCGAACGCGTTGCAGGTGCGCACGAAGCGCGCCGCCTTCTGGGAGGCGTCGGCATTGAGGACTCCGGCCATCCGGCAGGGCTGATTTGCGACCACGCCGACCGGGCGCCCGTCGAGTCGGGCCAGGGCGACCACGATGTTCGGCGCCCACTCGGGTTGGATCTCCAAGATCGAGTCCGCGTCGACGATGCCCGCGATCGGGTCGCGGACATCGTAGGGGTGCCGCGGGTTGGCCGGAATCCTCCGGGAGGGGTCCGATGCCGCGGGCGCCGCGGGCGCGGCGATCGGCAGCGGCGCGCGGGCGTGCTGGGGCAGGTAGGCGAGCAGCCGCTGGGCCAACTGGGTGGCCTCGAGCTCGTTTGCGCCAATGAGGTGCGCGACGCCGTTGCGGCTGTGGACCTCGGGTCCGCCCAGTTCCGCGGCGGTGACCGCCTCACCGGTGACCTCGCGCACGATCCCCGGGCCTGTCAGGAACATCGCCGCGGCCTGGGTCATGATCACGAAGTCCGTCAGCGCGGGCGAGTAGCTGGCGCCGCCGGCGCAAGTGCCGGTCAGGATCGAGACCTGCGGAACGACGCCGGACAGGCCTACGTGCTCGTAGAAGATCTCGGCGTAGCCGTCCAGCGCCGCCAGGCCCTCCTGCAGCCGGGCGCCAGCGGACTCGACGAAGCCGACCACGGGGGTCTGTGCCCGCGCGGCCCGCTGGAGGACGCCAGCGATCGTCGCGGCGTGGGCGGCCCCGACCGAGCCGCCGAGGAAGCTCATGTCCTGTGCGTAGCAGACCACGGGCCGGCCGTTGATGCGACCGGCCGCCCCGAGTACGCCGTCCCCGCCGACGGCGCGGTTACCGACCTTGGCTGAGCGCACCGCGGAGCGGACTGTCGATAGCGAGCCGACGTCGCACAGACCGGTGAGCCGATCCAGCGGCGTAGAACGCTCCGGGGGTGGCCCGGGCACGGCTCGCAGAGGCCGGCCTACGTGGCTCTCGAGCCGCGCGCTGTCAACGACGGTGACGCTCATGCCGCACGCTCTGCAATCGTCGCTGGCAGCACGGCAGAGTCGAGAGCAAGGAGGTCTAGCGGCAGGACGTCGGTCGCCGCGGCGATCATCCGGACGCTACGCGCCGACGGCGTGATCTCCTCGGCTTCCCAGGCGCGCACGGTGCGCCCGCCGACGCCGATGCGAGCGGCGAGGTCGTCCTGTGAGAGCGCGCGCGAGCGCCGTGTATAGCTGAGCCATTGGCCGAACCCGGGCTTGACGGCGGCGGGGCTAGGCATACCGCGCCCCGTTTCTGGGGTCATCCGTGTATATCTCGTTCATGGTTTCCTTACCTTCCCAGCGGGCGTGTAGTCCCGATAAGCGCCGGGGTACACGTTTCATAGACGTCGGTCAGTCCGTGTCGGTCGGGTCGTTGGCTCGCGGATCGTCGGGCGGGCCGACGCGGTCGGAGTCTGGTTCGGGCCTTGGGAGCCGCAGGGCCTTGGCGGCTGCGGCGATGAGCGCCGCGGCGCTCTTGGGTCGCGCCGCAGCGTCGACGCTCACGCCTTGAGCGATCACGGCGTCGATCGAGGGGTGCAGATCAGGCCGATGGTTGGTGACGCTTGGCCGCTTCGGGTCGCGATGCTTCGCGTCAGTGGCAAGCGCATCCGTACCCGCGAACGCTCGATGACCGGTGAGGCACTCGAACAGCACAGTGGTCAGACTGTAGATGTCACCGGCAGGACCGTTGTCCTCGGCCAGCCGGTAGTTGCGCGAGCGGCCTCGAGGACCACGCGGCTCGTCGTGCAGCACTTCAGCGACGCCGAAGTCAGCCAGGAACGCGTGCCCCGGGGCCTGCGCGGAGATGAGCACGTTGTCAGGCTTGATGTCACCGTGCACCAGACCCGTTACGTGGGCGGCGTCGATGGCGGCCGCCACCTGGCCAGTCAGCACGATGGTTGTCTCATCGTCCAGCCGACCGCCCGGGCTGCGCTCCAGGATGGCGTTCAGGTTGGGCGGGGTCTCCTCACTGGGGGCGGGCACCAGGGGCATGGCGATGTACAGCAGCCCGTCGTCTTCGCCGGCGTCGAAGACCGGTAGCACGTTGGGATGGCTCAGACGGCTGGCCTTGTGCGCCTCCTCCACAAATCGCTCGCGACGCATCGGATCCTCGGCTCGCTCTGGCGGCAGAACCTTGAGCGCCACCTCGCGATCCAACCGCAGCTGGACGGCCTTCAAGATGCGGCCGTATCCGCCGCGTCCGATCTCACCGATGATCCGGTAGCCCGCGATCACGTCGTCGGCGCCGAGGGCACCGCGCCTGGAGGTCACGGCGAGCACCCGCTCGAAGATGTTGGGGTCGCGGTTGATGAACCTCCTTCGAATGGCGCGTCGCTCAGCCCGCGTCGCGCCGCTGGCGCTGATCGCGAGAAGCAGGGTGCTCGCGGCGATCGTCGCCAGGGGAGCGATCACTTCCACCACACGATCGGCGTTGAAGCTCAGCTGGGCGATCACAACCCATATCGCTGCCGCGATCACACCAGTCATCGCCACCGTCAAGGTGGGCGGTGTTCGCAGTGGCACCCCGCGGGATCGCCGCGAGCGCCAGACGCGTGTGCCCAGCGTCGTGATCAGCAGCAGCAGCGGGAACGTCAGCCCCACCAGGAACAAGGTGGCGTGGGCCGTGCGATCAGAGACCGGACGCAAAGGGAAATCGCGAAGCGCGGTAGAGATCTCGGCGGCCTGGATCTCCGGTCCGGACATGATGCTGTCGACTGGGACGCGGTGCAGGTCGGCGAGGACCGGGGCGGTGGGGCCCACCACGACCACCTTGCCCCGCACCGCGGCGGGATCGAAGTGACCGTTGAGCACGTCAATGAAGGAGATTGGGGGAAACGAGCCAGCCGGTCCCGGGTAGTCGATCAACGCGCGCCTGGGCACGCTCTCGGAGTGCCCGCGCTGCAGATCCGCGGCGGCCACCGAGAAAAGACGCAGCCTGCCAGGCGCGTGGTAGAAGCGCCGCACGACGGCCTGAGGATCTAAGGGGAAGTAGCTGTAGCCGGGCTTCACGGCGTCGGTCGTATCGAACGGAGCCACACCGGCCAAGTCGGCCACCGACCCGTCCCGGGCGGGGGCGGTCACCGACACCACCGCATGAAACGTGTTGGCCAAGGCCATGTACAAGTGCATGTCCTGCGTCTTGTCCCGCGGCGTGTCGCCGCTCGGCTGCTCCAAGGAGTAGTCGTAGGCGATCACGTTGGCGCCGGCTCGGTCCAGATTGTCGATGAGCCTGGCCTGCTGAGCGCGCGGAATCGGTGGCCGCAGCTTCAGCTCGCGCAAGGTCCGGTTGTCGAAGGCGACGAGCACCACAGGACGATCGGGGTGCCGGTCGCCCCGATGCTGGAAGCGCACGTCGACGCTCCACCGCTCGGGATGGTCGTCGACGGTCTCGACCAGCAAACCCACAAGCCCACTGAGCAGCCCGATCGCCGCGGCGCTCACCACCAGCCGCAGAACCCGCGCTCCTCGCCGCATCGACCTACCTAGTAGTCGCGCGGGGCCAGGAGGCCTCGGCGTACCACGAGCTGAAGCAGCGCCATGTTTTTCTCGCCGCTCTCGATGCCGCAGTCGTCGTACATCCTCTTCAGGTGCTTCTTCACGGCGGAGGTCGTCAGCGAGAGCGCCTCGGCTATCTCCCTGATGGACGTCGCCTCCCACTTATCCTCCTGGAAGTAGCACCGGCCCAACTCAAGAAGGACGTCCCGCTGCCGATTGGTGAAGTCGGGCAGCGCCCGGATCTCGTCCTCTTGGGTTTCGGTCACCGTCTGCGCAGCTTGGCGGGCCTCCAGGAAGGTCAGCCTGCAACGCCCGACCAGGATCTGGTCCTGATGGCTAAGTCTCGCCCGGGTGGATAGCTGGACGCCGTTGAGCACGGTCCCGTTCTTGGAGAGGCCGTCGTCGCGGACGGTCCAGTACTCGCCCGCGCGTTCCAGCTGCGCATGGATCCGCGATACCTTTCCGTCCCAAGTGAGCGCTATCGAGCTGCGGGGATCACGACCGATCTCATACGGCCCCTGGCGCAGATGCTGGGTCCGCGGCCGGCCGTCGGCACCCGGCCAAACCAGCAGCGGCACGCCCTCTGCCTCGGCTTGGGCGATCTCCGCGCTGAAGCGCCCCCACGCCGCCGGCAGCACCGGGTCTTGGGGCCCAAGCGGGCGCGAGGGGCGGTCGCCGACATCGTCGTGCGCCACGGCCAGCGTGCCCCGACTCCGCTCACCGCGGGCGGATAACTGGCTTGGAGGGTCGATGGCGCGGTTCTGGATGGAACCAGGGGTCACGCGATGGGGATGTCGTTGCAGTTGGGGGTGGAGATCAACGGCATCGCATCGATCTGCGTGGAGGGCAGGACGGTGGCGATCATCCCGTTGGCGATCAGCTGTCCGCGGCAGTCGGCGTCGACGGCGAATTTGCGTCCGTCGGGTTGCTGCACCCAGCCGCTGTTGGGTTGCTCGCGTTTGTCGGCGGTCATCACCACGCGGTTGACGGTGGTTCTCTGCGGATCGGGGACGGTGACGCTGTAGCAGTCGGCGACCTCGGCGCCGTCGGGGAGCGGCTGGATGCTGGTGGCGTAGCCGCGGACCTGCAGCGGCATGCTGATGCCGATCAGGCGGTCGCGGCAGGTGGCGTTGACGTGAAGCTTGGTCCCGTTCGGGGAGGCCAGCCAGGAGTCGTTGCCGGTCGCGTACTTGTCTTTGGTGGTGAGGATCTTGTCCGCGGTGATGGGGTGCGGGTAGGGGGTGGAGATGCTCGCGCAGTCGGGCGGGGTGACGTCGGGCTTAGCGGCGATGCCCGCGTAGGCCAGCACGACGGTCGGCATGCCGTTGGCCGTCAGGTGCGCTCGGCAGTCGCTGGCGACGTAGTACTTCTTGCCGTCCGGGCGCTCCACCCATCCGTCGTTTGGCAGCTCGCGCTTGTCGATCGGGACGATCAGCCGGTTGACGTCGGTGGTGGTCTGGCTGGGGACCTGCGCGTTGAAGCAGTCGTTCACCTCGGGACCGTCCGGAATCTGCTGGATGGCGGAGAAGTCGCGCACCTGCACGGGCATCCCCTGGCTGATCAGGCGGTCGCGGCAGGCGGCGCTGAGATGCAGCTTGGTGCCGTCGGTGCGCATCACCCACGCGTCGTTGCCCGCGGCGTACTTGTCGGTGGTGGTGAGGATCCGCTGCAGACCATTCAGAGGGTGCGGGGAGGGCACTGGGAGGCTGCCGCAGTCGGGGGGGTCGACGCTCGGCATGGCAGCGATCGCGGTGTACGCGACGACGGTGGTAGTCATCCCGTCGTCAGTGAGGTGGGAGCGGCATTCGGCGTTGACGGAGAACTTCATGCCGTTGGGCTGCTGCACCCAGCCGTCTGCGGGCAGCTCGTGCTTCTCCGGCGGGATCACGATGCGGTACTGGCTGGTGTCGCGGCTGGGGATCTGCACGTCCAGGCAGTCGACCAGGCCCGCGCCGGCGGGGATCCGGTCGATGGCCGCGAAGTCGCGAACCTCGACGGGCATGCCGAGCCCGATCAGGCGGTCGCGGCAGGCCGCGGGCACCGATGTCTTGGTGCCGTCGGCGCGCAACAGCCAGGAGTCGTTGCCGGCCGCGTACTTGTCAAAGGTGGTGAGGATCCGCTGCACGTCGGAGACCGTGTGCGGGGCGGGGGTTGGGATCGATCCGCAGTCCGGGGCTGCCGTGTCGGTCATCGCGGTGATGGTGGCGTAGGGCACCTGGGTGGTCGGCATGCCGGCGTTGGCCAGGTGGGTGCGGCACTCGGCGCTGACGGAGAACTTGGTGCCGTCGGGTTGCTGCACCCAGCCGTCGTTGGGCATCTCGCGCTTGTCGCCGGGGACGACGAGGCGGTCGGCGCCGGCGGGCGGCTGGGGGTCGGGGACCTGGATGTTGAAGCAGTCGCTGTCGGGGCCGTCGGTCAGTGAGGCGATCACCGGGTAATCGCGGATCTGGACCGGCATGCCGAGCGCGATGAGGCGGGCGCGGCATGCTGAGGTGATGTGCGTCTTGGTTCCGTCGGCGCGCAGCAGCCAGGAGTCGTTGGCGGCCGCGTACTTGTCGGAGGTGGTGAGGATGCGTTGCACGTCGGTGACCGGGTGCGGGTGGGGCGTGGGGATGCTCGCGCAGTCCGCGGGAGCCGCGAGGCCCGGCTTGGCGTTGATCTCGGCGAATGACAGGACGGTGGTGGGCATGCCGTCGGCGATGAGGTGTCCGCGGCACTCCGGCTGCACGTAGAAGATCGTGCCGTCGGGCTGTTCCACCCAGCCCTGGTTGGGCTGCTCGCGCCCCTCGGGCGGGGTGAGCACTCGGTTCTCGGAGGTGGCGATGTTGTTGGTCAGGGTGATCGCGGCGCACGGGAGTGCGGTGCCGTCGGGGATCGCGTCGATGACTGGCTGGTCGAGCACCTGGACCTTGATGCCGCTGGCGATCAAACTGTCCCGGCAAGCGGCGGACACGACGAACTTGGTGCCGTTGGTGCGTAGGGCCCAGGAGTCGTGGCCCGCGGCGTAGCGGTCCTTGGTCGTCAGAATGCGCTCCACGTTTGGCTGCTTCCGGACGGGGAGGTTGTAGACGCCGATGCGGCGGTAGTCACGAGTGCTCGTGAGCTTGCCGTTGCTCTTGGTGGCGATGGCGGCGATGTTGACCTCGCCGAGCGCGGCGTCGTCCTGGTTGGGGATCGTGGTGGTGTTGACGGTGAACGACCAGTCGTCCTTGGCGGGACGGGTGCCACGGCCGAGCAGGTGCCAGGAGCGGCTGGCCGGCTTGGCGGGGTCGGCGGCGTAGTAGGCCTGGAAGGTGACGCCGGCGGCGCCGGCGGAGGCGGCGTGCAGCTCGACGAGGCCGCTGATGGTCTGGGTGAGGGCGGGCGCGGTGATGCGCACGGTCGCGCCGCGGTACTCGGCGGTGGAGCCGGGCGGTGGGGGTATTCGGCCGGGCCAGGCGTCTGGTGCGGGCGCCCATCCGCGGAAGGTCTGGCGCCAGTACCGGCCGGGCTTGCCGCGGGCCACCTGACTGGTGTGCACGGTGCTCAGGGCGGAGATCATCTTGCCGTTCCCGAGCCACAGGCCGACGTGGCCCGGTCCGCCCTTCTTCGGGGAACGGAAGAACACGAGACTCCCGACCGGGATTTTCGAGAACGCGGTCTTGCGCGGCTTGAGGGCGACGGCAGCGGCGTTGGCGCTAGGGAAGCGCCCGCGTATTCCGAAGGATTCCTCCACGAACCGCTCGCAGTAGCTGGCCCACTTCTTCGCGTTCTTCTCGCCCTGGGCCCAGGTGATGGCGTTGGCGGCCTCCAGGCCGGGACCGGCGCCGATGCCGCCGCCGTTGGCCGCGTCCTGCGGCGTGAGTGCGGCGGGACCCTGCTGCCGGGCCCTGGGCTTGAGGTCGGCGGGCGACCGCACGCAGCCGCGGGGGTGGTAGTGCCGGGTGCAGAGCTTGGCGGCCGAGGCCGGCGGGACGATCGCGACCAGCAGCAGCGCGGCGCACGCGGCGGCGAACGCGAGCACTCGGAGCAGCGTGCCGCGTAGAGCGCCCGCATCCAACGCGGGCGGCTCGGGGGAAGGTCTCTCGAGGTGAAACGAAAAACAAGGGTTGCGCACGCCGGGCATCATTGCGGCAGTTGGCGCTACGAGCAAGTGGCCGCGCGTACATCTTTCGTGTACGTGCTCCGAACGGCCGGCCGCTAGTAGCTGTGGCGACCCACGCCGTTTGGCTGTCGGATGGCGAGGTCTACCAGCTTATGCCGGTTGGCCGCACCCGTCAGTTTGAGCATGCGTCCGATGCCCGCGGTGACCGTGGACAGGGCGATGTTGAGCTCGGCGGCGATGGTGTTGTTGGGGACGGGGGCCCCTGCGTTCAGGACCCGCTCGCGGCACAGGGCCAGCAGGATCGGGAGGTCGCGCTTCTCAACGTTCGGGAAACGCTCGTCGTCCTCGGTCGCGCTGAGGTCGTTCCCGGGAGTGGCCTCGAGGAACGCGAGCAGCGTGTTGCCCACGCGGATGCGGTGCTCATCTCGCAGTCGTGCCCGCGTGAGCACGGGCACACCTGCGACCTCTGTGCCGTGCTTGGACAGTTCGTCGTCGCGTATCGTCCAGTAGCCGGGCCCGACGCGCTCGAGCATGGCGTGCGTGCGTGAGACCTTCTTATCCCAGACCAGACAGACATCGCTCTGCCCTCTGCCCACCGCGTAGCTGTCTGCGCGCAGCTCGAGGATCTTCAGATCGCGATGCTCGTCGAGCCAGATCAGCAGCGGCACCTGCCCCCTTACCGCTTGCAGGCGAGCCACGTCCGCCGGCTTACGCTGGCCTCTTGCGAGAGGGTCGATCGGCTCGGGAGCGGGCGGCATCCCGGGATTCCTAGCAGTGACGAAACGCTGCGTCCACGAGGACGAAGTAAACAGATTGAGGACCTGTGGCCCCGTGGCGCCCTGGCCTGAACACGATGGCCGCCTTCCAGACACTCCTCGGAACCGCCGACGCCTTCTCCGAAAGACCCGAGAGCGCGTCCTCGCCGCTGACCTTCACGTCTTCAATGGAGCCCCTCCTCACGGAGCAGAAAGGGCGCGACCGGCTCGTATGAGGGCGACGACGGCGGGCTTCAACGGAGCCCCCTCCCCACGGAGGGAGAATGGGCTCGCAAGATAACAGGCCGGATTGCAGCCATAATGCGGGAAGGTGCGCGCGGTCGCACGCCGATGGTCGCGGTCCACGCGTGCCCTGTCGGACGCTGGCCGTAAGCCCCTCACGGCCAGTCGATCCGCCTCGCGAGCTCGGCGGCACCGAGCTCGATGGGGCGACTGGCCTCGATTGGTGCGTAGGCGCCGTCGGCCAGGCCGAGCCAGTGCACCACCCGCTCGTGCGGATCGACCAGCAGCACCTCCTCGACGCCGTAGCGCGCCTAGAACGGGGGCTTCTCCCACGACTCGTCGTGCGGTGAGAGGATCTCGATGACCAGCGCGGCCGTCGCCTGCCACACCCCGCGGGGACGCTGACGGTGCAGCCCACCGTCGGGGACGCGGTAGTCGTGCTCGGAGACGCCGAGGTTGAACTCGCCCATCGCCGGGACCAGGCTGGCGGCTCGCGCGGGAGCGCCGAGCGCTTCTGCGAGCTGCTGCGCGACGTCGGCGTGCTCGCCCGACGGCGCCGGGACCATGTGCCGCACCCCTTCCCACACCTCATCGAGTCGGTCGAGGCCCGACACCCCCCGACGCTCCAGCAGCTCGTCGAGCCCAGCCGACGAGGGTTCGAGGATCAGCGTTCCGCACCCCACGGACGATACCGACGGCCCCTCCGGCCGGCGAGTCGAGAGCGCCGCGCTGCGCGACGAGCGTCCGCAGGACGCACCGAGCACCCCGGACGCCAACGCAGCGGGCGGCGCGATGCCTCCCCGGAGTGGCTTCGTGCCCGGGCGGGACGGCTCGCGGCAGACCAGCAGCGCCGATTTCCGGGCGCGGAACGCAGGGGGAGGTGTCGCGCCGCCCGCAGACGCAAGCGCCCGAACGCACCAGGGGCGCCCTGCAGGACGCCCCTCGCACACCACGGATGCCGAGTCGAGCTACTTGAGCTCGACCGACCCGCCGGCCTCCTCGAGCTCGGCCTTGAGCTTGTCGGCCTCGTCGCGCTCGATGCCCTCCTTGATGGGGCCGGGCGCCGCGTCGACGAGGGCCTTGGCCTCCTTGAGCCCGAGGCCGGTCGCCGCGCGGACGACCTTGATGACCTGGATCTTCTTGTCGCCCGAGGCCGTCAGGATGACGTCGGCCGTGGTCGACTCCTCCTCGACTGGGGCCGCGTCGCCGCCGCCGCCACCGGCGGCCGGGGCGGCGACCGCCGCGGCGGAGACGCCGAACGTCTCCTCCAGTGCCTTGATGCGCTCAGAGAGCTCCAGGACCGAGATGCTCTTGAGCTCTTCGATCCACTCGGGGGTGGTGGTGGCCATGTCTAGTTCTCCTCGGATTCGGTGGAAGTGGATGCGTCGTCGGGCCCTTCGGCCGGGGCGTCGCTGGACGCCGGGGTCACGGGGGCCGCGGCGTCCTGGTCGTCGTTCGTGCTCGTGTCGGGCTGCGCCTCGGCGTCCGGAGCCGTATCGGGCTCGGGGCCTGGAGCCGCCTCGGCGGCCGGAGCCCCGTCGGCCTCGCCGGCCGGGGCCGCCGCTGCGGCCGGAGCCTCGTCCGCCGGGATCTCTCCCGACTGCTTCTTCTCGTTGATCTGCCCGAGCTGGATGGCCAGCCCGCCGATCAACGCGCTCAGCGTCCGGGCCAGCCCGGAGATCGGCGAGGCGACGATGCCGACGAGCTA
>JAABUS010007779.1_pt1 | contig 12083 bp, 14 predicted proteins | sample 5560161 | NCBI WGS metagenome assembly JAABUS01 (sample SAMN10711885, study PRJNA513376) | rock metagenome | isolation source: Antarctica rocks | place: Antarctica: Victoria Land, Trio Nunatak nord | collected 2016-01-04 | reverse complement strand
GCGGCAGCAAGCCACTGACCCGCTACTTCCCCGAGGTTGCGCGGGACGTGCTGAGGCTGATGCCGGTCAAGTGCGTCGTCGATGCTGAGATCGTCGTGCGGTCCGGCACCCCCGGTCACGAGCGGCTCCAGTGGGAGCACCTGACTGCCCGCATCCACCCGGCCGAGTCGAGGATCATGAAGCTGTCCGTGGAGACACCTGCCGAGCTCGTCTGCTTCGACCTGCTCGCGCTGGGCGACGAGTCGCTGCTCGACCTGCCCTTCCGGGAACGGCGCCGGCGCCTCGAGGGCGCCTTATCCGGACTCAAGGCGGACGACCCGGTCCACCTGACCCAGATCACGACGGACGCCGACAAGGCACGGGACTGGTTCGAGCACTTCGAGGGAGCCGGGCTCGACGGCGTCGTCGCCAAGCCCCTCGAGCAGCAGTACGCGCCCGGCAAGCGGACCATGCTCAAGATCAAGCACTCGCGTACCGCCGACGCTGTCGTCGTCGGCTACCGCGTCCACAAGTCGGGGCGAGGCGTCGGCTCGCTGCTGCTGGGTCTCTACGACGATGGCGGTGCGATGCGCAACGTCGGAGGAATCGCCGCCTTCACGGACAAGCGCCGGCTCGAGCTCATCGAGGAGATGCAGCCGCTGGTCGTCCGGGACGAGGACGGGACCGTGGCCGGCGCCGAGACGGACCGGTCCCGGTTCTCCGCCAACAAGGACGTCTCCTTCGTCCCGCTGCGGCCCGAGCGCGTCGTCGAGGTCGCCTTCGACCAGATGGAGGGCCAGCGCTTCCGGCACGCGGTGACCTTCGTGCGCTGGCGCCCCGACCGTGACCCGCAGTCGTGCCGGATGGACCAGGTGGAGCGGGCACCGGCATACGACCTGGCCGAGGTGCTCGCTACGCCCTGAGCGCTGCGCGGCTGCCTCCTCGGGCCGCGAATGTGCGCGACCTTCCGACCAGATCCGCCCGCCCGGCAGCCCCGGACCGCGAATGTGCGCGACCTTCCGACCAGATCCGCCCGCCCGCAGCCCCCGACCGCGAATGTGCGCGACCTTCCGACCAGATCCGCGCGCCCGCAGCCCCCGACCGCGAACGTGCGCGACCTTCCGACCAGATCCCCTCAAGCCGTCCGTCCGTGGTGCTGGCCCGGGATCAGTCGGTGTCAGCACGCTTTCGTGACGGTTGCACCCTGGCCGGCTCGCCCGGCATCTTCGGGGTGCGTCCCCGCTCAGCGTTGTGCGTTCGTGCTCAGCGAGCGTGCTCAGACCAAGCGTTGTGGCCCAAGTTATCGGGCGAGTTTTCGCCCCAATATCGAGAGGAACCTAGGCATGACAACCACATTCCCACCCGAACTCGTCGCCGCGGTGTACGCGCTCGGAGACGATATCGACGCCTTCAAAGTCAAGCAGGACACCCTTGAGCAGTCGACCCGCGCCGCGTGCATCGAGCAGTTCGACGCCCGGCTCGACGCCCTCCAGGCCGAGGTCGAGTCGCTCGAGGTGACCCGATGAGCACCACGATCACGCCGTACGGCGTCATCGTCACGGAGACCGCGGACAGCATCTCCTTCCGCCTCCCGACGTCTCGTCGACCTCTTCGCCCTCTGCCCTCGTGGCTCACCGACGACGAGGGGGCGCTCATCAAGGGAGCCCTGGACGAGTGGTGGCTTACCAACGTCGCCGACTCCTCCGGGGCACGCCAGGAAGGGCGCGTGCAGCGATGAGCAGCGCCACGCCCGACCAGGTGTCCGGTTCTGGACACCTGGTAACCGCTCCCGCCTCGTCGGTCGACGAACGACGGCAACTGCACCTCTTTCCTCGGACTCGGGGTGAAGTCGCACGGGAACTCGGCGTGGAGGTCCAGGCCGACTGCGGTGCGTGGGTCTGGCCAGGCCCCTGGTGGACGCCGGTTCGCACCAGGGGGGACCTCGCGCGGGTGGCAGCGCGGCCAGGCCGATGTCAGGCATGCGTGCGGGTGGTCGAGGCAGCGCCGTTCGAACGGCGGTCGACCCGATGAGCACCACGGTGAACCGTTCGGCAAAGTTGGCCGAACGGTCGCCTGCCTGCCCGTCCTGGTGCACCGAACACATGCCGGGTGACCCCGGTGCCCTGCCGATGCACCGCGGGTCGGTCACGGTCGAGGGAATCACGGTCGAGCTGGACCAGAACGACGAGCCGCCCGACGCTCGCGGGCCGGGGGTCGGCGTGCCCGCGGTGTCCCCACCGGAGTTCCTCTGGTTGCACGCAGCCGACGCGCGGGTGTTCGCCCGGGCTCTGGTCGCGGCCGCCGACGCCATCGAGGACGTCCCGACACGAGGACGTGCCTAAAGGGTTGCCCAACTTTGACACCCTTGCCGCCACGCGCGGCATACGGCAGCGCCCCCGCTCGAGGTAGGAGCGGGGGCGCTGCCACTTAGGTAGAAACCCTCCTACAGTGTGATGCCATGACTGACACCGGGAGCACAGACACTGGAGACAACCTCGAAGAAAGAGAGGTTGAGCTGCTGACGGAGAAGGAAAGGTTCGAGTGGGTCAACCGGATGGGTCCGGACCGATCGCTCGCACGCCTCGTCGACGTCTTCAACCGCATCGGCTCGGGCAGCCGGATTCCGATTGTTCTCACTCTCAGCGGCCAGATCATTGGTGGAGATCTGGTATCCGGTTCGCAGTGGTTTGATGACATGAACGCCGCGATCAAAGCCAGCTGGGGCGACGCACTGGGGCAGGCCGTGGAGACGCTCTTCGCGCCAGAGGTGGCTCAGTATTCAACTCTGACCAGCGACGACCCCCCTGACGCGGTCGTCGCGACCTTCCTCCACCTCGCGAACGCCTATCGTGTGGAAGCACACGGACACCGGCCGCTCGTCGCCTCCCGGGTGAGGCTCAGCCAGATCGTCGCTTGGGCCCTGGGAGAGTTCCCGGACCGTCCGAAGCGGTAGCGCCCGAGGGTCGCTCATAGCCGCTGGAACTCCCAGTCCTGCAATGCTTTACGCATCGCGGCCTCGGAGTCGTTGCCGTAGGCGTTGAAGGTCACCGGGCCGCTGGCGATCGGGTCCGCGGGCCGCAGAGCTGCTGGCACCCGACCGACGCCGCCGCCGTCTGCGAACCGCATCGCGTTCACCCGGTCGAAGAAGGTCATCCCGTACTTCGCCACCGCCGCGGCCTTGACGACGTACTCGCCTACCGACAGGTAGGCCGGGATGGAATCCGAGGTGGACGTTCCCGGACCGTAGACAGGGCCACCACCGGCAAGGCCGGGGTTCACTGTGCCGGAGTCGAGGCGGTTCGTCGTCAACGTGATCGTCTTGTCCCGCAACGAACCCAGCGCCGTCTGCACCTGGGAGATGCCGAAGAGGGCGCTCCCGACGTCGGCGGTGACCGACGTGTTCGCCCTCCTGCCGTCGATCGCGTCAAGTCGTGCGGCCGTCGCCTGGACGTTCTGCTGCGCCGCAGCCGTTTCGGCGTCAACCCTCGCCGTCGTCTGCCTCGGGACGGCGTTGAGGTTCTCCGTCAACCGGCTGACGTTGGAGGTCGTGAGCCCGAGCTGGTCGGCGAGGGTGTTCGCCGCCTGAGTGGTCAGTCCCATCCTGGTCCCCGTGGCGACGAACGCTTCACGGGCGCTGCCGAGCTTCTTCGTCACGTCCTCGATGGACTGCCCGTTCTTGAAGTTCTCGACGGCCGCGTTCTTCGCCTTCTCCGCGATCCCGTCAAGGTTCCGCTGGTTGCGGCTCCCGGCCTCCGTGCTGATGTCGAGCCCCGCGCCGGCCGTGATCTGCGCGTCAGCCCATCGCAAAGCTGAGTCGCGCTGCTGGTCAGTCGCATCCTTGATCCCAAGCGTGGCGATGCGCTGGTCCGCAAGCGCCTTCCGTTGAGTATCGAGAGACTCCGTCGCAGTGCGAAGCGATTCCTCGTACCCGCGGGAGGCTTCACGTGCCCCTGCAAGCTCGGTGCCGTAGTCCTTGACCGCCTGCTTCAACGCGTCGAGGGCCTTCTTGTTGGTATCAGCCGACTGCACCTGCGCCAGCTGCGCTTTCGTCAGACCTTCGGTGGCGCCCTTCGCTGTACCCGTGGCGTCGGCGATCTGCTTCTGCGCGTCGATCTGCGGGTTGAGGACCGCTGACGTGCCGCCCACCGCCTCGATCAGGGCACCGAACGCCTGTGCCTGCGTCTGTGTCTGCTGAGCCGACGTCTGGACCTGCCGGCCGAACACGTCGGTCTTGCCGGTCAACTCCTCCAACCCCTTGCCGGATGCGACCGACGACTGGAACGCCGCCGTACCCGCGGCGGTCAGCTGCTCCTGCCTCGAACGAAGGCGGTCCAAGGCGTCACCCTGACCGAGCGCGGCGTCGGTGACGTCCTTCAGGCTGACGCCCAAAGTCTTGGCCAACTCGAAGACGCCCTTCTGCTGGAGCTGGTTGGCGACCATCTGCCGGGTGTTGTCGGTGATGGCTCCGGTCTGCTGGTCAAGGGACGCGCGTAGGTCGTCAGCTTGCTGCTTCGCGTCCAGTTGGCCCTTGATGAAGAATCCGAGTCCGATCGTCGCAGCGGCTAGAGCGAGGCCGAGCGGGCCGCCCAGTACCGACTTGACCAGCGTCGACGTGACGCCAAGCTCGACCATCGCGATCTTTGTGGCCGCGATCTTCGGGATCAACGTCAGGAACGCGCCACCCGCGAGCAGTCCCGCGGCGGCAATCGCGGCGAGGCCCAGCCCGACGGCCTGTACGGGGCCGGGCAGGTCGGCGATAGTGTTCACGGCGCCCGTCAGACCCTGTACCAGATCCCGCAGGACGACGTTGGCGCTGCTGCCCGCCCGGATCAGACCAGTCTCAATGGAACCGCGCAGCTGCTCCACGTCGCCGGAGAGGTTGTCCATGTTGATGGCAGCCACCCGCGCGGCCGCGCCCTGTTCCTTCACGCCCTCGACGTAGGTGTGGACTCCCGCCGCGCCCTGGTCGTAGAGGATGGTCGCAGCCCGGATCGCGTCCGAACCGAAGATCGTCGCGAGGGCCGACTGCCGCTGCTGGTCCGACAGGTTCCCCAATCGGTCATGCAGCAAACCAGCCGCCGCCTCGACGCCAACGAACTTCCCGTTGGCGTCGTAGAAGTTGAGGCCGAGGTCGCGCATGGCCGTCGACGCTTCCAGGGTCGACGGGTTCAGCCGGGTCAGCATCGTCTTGAGCGACGTGCCAGCGTCTGACCCGATGAGGGCGTTGTCCGCGAACAGGGCCAGCGTCCCAACCGTGTCCTCGAGCGTCAGGCCGGTCTGCGCCGCGAGGAGGCCAGCCTGCTGCAACGCCTGCCCTAGTTGGGTCACGTCTGCGGCCGACTTGTTCGCGCCGTTGGCGAGGGCGTCCGCGATCCGCGGGACGTCGCTGCCCTCCAGCTTGAATATCTTCATCGCCTGACCGGAGATGGTCGCCGCGTCAGCCAGGCTGATATTCCCGGCCGCCGCCAGGTTCAGCGCACCAGTCAGTGCGCCGCCGAGGATGTCCTTGACGGAGATGCCGACCTTAGCCAGTTCACCAATGGCATTGGCCGCCTCGGACGCCGAGTACTTCGTGTCCGCGCCGGCCTTGAGGGCGGCGGCGGACAGGGAGTTCATCTCGGTCGCGGTCGCACCTGAGACTGCCTTGACATCGGACAGCTCCTTGTCGAAGTCGGCATACGACTTGACCGCGAGTCCGATGCCAGCCGCGATGGCCGCGCCGGCGATGAGCATCCCCTGGCCGACCTGGGTCATGGCCTGGCCGTGGGCCGCTGCGGACTTCTCCGAGTTCTTCGCGAAGTCGGACGTGGCAGACGACGCCGACTTCAGGTCGGAGACGTAGCCGGCGGTGACCGCCTTGAGGGTGACCGATACTGTGCGATCCGATCCGAAGCTCATGCCGCACCGTCCTTCACGATCGTGTCAGCCCAGTCGATGGACGTTCGGCCCTGCGCCTGCACGTCGGCCCACGTCACGAGGTGCCCGAGACGGTCGAGGACCCTGCGCAGCTCCTCGGGGAACTTCTCGTGCCGGCCCATCTCCTTGAGTCCCTCCGCGGTGAGCGCCTTCTCGTCGTGGCTCATCCCGATGATGACGTCGAGGACGGCGAACATCCGCCCCTGGATGTCCTTGGGCAGAGCAGCGAACTGCTCCTCGAGCGGTCGTGTGGTCATGTCTGATTCCCCTTCGGTGTCGAGATATGTCGGTGCGGCGCCCGGTGGAAAAAAGTCCGGGGAGAGAGTGGCGTCTACTCCGGAGGTCTACCGGGCAGCCGACGGGGGGTCCCTCCCCCACCCCTTCGGCTTCGGCGCTCGCCCTCGCCCTCGTCCTCTGACCTCGGGCTCTGGCTTCCTCGTCGTCCTCGCGTTGATGCGTCTTCGTTCGTCTGCCACCCCTCTAAGCGGCTCATCCGAGTGCCGCGAGGGTGGTGAGGTTTCGCTTGCCGAGGGCGTGGTCGAGCCCGGCTTGCTGCTGGGATGCCAGCTCCGCGGCGATCGCCCTGACCCGGCGTGCGTACTCGGTGTACGTGGGTGCCAGCTCGGGTGTGATGCCGGCTTGGATGAGCTGCCACACGTTGTCTCTGGCGTGCCCGCGCCACTGAGCGAGGGTGAGTGGGGCGAGGTGCGCGCTGGGATGGTTCGGGTTGAGCGGCTGGCTGGTCGCCATCCCGAGCTGGCGCCAGGCTCCGGTGAGACGGTCGACCTGGGCGAACGCGGTACGCGCCCGGTGCCAGACGTCGGCGACGTCGCCGCCGAGCGCGAGGATGCTCTGTGAGTCGTCGAGCGCGAGGCCGCCGAGGCGTTCGCAGGCGGCCTCAAGGATGGTCACGGCGTCGCTGAACGGGGCGACGAAGCACGAGGTGATCTCGTCCGCGTGCTGGCTGAGGAACCCTCTCAGCTCTGCCTCCATCTCCTGCTGGACTGCAGCTCCGATGTCGCCGAGGGCCTGGGCTGCGATGGCGCGTTGCACCTCGGGGTCGACGGTCGGCTCCTTGCCGGCGCTCAGCGCGGCGATGACAGCGAGTACCAACGTGTCGCGGTGCACGCCGAGGGTTCTCGCTTGGGTGGTGATCCGCTCGGTCCGGGTGAGCGCGTCAGTGAGGACCTTGGGCATCTTGACGTCGAGAGCGGTGAGGGTGCGGGCGGTCATGGCTGCTGAGAGCTGCATCGTGTTTCTCCTTGGGTGAGGGATGGGTTCAGTTGCCGGAGTCGAACAGTTCCCGAGCGAAGGCCCGGTCGCCGTCGTCCGTGGTAGGCGGGGAGATGTCCTCGCGGGGCGCGGCGTCATCAGGTGGGCCGAAGAGCCGGGAGCGTGCTGCCTCCAGGGCAGCGCTGTCGGCCTCGTCGTCGTCAGTCATGGTGTGCTTCCTGTCGGGTCGGGGTTCGGGATGGGCCTTGGAGGTGGGGGAACCGCGTCGGGCGCAGGCTCGGTCACGGCGGCGAAAGGTAGCTCGCTACCGGCCTTGGCTCCCCGCTGCCGTGGGCTGCCTTGCATGGGGTTGGGGTGACCTTCACGCCCGACGCGGTGGCTCATGGGTCGGTTGGCGGGCTTCGGCCGGGTCGGGGCGGTGCGGTCTCGGCCGCCCCAGACGTGGTACGTCGCCTTGAGCTCGTCGGCGGCCTGCCGGCAGAGGGCGAACACCGGGCAGGGGAGGCACAGGGCGGCGGCGTGGGCGCGGTCCTGTGCGTGGTCGGAGGTCCACTCGTCGGCGCCGTGGCAGGGCGTGCGGACGTCCTGCTCGGTGAGTCTGAACAACTCGCTGGCAAGGGCCTCGACGGCGGTCATGCGGCGGCCTCGCAGCCGGCGCGATGGCCTTGGCTCTCGGTGTGGAATCCGCAGCTGGGGCAGCGGCCGGGGCCGGTCGGCAGGGTGAAGGCTGTAGCGGGTGTAACGCTTGTAACGCCTGCTGAGGAAAGAGAGCGCGGCGCTGTCATGCCCTGCTTCTCTATACCAGGAGGGGGTATCCCTCTACCTTCGTTCCCAGAGCTGATTTCTGGCAGGTATCGGCTCCATGCGTCGGCCAGGTCGGAGCGCTCGTAGCCGCGCGCGACCCGCTCCCCGATGCGGAGCACCTTCGGCTTGATGTCGTACTTGCCGAGCCGGCGCGAGAGGTTGCGGGCATCGAGGGCCTTGCCGCGAATGTCGGCCCACGGGGACTCGTCGAGTTCGCAGAGGGCCTCGAGAATCTCCTCGGTTGTGAGCCGCTCGTGAGCCGCGAAGATGTCCCGGAGGTCGGCCAGCAGCCGCACCCCGAAGCCTCCCTCTTTATCTCGTGCAGCCGTTACAAGCGTTACAGCCGCTACACGCGCGGTGTCGGGCCAGTGCCCGGCTGCGGCGTCGGCCACGGCCAACAGCGGCTCCCAGACGTCGGCGTTGCGGTCCTCGATGCCCTCGGGCAGCTTGGGCCATGCGTCGCTGAGCCGGTGCCAGTGCGAGGCGGCCCACGCGCCGAGCCGGTCGCGCAGCTCGTACCCCTCCGCCTCGTGCAGCCGACGCCGGTAGGAGTCGACGTGCTCGTGCGGGGCACGACGGCGCATCCTGACGACGATTGAGCGGCTGCTGATGGTGTCGGGCAGGTCGTCGAGTCCGGCGAGCGCCACGGCGGCGAACGCGGGCAGCTCCTCGACCTCGACGGTCTTGCCCCGCATGACGCAACGGCCGGCGGTGGCTCCGCGCCGGTAGCCGGCGTTGAGCATCCCGCGGATGTCCTCGTTAGTCCTTGGCCCTGGGACCGAAGACCGTGTCTATCTCGTCGTAGAGGATGGTCGGCGGCCCGGCGTCGTCGGCCACCTTGCGGAACAGGTATGCCGGGGTGACGTTGACGGTGAGTAGCGGCCGGACGACGAGCAGCTCGAGGATCTCCAGTGCCCGCGTCTTGCCGCTGCCGGGTTCGGGTGAGAGGAACGCTATGCGGGGGGTGCACTCGAACGCCTCGAGCGCATGGGTGTGCGCTGCCCAGAGTGTTGCCGCGGTGAGGGCATCGTCGCTGGGGAAGGCGACGAACCGGGAGAGGAACGACCGGGCGTCGTCGAGCAGCTGGGCGCCGTCGTCGGTGTCCGGCACGGTCGGGTCGAACTCGGGCGCCTCGGGGTAGTCGGTGCCGTAGAAGGTCATGGCGTCGCCTCCACGGGCCACGGCTGGGCAACCTCGGCGTGCCGCTCGGCAGCCTCGACCTGGCGCTGGCGGCGGCGAGCCTGGACGTCCTCCCACGGGTCGAGCTTCGCCATCGCGATGACGACCCGATGCGCCTCGCGCTGGAGGGTCGCCAGCTCGTCGTCCATCTGCTTGCGCCCCAGGTCGATTCCGTCCCGGTAGCCGTCCCGGTAGCCGCTCAAGTAGACGTCCCAAACGGGGCGAGGCATCAGCACGCCGGCGTCGGTGGGGCGTATGCTGTTGCTGTCGCCGCCAAGCGCATCTGGAGAAGGCTGGGATTCGCCGCCCGGCCTTCTTCGCTGTCCGGGGCTCACGCGGCGTCACCACCGGTCAGCTCTGCCAGCTCAGTCTCAGCGGCTTCGGCCTGCTCGCTCAGCTCACGGGACTTCCGGCGCGACTGGACGGACTTGAGGGCGAGCCGCTGGAAGTGGGCCTTGCGCGCGTTCTCGGCCCGCTTGGCGCGTTCGGCCGGCGCCAGGATGCCTTCCGGGTCGACCTGGCGCTCAAACGTCAGCATGAGGGCGGCCCGAGCGGGTGCGGTACGTGCGGTGCGGTCAGGGGTGCGTGCCCATGATTCGTGGGCACCGACCCTGGCCCACAGGGTTCTGTCGGAGGGTGTCACGGCGGGGTATTTCCTTTCGGGAAACACAAAGCCGAGCGACATGCCCACCTATCGGAGGTGGACACGTGCTCGGCTCCCGTTGCGGGGCTCTCACCAATGGGGTGAACTGGACTCGCCGTTAATCGAGACCGTCGCGACGCGCCGTGCGGCTCGACATCGTTGATGGATGTCGGTCGGAAAATCCTCGACTAGCTACTCACACTTTGAAGTTGTTTGACGGTGCGTCATGTCAGCAGATCCAACCCCAGGTTCAGGTCACCCGCTCGAACTACACCGTTGGGATTAGTGAACCACAGAAGCGGTGTGCGGGCAAGCCGGTACACCGCGTCCCCACTGTTATTGAGGTCACACCCGGTCCCCGCGCTTCATCCGTTGGGCGGCGGCCTTGGCCCGGGCGTCGGCGGCGCTGGCTCCGTAGCGCTCGAGCATCACGTCGGAGGACCACCCGGCGAGCCGCTTGAGGTCGCGCTCCTGGCCGCCGTTCATCAGGAAGTCGTGGGCGAAGGTGTGTCGAAACCGATGCGGATGCAGGGCCTCGATGCCGGCCTGCCGGCCGCGTAGGGTGATCCGGTCCCGGGCGCCGTCCGGGGTCAGGGCGCCGCGCTGGGTGATGAACAGGGCGTCGAGGTGGGCCCATCGCTGTTGGCCGCGGGCCCGCAGGTAGCGGTCCAGCGAGCGGACCGTGCGGGCGCCCAGGTAGACCGGGCGGACCTTGGAGCCCTTGCCCTTCACGAGCGCCATGCCTTGGTCGAGGTCGAGCCCGTCGACGGTCAGCCCGCACGCCTCAGAGACCCGCACCCCGGCGTCGAGCAGGACCCGGATGAGGGCCTCGTCGCGCCGGTCCCGGAAGTCCTTGCCGGCGCACGCCTTCATCAGCGCGGCCAGCTGCTCGTCGGACAGGACCGGGACGGGCTTGGCCTTGGCGGTCGGCGCGGCGAGCCCGGCCATCGGGTTGGCGGCCAGCTCGCCCTCCTCGACGAGCCACCCGCAGAACCGGTGCAGGCCCTTGTGCCGGGTGCGGACGGTGGACAGCTCCTGCCGTTCGACCAGCCCCGCCAGCCACTCCCGTATCGCAGCCCGGTCCAGCTCCTCGAGGGTGGCCTCCCGGCCCTGGGCAGCCAGCCATGCAGAGTAGAAGGTGATCGACTGCCCGTAGATGGCCGCGGTCCGCTCGGCCTTACCCTCGGCCCGCAGGTGGCGGGTGAAGGACTTGTGCAGGTCGGCGAGTCGGGAGGGCACATCGCTAGGTTATCAGGGCAGTGAGCGCTATGCTCGGTCCCGTTGCAGCGTGTCAGTCGGTGTTTTCGCTGGTGGGAAGCCTAGCGCGTGACGGTTGCACCCTGGCCGGCTCGCCCGGCATCTTCGGGTAGTCAGGGGGGAACGGCATCTCGCCGAGCCCGTCGCCGAGGTCACGCTCCCACAGCCGCATCGCTGGGGCGAGGTCGCCGACGTGGTCGTCGATGTCAGCCCACGGGTCCCCTTGTGCCGCAACGATTTCCGGCACCGTCCGGACCGTGAAGTCCCGGGCGGCGACGTCCCCGAGGTCCTCCCAGCGGACCGGCATGCTCACGGGTGCGCCCGGCAGTGGGCGCGGGCTGTACGCAGACGCGATCGTCCGGTCGCGGCAGGCCTGGTTGAAGTCGACGAAGACCTTCTCGCCCCGCTCCTCCTTCCACCAGGCGGTGGTGACGAGCTCCGGCATACGGCGCTCGAGCTCGCGGGCCACGGCGATGACCCCGTGCCGCACGTCGAGGAACTCGCGCACCGGCGCGATGCGGCAGTGGACGTGCACACCACGGTTGCCGGACGTCTTGGCGAATGCCACCAGCCCGAGCTCCGAGAGCACCTCGCGGAGCGCGTATGCCGCGGTGACGGCGTCGCCGAAGCCGCGCCCGGGCTGCGGGTCGAGGTCGATGCGCAGCTCGTCCGGGTTGTCGAGCGAGTGGGGCTCGTCGGTGACGCGGACCGGCCACGGGTGGAAGGTGATGGTGTTCATCTGGACCCCCCAGACCGCGGTCGCCACCTCGTCGACGACCAGCTGGGCGTGGCGGCGGCCGGAGGGGTAGGTGCAGATGACGGTGCGGACCCACTCCGGCACGCCGCGGGGCGGGTTCTTGGAGTAGAACTCCTCGCCCTCGATCCCGGTCGGGAAGCGCTGCAGGGTCACCGGCCGGTGGCCGACGAGCCGGACGAACGGGCCGGCCACGTCGCGGAGGTAGACGGCGAGGTCGAGCTTGGTGATCCCCGCGTCCGGCCACAGGACCCGGTCCGGGCTCGACACCCGCACCGAGCGCGTCCCGCCGTCGGGGGCCGGCACCTCGAGGACCTG
>JAABUS010007778.1_pt1 | contig 12084 bp, 11 predicted proteins | sample 5560161 | NCBI WGS metagenome assembly JAABUS01 (sample SAMN10711885, study PRJNA513376) | rock metagenome | isolation source: Antarctica rocks | place: Antarctica: Victoria Land, Trio Nunatak nord | collected 2016-01-04 | reverse complement strand
AGGCGAACCCGCGCGGATACATCGCGCAGCCGACGATCACCCTCAGCCAGCACCCGACGCTCATCGAGGGACACCTGGAAGGGCGGCACGTCGACCTCCGCCCCTTCGTCCTCTTCGGCGAGGAGGTGAAAGTGCTCGGCGGGGGGCTGACGCGGGTGGCCCTGCCGCGCGGCAACCTGGTGGTCAACAGCTCGCAGGGGGGCGGGACCAAAGACACCTGGGTCCTCCGCGCCGGGCCGCCGGAACGGGCGGGGACGGGCGCCGGGGCGGGGACGGCCTGACATGCTCAGCCGGGTCGCCGAGAACCTGTACTGGATCAGCCGCTACATCGAGCGGGCGGAGAACATCGCCCGCCTGCTCGACGTCGGCTTCCACCTCGAGCTCGACGCCGCGGGGCTTGGGGGCGACGTCGCCGTCGGCGTCGGCGACCCCGCGCCGATCGAGAGCGTCCTGACGATCCTGGCCTGCCGCGAGGCCTACGAGAAGGTGCACGGGCCGGGGCCGAGGGATCGCGAGGCGGTGCTCCGCTTCCTGACGTTCGACCGGCTGCACGGGCACTCGATCGTCTCGATGCTCGCCCGCGCCCGGGAGAACGCCCGAGGCACCCAGGAGACCCTCAGCGGCGAGGCCTGGAGCCAGGTCAACATGCTCTACCTCTACCTCGGCAGCGCCAAGGCCAGGCGACGGTTCGCCGACAGCCCCCCGAGGTTCCTCGACGGCGTGAAGCGCTCGTGCGTCCTCTTCAACGGCCTGGTCGATGGCACCCTGCCCCGGACCGAGGTCTACCACTTCATCCAGCTGGGCCGCTACCTCGAGCGCGTCAACCAGATCAGCCGGATCCTCGGCGTCAAGATGCACGGCCTCCGCGAGGGGGGGCCGGTCGTCGAGCACGCCATGCGGGTGGTCCACTGGTCGAGCCTCCTGCGGAGCTGCTCGGCCTACGAGTCGTACCTCCGCGAGCATCACGACCGGATCGACCCCGAGGGGATCGTCCGCTACCTCGTGCTCGACGCCCATTTCCCCCGCGCCATCCGGTTCTGCGTCGCCCGCCTCCTCGAATCGCTCCAGGCCATCGCCGAGGGGGCCGGCTTCGCGAGCGAGGCCGAGCGTCGGCTCGATCGCCTCGACAGCGAGCTCCGCTATATCGACGTGGGCGAGGTCTTCGCCCAGGGGCTCGGCTCGTTCCTCTCCGGCATCCAGGACAACTGCAAGCTCATCGGCAGCGAGATCCACGAGGCGTACTTCTTCTCCTGACCCTGACCCCAACACGCCAATAACGCCCCGGGTCCGGGCCGAAGGCCGAGGGAATCCCCATGCTCCTCCGCATCTTCCACGAGACGAAGCTCACCTACACGGCGCCCGTCACCGAGACGGTCTTCGAGGTCCGCATGGCGCCCCCGTCGGACGAGGACCAGACCTCGCTCCGCTATCGCCTCGAGACCAAGCCCCGGGCGCCCGTGACGTCATACCGCGACGGCTTCGGCAACCGGGTGGACCTCTTCAACGTGGCGATCCCCTATCGGGAGCTGGTCGTGCAGGTGACCAGCTACGTGCGGACCCATCGCCGTCCCGCGTCGGGGAGGCTCGCGGGGATCGCCTGGCCCGTCGCCGGCCCGATCGCCATCGAGGCGCTGGAGTTCCTCGCGCCGAGCCCGCTGGTCGACCGCGGCGCGGCCCTCGATGCCCTCGTGGCGGAACTCCCCCGGCCTTCGGGGACGCTGGCCGACGCCCTCCTGCGGATCCTGGGCGTCGTCGGCGGTCGGCTCCGGTACGAGATGAAGGCGACGACGGCGCGGACGCCGCTGAGCGAGGCCCTGGCCCTGGGCCGGGGAGTCTGCCAGGATTTCGCCCACCTCTTCATCGGCGTCTGCCGGACCCTGGGCCTGCCGGCCCGGTACGTCAGCGGCTACGTCAACCACCCCGGCGAGGTCGCCACCCACGCCTGGTGCCAGGTCTGGGCCGGCGAGGCCGCGGGATGGGTCGACATCGACCCGACCTCGGGCGAGTTCCTCGGCGACGACCACGTCGTGACGGCCGTCGGCCGCGACTACTCCGACGTCCCGCCCAACCGGGGCGTCTGGAAGGGACGCGCCGAGGAGTCGATGGCCGTCTCCGTCAACGTCGACCCGGTCGATCGGGTCCCACTGGAGTGGAACGAGTGGGCCACGCCGGCGCCGATGCCGTCGATCGCCCCGATGCAGTTCCAGCGGCTCGGGACCCACGCCGTCCAGGGACAACGCCCGGGGATCGGTATGGGCATGGGGACGGGCATGGGCCGCCCCGCCTACCCGAACCAGCCGAGGGCGCGGGCCAGCCTCCACCAGCAGCAGGGGGAGCAGCAGCAACAATGACGCCGGCGAGGGGCCCCCGCGTTTCAGGCCCGCGTGCCCGTGCCCGACATCCAGACCTTCGGCTCGCGCCTGGCCATGGGCCGCATCAGGGCCCATTCGTCGACCTCGTCCGTCCAGACGACGAATTTCTTCAGCTCGGCCGTCCCGAACGCCGTGGTCAGGGCCACGTCGACCGCGTCGCGGCCCTGGGCCATCAGCACGCGGCCGATCCGGGGGACGAAGTGGCGGGCATCGCACGTGTGCCAGCGGCCGCCGAGGTAGACCTCGAACCAGCCGCTGAAGTCCATCGGGTGGGGGTCCGGCGACACCCCGATGTCGCCCAGGTAGCCCGTCACGTACCGAGCGGGGACGTTCAGGCATCGGCAGAAGGTCAAGGCCAGGTGCGTGAAGTCGCGGCAGACCCCATTCCGCTCCTCGAAGACGTCGAACGCCGTCTTCGTCGGCCGGGCGAACGAGTAGCCGAACCGGACGTTGCGATGGACCCATTCGAGGATGGCCTGGACCCGCCCCCACCCCGGCGGCGTGTTCCCGAAGAGGCGCCAGGCGGTGTCCGAGAGCCGGTCGACCTCGCAGTACCGGCTCCCGAGCAGGTAGACGAGCACGTCGCTCGGCAGTTCCTCGACCGGGTGCTGCACCGCGTCGGGCGCCACCTCGTCCGGGAGGCCGCTATCCTCGACGATCATGTCGTCCCAGATCCGCAACGTCCCGGCAGGCGCGACGATCCGCGCGCAGCGGTTGCCGAAGCCGTCGACGAACCAGTCGACCGGGACGTCCGGCTCGATCCGCATCCCGCCGGGCCGCCGGACCGTCGCCTCCCGCTCGGGGCGAAGCGCCAGCATCAACATCATCGGCGCCGGAGCCGGCACCTCGAAGATCATCTCGTAACCGATTTGGATCAGCACGCTCGCCCCCTCTTCGCGTCCGCCCCTGGCCGCGGAGCGTCCAGACAATTTTGAATTATAGCCGTGAACATTTAGTTTGCAATAGTCGCGACCGGGTTTTCTCGGCCGGTCGCCGCCGCCCGCGGCGGCGGGGTTCCTTGCGTTCCCGCGCCTCGTCGTGCTATGACGTGAGGGGCCGGCCCGGCGTCTCTCGGGCGGCGAGACGCGGCCGTCGAGAAGAGGATGCAGATGACGTATTGCCTGGGGATCAAGACGCGCGACGGCCTGGTGATGGCCTCCGACTCCCGGTCGAATGCCAACTACGACCAGGTCAATGTCTGCCGGAAGATGCACACGTTCGAGCGGCCGGGGGAGCGGGCCCTCGTCCTCCTGATGAGCGGGAGCCTCTCGTGCTCGCAATCGGTGGTGACGCTCCTGGGCCGCGACTTCGACCTGGGCCACGGGCTGGCGGCCGTCGACAGCATGTACGACGCCGCGCGCGTCGTGGGCGACCAGGTGCGCCGGGTCTCGGCGCTCGACCGCCAGGCCCTCGAGCAGGACGACTATAAGTTCAACGTCAACATCATCCTGGCCGGCCAGATCCGCGGCCAGCCCCACGACCTGTACCTGATCTATCCCCAGGGGAACCCCCTGCGCTCGACCGAGGATTCCCCATACCTCCAGATCGGCGAGTGCAAGTACGGCCGCCCGATCCTCGACCGGGGCATCCGCCACGACCGCACCACCCTGGACGACGCCGCGCGCTACGCCCTGATATCGATCGACTCGACCATGCGCTCCAACGTCACCGTCGGCCCGCCGATCGACCTCCTGATCTACAGCCGTGACGAGCTCAAGTTCACCCGCCACCGCCGCTTCCTCGAAAAGGACCCCGACCTCCTCGCCGTCCACTCCCAGTGGGAGCAGGCCCTGCGCAAGGCCGTCCAGGAATTGCCCCCGGTCTCGTTCGAGCCGCCGGGCCAGGGGGCGTGAGGGCGTCCCTCTCCTCGGCCGGTCCGCGATGGTGTCGACGCGCGGCGGGGTTCGCCCCCTCTACTCGTGGTCGTCCATGACCTGACCGAGCCGCTCCGAGACGGCGAGTGCATCCGCGGTCGCGGCGCCCTGCGCCGTGTTGTCGAAGATGCACCAGGTGGGTGCCGTGTCCGCCGCCTCGCGGAGGGTCACCGCCAGGGCGTCGAGGTAGCCGGCGGGGTACGCCGAAGAGTAGACCTTCGGAGAGCCGTGCAGCCGGTAGTACACCAGCCCGCCCCACCCGCCGGGCTCGGCCGCCTGCGGGACCACCGCGGGGTCGGCCGCGACCCGGGCCACTTCCATATCGACGAGCCGCTTCGAGGCCTCGGGCGTGAACCAGCTCGCGTGTCGGGGCTCGCACGCCAGGGCGCCATCGTACCGGCGGCGTACCGAGGCCAGGAATGCGCCGGCGACCTCGGCGTCGAAGGACAGGCTCGGCGGCAGTTGCACCAGGAGGGGACCGCGCTTCGCGTCCAGCGCGGCGGTCTCGGCCAGGAAGCGGTCGAGCGGCTCGTCGACCTCGACGAGGCGACATCGATGCGTGATCTCCTTGGGGACCTTCGCGGAGAACGAGAAGTCCTCCGGGGTCTCCGCCGCCCAGCGGGCGTAGGTCGTCGGCCAGTGGGACCGGTAGAAGGATGAGTTGATCTCGACGGCGGGCAGGCGTCGGGCGTAGCGAGCCAGGTGGCTCCCCCCCTCGGGGAAGTGCCCGGCGTGCTCCTTGGGGATCGACCAGCCGGCGCAGCCGATGCGGACGTCATGGGCTCGGATCGTCGAGACTCCTCTGCCTCGATTGAGGCGCCGATGAGAACGATCTCATTCCCTTCTCCCGGGGGGAGAAGGTGCCCCGCAGGGGCGGATGAGGGGGTTCGCGTTGCGATCGGCCTCGCGCTTGACGTCGGGGCACTTGCTGGTGCCGATGACCCTCATCCGGCCGTCCCGGCCACCTTCTCCCGCGGGGAGAAGGGAGGAGCGCACCGGACTCGCTTGATGGAGGTATGCAATCCGCGAGAACACAAGTTTATGGCGCACCCTTCGAATTCCGCTCCCCCCGCTTGGGCTTCAAGACGTGATCCAGGAACCGGTAAATCTGCTCGTTCGACTCGTCCGTCGGCGAGTGGCCGGGGCGGTTGGTCATCGCCACGCGGTCCTCATGCCCGAGGAGCGTGTCCACCGCGACGGTGTGGTTCAGGGCACGCCAGCGTTCCGGAGGATCTTCCGAGCCGCCGGAGACGAGGAACGGCCGCGGGGCCATCAGCGTGTGGAGCTCGTGCAGGTCATGCCCCGACTCGACCAGGCGCTTGTAGGCCCCGGTGCGTGGGCTCTCCGGGGTGATCAGGCCCCGCTTGCGCGTCCGGCCGGGCTCCCAGCCCAGATACCAGGGCTCCCAGTAGTTGACGTTCGACCTCGCCTCGTCGAAGACGACTCCCGGGTCGGACCAGACGCCGCAGGCGAACTTCTCGTAGAGGCACGAGGCGAACATCGCCCACTTGCCGCCATACGAGTGGCCCATGACGCCGACGCGTGCGGGGTCGATCTCGGGGAGGGATGCCAGGGCGTTGTAGCCGTTGGCCGCGACGTACGCCAGGTAAGAGAGCGGCTGGAGCTCGATCCCGCTCCTGGCGGGGTCGATGCCGCCGGGGTCGAACCCGATCGACAGGGCGGCGACCCCCCGCCGTGCCAGTGCGTCGGCGAAGTCGAGCCGCCCCGGGCGCTTGCCCTGGCCGATGGCCGACTCCGGCTCATAGAAGACGACCAGCATGGCGGGGAATGGCCCGGTGCCGTCGGGCACGAGCAGGTAGCCGTCGGTCGTCCGGTCGGGGGCGACTTTCAGGCGGACGTGGCGCCGGGTGAAGCCGTCCCGAGGGACTCTCTCCAGGACCTGCATCCCCGGCCGCTCGATGAGCGGCGGCCAGGGGCCCATGACCCCGTGCCAGGCCTCGAGGATCTCCCGACGTCGTTCGCGCCAGTCGTCGGCCGACCGGACGGGGCGGCCGTCGTTGAAGGACAGGGGCGACTTGTAGGGACCAAGGTCGGCGGCGAACTCCGCCGGCGGGCGGAAGTGCGGGGCGAGCGCCGCGGGCACCTCGGCTCTCCCGGAGGCCCCGGCAAGCGTCCCCATGACGACCGACAATAGGATCAGGGCCGGTACCACTCCGACCCGTGTCGCACGACCAGGGCGGACCGGGAGTCGGGTGCACACGCCGGCCGTCCGCTTCGTCTTATGCGTCACGAGGAAGGCTCCTTGAAACGAGGGTACGCGATTCGACTCCCGAGGCGAGGCATTGACGCCTCAGGGGCGGAGGGAGCGATAGGCTTTGCCCAACCGCTCGACCTTGTCCCAGTCCTTCACCAGTGAGCCCCAGACGAAGACCGTCACCCCGGTCGCGGGCGGGCGCGTCCCGTGGTCGATCACCCCGGCCACCTGTGCGGCCGGGACCGGCTCGCCCCATTCGGAGAGCTGCACGATCGGCCAGATTTTGAGCCGCTCGCCGGGCTTCCCTTCGACGCCCAGGTGGCGGCCCAGCCGGGCGACCTGCCGCGAGACCCAGGCCGGGTCGTCGGCGTGGCCGAACCGGGCGTGGTACGGCATCGGGCTGAAGACATCGAAAAATTCGGCCTGTGCCCTCAGGTCGATGGCCAGCTTTTCGCGAAGCGCGCCGTCGAAGTCGTCCTCACTCCACGGACTGTGGAACGTCCCCAGGAGCGCGCCGGGGCGGACGTCGTCGCGGATGGCGCGGAACTGGCGGACCCAGTCGGTGAACACGCCACAGCGCCACTCGACCCACTTCGCCTTCTGCGGCCCGAGCAGCATCCCGGCCAGCTCCGGAGTCGGTCGGTCGGGTAAGTCGACGCCCGTCTCCCCCTCGAACCGGGACAGGCAGCGGGCGCAGAAGCAGGTGTCGGGCAGGTTCGGGACGGCCTGCTCCCAGCTCGCGTGGGCGTGATGGTAGTCGAGCCAGATGCCGTCGACCTCGAAATCGGTCAGGGCCTTGCGGAACGCCTCCATCCGGGCCTTGCGGTAATCCGGGTGGGTCGGGCAGACGCCCTGCCAGCCGTCGGGCGGCGGGCAGGGCTTGCCGTCCGAGCCCACCGGCGCGGCGTCGGGGTGGTCCTTGAGGTAGGCCGCCTCGTGCATCGTGTTGAACTCGGCGAAGACCTTCGCGCCCTGGTGCTTGACGAGCCCGACGCGCTCGCGAGTCAGGCCTCCGGAACCGATCCAGACGGCGTTAACGCCGTAGTCGGCGAGCGAGCGGCCCCGGTCGAGGATCTGGGTCGGCACGCCGCCGTAGATGCCCCGGACCTCGAGCCGACCCGGCGTCGTGGGCGGGCGCTCCTGGGCCACGAGAGGTCCCCCGATCACGAGCAAGGTGACGACGAGGTTGAGACGGATCGCGGAACGCATGGGCAATTCTCTTCGGCGGACGAGCCGGGTGTGGTCGTGGTCGCCGGCCGGCTCGGGCGCGAGGCCCGTGCATGGTCCAGGCCGGGTCGTTATCCTCGTGATGCCGATTGTCGAGCCGTGAGGCCCGAGGGTCAACCAACCGCCGACGCCGTGCTCGGACGACCGGGCCCGGCGGCACCCCGAGGAGGAGAGACTCATGTATCGTTCTCGCGCCGCCCTCTTGCTGCTCGCCCTCTCCGCCTGGATTGAACCGGCGTCGGCCCAGGTCCGGGTCCGACCCCAGTCGGCCCGGGGCGGCGAGCCCGAAGGCAAGCCGTGGGCCGACGTCCCCGAGACGTTCCGCCACCTCAAGGTACCCGACTGGTCGGTCCCCACCGACCTGCAACGCTGGCGGGAGGCCGATGGTCCCAAGACCCGCGCGGTCCTGCTCCGGCTCCTGGGCGAGATGCCGCCCCGTCCGGACCCGGCCAGGGTCGAGGTCGTCTCTCGCGAGGAGCACGACGGCTATACGCTGGAGCGGTTCCGGTTCCACAACGGCGTGGACGCGATCGTGCCGGGCCTGCTACTCCTGCCCAAGGGCCGCAAGGGGCCGGCCCCGGCGGTCGTGGGCATGCACGGACACAGCGGCTCCAAGGAGAACGTCCTCACGAACGACAAGAGCCAGGAGTGCATCGGCGCGGACCTGGCGCGCAAGGGGTACGTCGTGGCCGCGATCGACTCCTACTTCTGCGGCGAGCGGGCGGGCCAGGGTCCCTCCGGACGCCTCGACAGCAGCCGCAACGCCGGCGAGGAGGCGAGCCTGTTCAAGCTCAACCTCTGGCTGGGCCGCACGCTCTGGGGCATGATGCTCCGCGACGAGCAGTGCCTGATCGACTACCTCCAGACCCGCCCCGAGGTCGACAAGGGGCGGATCGGCGTCACCGGCATGAGCATGGGGTGTACTCGGGCCTGGTGGCTGGCGGCGATCGACGACCGCGCCAGGGCCGTGGTCGGCGTGGTCTGTTTCACCCGCTACACCGAGCTGATCGCGCACGCCAACCTGCGGAGGCACGGAGTCTACTACTTCGTCCCCGGGATGCTGGCCCATTTCGACACCGAGGCGATCTTCTCGCTGGTCGCACCTAGGCCGATGCTGATGCTCTCCGGAGACCAAGACGGCGGGGCGCCGACCGACGGGATCGCGGTGCTCGAGGAGAAGTTGGGCGCGGTCTATCAACTCCACAAGAGCCCCGGGGACTTCCGAAGCGTCGTCTACGAGAGGACCGGGCACGAGTACCTTCCCGAGATGAAAGCCGAGATGATCGCCTGGTTCGAGACGCACCTCCCGGTCGGGAGTGGCAACACCAGAGCCGAGTCCAGATCGACGAAGAGCAGGATATGTCCTTGAGCCCGAGAACGGGTGAAGGGCGAGTCGCGAGTCCATCCCCTCGTCGAGCACCGCTCCGGCAAATTCCTCGCCCGCCGACCTCGTCTCGACCAGCCCACGAGGACCCCTCGGCGGACGATCCGTAGGTTTTGCATAGGGTGGGGGATTACCACATTCGGGAGGCGGCAGGACGGAGGACCCGGGGGGATCCTCCGGGTCCTCAGCTCGACTTCTTCGACGTGGCTCGCTTCGCGCCCTGTGCGGAGCCCTTGGCAGCGACCGTCCTGGTGGCCGCCTTCGCGGGGGCCGACTTGGTAGTCGTCTTAGTGGTCGTCTTGGCGGCGGCCTTCGACGGGGCGGCCTTCTGCGAAGAGGCCTTCGATCCACCCTGCTTGGCGGCCGCCTTCTTCCCCGAACCGCTCGACTTCTTCTTGGTCGAGGTCCCGCCCGTGGCGGCATTGGCGACGGACGACGCGGCGCCGCCCACTGTCGAGGCTACCTTCTTGGCGCCCTTGCCTACCGACTTCGCCCCCGAGGCGACGACGTTGGAGACGGGCTCCAGGACCTCGCCGACCTTGCGGACGGCCGACTCGACAATCCCTGGTTTCGCCGCAGACTTCTTCTTGGCAGGGGGCATCGCGGGTCCTCTCGATAATGAGGTGTTGATGTCCGTGGGCCGGGTCGCGCGGCCTCGGGCCTGGACGGGTCGTCATGCGTTGGCCCGTTATCAATTCATCATCGGCAAATCCCTTGCCGCGATCCAGTCGATGTCCCGCGACTCCCCGAAATCGAATCCCCGAGGCTGCGGGGCGGGAGGTCCTCGAAAGGGGATGCGGGTGTCCTCGGCGCGCATCGATCGGCGTGCGGCCCGAACCGATCCCTCCCGGCGCGGGGTCGAGCCGTTCCGGAGTGGCCTCGCGGAATGGGATCGCCTCGGATGGCCGGCACGGTTACGATACCTCCCTGTCACAAAGTATGGGAGGACCTCGATGCGCTATCGGACGTTCGGGCGGACCGGTTGGTCGGTGGGCGAGATCGGATACGGGATGTGGGGGCTGGCGGGTTGGACCGGGTCGGACGACGCGGAATCGCTCGCCTCGCTCGAGCGATCGATCGAGCTGGGGTGCAACTTCTTCGACACGGCCTGGGCCTATGGCGCGGGGCACAGCGAGCGGCTCCTGGGCCGTGCCGTGCGGGGCCATCCGGGCCGGACGCTCCACGTCGCGACCAAGGTCCCGCCGAAGAATAACACCTGGCCCTCGCGCCGGGGGTTCGCCCTCGACGACTGCTTCCCGCCCGACCACATCCGCGCGTATGCCGAGAAGAGCCTGGAGAACCTCGGCCTGCCGTGCATCGACCTGCTCCAGTTCCACGTCTGGGAGGACGCCTGGGCCCGCGACGAGCGCTGGCAACGCACGATGGACGACTTGAAGCGCGAGGGGATGATTCGGGCGGTCGGCGTGAGCGTCAACCGCTGGGAGCCCTGGAACGTCGCCGAGACCCTGCGGACGGGCGTGGTCGATGCGGTGCAGGTCATCTTCAACATCTTCGACCAGGCCCCGCAGGACGAGCTCTTCCCGCTCTGCCGGGAGCTCGACATCGGCGTGATCGCGCGCGTGCCCTTCGACGAGGGGACTCTCACGGGGACGCTGACCCGGGAGACGCGCTGGCCCGAAGGCGACTGGCGCAACACCTATTTCGTCCCCGAGAACCTCGCGGCGAGCGTCGACCGGGCCGAGGCCCTGCGTCCCCTCGTGCCCGAGGGGATAACCATGCCCGAGCTGGCCCTGCGCTGGATCCTGTCCGAGCCGACGGTCTCGACGATCATCCCCGGGATGCGCCGGCCCGGACACGTCGAGGCGAACCTGGCCGCGAGCGACGGCTGTCCGCTCGACCCTGGCCTGCTCGACCGCCTGAAGGCCCACCGCTGGGACCGGACCCCATCGGCCTGGTCCCAATGACCAACCCTCGGCAGCCTGGAACGGGAATGGCCGTCAAGTCTCGCGAGGACACTCTCGTGAAGGCTTCTTCCGCCCACTTTTCGCTCGCGTGGCCGCTCAACCCCGTTGCATAATCAATCCTCCCTCCCGATCGTGCGTAGGCGACCCGCACCGTGGCCCTGACCTTGAGGCGACCCATGACCGACATCGACGCCGCGGGCATCATGCGCGAGGAACTCGACATCCTGCGCGAGGAACTCGACGAGCTCCACGAACGTTTCGCCGTCCTGACCGACCGCGTGATCTCCCTGGAGGGAGACCGAGACGTCCTGCTCGCGGCCCTGGAGAGCCAGTCCGAGCTGAACGAACGGTCCGACGCCTGGCATGAGCAGCTGACCCGCTTGTCCGAGCAGATGAGGAAGAAGGACGGTACGCCAGACCGCCAGGGGCCGGAATGACACGCCGAGTCCCTTTCTGAGCTGAGCTGAGCTGAGCTGAGCTGAGCTGAGCTGAGCTGAGCTGAGCTGAGCTGAGCTGAGCCGGTGGCCGGGGCAAGGCGAAGCGTTCCCCGGTGTGGGAGTCTTTGCCGCCGGGGCACGCATTACCTTGTCCTAGCCACCCCGGTGTGGCCGAGGTCTGTGCCAGTCGCTCACCTCGCTCACTGTCACGGATAGACAGAAAACGCAGAGCGAGTGATTCAGGGTGGAGTAGGCGCTGCGGCAATAGGGGGAGGGGCCGAAGGTGCGATAGGTGTGGGATCACTCATGGAGTGAGTTGCAGTTCATGAATTTCGACGGAAGGAGCGCACCTGCTTGCCTGATTCTTAAACCCAGTATCAAATGTTAAGAGTTTAGTTGTTCTGGTTGAGGCTAATTCCTCTGCTAAGGCAATAAAGATGGCATCTGCCGATCGACTACATCCATATCCACTTCTTATTTGTTCAGATCGCATAACAAGCGAGGCTTCACCATTGGGTGGGGGATGTAGTGCGCCCCGGAATTCAGACCAGTGCATAATGGGGGTCGAGGCCCCCGGGGAGGCGCACTGGGATGAGGAAACGGCGGCGGTTCACACCCGAGTTCAAGTCCAAGGTCGTCCTGGACGTCCT
>JAABUS010007777.1_pt1 | contig 12087 bp, 11 predicted proteins | sample 5560161 | NCBI WGS metagenome assembly JAABUS01 (sample SAMN10711885, study PRJNA513376) | rock metagenome | isolation source: Antarctica rocks | place: Antarctica: Victoria Land, Trio Nunatak nord | collected 2016-01-04 | reverse complement strand
CGGTCATTCAGCGCAGTGAACCTCCCCAATCCCGATTACTAGGTCAAATCTCAATATTTTCCAATTATTTTTGAAGCATTGAACTCGGCTGATTCAGAGCTACAATTATGCCTCCCAAAGTATGTGAGGTAGTCAGCGCGCAGAAATCAATCCGGGCGGGGAAAGGTGGTGGCAGCTGAAAGATCGAGTCGCCAACACTCTCAATATTCCCCAATGCATTTGCTGAGTCAAACCTTCACCTTTTCCCATGATTTCTGAATCGTTGAAGTCGCCTCGACCGGCTCGACAATTCGTGTCATAGAAAGTATCGAGCTCGAGCGCGTTTAGAAAACGTTCGGGTGGGGTGACGAATTGATCGAAGATGAGGTGACGAATCGACGTGCCAAGCGAATCGTCGTCGAAAAGGGTTGAAAGCGTCATCTCAGCGATGACGATCGAAAATACAAGGTAGATTCTGATCATTTCTGAAATCAAGAAAATTTGTAACAAGTAAAAGTTATGTTACTACTGCAAATTGCAACATTCAAGCAAAATTGCTAAAGAATGCTTAAATAAGAAGTTTTTTACTTTGCATATCATGAATATTTATGATAATAATGTTATCAATATAAATGAAGAAGTTTCACTGTTTGCAAGAAAAGTTTAGTTTCTGAACTAAGTTATGCTCAGAAATCTGTATACATATTATTTTGTTTACTAGTTTCAATTTTTTCATCTTCACTTCAATCATATAAAAAGTTTTTTACTAAATTTATTTTAAAACTCTTTAAATTCAATTCAACATTCAAAAATAATTATATAATAGTATTTTGTATTTTACATCAAGCTTAATTTAAAGTTTTTGCTTTCACTTTGATTAATAGTGAAGTTTTTACTTATGTTTTTATAAATAAATTCTTCATGCAATAACATCATTTTTTCTTGCATTAATTAACTCATTTTTGCAAACTTCAAAAATTTAATGATTAAGTCACTTTAATCAATAATATTACTTATGTTGTTGAAATCACAATGATTCTCAATGAATATATTAAAAAACTATTTTTTTATATCATTGAATTAAATTAATATTTCATCATCATGAATTTATCATGACTTCATCATCACGTTATTGATGTCAATTTTAAGCATAATATTCTTATTTTGTTTTTCTTCTTTTATCTTAATCATTATTGCTCATTTCTTATCAAGATTTATGATCTTAATCAATAAGAAGAAAATTTCTCATTCAAAGTTAACAAAGTAGCTTTCTCTTAATTTTATTCTCAATTCACTCATAAGAAGCAATTCAATTCATGAATTATTTACAAGAAGTAATTCAGTTTACAAATTACTCATAAGAAGCAATTCAGCACTCAGTTTGCTTGCAAAAAGCAATTTAATTCTTCATTCACTTAAAAGAAGCAATTCAGTTTTCAGTTCACTTGCAAGAAGTAATTTAATCTTTCATTCACTCAAAAAAAGTAATTCAGTTTTCAGTTTATTTGCAAAAAGCAATTCAATTCTCAATTCATTTGCAAGAAGCAATTTAATTTCTTGTCTGTTTATAAGAAGCAATATAACTTTCTGTTTATTCATAAAAAGTCAATTAATACTCAGCTTATTCATAAGAAATAAATCTTACTCAGTTTTGTTTCTCATTTGAAACAAGAAGCTTTTAGTTGTATTCTTTAAATCATTTAAAAAGAATACTCATCAAGAATTAAATATCAAAATTTTTTCTTTTTTAAAACTTTTGTTATTCTTTAAACAGATCAACTTGATTGATTTTTTATACAACTTAACATAGTTGAGTTGAAAGCTTGAAGCTTTGATCATGCTGCTTATGTCAAAGACATTAAAGTGTTTAACATCATTTTAAAGAAAATTAATGTTTTCTTGAATTTTAAATTAATTTTATTTTCTAGTTTAAACTTTGACAAATCAAAATTGCATCATACAACTTTAACTGTTCATTCAAAAAACAGTTCAACTTTTGCTCAGTTTTTATTTTATTTTCAAAACAGTACATATGATAAAAATCATCATCTGAATCTTCATTAAATGAAAAAGAAATTTCATTTAATTGCATTCATGACATAAGAAAATCTTGAAGTTTATTAACAAAGTAAGAATATTGATTCAGTCACAATTTTATCATTCAGATATTTCAAGTTTTTAAATGTTTTCTTCAAGAAGAATGCTGATATCTTGTCTTTGCATTAAACTCATAATCATGTCATACATTTTAAAAAAGATGTTCAATTCTCAATCTTTACTTTGTACAATATGAGCTGTGATAAAATTCTAGAACTTCATTGTTATCTGAATGAGAATCTGAGCAAAGATTTCATTCAAGTCAATTACTTTCAGATGATTATCTTTGTTCTCTTTATTAAGAAACTTGAAAAAGAACTATGCTTCTGTATGAATTATTGAGATTTGAATGTTATCATAATCAAGAATTAATATTCTTTGTTTTTGATTTCAGAAACGCTGAATCATTTAAGTTGAGTTAAAATCTTTATTAAGTTGAATATCATTTTTGCGTTCAATTGAATTTGAATCAAAGAAAAAGATGAAGTTTTCATCATTTTTTGCACTCAATTTGAATTATTTAAATATCTAGTTATGCTTTTTGATTTATGTAATGAGTTTATCTCATTTCAAAAATATATCAACAATACTCTTCATGAATATTTAAATAAGTTTTATACAACTTATTTAAATGACATCTTGATTTATTTTAACAATGAACTTAAGCATGAGATTCATGTTAAACTCATTTTGCAAAAGCTGCAAGAAGTAAATTTTCAGATAAATATAATTAAGTGCAAGTTTCACATCACTTAAGTCTCATATTTAAAATTGATAATCATCATTAAAGAAGTTAAAATAAATTTTTCTAAAATAAACATTATTGTCAATTGATTCATCTTGATCAATGTTAAGAATGTTTAAAGTTTTTTAAATTTCATGAACTTTTATAAAAGATTCATTTATAACTATAGTAGAATAACTATCTCGCTCACTTATTTCATTAGAAAAGATGTACTCTTTGTTTAATTTCAAAAATGTCAGATTGCATTCAACATTTTTAAGAAAATCTTTACTTTTAAAATTATTCTTCATCATTATAATTTAAATCACAAAATTGTGATAGAAATCAATGCTTTAAATTATATGTTTAAAGATATTTTCTTTCAGTATGATGAAAATGAAATTCTTTATTCAGTTACTTACTTTTCAAAGAAGCATAATTCAGTTGAGTGTAATTACAAGATCTACAATAAAAAACTTATAATCATTGTTTGCACTTTTAAGAAATGATAATCAGAGCTTAAAAACTTTATTTATTTTATTAAAATGATCACAAATCACAAAAATCTTAAGTATTTCATGTCAATTATGCAGTTGAATCATCATTAAGCTTGTTGAAGTGAGTTTCTATTTAAATTCAACTATTACATTGTTTATCATTTCAACAAGATCAATAATAAGTTGAATGTTTTAACATGTTACTCAGAAAATCTTTTTAAAAAGAAAGATACATTCAATTCTTGACATCAATATCAACATTAAACAATTTTGAAAACTCATGTTTTAAATCTTAATATTGTTGAAAATCTCACTTTCAACATCAAAGTCATGAAGCTTTAATCATAAATCATCATTTTAAATTCAGTTCAGTTACATTTATTTTCAATTATCTCAGCACTTTTGAAAATTTTAGTTTTCATGAATCTAGAAATTGAAGAATTCAACATTGAAAATGTTAAGTCTCAACTAAATTAAAATACTTTGAATCTTGATGAAAATTCTGCTGATATCTTCACTTAAACATTGTGAAAGCAAATCAAAATCAATGACAAATTTGCAATTTAAATAATCAAAATGCTTTGCAATAAAACACAACATCACAACAAGATCTTTCTAATTAAGTATGAAAAATATGAGAATCATCTGTACTTTTAAAAAAGAAAGTACATGCTCAACTCAGATAAATTACATCTTTGTATCATTTAGCTTACTCATGATAATGTTGTTAATGATCATTCAAAAAAAGCAAAAAGCTATGAATTAATCAGTTAAGTTTACTGATGATTAAATATTTATAAGTATGTTCAACACTTTGTATGAAACTGTCATGTATACACACATTTTAAGTTTTTTAAATAATGAACTCAAGAATAATTGCATTCTCTTTCAATTTTTGAATGTCATTGACATGATATTTTCATGAATTATGTAAATTCTTTATCATTCAATATTTTCATGAATATTACATATAAATATATTTTAGTCTTTGTTGATTATCTTATTAAAATGAAACATTTAATTCTCATCACTTTTATGAAAGTTGAAGAAGTTATTAGCTACTTTTATGCTTATGTTTGAAAACATCATGATTTACTTGAGTTTTTCATGTTTGATTGAAACATACAATTCATTTTCAATGTATGAAAGCATATATGTAAAATGTTGAAGATAAACGTTAAATTATCAACAATGTATCACTCTGAAATCAATAATTAAATCAAGAAAGTTAATACTATCATGAAGCATTATCTTCAAGTTTTCGTCAACTACATGCAGAATGATTGAGTTAAGTGACTTTCTGAAGTTGAATTTATTATCAATAACACATCATCATTAATCACTTTAACATCATTCTTCTTGATCAATTCAAGTCAGAACTTATGTTTAAACTTTGAACTTTCTGAATTTCTGTTTAAAAATCTTACATTTTAAGCTTGAAACAAGTTAATCAATGTCAAAGAATTTATCAAGAAAATGAAGAAACTAATTAAGCATTTACGTGATGAGATGCTTATAGTTCAAATCATTTATGAATTTCATGTCAATCTCTCTCATCATTCTTGTTTTAAATACTTCATTGAAGATGAAGTTTAACTGAATGTTTGCAATCTTAACATTGTTCATTTTGCTGTCAAGTTAAATGATTGTAATATTGATTTCTTCAAGATTAAACATGTCTTTAAGAACAATTTTCTAGTTATTGAGTTAAATTTTTCAATATTCATGAAGATTCACTTAATCTTTCATGTTATTCTTTTGAATTATATTGCAAATGACTTTCTTTCAAATCAACATCAGAAATCTTAAGAACTTATTATCATCAAGAATGATGAAAGATTCTGATATGTAAATAACATACTAAACTTCAAGTATGATAAATGTTATAATTCACTTCTGCTCAAGTATTACATTGATTGAGAAAATCATTTCTTTATTTGAAAGTCTTTCAATCTTTTAAATAATTATGAGCAAATGCTTAATGAATATCATCTTATCAATTCTATCATTGAAGAATCACATGTATTATCATGTGTGATATCTTAATATTAATGTCAAGAACTTTAAATTCAATCTTCATTATTTCAATTCAACTCAGATCTGATTCAGATCTTGTTTAAATTTAACTTAAACATTTTGTTTAAATTTAACTTAAATGTGACTTAAATGTATTTTAGTTTCATTTGTACATCATTATATTAAACTGCATTTTGTCTTTTTTTTGCTCAAATCTGACGCAGATCTTGTTTAAATCTGATTCAAACATTTTATTTAAATGTGATTTAAATGTGTTTCAATTTTCATGCATCATCATGTTAAAATGCATTTCATTTTATTTCATTCTTCAGATATTTTGCTCAAATTTAACTCAAATGTGACTCAAATTTATTCTAGTTTCATTTATGCTTCATCACATTAAAATGCATTCACATTAATTTTCATTTTGTTTTAATCTTTATTTTTGATTCTTTTTTATTTTATTCTGTTTCTTTTTATCATTTTGCAAAAGCTCAGTTTTGAAAAAAAGAGTTACTGTCATGATGTCAAATCATTAACTCAATTTAAAACATAAATCATTAATATTTTAAATAATCTTAATTCATTGAATCTGTTTTGCAGTTTAATGAATTAAGTCATTAATTTAATTATCATCATTTTAATTTAATTTCAGCAATTTTGTTTTAATCATTTCAATTATATATGCAAACTTTTACAATTTTAAGTTAATAAAACTATTGTTTAATCTTGATTCTGCTTAATTCATGTATATAAAAGTTGAGTTTTCATTCTTTTTTTTTGCTTTTTGTCTTTCATCTTGTATATTATCTGATATATTGTTTTATATTTAGTTCAAGTAATATAATAATCAATTCTTTATATTGATAAAATCTTTAGTTCAGTTTAGTCTTTAACAATTATCAATTGCTCATCACATACATTAATGTAATGAATCAACTCAATAAAATCATTCTGATTGCATCTTTCAATATTTTTATGATCACATATGTTTAAATCTTGCAAGAATGTTTTCTTCATGTTTTTCATAATAATAATAATAATAATAAATTCATACATTTTTATGACATCGATTAAATCAACTCATGAGAAACTTTATGCTATGTATGTCGAGTGAGTAAAACTCTCTGAGATAGAAAATCGCTCGCTGTTTATATAACTGCTACATGCAGTTAAAATAATAAAACTGAAACTATGTATCAAATTTGTTCATGATGATTGCACATTAAAGAATGAATGTTATCATTTTAAACTGCTTTAGCAGCTTTGTTTTCATCATCATTTTCACTGTTGTCTTGAAATTCTTCGTGATTGAGATGATGACTTGATAGTTTGTGAAATCAATGTTTTATAACATATTTAATTGAAGATGCATTCAATTTGAACAGTGCATCAGAATATGCTTGACTGTCTGATGATTTCATTTGCAGTTGCATTGAGAACTATTCATGCTCAGCATGTTTCTTGAATGCAAATAAATTTTCAGCTTTATGCATTCAATTTTGATATAAGTTGTAAAAATGCTTTTAATCTTTTGAAAATTGTTACACATTTTTACTGACTTCTTGAATAAATGAAATCTTTGAGTAAGAAATGCATTAATGTCTGCAATGCATTTTTTATAACTTTTTCATCAAAGATTTCATTGACTTTTGTGAAACTGTGTAATTGCATGTTTACTCATTTGAATCATCATTAAGAAATTGAATCATTTACATTTAAATTATATTTTTGCTTCTTTGCAAATTGAAGCATTCAAAAACGTCATTTTTTTGAAAATCAAAAAGTAAAAAATGAGTCTATTAGTTTTTATCAAATAAGCACATATGATTTTACATACTCATTAAGTCTTCTGTGTTCTGTCATTGATTTAACTGCATAGTGTAACTTGATTCTGTAGTCTGTTCAAATGAACATGTAGCAAGAATGTATATGCTTCAACTTGCAGCGTTTTGATGTTCACTTTTCTGAAAACATTAATCACATGATACAGCGCTTGATTCTGAAGAGTTTTTAATCTTTATTTCATACTCAACAATTCTTCTTCTTTATTACGTTGATATCATATTGATGTTTCAAATGTCATTTTTGATCTTATCATTGCAAAGTATATTTATCTTGCTTTTGCAAATGTAACTTTTTAGATGAAGATTTCAAGTCAATTAAGCATCAGCATTTTAATGATGTAATTTGCTTCTATTTGATGAAGATGTAAATTTTATCATAGTTTTATGTTTAATTGCACTTCAAGAATTCATACATCTGATTTCAACTTTATTACTAAGTTTTTTATATATAAACTGACTGTCATGTTAAATCTTTTTAACTTACAAGTAAAGTGAGTGAATTTGTATTTCTCTGAAGTGAATGTAGCATCATGAGTTCAAGCTCACTTTGCACAGATGTTGTGTATTCAACTCAGTGATTTGCAAATTAATTCTGTGATTTTGTCATAAATCAGAATATTGATGTCATTTACAAAGTTAAGTACTTTGATTTTGATTTTTAGAACTTTGCATTTTTCAATTAAGCTTGTGTTAAAGAATAGAAAGAAAATCAATAATATGAAAAATCTTTGTGATATGTCAGCATTTACTTGTTGCATTGCATTGATTTATTTATTGAATGTCAGCAATGACTTTCTGTCTTTCAGAAAGCTGCAAGTTCATTCAACTATATAATTCAATGTTCTTTTCATTCTTAAAGTATGCAGAAGTCTAGTGTGCAAGACATGATTGAACATCTCAGTAATGTTTAAATTAAGCATGAAGATTACATACTTAATTTTGCAGTCTCATACTGCATGTACTTGATCTACTAGTAGATTCAATGCTGAAATCATGAATTACTTACATCTCACTCTCATTTGAGTGTTTGAAAGCATGTGATGAGTCTCAATAATGTCACTTAATCTTTTGATCATGATTAGTTTTAATGTTTTATTCATGATGTTTAACAAAGTAATGAGTTAATACATCTTCAAGTCAATGTAATCACTCTTCTTTGATTTGCACAGCATTATTGTTTGAGTTTTTTTGAACTGCTTTAAATGATATTTGTGAATTACACATGCATTGAATAAATTGATTAATATCAAAGTCAGTTCTGTTAAACTCACTTAAAGCACTTTATTTGAAATTTCAAATGCATCTGACACTTTGTCAACTTTTACTCATTGAATCATCTGTCTCATTTTATCTTGCAATAAGATTGAATTGAATGACATTGTCAGCAATATAAATGATCTTGAAATGTTATTAATGTTTGCTTGAAACAATGATGAAAAGAATTTCTTTTATAACATTTTTGTTTTTTCTTTGAATGAGTCTGCTGTGTGATTGAAATTGTTACTTTTTAATGATAAAAACTGTGAAAGTTTCTTGAGTAGTTAACTTTCAATTCTGACTCATTTTGCAAAATGTCAAATTGATTTTGATTCATTGCTCAGCTTATGCATCTGTAATTTAAAATGTAAATGTTTTGTTTCTTTAATGATCTTGTTTTTGTGATTGTTGTATCTCAGATAGTTGTTTCATGTCTCTAGAATACTCTGCAATTTTCATACAACTCATAATCGTTATGATTTTATCACAACTTTTAAGCAAATCTGATTTCAAAAGTCTTGTGCTTGAATTGATGACTTTGCTCAAGAAGTAAACTTCTTGATAATCTTTTGTAATACATGAATGATCTCAATTACTCTGTCATTTATCGCTGTCTTGTCATTGAGAAAATGATCAACGAGAAGATGTATTCTTAAATGAGTGTTTAATGCTTCTGTGTTCATTTTCTTTCATAATCAATGAGTCATAAGCTGCATGAAGAATGTGCGTAGACACAACTTCATGATAATTGAAAGATGATCAGATTTCTGATGTAAATCAATTCTCATCTTGCATTTGTATATCATGAATTGAATTTTCTCACTTTCAAACACTAAATTTATTATCATAAGCTGATTGTAAATCTTTCTAGTAATTGTGTTTAATTCAAGCAGTAGTTTTAATCTTGCATTTGTAATGATGTTTAGTAGAGCATTTATCACTATGTAATGAGTAAAGCATCTTCTGTCTTCTTAATGTGAATGATGTAGATTGAAATCTTTTATGATTAACTATTTGCAATTATTTTTAATTAGTTCATTCAGATGAGAAATAGTAAATGATTCTTCTATGAAGATGATAAACAGCAAGCATGAATTGTAAACATTTATAAGTCGTAACATTTATATCTCATCTTTCAAGTTACTAGTTTGTAGCTTGATTAAACAGATGTTCAATTCAATGATTTTTATTGTTCATTAATTGAGTTTTAAATGCTTGTTGATATAAATGCATGTTTTTACTTGAAATAATGAGTTTTTCACTAAATGAAAGAAGTTGTAAATTGAACTAAATGTCTGCAAAGTGTTAATGTTGTGACTTTATTTCTGAATGATTATTATGTTGAATTTATGAATTTTTTTATTTATCAGAAATGATTTTTGAATTTTTAATAATTTTCTGATGTTGTACTGTAGAATTTGCAAAAAAAATTGATTCATCATAAAGTTATCTGTAGCTGTTGTTGACTTTGTACAAAGACAGTTTTTTATATGCTTTTAATCATTAAGAATCTTTTGCATTTTCTGATTTAACATTTCTGTATTTATTCAGATGTTATGTCTTCTGAGTCACTAATCATGCATGAAGAGTAATTGACTCGTCTTTTCTTGACTTTCATCACTTGTCATGTTGACTTGTTAACGTCTCGACTACTTGTTATCATCAAGATATTCATTGAACTCAAGAAGTTCAAAAAGAAAAAAAAGAATGAGCAATTATCTTTCAATGCTTTAAAGTATCTGATTAATTTGTTTCAAAAGATTTCTTCTGATTACTTTATTTGTAATTTTTACTTGAGACATAAACATTTTCAGAGTTCATGACTATTGTTGCAGTTTGCACATCATCTTTTATTCATTGATACAACGCATCTTTTAATGTGATGTTTATCTGCACATTTGAAGCAACATTCTTCATTTTTGCAAAATTTAGTCATATAATCAAATTTGAAACATTTATAGCATTGTATAATACAACAGTTCTTTTTAAACAATTTGTATGAATATTCTTGATATGAATTTAACATGTTTACATTTAATAGTTAATTCATTATTGTTTTGATCACAATCTTTATGATGAGCGATGAGTGAATCTTTTCACTTTCAACTATTTTCTTGAGTCAAGCTATTCTCAGCATCTTTAAATCTTCATGAAGTTTCATGTTGTTCTTTATTAATCTTTTGATGACTGTCTTCTGATTGCTTGTGTTCAATATGATGTGTACATCATGTGCTAGTATCACAAAGCTTCTACACACTACATGCGCTGAGCTTGCAATTTTCTTCACTCATGTTTGAAACTTTTCTAAAGCTGCTTGAACTTTTGAACTCATCACATGAAGTATGATGTTTTCGCTTTCAAGCTTACAAAGCAACATTATTGAATTTCGTTGCATCATCAACATGTTTGCAATTTCTTGAAAGATCTGATTAATCAATCTCTTTTGTATCTTTTTTATCTCTTTTTTTTTCATTATTTTCACTAGAATTTTACATTTTTTGCAAAGTGATGACAGATTATCTCTGAATCATTGCTCTTCAATTATCACTTCTTCTCTTGTTACATTGACTTATGATGATGTTTTAAATGTGAAACGCATATTTTTTTATGTTTGTAGCTGTTTATTAAGAAGTTGAATGAATATCTTCAACTTCTGTACATTTTTTGCAATGAATGCATCTTGACTTTCAATCTTTCTTTCTGAGACATTTTAAAGACGTTGAATCAGCTTTAAGATCACTTCTTTTCATGAGTGATCTTTGTTCTTCTCTTTCTTTAACGTCAATGTCTGTATTAGTAAATCGATGATGCTGATAACTTTCATCTCATCATTGCATGAATGTTTAAACTTTACATTGCTGTCTCTCTGTGATGAATCAACGCTGCTTGCAATCATCATTGAATCAATATTACTGCTGCTCATGCAATTCATCATCATTTATTCATTTACTCAATCTTTTCTCTCTTGTTTATAATGCTTTGTTCAAAAGTTCATTTTGCGCGCGTTGCAATTGTTATTTCATGTTTTTCATATGAAATGAAATATGCAAGCTAAAGTTATTCAATCATTGCATTTTAACAAAGTTGTAAAGTATTTATCTGCAAAAGAAATTATTTTCTGTAAGATTTTAAAGTTACTTTTGTTGTAAGTTGTAGAAAGTTTGAATAATTTTATCTTTTCAAAAATAATAAATAAATACTCAATATAATTGAAAATCTTGAATATTCATGTCATGTTGATCAATAAACTTTGACATCATGCTCAACATCATTAACTCATGAATATGAGAAAAACTTTCTATCATTAAATATTCTGCATTTATTTAAGAACTTACAAATTATAATATTAAATTTCTAACAGCAATTACGTTGAATAAAAAGAAAGATTTTGCAAGACAATGTCATTATATGATCACAAGAGCAAAATCTTTCTATTTATTTTTTATATAAAGTACATGATTCATTTTCTTCATTGCAAAACGTGATGCTCATAATTTTTTATACATACTGAGTGTTTCTTGATCTTTGATCTTGCAAGTCAATAAAGATTTTCAATTTTAAAAATTACATTCAATGTGTTTTTATGATTTAAGTATAATGACAGTTTAATTAATTGAGTTAAACTTTAACATTCTGTCAAAATGTTAAAAAAGTATCAATGTATTTGCTT
>JAABUS010007776.1_pt1 | contig 12088 bp, 11 predicted proteins | sample 5560161 | NCBI WGS metagenome assembly JAABUS01 (sample SAMN10711885, study PRJNA513376) | rock metagenome | isolation source: Antarctica rocks | place: Antarctica: Victoria Land, Trio Nunatak nord | collected 2016-01-04 | reverse complement strand
AACTACGGTGAGCACAGGTCGTACCTTCCCGACCGGCGTTGGCGCGCCGACCTTGCTTGAGGGCTTGCAGGTGATCGGGAGGGTACGACCCCTCCAGAGCTCATCCACAGGTCTCAAGCATTGCTCCACGTCCACGTCCACGTCCACAAGGCTCTTGGTCACGACGCCCCCTTCTATATACGGCGACTGATTCATGGATGTACGTCCGGCGGCCCGATGCATCCCCGCGACTTATCGCAATCCTGCACCCCTCTGCTTCACGAGCGCGGTGAGCGCGGTGAGGTTGGCATCGAGGGGGTCGACGGCGTCGAGGGTGAGGTCGGGGGCGGTGACGGGGCGGAACTCGGCGCGCATGCGTTCGACGTGGTCCCAGCCGATCTCGTGCCAGCCGGGGATGTCGCGCCGCCGTCCTTCCACCCTCTGACGGTGCAGGGCCGGGTCGCCGCAGACGCACTGCACGATCAGCAGCCGGCCGCCGTGCCGCTCGACGTTCTGCCGCCACCGCAGGGCTGTCGCGTCGTCGAGGACCGCGTCCACGACGGCTGACTGGCCGAGCAGGAGCTGCCGTGTGACCAGGCTGTCGAGCAGGCCGAAGTAGACGGACAGCACGGTCGGGCGGTCGAGGTCGTCGAGCACGCCGAGCGGCGCGAGCGCGCCGAGCAACCAGTCCCCGGTGAATGCCGGCGCGCCGATCCGCCGGGCCAGCTCGTCCGCGAGCGTCGACTTGCCCGTCCCCGGCAGCCCCGTCAGCACCACCACCGTCGGCTCCACACCGCCCAGCATGCCGTTCTTTCCCGCCGCGCCCGTGCCAGGGTGCGACGCCTGCGCGGCGACTCCCCCCTAGCCTGCGCTACTCCTTCAAGGGGTCGTGGCCCCAGTTCATCAGTGAGTGACGCCAGCGCGAGTGCTCGACGTCCTTGCCCGGTTTCTGGGCGAGGTGCCGGTGCACGTACCCGGCGACGCGCTTCATCTGCTTCGCGTCGTACTCGTCCAGGTCGGCCTTCTTCTTGTCCAGCAGCGCGACGATCATCCGGCCGGACTCGTGGCCCTGGGACTCGGTGCCGCCCTTCGCGCTCTTCTTGTCCCCGTCCGCGGTCATGCCGACCGACTTCGACTCGTCCGAGTCGAGCCACTTCGTCAGCTCGGACTTCGTCATGTTCACCGCGTCGGTGAACTCGTCGTACGCCTCGGCGACGTCGTCGGCCAAGCTCAGCTCTTCTTCTTCAGCGCGTCCGGCTTGTGTACGGCGTCCTTGCCGGTCTTGTCGCTCTTCACCAGGTATTGCGGGTCGTCCTCGGACGCTGCGACCTTCCGGCCGCCGGCCTCGGTCCGCTCCGTGATCTCCTTCTCGACCTCGCCGACCACCTTGTTGCTGTGGCTGGACCACTCGACCTTGTCACCCTTGCTCAAGTCCTTGGTCATGCGGCAGGTGTTACCCGGGGTCGGGTCGGGTACTCGCCGGAGAACACCGCGTACGAGGAGGACGACCTGTGGCTGGAGCGGCCGGCAAGATCGGCTGGAAGATCGTCGCGCTGAGCTTCGCGGTGCCCACCGGCATCGTGGTGCGCAAGGCGATCGAGACCGGTTGGCGCAAGGCGAAGCACGACGACCCGCCGAAGAACCCGGCGGCGCCGGGGACCGAGTGGTCCGAGGCGCTGATGTGGGCGGCGGTGTCCGGGATCGCGGTCGCGGCGGCGCGGCTGGTGGCGGCCCGGGGCGCGGCGGCGACCTGGAAGTCGCTGACCGGCAAGCTGCCGCCGGGCGTGGAGGACGCCGGCGCCTGATCCGTCGTCTCTCGGCCCGCTCGCCATCAGGCGAGCGGGCCGTTTTACTTGATCAGAACGAGCGGACGCGGCCGGCCGTCGACCTCTTGCACCGGCCAGGCCGGATCCAGCGTCAGCACCTCGCCGCCTGTTGCCGTGGCGAGCACGGTGTCCTCGACTTTGAGCCCGGGCACGCTGGGATTCCAGGCGAAGGCCTGCGCGTCCTCGATCGGCTCCGCGCTGGCGGGCGTGGCCAGGTGGTCGCGGCTGAGATAGCCGGTCGGGCCGCCCTGGTGGTGCTTGCGCCATTCCTCGGGGTCGAACCCGTTCGCGCCGTACGCCTCGCTGCCGGCGGCGAGCACGTCCCGGACCAGCCGGCCGGGCCGGGTGGCACCCAGGAACGCGGCCTCCACGGTCAGCATCCGCTGCTGGGCGTCGGCCTGCTCCGGTGACAGCGGGCGGCTGGCGGCGAACCGGGTCAGGTTGGCGAACAGTCCGTGCCGGCGGGCGCAGATGACCACCATGACCAGGTCGCCGGCCGGCGCTGCGGTCGGCAGCGGGTGCCGGTGCTTCGGGAGGCGCTCAGCGCCGGCGACCAGCAGCACCAGCGGGTCGGCACCGCGGGCGGTCACCTCCGCCGCTGCCCGGGCGGCCCACTGCCATTCGCGGTCGCCCGGTCCGAGCGCGGCCGCGGTCGCGGTCAGCGCCTCGGCGGCGTCCCGGCCGAGCACGCGGTAGAGCTCGACCTCCTCGGGCAGCAGGGAGCGCCGGGCCACCTCCAGCTCCGCGCTCACGTCCCGCCGCCCGGGCATCGGCCCGTCGACGCCGATCCGGTCCCCGGCCGGCACCTCGTCGGCCGCGTCCCGCACCCAGTCCAGCACCGTCCACTCGTACGCCGGGTCCGTCAGCTCCTCGGCCGCGAGCCGGTCGGCCTCGATGCGGGAGGTGACGACCCGGGTCCCGTCCCGGGTGACGACCAGCCAGGCGACGCCGACCTCCCCGCTGACGTCGATGTGGGTTCGGGCGCCCTCGGCCGCCCACGCCACCGAGGACGGCCGGCGCAGCACCAGCGCGTCCAGGTCGTGCTCGTCGAGGAAACGAACTAGGCGCTGCCGGCGCTGCGGATACATCGGGATCAGCCCTTCTCGACGATGGACCAGGCGATGCCGTCGAGGATGTCCTGCTCGCTGACGATCACCTCGGCGGCACCGATCTCCTCGGTGAGCACGCGCAGGATCAGTGCACCGGCGGCGATGACGTCCACCCGGCCCGGCTGGATGACCGCCTTCGCGTCCCGCTCGGCCCGGGTGCTGCGCAGCAGCCAGTCGGCGACGCCGCGCACGTCGGCGGCAGAGATCCGGCTGTGGTGGGTGCGGCCGGGTTCGTAGCCGTCAAGGCCGAGGGCCAGCGCGGCGACGGTCGTCACCGTGCCGGAGACGCCGACGAAGCTGCGGGCCCGCTCGATCGGGACGTCGGCGCGGGCGGCGGCGAGCGCGGCCCGCAGGTCGGCGTCGGCCGCCGCGACCTGGTCCGGTGTCGGGGGGTCGTCGTGCAGGTGCCGCTCGGTGAGCCGGACCGAGCCGATGTCCATGCTGTGCGCCGCCTCGACGGCCCTGTCCCCCAGCACGAGCTCGGTGGAGCCGCCACCGATGTCGGCGACGAGGCAGGGAGCGGCGGTGCTGAGCTCGCGGACGGCGCCGGTGAAGGACAGCTCGGCCTCCTCGCGCCCGGACACGACCTCGGGCTCGGTCCGAAGGGTGGCCAGCACCATCGCGCGGAAGTCGTCCCGGTTGGCGGCGTCCCGGGTCGCGCTGGTGGCGACCATCCGCACCCGCTCGACCTGCTCCCGCTCGCAGTCGGCGACGTAGTCGGCCAGTGCGACCCGGGTCCGCTCGATCGCGGCCGGGTCGAGCCGGCCGGTGCGGTCGACGCCCTGGCCGAGCCGGACCAGCGCGGTGCGGCGAACCCGGTCGGTCATGGTCCCGGCCGACCCGTCATGGTCGGCGATGAGCAGCCGGATCGAGTTGGTGCCGCAGTCGATCGCGGCGACCCGGTTCAAACGGGTCTCCGCCGGGTCGACGCAGGGCGCGGCCGACCACCAGGCACCGACCGCCGCGCGGACCTCGTCGCCGAGCGGATTGACGCCGGGCCCGGCGGCGAGGGCGTGGCCGAGCAGCGCGTGCAGGCACTTGACCCTGGTCGGCATGCCGCCGGCGCTGATCCCGGCGATCTCCGGCACGTCGCCGAGCTCGGCCCGCCGGGCCAGGTAGGCCTCGTGCGCGGCGCGGTAGCCCTCGGCCAGCTCGGGATCGTCCCGCAGCCGGTCGGCCATCTCCCGCATCACCCCGGCCGCTTCCAGCCGGCCGACCGCGGCGCTGGCCTTCGGGCAGGTCAGGTAGTCCAGCGTCGGGAACGGGGTGCCGTCCGGCAGCCGCGGCGAGGTCTCCACCACGTCCGGCAGACCGCACGGACAGCGGTGCGCGACGGCTCGCATCGCCCGCGGCGGCCGCCCCAGCTGCGCGGCCACCGCGGCCCGATCCGCCACGCACACCCCGGCTGACGCGGTGCTGCCCGCAGGCCGCTGCGGGGACCCCGCACAGAGGGCCGCGGCGGCTCCGGCCGGGTCGGCGGTCATGGCGTCGAGCCGTCCGCGGTGCGCACGGTCCCCCACAGCCGGCCGTACCAGGCGCCGTCCTCGCTGACCTCCGGCGCCTCCGGCTTGGCCCCGCTGTCGACCCCGGACCCGGCCGGCGGCACGACCACGTAGATGGTCTCGCCCGGCAGCACGTAGTGCAGCCGGGCCCGGGCCTGCGCCTGAACGTATGCCGGGTCGGCCAGCTGACGCTTGCGCTCCTCCAGCGCGGACACCCGCGCCTGCGCCTGCCGCTGCTCGTCCTGCAGCCGCCCGATCTCGCCCCGCTGGGCCAGGAACTCCTTGGCCGGGTAGGCCAGGCTCAGCACGAGCGCGCACACCACCAGCCCGAGCACCGCCGCCCGCCCGGTCAACCCGCCGGGCGTCCGGCGGGCCGGACCACGCTCGTCCGCGGACCCGGCACCGTCCGAAGTGGACGTCGCTGGGCGCCGCCGGGCCGGCCTCGTCGAGCCGCGCCGGCCGGCTGGTGCCGGCCGGGAACCGCGGCTCGCGCCACGCCCGCTCCGGCCCGGACCACCGACCCCACCGGCCGCTCGACGGGACATCAGACCGCGCTGCCCGCGGCGAACCGGGGGAAGGCGCCGGCCCCTGCGTACCGCGCCGCGTCGTCCAGCTCCTCCTCGATCCGCAGGAGCTGGTTGTATTTCGCGACGCGGTCGGACCGGGCCGGCGCTCCCGTCTTGATCTGACCGCAGTCCGTCGCAACCGCGAGGTCAGCGATCGTGGTGTCCTCGGTCTCGCCCGAGCGGTGGCTCATCATGCAGCGGTAGCCGGAGCGGTGCGCGAGCGAGACCGCGTCGAGCGTCTCGGACAGCGTGCCGATCTGGTTGACCTTGACCAGCAGGGCGTTGGCGCACTGCTCGGCGATGCCGCGGGCGAGCCGCTCCGGGTTGGTGACGAACAGGTCGTCGCCGACGATCTGGATCCGGCCGCCGAGCACCGCGGTGATCCGGGCCCAGCCGGCCCAGTCCTCCTCGTCCAGCGGGTCCTCGATCGAAACGATCGGGTAGGAGGAGACCAGGTCCTCGTAGTAGGCGATCATGTCGTCGGCGCTGCGGGTCTTGCCCTCGAAGGCGTATCCGTCGGCGCTGTGGAACTCGGTCGCGGCGACGTCCAGCGCCAGCGCGACGTCGCGCCCGACGGTGAAGCCGGCCTTCTCGATCCCCTCGATGATCAGGTCGAGCGCGTCCCGGTTGGTCGGCAGGTCGGGCGCGAAACCACCCTCGTCGCCGAGACCGGTCGAGAGGCCCTTGGCCTTCAGCACCGACTTGAGCGCGTGGTAGCTCTCGGCGCCCCACCGCAGCGCGTCACCGAAGCTCGGCGCGCCGATCGGCGCGATCATGAACTCCTGGACGTCGACGTTGCTGTCGGCGTGGGCGCCGCCGTTGAGGATGTTCATCATCGGCACCGGGAGCACGTGCGCGGTCGGGCCGCCGACGTACCGGAAGAGCGGGAGGCCGACCGACTCGGCCGCCGCCCGCGCCACAGCGAGAGAAACGCCGAGCACCGCGTTGGCGCCGAACCGGGACTTGTCCGGGGTGCCGTCGAGGTCGATCAGCTCCTGGTCCAGCAGCCGCTGCTCGGTCGACTCAAAGCCGACCAGGCCGGGGGCGATGTCGTCCAGGACGGCGGTCACCGCCTTCTGCACGCCCTTGCCGCCGTAGCGGTTGCCGCCGTCGCGAAGCTCGACCGCCTCGAACTGGCCGGTGGACGCCCCGCTGGGAACGGCCGCGCGGCCGATCGTGCCGTCGTCGAGCGCGACCTCGACCTCGACGGTGGGGTTGCCGCGCGAGTCGAGGATCTCGCGGGCGCCGACGGCCTCGATGGTGGCCACGGGAGCACTCCTTAGCTGCAAATGTCTGAGGGACGAACGAGTCAGAGAGTAGTCGCCGTCAACCCCCGGTCCAGGGACGCCGGCAATCTGTGGATGAGCGCGCCGCCTGTGGACGACCGTTTGCGGGAGGGTCGCGAACCGCTGCATAGTCCGGCCCGTGAAAGCCCTCTGGCGCCGCCGGCCGGTCCGGCACGTGGTCTTCGGTCTCCTGCCCCTGCTGGTGGTGGGGCCGGTGGTCGTCGTCGTGCTCGCGCTCCGCCTGGCCGCCGACTCCGCTCCGGTCCGGGCGGCGACCGCGCAGGCCGCCGGCACCGTCGAGCGCACCCGGCTGGGCGACGACGAGCGCGGGTTGGAGGTCAGCTGGGTCGACGACACCGGGACCGCGCGCACCTCGACGGTGCGGACCAACCGTCCCAGCGACATCCCGGTCGGCGCCCGGCTGACCGTCCGCTTCAAGCCCGGCGATCCGAGCCGGGTCTTCGTGACCGGCGACCAGACGACGGGCCGGCTGACCGACCTCAGCTTCGGCATCCTGCTGTCCGCCCTGCTCACCGCGGCGATCCTGGCCGCCAGCGCGGTGCACGTGGCCCGCCGCCGGGCGGCCGAGCGGCGCCCCGCGACCAGCCTCCCGGTGTCGTACGCGCGGTCGAAGTTCGGCCTGAACCGGCGCTCCTGGCTGCTGGTGGAGGAGGACGGCGTGACCTGGTGGGTCTCCGTTCACTGGGATCCGGTGCTGGAGACCCTCGGCCCCGGCGAGACGGCGCTGGTGCACGGGCGACCGGCGCGCGACCGGGTGCTCACCTTCGACATCGACGGCACCCACGTCTGGCAGGCCGGCCGGCGCCGGCTCGGTCCGCCGCGCGGGGAGATCGACCGCGAGGGGGTGGATCCCGAGAGCACCGACCGGGTGGTGGGCACCGACGTGCCGCTCACCCGCCAGTTCCGCGCCGACGCCGGGCTGCTCGCGGCGGCGCCGATCCTGGGCGTCCTCTGGGCGTACGTGGACGACGGCGGGCGGGAGAGCTTCGTGCTCGCCACCGCGCTGGCCGGGGCGGCGCTGTTCTGGGTCCCGAGCGTGCGGGGATCGGACCCGACATGAGGCCCGGCGGCCTACTCGCCGGCGATCCGACCGCCGGCCGCCTCCGCGGCGGTGTCCCCGACGGTGTCCCCGGCCCGGGCGCCCTCGGCCGCGCGCACCGCGTCGCGGTACGCGCGGGACACCGCGCGCAGCGCCGCCTCGGGATCCACGTCCGAGTCGACCGCCTCGGCGACCAACGCGAACAACCGGCTCCCGATGTCGGTCCCGGCCGGCGGGGCGACGTCCACACCGGCCTTCGCGGCCCGTCGGCGCAGCTTCGCGGCCAGCGCCAGCGCGGGCTGGCCGAGCGGCACCCCGTCGGTCACCGACTCCCGCCGCTTCTCCGCCGCCTTGATCTCGTCCCAGTTCGCGGCCACCTCGGCCGCGCCGTCGACCGCGCGGTCCGCGAACACGTGCGGGTGGCGGCGCACCAGCTTGGCCACCAGGTCCCCCGCCACCTCGTCGACCGAGAACGGGTCGGGCGACTTCTCCTCGGCCAGCCGGGCGTGGAACAGCACCTGCAGCAGGACGTCGCCGAGCTCCTCCCGCAGGTGCACCCGGTCGTCGTCCTCGATCGCCTCCAGCAGCTCGTACGTCTCCTCCAGCAGGTAGGGCGCGAGCGTCTCGTGGGTCTGCTCGGCGTCCCAGGGGCAACCCCCCGGAGATCGCAGCCGGTCCATCACGGCGGCGGCGTCGAGCAGCCGCGCGCCCGGCGGGTCCCAGGAGCCCTCGATGGTCTCGACCGTCAGGCCGGGCAGCGCCCGCAGCGCCTCAACGAATACGGGGTCGCCGTCCGGCCCGGCGAGCAGGACCGCCGTCCCCTCGACCCGGTCCCGAAAGCCGGCCGGAGTTGCCTCGGCCGCCTCGACCGTGACGCCGGTCGCACGGACCGCGCGGGCCTGTGGCGACTCCGGGTCCAGCGCGAAGACCGGGCCGGACCGGAGCGCCTCCCAGGCCGGCCAAGAAAGCATCCCGGCGGGCAGCCGCGGCGAGGAGAAGACGAGCAGCAGCCGATCCACGGCGCCCACGGTACGGGCCGGCTTACCGGCCCGGCGCCGGTGGGATCAGTTGGTGGGCGTCGGAACGGGCTGGGCGCCGGTCCCGCCGGTGGAGCCGTCCCCGGTGGTGTCGCCGCCGGTGGAGCCGTCGCCCGGGAGCACACTGCCGGACGCGGCCGGCGGCGACGGGGTCGGCTTGATCACCGGGTTCACGAAGTCGGTGATTGCGAGCTGGTCGGCCTTCCACGTCCCGTAACGCGGGTTGACGTCGACGCCGGCGTCGTTGGCCACCGTCTGTAGATACTTCTGGCCCGCGGTCGCCGCCTGCTGCAGCGTCTGCGCCTCCAGCTGCGGGCGGGCGCTCTCCAGGGTCGGCCGCTCGATACCGGCGAACCGGACCACGAAGAACGCCTTGGACGTCCCGCTGGCCAGCGCATATGGGAAGATCGTGTTCTTCTCGGTCTTCTCCAGCTTGGCCCCGAGGTCGGCCGGCAGCCGGCTCAGCACGTACTTCTGCGGGTCCGGCGCGGTCTGCGACCCCGACCCGGCGTACCGGGCGGCGACGGTGGCGAACGTGTCCGGCGCCTTCGTCAGCGCGGCCGCGGCCTGGTTGGCCGTCGCCTGGTCCGGCACCTGGATGAGGCTCAGCATCGCGCTGGTCGCGGTCGGCAGGTATTGCTGGTAGAGCGCCTGCAGCTGGGCGTCGGTCGGTCGCTTGACGCCACCCGCGGTGAAGCCGATCTCCGACTCGATGACCTCGGTCCGCACGAGCTGCCGGTAGAGCGACGGCGAGACCGCGAGCCGGGACGCCAGCTGGGAGGCGAAGGAGGTGGAACCGCCGGACTGGTCCTCGAAGAACTTGTAGCGCGCGTCGACCGAGTTCTCGTCGATCGCGATGCCCAGCTTCTGCGCGCCGCTCTCGGCCAGCAGCCGCTCGACCTCGACGTTGAGCACGGCCCGCCGGTAGGCGCCGATGTCGCCCTTGTAGTCGCTGGTCGGCAGCGCGGCGCGGACGCCGGGCGCGGACAGCGACTCGTCGACCAGGGTCTGCAGGTCGCCGTCGGTGATCCGCTGCTGACCGACGACCGCGGCCGTGCCGGGTCGGGAGTCACCGCAGGCGGACAGCAGCAGCGCCGCGGTCACGGACAGCGCCGCGGCGCCGGCGAGGCGACGATGACGCCGGGGACCCGACGGAGACATGGCGGACGGGCGGGCAACGGAGACGCGCGCGGACGGGCGCGAAGCGGCGGCGTCGGTCACCGGCACAGGCTCTCACGTGCGCCTGTGGAGCAGGCCGACGGGTACGCCGCCGCCGGCGGCCGGTCAGCCGCGGGCGGGCACCGCCGCCGGCTCCCCGAGGACGTCCACGAGGACGGACCGGGCCCACTCCAGCAACGGCACGTCCCGCAGCGGCTGCCCCGGCTTGCCCGGCCGCGGCACCGAGATGGTGCCGACGGTGCCCTTCCAGACCGAGCGCGGGTGCAGCCGGTGCATCCGCATCTCCTGCGACTCCCGCAGCGACAGCGGGGAGAACCGCACGACCGAGCCCTGCAGCGACACCTCGGTCACGCCGTACCGGCGGGCGAACGCGCGGAACCGCGCCACCTGCAGCAGGCTTTCCACTGCCTCCGGCAGCGGGCCGTAACGGTCGGCGAGCTCGTCGCGCACCGCGTCCACCGCCTCCTCCGACTCCGCCGCGGCCAGAGCGCGATACGCCTCCAGCCGCAGCCGCTCCCCCGGGATGTAGTCGTGCGGCAGGTGCGCGTCCACCGGCAGGTCCACCTTGACGTCGGCGACCTCCTCCTCCGGCGCCTCGCCCCGGAAGTCCGCCACGGCCTCGCCGACCAGCCGGATGTAGAGGTCGAATCCGACCCCGGCGATGTGCCCGGACTGCTCGCCGCCGAGCAGGTTGCCGGCGCCGCGGATCTCCAGGTCCTTCATCGCGACCTGCATGCCCGCGCCGAGCTCGGTGTTGGCCGCGATCGTCTGCAGCCGGTCCAGCGCGGTCTCCGTCAGCGGCTTCTCCGGCGGGTAGAGGAAGTAGGCGTACGCCCGCTCCCGGCCCCGGCCTACCCGGCCGCGCAGCTGGTGCAGCTGGGACAGCCCGAAGTTGTCGGCCCGCTCGACGATGAGCGTGTTCGCGTTCGGGATGTCCAGCCCGGACTCGACGATGGTCGTGCAGACCAGCACGTCGAAGTCCTTCTCCCAGAAGCCGACCATGACCCGCTCCAGGGCATCCTCGCCCATCTGCCCGTGCCCGACGGCGACGCGTGCCTCGGGCACCAGCTCCCGCAGCCTGGTCGCGGCCCGCTCGATCGAGTCGACCCGGTTGTGCACGAAGAAGATCTGGCCCTCGCGCAGCAGCTCACGCCGGATGGCGGCGGCCACCTGCCGCTCGTCGTACGCGCCGACGAAGGTGAGCACCGGGTGCCGCTCCTCCGGCGGGGTCAGGATCGTGGACATCTCTCGGATCCCGGTCAGCGACATCTCCAGCGTCCGCGGGATCGGCGTCGCCGACATCGACAGGACGTCGACCGAGGCGCGCAGCGTCTTGAGGTATTCCTTGTGCTCGACCCCGAACCGCTGCTCCTCGTCCACGACCACCAGGCCGAGGTCCTTGAACCGGGTGGTCGGCTGCAGCAGCCGGTGCGTGCCGATGACGATGTCGACCGTGCCGTCGAGCAGCCCGGTCAGCGTCGCCTGCGTCTCCTTCGGGCTGTCGAACCGGGACAGCGACCGCACGGTGACCGGAAACTGCGCCATCCGCTCGGAAAATGTGGAGAAGTGCTGCTGCGCCAGCAGCGTCGTCGGCACCAGCACGGCCACCTGCTTGCCGTCCTGCGCCGCCTTGAACGCCGCCCGCACCGCGATCTCGGTCTTGCCGTAGCCGACGTCGCCGCAGACCACCCGGTCCATCGGCATCATCTGCTCCATGTCGTGCTTGACCTCGTTGATCGCCTCCAGCTGGTCGGGCGTCTCGGTGTACGGGAAGGCGTCCTCCAGCTCGCGCTGCCACGGCGAGTCCACCGCGAACGCGTGCCCCTTGGTCGCCATCCGGACGCTGTAGAGCCGGATCAGCTCGCCGGCGATCTCCTTGACCGCCTTGCGGGCGCGGCCCTTCGTCTTGGCCCAGTCGGCGCCGCCGAGCCGGTTGAGGGTCGGCGCCTCGCCCCCGACGTACCGGGTGAGCAGGTCGAGCGAGTCGGTCGGCACGAAGAGGCGGTCGCCGGGCTGGCCCTTGCGGGCGGCGGCGTACTCCAGGATGAGGTATTCCCGCTCGCCTCCGTTGACCGTCCGCCGGACCATCTCGACGTACCGGCCGACGCCGTGCTGCTCGTGCACGACCAGGTCGCCGGCCCGCAGCGCCAGCGGGTCGACGGCGTTGCGCTTGCGGCGCGACGGCATCCGCTGCATGTCCTTGGTGGACTGGCCGCGCTGCCCGGTGATGTCGGCCTGGCTGAGCACGGCCAGCCGCAGCCCGGGCGCGACGAAGCCGCTCTCGAGCCGGCCGGTGGAGACGGTGACGAATCCCTGCTCCGGCACCTCGCTCAGCGCGGGCACCCCGCGCACCGGGACCTCCGCCCCGCCGAGCTGCTCGACCGCGCGCTGCGCCGGACCGGGCCCGTCGAAGACGAGCGCGACCCGCCAGCCGTCCCGGGTCCACTGCCGCACGTCGGCGATCGCGCGGTCGGTGTCGCCGCGATACTCCTCGGCCGGGGCGGCGTCGACGGCCAGCGCGTCGGTCGAGTCGAGCGAGACGTC
>JAABUS010007775.1_pt1 | contig 12088 bp, 5 predicted proteins | sample 5560161 | NCBI WGS metagenome assembly JAABUS01 (sample SAMN10711885, study PRJNA513376) | rock metagenome | isolation source: Antarctica rocks | place: Antarctica: Victoria Land, Trio Nunatak nord | collected 2016-01-04 | reverse complement strand
ATTGATACTTTGACCCTACCTCCGGGCAAAATGCCAAAAGACCTGGAGAAGGATACCCTCCAGGTTCGATACATCAATGGGTACCCTTCTCTCGCGGCTTTCATGGCCAGTGATGACGATAAGAGTACGTCTATATATCGACGTTTCGATCGCCTTTCAGCCAGGAACCTTTTGTATCTGCAAAGCGAATTAGTAGAGTTAGATGCGCAACAAGAGACGCTGGATGTAAAGGATGCACTGGACTTGAACGCTGCGACGGAGGAAATGGAAAGTGTTCGGGATTGGCGTACACTGAAAGCAAGGGCCAACGAGGCTGGTAATTTGCGAGAAAAGGAGCAGTTGAGAACTGCTTTGGAGATTCGAGAGAAGATCAAGGAATATAGTTCGGCTTCTCCGCCGTCGCACCATTACCCTGGATAATACTGAGTCAGCCTAGGAGAAGCTCTCGTACTTGAGAGTACATTGCTGTCTGTAAGACAGCCGTCGAGACGGACCCTCACGGCATTCAGAAACGTATTCAACAATAGCAGCAATCCTACGGGCGGCTTTTCTGCCCTTGGTGGTCACAGTGCGAAGGTCTTAGATGATAGTGGCGATCTAATGGCACTAAGTACTCGCATCGATGAAGACCGGCTGACAAGCTTTCTTCGGCATTGTGCTCCAATTCTCTTCGTGGTGAGTCAAGAAAGAGCTTCCCCGCCTCGAGATCTCAGCCATCATTTCAACGGAAGTTAATCACGCTGGATAGACTCAACGGACAGACGGCCGTCTTGCCTATATTTCCGAACGCCGCCTTCACATCGCTGTGGCCATTATCAATTTGATCTTGGCAGCAGCACTTCTTTTCGGTGCGATTTTGAATTTGTATTACGTGACGGACGAGCGAAAAAGACTTGGTCTGATTGCTGGGTACACAGTTGCATTTGCCATGTGCGTAGGTCTGGTGACAAAAGCGAGGAAATCCGAAGTCTTTGCAGCTTGTGCTGCTTATGCTGCTGTGCTCGTGGTTTTCGTCAGTGGGAGCCTTGGCAACGCTGGTAAGTGAAGAGCGCTAGGCGATTGACTGCAGGGTGCGGAAGCAAGAGCACAGGATATCATGCTACGCTCAACGTGAGATATGAATAGTGGCACACAGCCCCGACTTCTGCTGAGCTGTAAGAAGTGGTCCATATGCACGCATGACTGCTAGATTGAAGATGTGCATACTCTCGAGAGATGTTTGGCAATGTGGCAGCGTAATATTTTGATTTGAACAGGTTGCCAATGAAGAGAATAAAGGAGAGTTCAGTTTAAAGAGGGAATAGAGGTCAGAACTGAATATTCGAGCATTCAAAATATGCATCACTTTCAAGATTATGTTCGATTTGTGCGTCTTTCCCTGTATAAATTTTTAATCAGCCTTATTGATTCAACATACCAGTATAATATCACAGCCCTTTTTTTATCATGTATTTCAAAATTTTGAACGTTGAGATATCTAAGAGACGCTTGCGACGTCAAGCTTTGAGCCTCTGACATTTGTGCAGGCTCTGCTTCGTTATCTGCTGAACGAGAACTGGTACTTTAAGTACGGGCAGGACGATTTGAACCGGATCACCAAGGTCTTCTTCAGTCGAACAAGCCTCTAAAACATACTGAAGATGAATAGCGAGGTTCTACTTATGAATTGCATCTACAAGACTAACCGGTATCGAATGTCACTACTTGTGATCAACGAAGTAACTCTATCGAACATCGACTTCGTTTGAACTATAAATATATATTATATTTGTTTGGGCGTAATCGACAGCTCCTGACGGTTTCTAGGGCTAAATTTTGCCCGGAAGCCGCTCTAAGGTGTCAAGCACTTCCTCTATCTAAACGACTGAGTCTATGAAGTGGGTGGGTGGAGCGAAAGCGAGTCTCTGGCTGATTCTCAAGAGACGAAGGGCAGAAACGGAAGGGGGGACCGTCTATTTATCCTCTGTTCCCCACCTAGCTTCCGAGATCTTTTGGTAATCGATGGCAACGGGGTGGCAACCCCTTCTACCACTTTCCATGCCCCCCTTCGCTTGCCGATAGCCTCTAGTCAAGCTGGCCCTTATACTGCGGACTTGGAGAAAACTCACAGCGCGCGCGACCGCAGTCTCGCTAACACAAGTATGGGGAAGGGATATTACTTTCGCCCATTAATATTCATAGCTCACTGCTTTGGTGGGCTCGTCGTCTTGAAAGTCAGTTTCCAAGCAAATAGTATATACAAATTGGCTGAGATCTCCAGGCACTTCTCGAGGCTCGAGATGATTCAGAGTGGCCCTGGCATATTCGACTCTGGCGTGCTGATTATGTGACTGATCATATGACCGTGCAGGTCTGCCATAACCGTAATCAGTCGCGCCATAACCAGATTATAACGCCAGAAATCAAAGGGATGCAGTCAATATATAAAAGAATAATCCTAGACACGTTCTCGCCCGGCATGTCTCAACTAATTCCATTTCATTAAAACTTTGTTTTCGGAATTTAATTATAAGTGAAAGCATAATTGATGTTTATTGAAACTTACTCCTTCTTATCTAGTAATACAACACACCTAGTAATGCAACACGCTAGCAGAGAAGTTTTAAGATTCAATATTTTAGAATTAAAAGATTTCGAAATTTTCAAAATCAAGCATTCTATATTATTAATCGAGTTATTAAATTATTTATATTGTCTATATAGCTCTAGAATTTATATTTAAGACAAAATCAATTATATCGAGTCTATCTAATTGAGACTTGCGTATTAATAAAACTATTGCAATATTTCGAATACTTTAAAGTTAATATAAAATCTATCTATATATTAACAATTCTCTTAAATTGTCTGTAATTAGAATTATTGTTGTCTTCTATTATATTTTTTTAAGTATTTTTTTAAGATATCTATATAAGATTACAAAATTTATAAAGTTAATACATATTTAGAAGCAACATATTACTAAAGAGAAGAAAAAATTATTAATTATATAAATCGAATTAATGCAAATTTAAAAGTAACTATTATATATTTGTTAAGTTCGATTAATAACAATAAAGTTTTTAATTAAAAGAGATATTAATATTATTAAATATTTTTTAGATATTAATTAAATACAGAAATTTCTACTGCGTTATTTATATCTTAATAGTAATTAATTTTAATCTATCAAATATAATTATCTTTGCTTTAATTGTTACAAAAATATTTAAAACTAATTCTTGTTCTTTTAACAAACAATAAAATACTATAATCTTTTTTTTTCGAATATCTACAATATAGATATTAAGAATTTTGCTTAAAAACTATTAGAAACTCTTAAAGTTGTCTATAATAAATATTTTAAAAATATCGACAAATTTCTATATAAATACTGCGATTCGCGCAAATAAATATCGATAATTAAGTATATCTATATTAATAGAATAGCTATATTATTGTATCTAATTTTTATCGAAAAGAAGTATCTATATATCTAATTAAATACTTTTGTTGTATATAATTTACAAGATAAATCTATATCTACTACAAAAAATAAATAGAGAAACAACAAAATAGATATAGAATAGCTTTAACAATTGTCTAAATTTTAAACTTATTCTTGTTAACAAAATTAATATTATTGTTTGCTTTTTAATAGATATAAATCTTATCTAATAATTGCAATTATTTAGTTCTATATTTATAATAATATTATAATAATTTGTTTGCTATTATATTCTATATATCTTTTGCAACTATTAGATATAAATATCTTTAATTTAATAGCAATCTATTACAAGAGCAAATTAGAGACTATATTGTATAACAAACTTAATTTTGTTATTAATAAACTCAAATTTATATAGATCTTTTATAAAACTTATACTAAAATAATATTAGAAAACAATATACTAAGTTTCTAAAAAATTGTTAAATTGTTTTTTTATTATCTTAAAATAATATTATAGAAAATAAATTGCAGAAACAGAAAATTGTTAATATCTAAAAATAACTCTGTTATTATTATTGTCTTTAATAGAGTTTCTATAACTATAACAATATTGTTAGACAAAACAAAGATAATTAATAATTGTATTTCTTACTATAAGAAGAATTTAACTAATTGCGAAGTTATATTTATTTGCATAACTATAGTTGTATAAGTAGTAACAAATATATATATTTATAAACAAACAAATATTACTTTTATTAAAGTTGTTAAACTTAAGAAGAAAAGCAAAAATCGACAAAAGAAACAAAATAGCAAAACAAGAATATTAAACAAATAGATATAAAATCAAAAATATATAAAAACTCTAATAGAGAAAAAAATTAAAATATTAAGCAATATATATTTTGATATCTTTCGATATTTAATAACAAATTAATTAATTAGTAATTAAATTAATTAGTAAATTGCAAAGAAAACAAAATAAGTAACAAAAAAAATAGCAAAAATAACTGCAAAATAACTAATTATACTAAAGAGATAAATAACAAAAAATAAAAACAATTTTTGCAAAACTCTTGAAAATATAATTAATTCTAATATTTTTAAACTTTAAAGTTTTCAATCTAGTTCGAAAAAAAGTTTTCAAAAAAGTTTTTAAAAATCTACTATTTATATATTAGATATCTCTTATTTATTTTCTTTAATTATATTATATATTGTTTCTATTATATTATTAATACTATTTTTGCTATTATTTTTATTATTATCTCTATTATTATCTTTATTATTGTCTATATTAAAATTAAAAAAATAAAGAAAAATATTGTTACAAAAAATAACAAAAAGAACAATAGAGAAGTTTTTTAAGTACAAAAAGATAGCAACTTCTATTATATTATAATTTAGTTAAAAAAAACAAATAATAAAGTTTTTACAACAATAATATTTGCAGAATCTCTATTAAGTTATATATATAAACTTTATTATTGTTGTTTTAAACAAAGTCTTAACAAAATAGAAATTAACTATATATTATTTTATAACTTTAAAAACAATAAAGAAGATAATACTAATTTGTAAAAGTAATTTAGATAAGAAAGAGATTGCTATCTATATATATAATATCTAACTATTTGTTAATATTACTAATATATAGCTTAAAGTTAATAATCTTATTAATTTAAGATTGTTAATAACTAGTAGAATAGTTATTTAAATAATATAAACAGTAATTAGTATAATATTTGCGAAAAAAAATAGTAATTAATATATCTATAGATATAGTTTAATTAAAATGTTATTTATATCTTATTCTAAGTATTTAAAAAGATATATTTTAGATTTACTTTTTAAATAAACAATGTAGAGACTATTTGCAAGATCAGAATCTTTCTCGACTTATTTTAATAGTAAAAAGATATATTTAATAAGAATTCTCGTAATAATAGTAATGTTCTCTGCGTATCCTAAATAATTAACCCTAGATCTCCTGCTAGCGTATTGCATTACTAGATGTGTTGCATTACTAGATGTGTTGCATTACTAGATAAGAAGAAGTATCTCTGTCGTCAAAGCTTGTCTGAAGTCGACATGCTACGCTAAACTTAAAACACTTACCATTGTATACGAAATCTGTATCGTTTTCTAAGATTTAATTGGCCGAGAGTTCTACCAAAATTAGTGGCAAATCTCCAAAAGATGCAAAATAAGAACTAGATTTGAAGAAGGGGAGATTAGTGAGGTTTATTTTATCTAACTTTACAAATCTGGTTCTTAGTTTGCACTTTTCGAAGATTCGCCACTGATTTTGGTGGGACTCTCGGCAAATTAAATCTTAGAAAACAATAGAATACAGGTTTCGCATACAACGGTATTTAATTCGCAGGCCCGGCAGCGCATTTCTCGCTATATACTCCCACCTCCTCACCTCTTCTTTTCAAGCTAGAAGCACCTTGGTCATTAATGATTTATCAATAGTTATGCCTCTGATTTCGCAAAGCCGCCAGCTTCGAAGCTTAAGAGTCCTCGTCCTAGTCTTTCTTTTACACCCCAGCCTCATTGCCTCCCACGAGCTAGAAAATCGGTGGAATCTTACGAATGTCAACGAGATAAAAGTAGAACGAAATGCCACAATCTCACTCTTTCATGACACCTGCTCGCCCTCCAGCGATAAATACCTCTCGAGTAACTTCACGCTGGCTCCCGAGGTCTGTCTTTCAGGCCACGATCCACATAATTACTTTAAACTTTTGGAAATGCCAAGATGTGTTGGTCATGATGGAGAAAGCCAGCCCGCTATGCTCGTCACATATTCGGAGGAAAAGTGTACAGGTCCCGCCATAGTCCAGCCTTCGCCTAATATGGGGCCAAGCCCTAGGTGGTGGATAGAGTTTCCCTTTCACTCGCGCCCAGGCTCACAGTACTGGTCGTTAATCTTCCATTGTCATTCGGAGCCATTTGACAAAGTTGCGGATCCTTTTAAAAGGGTATACACAACTGGCGGAAAGCTTCAGGATCCTCTGAAGCCTCGGGGCCCTCTTGCCTTATGTGAGCATAGGCAACCCAGACTCACAGATGGTTTGATTTCATTTGTCTATGAAGGGTGCGATGGTAGGCAAATGGAATCTTGGAAGGCGTACCAACTTCCTACCGATACTTGCCAGAGTACTGGTGGGGGTAAGGGGCTCAGATTATATAAAGCGGGTACATGCGTCGACGGTTCCCGAGCCCGAATGGCTCAATACTGGGACAATGACTGTAAGGACCTGCATGATATAAATGATATCAAGGACGGAGATTTCGCTTGGGATGCATGCCAACTTCTGAATTATACGACACGGCAAGTTGGAAGCATAGCCTTTTACTGTGATGGATCTGGTGTAGGAGCTGCCAGTGAAGATGTCGTCTTCGAGGCCACAATGGGGAAGGAAATGACACTACTCGAACCAACGCCGAAGCTGCAACCTACACCGCTCCCTCCGAAACCATGGGTACCTTTCTGGAAAGGCCTGATCCTAGTCGACAGGGTAGAAGAGTGTTCCCGAGACGATCGGTACATCAACCCAGAGTTCGAAGTACTAGCTACAGACAGCTGTTACACAAAACTATCCTCTCCTCTCAAAATCTTCCAAGTCCCAAGATGTTTCAATTTAGCGAGAGCAAATATTGCATTTTTTACATGGACTTATTGCAAAGGGTCTCCAATTTTCTACGATGGCACTGACGAGAATTTACTTGATACATCGTTCTGCATGTCTACGTCCAACGGATATAACAGTATGGCTTTTTGGTGTGAGGGTACGGGACCACCATGGCAATATCTTTCTCCTAGACCGCAGAAGCACTATCTGCCTAGCTATAGCCTAAGAAAGTTGTTACTTATCGGTGGACTTTTCGCCGTCCTGATACTAGTGAGCAGGATATGGTCGATGTTGGGGATTAAGGAGAAGATCAAGGTAAGTTCTTTTGGTTCTGTTGCTGTTCTATTACTGATTCATAACACAGGGTGTCTTTAGACGCAACCATGGTTCAACGGCGTTAAAGGTTTAAGTGTTGCTGCGGTTGTCGTTTGGGGTTTTGGAGCGCCGTAGGCAAAGCTCCTGCTTCGATGTTTCACGGAACAATTGGTAATGGGAGGAAGGGCAATTTTGAGAGAAGGATCGGAGAGCACTAATTCTGAACGCTACGATGCCCAAATCTGTTTTTTATTGCAGAAGTTCTCCCAAGATTCAGATAAGATGCTAGAATGATATTCTTTTTATGCAAGATAATGTTTGTCATAAGTTCTTAGAAATAAGTTTTAATCTTCTTCGCTGACATATTCCCAACGTCGTCAAATTCCTTCTGAAGCGTCGAACCTCAAATACTAGATAGTCTTCAGCCAATTTTATCTCTGTTAGTCGATTCAGTTTTCTGATAACGCTTTTGAGAAGAGTATAATGTAGTGCTTACTATATTTATCTCCGAGGCGATAATAAAAGGTTAGATTCACATAATAAAGATTGTCTTCGAAATTTTGTAGCCCATGAAGATCTACGCGTGCGCCTTTCCGTGTTTGTAGCACGTGCTAGAGAAGAAGAATGAGGAAAGAAGGCATTAGATGATGCTGTCAGCCATATTATCGAGAAACTCGCAGCCTTAACGCTGAAAGACTCTTAACATTATTCTCGATTACAGTTAGGTAGGAAGGGAATCAGTGAGACCTGATCTAGGAATCTTCAAATAGATCTAAGTTATCAGGCTATTTTTATCGATTCTTCTGCCTAGAATGTTAAATAATCTACACTATATCGAGAATTGTTATTAGTACAAGAAGACAAGATGTTTAATATCTCAACGCCAGATCGCTTCGCAAATCCCTTCGAGAGCGACATCTATATCTGATCTATATGTTTGATAATTTATAGATTGGCAATATTACCTCAAATCAATAAACTAACATTGCGAAATTGTTGCTCGTGGCCGCTGATTAACCTGTTCAAGTTCAACATTAAGAGTTGGCATTCTCTCAAACAGACAACGGTATGTCTGCTGCGGAACCCCGACTTCTCCCCGACACTAGCTTCTGCACAAGTCCTTGGTCTGACTCTAGACGTAACGTATCGATTGGTATATAGTCTCCACAGTGTATATATGCGCATCCGTAAATCCAGCGAAAACGCGAAAATGAAGCTGTTAGAGATTTGAGATGAGAAGCTGGAGAGAAGAGGAGTGCATTCAGCCAACCCATCGCCCCAGCCCGAACCCATAATCGCTTCCCCCATAGTCTGTCCAGCTGCAACCCGCCAACGAAGCCCTAACAGCGTAAGCGTACAACTCATAGTTCGACGCAACTTTCTCCGGCAGGTTCCTGGCATCCGATCCAGGTGCATCTCTCTGCGCCGCCAACGCGGTGGCACAGTCAAAATCATAACATCCCATTTGTCGCCGGCCGGTATGGGCAGTGGTTATCAAATAGCCATCCGCGACTATGAGCTTGTCATTGATCCAGGGCACATGAGAGAGTTCATGGAGGAGAGTCCCTGCTTGGTCGATGTCTCCGCCCTGGGTTTCGAAGCGCTTGGCAGGGTTGAGACACTGGTTGGAAGCTGGATAGTAAAAGAAGGCGGGGCAGAGAACCATCACGGCTTGGCTGGCGGCGTTAAAGTCAATTTTCGCAATACGGCCGGAGTAGCAGGTCTCAGTCTGGCGGAGAGGGTCGCAGTAGACGGAGATACCTTGTGCGTTGCTCTTGGAATCCCACTTTGCGATGTTGTCGAACACTGTTCTCACTTTGGCCTTGACGGTAGCGTCGCCGTTAAAATATTGAGTCCATAAAACATCGTAAGGATTATCCCGAGCACTTGCAGCTAGCGATCTTGCGTTCTGAGCAGCGAACCGGAGGAGTTGCTGCTCTGTTCTTGTGCATTGCTGTGCCGCAGCGGCGATCTGACCCAGAACCCCACCAAGATCTTGCCTTGCTACATGCCGGAAATGTATCTGGCTAGATACAGATACCGAATGATCCAACTCCGTGCGACGGGGCTTTAGGCTGCGGGTTCTCTTCGGAATATTTGGGGGAGCAGCATTGTCCGAATAACAGGGGACGCCATTATACGGACTTCCGCCCAAGCCATACGCCCAATGAGCGATAGCCAGCTGTACATATGTATCAGCGTTCCGGCGGGGATCCCAGGTAAGGGAGCCCCTCAATTGTTGACATGCAGGTGATCCGTACACGCTGCTATCAATCATAGTCCTGACGACGTTGTTGAGCGTCAACAATAGATGAAACATAACGTGGGACGCTGAATGGCCGAGCTGCATTGCCGAGCCGGTGCTACAAGGTGCTGGTGCTCGTCCCAAGTTTCTCGCAGGAGGGCAAAGCGTGATGAAAGCATCACCTAGCCAAGAGGGTGTTGAAGAATAGCCTAAGATGTTGGATTCTGAACTACACAAGCCCAATCCATCAGTACAGTAGATATCAACGTGAGGACTACTTCCACTAGTCGCGTTCACAAGCAATGAGCCGATCTCGGAGACATTTCTATGCTCTTCGGCGTTAAAGAAATCCGCGAATAGAATACTGGTGGCATTGTTGGCTGCAAGGTATACAGATTTGGCGTATACACCGGCATCAAATATTGCGTTTGAGAGATCGCTGAAGTTCTGGGCCTGGCAATCGGCGGTTTGAACATGAATTCCATCTGGTGGACTATGATACCCAGTCTCAAGATCCACAAAGATCGGAAAGTACAACGTTCTTTTGAAAGTTTTCGAACTCAGGTTGATGTCTTGAAGACCAGCTGCTGAAAAGTCTCCGAATCTCGGTGGTTGCACTGTAAAATCTGCGGCTGCTGCAGGGGGGATCTGATATGATCCGGAATGCACAATTCCTTTGAGAACCAGTGGGAGTTGAACCTTGACGACCTTTGGCAAGCGTGTAGTTGGCCCACTTGGGATATTTTGTAAGGATTGGCGCAAGTCGAAGGTCCTCGTGAGATTCTGACCTGGTAAGAGATCGTAAAAGTCGTCATTGGTCATCCCTGCTCGCATCGCATACGTTGACGCCAGTTGCACCGGATTGTTCTGTTCATCGAAGACGCTGAAAGAGACAGGTAGCTGGGTTGCGTTGTCGAATATGTTGTTCCACGCCAGGATTGCAATAGTGCTCGTGGTAGGGTTGACTATGGTAGCGGTTATAATGAAAGGGTTGCCAGGGCTTGTGATTGTCCCAGTCAATTGCCCGAATGTGCCCGGCAGCAATAATTGCGTTAGAACACACAGGAGCCATTTGAACCTCCGTTCCATGATGAGAGAGTGTGAACGGTCAGCTGACGCTACTGGTCAGGAATGAGTAGGGGACAGTACCAGGATATATACTTTCAACCAAGCCATGAGTCTACAGTCAGACTGACGGGCTGCAAAGCCGATCCGCCTTTCCATCGCACTGATACTACAAGGTGATAGCTATGTATCAGGCACAATGTGCCAATGCGCGACAGCCGCAAACTTTGTAAGTGTTTCAAGAGCTCCGACCACGGCTTACTGGAACCGATTCTTCCGACGTATACGCGTACCTCCCCAAAGCTAGCCTCGAACTCTTGTGGAGCTTCATGGTAGGCATCTTAGGTGTATCAGACTAACCAAAGTTCGCACGCCCTGAAAAAGCAAGCCTGGAGGTGGTGGTGGTAGTGTATTCCATCTACTTTAGCGACCGGCCCCCAGGCATGCGCGTGAGTCCTTAGGGGGTTTCCACGCCCCCTAATTTCTCGAGATTAGTTCACTTTCGAACGCTTGTTTGTTGTTGTTGTTTACGCAGCTTGCAATGCTGTGCAGGAACTCTTGACAATTATACGATAAACAAGCATTTGTTGTGTCAATGTAGTTGTTTCGAAGATTGTGTACTGGCTTACGAACTTGCCTATATAATGTGTGCCTATGTCGAGCCAGCTATGTGATACAAGCATTACACTCTATTAATCTTGTAACGATCAACGTAGTTCTTGACCACATATTATATTAACAACAGAAAAAGCTTTGTAGTGTCGAAGTCAAAGACTTGAGTTGAGTGCGTTCGAACTTCCAAATTAGGTTCGGGCGTGTGTAGATTTTTTTTTTGCAAGCCTGGAGGGAAAACCCGTCGATGAGGGTTGATGATAAGTGAGCCCTAGATTCCTTTGAGCTTTATTCGCCGAGAAAAGAAAGAGCGCCGACTCCCCATCAACGTCCCACGGCCACACTACCCTCTCCTCAATACACAATTCCACAATGGCCTCCCCAACCGAAGAACACCCCCAGGCCCCCGACCTCTCCGACGAAACCCAAGACTTCCGCTTCCTCGCCTCCCTCTCCCTCTCCCCCACCAACCTCCCCCGCCGGGGCGAAAAAGACTTCGAACCCCACGGCACCCTCGCCCAATCCTCCACCCTCGCGGCCTCTCGCGATGCCATGCACGACGCGATCTCGCATGCCCGCGTCCAGAATCCCAAGGGTGCGCTGGTGGGGGTGTTTGAGGAAGGGAGCGGGATGACGAGCGTGGAGCTGCCGAGGGGGCCGCATGTTAGGACGATGGGCAGGGAGATAGGAGGGAGCTGGATGTTGTTGCCGGAGGAGGCGCTGTATCTTGTGGAGAGGGGGAATCTTGATTTGAGGTGGCAGGTGGATGGGGAGGGG
>JAABUS010007773.1_pt1 | contig 12091 bp, 11 predicted proteins | sample 5560161 | NCBI WGS metagenome assembly JAABUS01 (sample SAMN10711885, study PRJNA513376) | rock metagenome | isolation source: Antarctica rocks | place: Antarctica: Victoria Land, Trio Nunatak nord | collected 2016-01-04 | reverse complement strand
TTCGATCTTCGTGTCGAGCTGCAGCGCCGTCACGAAGTCGGCGGTGCCGGCGACCTTGAAGTCCATGTCGCCATAGGCGTCCTCGGCTCCGAGGATGTCGGTGAGCGTGACGTACTTGCCGTCGTCATGGATGAGGCCCATGGCGATCCCGGCCACCGGCGCCTTGATCGGCACACCGCCGTCCATCAGCGACAGTGAGGAGGAACAGACCGAGGCCATGGAGGTGGACCCGTTCGAGGAGAGCACCTCGGACACGAGGCGAAGGGCGTAGGGCCACTCCTCCAGGCTCGGCACCACCGGCAGCAACGCCCGCTCGGCGAGCATGCCGTGGCCGACCTCGCGGCGCTTCGTGCCACCCATCCGGCCCGTCTCCCCGTTGGAGTAGGGCGGCATGTTGTAGTGGTGCATGTAGCGCTTCTTGGTCTCGGGACTGATCGTGTCGAGCATCTGGTCCATGCGCGGCATCCCGAGGGTCAACACGTTCAGCACCTGGGTCTCGCCCCGCTGGAACAGGCCGGAGCCGTGGGCGGTCGGCAGGACGCCGACCTCGGCCGACACCGGACGCAGGTCGGTCGTGCCTCGGCCGTCGATGCGGACACCGTCGTTGATCACGCGGCGACGGATGACCGCTTTGGTCAGGTCCTTGAACGCAGCCTTGACCTCGCGCTCATGCCCTTCCAAGGACGCACCGGCAGCGGTCAGCTGGCTGATGACGTCGGCTTTGATCGTGTCGTTGGCAGCGTTGCGGTCGGTCTTGTCAGCGATGGCGTTCGCTTCGGCCAGGCGCTCCTCGGCGATGCCGGACACGCGAGCGGCGCGTGCACGCCGGCCTTGGCCACCAGTTCCTGCTGCAAGGCGATCGACTCCCGGATCCAGACCTTGCACGCTTCGAGCCCGTCGGCGATGACGGCCTCGGTGACCTTGGGAGCACCCGCCTCGTAGTAGTCCCATGCGTTCTCGGTGCCACCGGCCTCGACCATCATGATGGCGACGTTGTCGTCGATGAGGCGGCCGGCCACCACGATCTGGAACGTGGACTCGTCGGTCTCGGAATAGGTCGGGTGAGGGATCCAGGTGCCGTCCTGGCTGTAGGCCAGGCGCACGGCGCCGATCGGCCCGTCGAACGGCAGGCCCGACAGCATGAGCGCCGCCGATGCGCCGTTGATGGCGATGATGTCGTGGGGGTTCTCCTGGTCAGCCGCCAGCACCGTGACGACGACCTGGGTCTCGTTGCGGTAGCTGCTCGCGAACGAGGGGCGCAGGGGACGGTCGATCAGGCGACATACCAGCACCGCGTTGTCGGACGGCCGGCCCTCCCGACGGAAGAACGAACCGGGGATCTTGCCGGCCGCGTAGGCCTTCTCCTCGACATCGACGGTGAGGGGGAAGAAGTCGATCCCCTCGCGGGTGTTCTTGTCGCCGTTGCCGGTGACGAGAGCCTGGGTGTCGCCGATGCCGGCGACCACCGCTCCCTGGGACTGGGGCGCGAGCACGCCCGTGGAGAAGGTGAGTGTCTTGTCGGTCCCGGATACGGGACCGGAAACGGTGATGGCCTCAGCCATGGTCGTCTCCTTCCGGAGCGTCGATGCGCTCCGTTGGGGGCGGTGGAGCCAGTTCTCAGTCGACGACCTCCAGGGTCCGCCCCGCCGGCGCATCTCAGCGCTGCGGGGGCCAGGGAGCCGTCGACTGACAACTGACCGGTCGCACCGCCCGATCGGTTGAAACGGGAGCGGGTGCCGAGTCGGCCTGCCGCCCCTGGGCTAACGACGCAACCCGTGGGTTGCGATGATCGCCCGGTATCGCTCGACGTCGTTGTTGCGGACGTAATCGAGCAGGCTTCGACGCCGCCCGACCAGCATCAGCAGGCCACGCCGGCTGTGGTGATCCTTCTTGTGCATCTTGAGATGCTCGTTGAGGTGGTTGATGCGCTTCGTCAGAAGCGCGATCTGCACTTCGGGCGACCCGGTATCGCTGTCGTGAAGCCGGTGCTCAGCGATGACCCCGGGCTTCGCGCGATCGATGATCTCGGACATGAACTTCCTTGTTCGTACGGGCATAGGACCCGGCTGCACGACTCGCGAGGCGTGGCCAGCAGCGGTGTGCCCGCAGTCGGGCACGGCGAACACGATACCGCGAACCGGGTCCGTGGCGGGCATCTGCCTGAGGAGCCGAGCCGATAGGCGAGGCGACCAGGCAAGCACAGCGTCGTAATCTCGACGGCGGAGCCGGCGATTGAACACAGTTGCCCACCAGACGGGCGCCTATCTGCGCAGGTCCTGGGACGGGCCCGCTGTGACCAGGGATTCCGTCCGCCAGGTGTACCGAGGGCGGATCGACCGGCGCTCGATGAGAGCAGGGTTGTACGGCGGTGTGAGGGCGAGGATGGGCGCATCCGGTTCGTACAGCTCAGCTTCGATGTCGTCGACATCGGCCGACGCGGGATCGAGGCCGGCCGCCTCGAGCGCATCGACGTGGACTGCAGTGCCGAGCCGGCCGAGGAGCAGCTCGCGCAGGATCGCAGGGAACGTCTCAGGGTCCTTCAGCAGCCAGGAGTGCCCGGCCTTCTGCACGACAACCAGCTCACCGCCGGACAACCTGGCTGCGCTGCGAGCCGTGGAGAGGGGCACCGCGACGTCGCACTCGCCGTGGATGGCGATCACCGGCACCCCCTCGGCGCCGAGCTTCTGCAGCATCCACTTGCTGCTGCGCGAACGGAGGATGGACATGCCGGGGCCGACGAGGTGCAACGGGTTCAGCATGTGACGCCGCAGCATCGGCGCCGTCAAGCGGCCCAGCTTCGCGGCCTGGCGAGGATCGCGGAAGAACGGCGCCGTGGTCATCGTGTCCGCGAACAACATCACGCCGAGCGCACCCAGGAGCGCCGGGTTGAACCGGAAGAGGTAGACGAGTCGATCCCAGGTCTCGCCCACGATGGCGTCGAGCAGGATCAACGCGATGGCCCGATCGGGTTGCTCCGCGGCCAGCTCCGTGACCAGTCGTCCACCCATCGAGTGGCCGGCCAGCACGGCGCGCCGGATGCCGAGCTCGTCGATGACGCGGCCGAGGAGGCGGCTGTAGGAGTCGAGGTCAGCACCGCCGGTGGGCAGCCCCTGTGTTCCGCCGTGGCCTGCGGTGTCGATGGCGACGACCTTGAAGCCAGCCGACACGATGCGCGAGAGGCTTTGCGCATACAGCACGCCCTCGGCGGAGAAGCCGTGCACCACGACCAGCGGAACGCCACGGCCGCACACCGCGATGCCGACCTGGTGCCCATCGGACAGGCTGATCGTGTGGCGGGCCAGCCGAGGCAGGCGAGAGAGCCTGAACCGGTTCGAGCTGTCGGTTGGCCCGATGACGGGATGGTGATCATCGAAGGTGTGCAGCACATCGAGTGTGCCGTTCGCCTCGCTTCGCGGTCTTCCCATTTGCCCAGTTTGCCGGATTGAACCAAGCAAGTGGTGAACGGTGGTCAGCCCTCGGCGGCGGGCGATGGCCCCAGGATCCGCCGAGTGTCGTCGCAATCGCGGTGCATCTGCTCGACCAGTGCCTCGATCGAGTCGAACTTCACCTCGCCGCGCAGCCGCTCCACGAACCTGACTCGCACGTGCTCGTCGTAGAGATCGCCCGAGAAGTCGAGGACGTGGCATTCGAGCAGAGAGGCGTGGGCCTGCTCGTAGAAGGTCGGCCGTCGACCGAGGGACACCGCCGCCGGCAGGACCGTGCCATCAGCCCGCTCGAACCAACCGGCGTAGATGCCGTCGGCCGGAAGAAGGATCTCGCCCGGTACGGCGACGTTGGCCGTGGGGAACCCCAGCTCACGTCCGCGCTCGTCGCCGTGGGTGACGAGACCGCGCACCTCGTGCGGACGGCCGAGCATCGCGTTGGCGCGGGCGAGGTCGCCTTCGCGCAGCGCGACGCGAATGGCGGTCGATGAGACCTGCGCCGCAGCACCCGCCGGGCGGCCGTCGGACCCCACGAGGTCGATGCCTGCGACCGTGAACCCGTTCTGCTCGCCGAGCTCGGTGAGGAGGGCGACGTTGCCCTTGCGCTGGTGCCCGAAGTGGAAGTCTTCGCCGACCACGACGGCCCGAGCGCTGAGGCAACAGACCAGCACCTCGGTGGCGAAGTCCTCGGCCGACTCGTGTGCCCGGCCCTCGTCGAAGTGAACCACGTAGGCGTAGTCGACACCCGTCGCCGACAGCAACGCGAGCTTCTGCTCGAGGTCGGTGAGCAGCAGAGGCGCCGACTCCGGTCGCACGACCATGGCCGGGTGGCGATCGAACGTCACGACCGCAGATCGCAGGCCCTGGGCCGCAGCCTTCTCCCGGACCTGGGCGATGACGGCCTGATGGCCGAGGTGGACGCCGTCGTAAGCGCCGATGGTCACCGCGCAGCCCGGTTCGGGCGGGGGGCAGCCGGCACCGTCGCGGATGACCTGCATGTCGCGCAACGCTACCGCCGCACCAGCCTGGCCCTCGACCCAGAGGTTCTGGGGGGGAACGGATGCGGGGTCCGGTCTCGGCGGCCTCGAGGGCTTGTGGGCTGGTGGGCCCAACCAAGCCCGTTCTCGACGCAATAGCTGGTCGCAGGCGCGGCTATTGCGTCGAATTCAGGGCCTGGGTGATGTCGGCTACCAGGTCGGCCTCGTCCTCGATCCCGACCGAGAGGCGTACGAGCCCGGGATGGACCTGGAGCGGTGAGCCGGCGACGGAGGCATGGGTCATGCGGCCCGGGTGCTCGATGAGGGACTCGACGGCGCCGAGAGACTCGGCCAGGGTGAACACACGAGTCCGCTGGACGACGTCGAGCGCAGCGGTCTCGCCACCGACCACCGTGAACGACACCATGCCGCCCGGCGCCCGCATCTGGCGGGCTGCAACCGCATGACCCGGGTGGCTCTCGAGGCCTGGGTACAGGACCTGGTCGACCAGCGGATGGCCGACCAGCGTCGCTGCGACGGCCTGTGCGTTGGCCACGTGGCGATCCATGCGAACGGCGAGGGTCTTGACGCCGCGCTGCAGGAGATAGCAGTCGAAGGGCGAGGGCACGGCACCCGTTGCGTTCTGCAGGAAGCGCAGCCGTTCGCCGAGCGCGTCGTCGCTCGTGGCGGCGAACCCACCCACCACGTCGGAATGGCCACCGAGGTACTTGGTGGTCGAATGGACCACGATGTCCGCGCCGATCCGCAACGGTTGTTGGAGGTAGGGAGTGGCGAACGTGTTGTCCACCACCACCAGCGCACCGTTGGCGTGGGCCACTTCGGCGACCGCTGCGATGTCGACGATTCCGAGCGCCGGGTTGGTCGGGGTCTCGATCCACACCATGCGTGCATCCGGGGGCCACGAGTCGTCGAGGGCGGACGGGTCAGTGAGATCGACGGCCGACCAACCGTGCCCATCGGGCGCATGGACCTTGTCGATCAGGCGGAACGTTCCGCCGTAGGCGTCGGAGCCGAGCACCACCCCTTCACCGCTCGCGAGGAGGCGTAGGATCGCGTCCTCTGCGGCAAGGCCGCTTGCGAACGCCACCCCGTGCCGAGCTTCCTCCAAGGACGCAAGGCACGCCTCGAGGCCATCACGGGTCGGGTTCCCGCTGCGCCCGTACTCCCATCCGGCGTGTTCGCCCACCGCTCTCTGGGCGAACGTGGTCGACATCGAGATCGGCGGCACGACTGCGCCACTGGCTGGATCGGGCGCTTGTCCGGCATGGACGGCGCGGGTGGAGAAGCCGAGGCCATCGGTGGTCATCGACGTTCGTCTGCGGGCACCGGCGACAACAGCCCCAGCACATCGGAGCGGCTGAGCACCGCAGTGGGACGGCCTCCGGCCAGGACCACAACTGCCGACGCCGTCTCGAGCAGATCCACCACCAACTGCACCGGTTGGCCGATGCCGACGGTGGGCAGAGGCGGGCTCATGACCTCCTCGACCGGGCGGTCGAGCGCACTCGGATCACGAGACATGTGGTGCATCAGGGAGAGCTCGCTCACCGAGCCCATGATCTCCGCCGCGGCGATCGGCATCTCGCCCTTGGCCACCGGCAGCTGCGACACCTCGTGGCGGCGCATGGTCCCTACGGCGTCTCGTACCGAGTCGGCCGGGTGGACGTAGATGAGCGCAGGGACCTCGTGGGTCCGAGCCTCGAGCACGTCGGCCACGCTGCGGTCCGACGTGCGCAGGAAGCCGTAGTTCGCCATCCACGTGTCATCGAAGACCTTGCTCAGGTAGCCGCGGCCCGAGTCAGGCAGGAGAACCACGACCAGGTCCTGCGGACCGCAGTCCTGTCCGAGCACGAGGGCCGCGGCGATCGCCGTCCCACAGGACCCTCCGATGAGGAGCCCCTCTTCCCTGGTGACCCGCCGGGCAGTGAGGAACGACTCCTCGTCGCTCACCGCGATGACCCGATCGACGAGTGACGGGTCATAGGTCTCGGGCCAGAAGTCCTCGCCGACGCCCTCCACGAGATAGGGACGGCCTGAACCTCCGGAGTACACCGAACCGGCTGGGTCGGCCCCGATGATCTGGACGTCCGGGTTCTGGGCCTTCAGGTATCGGGCGACGCCGGTGATGGTGCCACCGGTCCCGACGCCGGCCACGAAGTGGGTGACCCGTCCCGCCGTCTGGCGCCAGATCTCGGGACCGGTGGACTGCGCGTGGGACCACGGGTTCCACTGGTTGGCGTACTGGTTCGGGCGATATGCGCCGTCGATCTCTCGGACCAAGCGCTCGGCGGTGGCGTAGTAAGAGCTCGGGTCCGACGGTTCGACGGCGACCGGGCACACCACGACCTCTGCGCCGTAGGCCCGCAGGAGGTGGATCTTCTCGGGCGCGACCTTGTCGGTCACCACGAACACGCAGCGGTACCCCCGTTGCGCCGCAACGATGGCCAAACCCACACCGGTGTTGCCCGAGGTCGGCTCGACGATCGTCCCGCCCGGCAGCAGCTTCCCGTCACGCTCCGCTGCATCGATCATGGCGACGGCCGGCCGGTCCTTGACGCTGCCGCCCGGGTTCGCGACCTCCAGTTTCGCCACGATCTGGCAGGAGAGACCAGCGCCGATGCGCCCGAGCCGCACCAGTGGTGTGTTGCCGATCAGGTCGAGCGGCGAGTCGGCAATCTGGGGTTCGGCCGGGAACGGATCCATCAGCGGTCATCCTGACCCACCGCTCGCCGGTGCGCTGATACGACTGCGCCGCCTCCCGTTGTGTCGGTCAGGAGCGCGATGCCGCCGGCCGCTCGTAGCCGACGACCGAGGAAGGAACCGCCTCTCCAGCCGGCGTGTGCTCGTCGGCCTCGGGCGCTCCGAACAGCAACGACACGGGGATGACCCCACCCCATGTCGGGTCGTCCAGATCGATCGGATCCTCGACCGGCGCTCCCGTGCGCGTCTTGGCCGAGGCCTCGGTGATCGGGAGCTCGAGCAACATCGTCTGTCGGCTCTCCGGATCGTTCGGTTGCCGCACCTCCGAGGCGCGTCCAGGAGCGACATGGTCGACGAGGCGGTTGAAGCTGCGGACGCGTTGCGCCTCATCGGTGATCTTGCGGGCCACTCCGAGCACGACGACCGACCGGTAGTTGAGCGAGTGGTGGAACGCGGAGCGAGCCAGCACGATGCCGTCGAGCAGCGTGACGGTCACGCAGACCTTGACGCCGGCGTCGAGGCGCCGGCCGACCCGACCGGCGACCGAGCCGTGCAGGATCAGCCGTTCGCCGTCACGGGCGTAGACCATCGGCAGGACGAACGGTTGACCGTCGTCGTCGGCGATACCGACGTGAGCCACCAGCCCCTCGTCGAGGACGGCATGCACGAACGCCCGCTCGTAACGAGCCCGATCCGGGGCACGCTTCACCGTCGTCCGGGGAGTCGGTGTCAGGTCGGACGTCGGTAGATGAGCGGCGGTCACGCACAGATCCTGACGCATGGAGCCCGCTCCGCCGGCCCTATTTCGACGGTCGTCGTCGTAGGACGACGAACCGCATCAGGACACAGCGACGACCACGGCCGGCTTCACCGTCGAGCCGCGGTGGGGCTCGTACACAGCCAGGAGATCTCCGGTCGCGCTGAGCACCGCCCACGGCCCGTCGTCGTGGTCGTCTGATGCGCCGGCTCCGATGAGGTCGTCGCGTTCGAGGACCTTGCCGAACGCAACGGCGGCGGCCAGCTCTTCGTCGGCGGTCACCGAGCGAAGATGTCGCACCGCCTCGGTCATCGGACGAACGGCCTCCGGGCCGAGCGAGTCGAGCGGCACGGCCTCGTCCAGGGTGTACGGCCCGACCGCGGTCCGCCGCAGGTTCCGTAGATGGGCGCCTCCACCGAGGGCCGAGCCCAGGTCCGCTGCCAGCGACCGCACGTAGGTCCCCGACGAGCAATCGACCGACATCCGGAACACTCCGGCTTCCCCGGCGACGGGGTCGATCGACAGCGCCGCGATCGTGACCGGCCTCGCCTCGCGATCCACGGTGACCCCCGCGCGCGCCAGCTTGTGGAGCCGCTGGCCTCCCACCTTGATGGCCGACACCATGGGCGGCACCTGCTCGATACGGCCCATGAAGCGCTCCGCAGCCATCTGCTGCACGTCGGCCAGCGTGACGCCCGCCATGTCGTGACGGGCGGTCACCTCCCCAGCTGCGTCGAGCGTGGACGTCTCGACGCCGAGGACGACATCGCCCACGTAGGACTTGCCGAGCGGCGACAGGTACCGGAGCAGGCGGGTCGCCCGGCCGACGCCCAGCAGCAGCACGCCGGTGGCGTCGGGGTCGAGCGTTCCGGCATGTCCGACCTTGCGGGTCCGGAGCAACCCCCGGCTCTTCGCCACGACGTCGTGGCTGGTCCAGCCCGCAGGCTTGTCGACCACCGCCAGACCATCCGGAGCTGGTGCCTGATCGTCAGGGGTCATCGTCGTCTGGCTCGTGCAGCTGGCGCAACACCTGCTCGATCCGATCTGCGGACCGCACGGCCAGATCGGGCTCGAAGCGGAGCTCCGGGGTGCACTTCAGGCGAGCCTGCCGGTTGACCGCGGCCTGCAGGCGCGGACGCAGCTCGGCCAACGCCGTCAGAAGCTCCTCATCGGCCTCGGCACCGCGAAGGTTGTCGTAGAACACGGTGGCGCGACGCAGATCGCGGTCACATGCCACCGCGGTCACTGTCACCAGGTCGAGACGATCGTCGTCGAGCCGCTCGAGCTCCTCACCAAGGATCTCCCGGAGCAGCTTGTCGACCCGTGCCATGCGCGGGAAGTCCCGAGCTCCTTGTGAACGACGCCGCTTCATCGGCGCACCACGCGCGCCTGTCCTGCAACGAACCCCGGGCTACCCCTTCGGCGCCAACGAGCGCTCTGCACCGCGTGGCGAGACACACCGGACCGTGCTGTCTGATGTGCTCGCTGACGCTCGCTCATTGCTCCTCGGTCCATTGACGGCTCATCGCCAACACCTCCACCTCGGGGAACGACCACACGAACCGTTCGACCTCGTCGAGGATGTCACGCACGTGACCTTCCGTGCGACCGACCGCCGCGAACCCGAGCTCGGACCGCTGCCATGCGTCATGCTCGGCGACCTCTGCGGATGCCACCCGGTACCTGAGCCGGGCACCTTCCAGGATCGGCGTGATGACCGCGCGCTTCTCCTTCAGAGAGTGGACCGCCGGGAGCCGGAGCTCGGCCGACAGCGCCGCTGCGAACATCGACCTCAGCGATTTGGGTCGATCGAAGGCGCTGGACGCCCTGGACCGACCCAGATCAACTGTGGCTGATGGGGTTGATGGTTCGGCGAGGTGCTCAGGTCCGAGCGATCTCGCGTTCGTCATAGGTCTCGATGATGTCGCCGGGCTTGAGGTCCTGGAAGTCCGAGAGGCCGATGCCACACTCGAAGCCGGCCGCCACCTCGCGGGCGTCATCCTTGAACCGCTTGAGCGACGTGATCGTCCCCTTCCAGATGATCGTGCCTTCCCGGAGGAAGCGGACCTTGGAGCCGCGAGTGATCGTCCCGTTCTGCACGTAGCAACCGGCGATGGCGCCGACCCGGGGGACTCGGAAGATGTCGCGGACCTCAGCCTCGCCCGTGACGACCTCCTCGTACACCGGAGCGAGCATGCCAACCATGGCGTTCTCGATGTCCTCGAGCAGGTGGTAGATCACCTCGTACGTCCGGATCTCCACGTCCTCCGCCTCCGCCAGATCACGGGCCTTGCGGTCGGGCCGCACGTTGAAGCCGATGATCGTTGCGTTCGAGGCCGCCGCAAGCTGCACGTCGTTCTCGGTGATGCCACCGACGCCACGCAGCACGAACGAAGGTTTCACCTCATCGCGCTCGAGCTTCTTCAGACTCTCGGTCACTGCCTCGAGCGAACCGGTCACGTCGGCCTTGATCACCAGGTTCAGCGACGCGGTCTCGCCCGCCTGGATCTGGCTGAAGATGTCCTCGAGACGCGCTCCCCCGCCCATCGCTGACGCCGACCCGCCGGTGGCAGCGACGCGCTGGCGGTGCTCGCGCTTCTGGGCCACGTTTCGCGCCGTCTTGTCATCAGGGGCGACCACGAAGTCATCGCCGGCATCAGCCACATCGGACAGGCCGAGGACCTGCACCGGTGTCGACGGACCGGCCTCTTTCACCTGCTCGCCCTTGTCGTTGATGAGCGCGCGCACCTTGCCCCACGCCGCACCGGCGACCAGCGGATCACCGACCCGCAGGGTCCCCCGCTGCACGAGCACCGTGGCAACCGGCCCACGCCCGACATCGAGGTTCGCTTCGAGGACGACACCGCGTGCCCGGCCGTCCGGGCTGGCGCGCAGGTCCTCAAGCTCGGCCACCACGAGGAGGTTGTCGAGCAACTCGTCGATCCCGGTGTTCTGCAGTGCAGACACCTCGACGACGATCGTGTCGCCACCCCAAGACTCGGGGACGAGTTGGCGGTCAGCCAGCTGGGCGAGCACGCGCTGCGGGTCAGCGTTGTCACGGTCGATCTTGTTGAGTGCGACGACGATCGGCACATCGGCGGCGCGTGCGTGATCGAGCGCCTCGACGGTCTGGGGCATCACCCCGTCGTCGGCTGCGACCACGAGCACCACGACGTCGGTGGCCTCGGCGCCGCGGGCGCGCATGGCGGTGAACGCCTCGTGGCCTGGGGTGTCGATGAAGGTGATCGGCCGGCCGTTCCGATTGGTCTGGTAGGCGCCGATGTGCTGGGTGATGCCCCCGGCCTCGCTCGCCACGACGTCGGCATGGCGGATGCGGTCGAGCAGCTTGGTCTTGCCGTGATCGACATGACCCATGACGGTGATGACCGGCGGGCGCGGCTCGCTGTCATCGTCCACCTCTTCGTCCAGATCAGTGACGCCGAGCTGCTTCTGGAGCTCGACCTCCTGCTCCTCGCCCGGATCGACGAGACGGATCTGGGCGCCGACCTCCTCCGCGAACAGCTCGATCATCTCGTCTGGCAGGGACTGGGTGGCCGTGACCATCTCGCCCTGCTGCATGAGGAATCGAACGACGTCAGCCGCCGTGCGGTTCATCCGTGCGCCGAGCTCCTGGGGAGTGCTGGCGCGCTCGACGACGAGCTCACCTTCGGGCACGGGAGAATCCGCCGGGGTGTAGGTCGGCAGGTCCATCGGCTGGAGCTCTTCACGGCTGCGCCGCCGCCGGCCCTTTCGACGCGGTGGCCGGCGACCGGCCGGGCCACCTGGTCGACCACCGGGACCGCCACCAGGGCCGCCACCGGGACCGCCCGGGCCTCCGGGACCGCCCGGACCGCGGCCGGGGACACCGGCACCGGGGACCGATGGACGCGAGCCGCCGCCCATCGGGCGGCCGCGAGCGGCACCGCCGACGCCACTCGGTCGGGCACCCGTCGGGCCGGTCGCCCGCGACGGAGCAGCCCGACCCCCGGTGCCGGGGGGCGGCGGGATCGGCTTGCCGGACAGCGACCGTGGTGGGCCGGGCGGCGGTGGGATCGGACTCACCGACGGCGCCGGATCGGCTGACGCAGCCGGAGCGGGCGCCGCAGGAGGTGTCGCCGGCTGCGCAGGCGCTGGTGCCTGGTCGGGCATGCGAGCGGCTGGCGCGTCGGCGGGGCGTTGTGGCGCCTCCGTCG
>JAABUS010007772.1_pt1 | contig 12091 bp, 13 predicted proteins | sample 5560161 | NCBI WGS metagenome assembly JAABUS01 (sample SAMN10711885, study PRJNA513376) | rock metagenome | isolation source: Antarctica rocks | place: Antarctica: Victoria Land, Trio Nunatak nord | collected 2016-01-04 | reverse complement strand
CCTGGCCCGGCGACGAGTCGACGTCCTATTCGCCATGCTCCGCGACCACAAGCCATACCAAACGCCGGACACCCCGATCGACGATTCACAACCCGCCGCCGCTTGACAACGACATAGAGACACCCCCCCCCGGGCGAACCCGCCGCGCTGATCCTGGCATCGCGTCACACGAGGCGCCCAGTTGGGATGGCAAGCAAATGATCGTTCGCGTTACAGATGCGCCGTGCTGCCATCGTCCCAGGTCGTGGTTGTAAAGCAACCCGTGTAGACACCAACGTCACGCTGTCGGGGGTTCGCGTTACATTTCCCGCATGCGAATCGGTTACAGCCGGGTCTCCACCCGCGATCAACACCCAGAAGCGCAACACGACGCGCTCAGCGCGGCCGGCTGCGAACAGATCTTCATCGACCACGCCTCCGGCACACTGGGGTGCTAGGGCGCGAGGCTGCGGTCGAGATGCTGATCCGCAGTTTCCCAGGGAGGTACTCGAAGACAAGATCCGGACTTAAGGGACTTAAGGAGCATTTGGCCCCACCGCGCGAGGATCCTTACTGACGGCCAGTCATACGGCGTACGCGGGTTGGTTACCATTGCTATCGGCGTTTGCGGGCGTTACAGTCAGTCAAACTACGGGAGCCTGAGGAGGAACGGCCAGTGAGGTTCTGGGGGACAACGCGTCGACCGGCGTTAGTAATTGTGCTTGTCGCGACGGTCGCGGCCCTTCCGGGGTCACCCGCATGGGCTGCGCCGGCCGACGCCGTGACGTCTCCGACGTCGTGGTCAGCGAATGTTCAGCGTCCTGGAGTTTCGAGTTGCGAGAGCGGCGAACAACCAGTTGTTCCCTCGACGTCTGCCACAGATTTGAATGGTCTCACGACTGTGAAATATGGTGCGTTGCCCGGCCTGCACGTGGACATACCACCACCAAACTACGATCCAGCGAGTGCTTCCCCAGGGTTGAACACCAGCCTCCGCGTATCTGACCGGTCGATGTCGGAAACCATGAGCTCGAACCTAGTCAAGTCACTCAAGCAGCTCGCGAAATCGCGGGTGGCACCAGCATTCTGCTATCGACCTGTTAGTGCCGGAACTCGGCCGCTGTCCTTGCCTGGACAGGTGCTCTCCTCAGCCGGGACTGCCCCGGGGTCATCATGCGCGAAAGCACCGTGTGCATCTCACGTCAACTCAAGCAATTGGTCCGGGTATGTCGTCAGCCAGGGAGCCGTTCCGTACACGATCTATGGAGCAACTGCTGCCTGGTTCGAACAGAGCTCCGGATACGACACACCGCACAACAAAGATGTGACCTGGGTAGGTGTCGGCGGAGCCACTCCTGGTGCGGCCTACGGGTTGATCCAAGCCGGCACCTCGATGGAAACCAACGCCGGGTATCGCTCGTGGTTCGAGTGGGTGGGGAGCGGAACGGGTGTCGGTGAGCAGTTCGCCAGTATCGGAGGCGTTCTCTACAGCGGCGGGAACGTCGTCCGACCTGGTGACCTGATCAGCACGATCGTCTACTGGAGTAAGCATGTCAACGATTCAGAGTGGGACATGTGCTTCACGGTCGCTGATCTGGACCGTTCCAGCGGCGACCTCAACGGCTGCCAACCCCGGGTACCACCCCCCGGCCACCCCCAGTTCGGCAAGGCGATCCTGCAGGATCACTCATCGGTGGAATGGATCGATGAAAAAGACACCGCCGGGTACCCCCTGTCCGACTTCTGGCAGACAAACTTCTTCGGCGCCGGGCTCTACAACCCGGCCATATCGTCTTCGATTGACGACTTCAACAAATACAGCTACACGGGCTGGATACTGGGCACCGGAGTACCGAAGGCCACCGGAGCCACACTCTACGACCGATGCACCAGTACCATCAGCGCGTTCCCAGCCAACCCGGTTCGTGAAACATCGTCCGGCAACGGAGGGAGCTTCACAAATCAATTCTGCAACCCGTAACTGGATGCCGTCGGTCTACATCCTGGCAAGGACGATCTGAGCCTGACCGTCCGGCATCACCGTCCTGCGGCCGTTCGTAACGAACGAACAACCCAGCTGCCCGTCAGTGACATTCACCGGGTGTCTTCCCTGCTGATAACGGAAGGAAAGATAGATCCGAGGAGTGACATCGGCGGCGCCGCCGATGGCCACGCCCCCGCAGCTGTACGGCCCGTCCGCCTCCGGTTGCTTGTTCAGCATCGCAACCAGCGAGGCAGTAGCTGAGCGGTCAAGGACCTTGTGGTGTGGGGTCTTGCCGTACACGCAGACAAGGGTCTGCGCGGGACTCAGTGGATCGATGGGCACCAGGACCGCAGCGTCTCCACCGGAAGCAACCGCAGCGGAAATATCATCGGGGCAGGTCAACGCCGCCGCCGCCGGTGTGGACGCAGAGACAAACGTGGGAATAGATACACCCGGGGACGATGAGATACCACGTAAATTCGCGATGCTTGGTGACGAGACAGATGCCGGAGTCGAGGCTCGTGGCGTTCCAGTTGCACAGCTACCGAGCAAGGCGGCGCAAAGCACAGCGACAGCGACGACGGGCACGCCCACCTTGCCTGTGCCAGTCCCCCGCAAGTGCAACACGTTCATGACGTACAGACTAGCCAGAAACGTGGGCCAGGCTGCGTCCGAGACGGTCGCCGGCACCTTGAAATTTCCGTACACCGAGAGGCGGTCGGGAGGGCGAGGTCACCATCACCATCGACTAGAAGCGTCGACGACACCTCCATTCACCCGGTGGTCTGGGCCAGCCTCAAGCGGCAGAACGGCTTTCCAAGGTCCACGGTGAGGATGACGTCAAAGGGGCCGCCATGGGGTATCCGGTGCGGGCCTCGATGGGCCCGATCGGCGGCTACCGGCTGGGCGCCGGCGCCGCGCTCCCGCCGCTGCTGCTGGACGACGAGGAGGCGGTGGCTGTCGTAGTCGGGCTGCGCACCGGCGCGGTCGGCGCAGTCGCAGGGATGGACGAGTCATCCCTGCGCGCCTTGATCAAACTGGAGCAGGTCCTGCCATCTCGCCTGCGGCACCGGGTGAACACGCTAGAACAGGCCATGGTCGCGATACCACCCCGCGGCGGACCTGCCACGGTGGACGCGACCGCTCTCATCGCGATCTCGGACGCGATCCGGACGTCGGAAGTCCTTGGCTTCGACTACGTCAGCCACCACGAGACCGAGTCCCGCCGAGCGGTCGAGCCCCACCGTCTGGTTGCCTGGGGCAGCAAGTGGTAGCTGGTCGGATGGGACGTCGACCGAACTGCCTGGCGCATCTTCCGGGTCGACCGGATAGCCCTGCGCACTCCCAACGGCCCTCGATTCACACCCCGTGACCCGCCCGACGGCGACGTGGGAGCCTAGCTGCGCCGGAAGATGGGCTTCGACATGTGGCCGCATCGCTGCCGCGTCAGACTGCACGCCCCCGCCGCGCAGATCACTGGGCGCGTCGGCGGAATCGTCACCCCCATCGACGAGCGGACCTGCCGGTTGGAGCTGGCCTCGGACTCCTACGACCTAGTCGCGCTTGTGGTCGGCATGCTCGATGTCGACTTCGACGTCGAGTCCCCACACGAACTTGCCGGACACTTCCGCAAGCTCTCCCATCGATTCGCCGGCGCCGGAACCCCGTGATGGCGAGGGTCATGCGCTGCCCCGTAGCCGCCGCCGCCTGCGACGCGCCTGAGGCTGGGGTCCGAAGCAGCTCTTCGCTCGCTGACGGCTCGCTGGTTCATCGCCCGAGGTCGAGCCAGTCGCGCACGATGGCGTGGTGGGGTGCCCAGGCATCCCACACCGAGCGGCCCCACTCGTTGACCGCTGCGATGTGGCCTTCTGGGCTGCCGGTGGCCAGTACGTCAAGCACGGTGACGTCTCCTCGGTCGGGTGGCGGCTCCAGCCAGTGGAAGACGGGTCTTTGGACCATCTGGTTGTGCAGGCGGGGGCCTTCGCGCGGGTCAGCGCCGCGTTCGAAGACCAGACACAGCGTCATGAGGTGGATGCCGACCGACTGCGCGGCGCGGCGGCCTGGCACGCCGGGGTGTTGCACGGCGTAGGCGTCAACTTGGACCTGAAGGACGCCTTGTCGTCGCGGGTCCTGGTAGGTCCGGGCGCTGATCTCTCCGTAGGTCGCCCAACAGGCGGGTGAGGACAGGATGTAGGGGTGTGTGGGCCCGTCCACGGCGGGCAGCACGGCGCCGCAGCCGCAGCACGCCGAGGTCACCATGCTCATGCTCCCTTTCCGTGCGGAGTCTTCATCGTGGTTGCCTGCTCGAATGGATTCGGCATCGGCTACGGTTGTCGCCGCTGGTCCAGTCCAGGAAGACCCGGGCGGCGCGTCGCGGGCGGGCGCAGGGCTTGAGCCGGGACCAGCCGCCGGACTCCACGAGCAGAACAACGGCCTGGACCGCTGCTACGTCGCCTGCTTGGACGTGCGGCTGCTCGATGAGGGTAACGTGCCACCGGCCGGCCGCAGCGTCAGCTGCCACCCGGCGAGCACTGCCGCGAGTAGATCGTTCACCGCTGCCGTGCTGGCAGTCTTATCTTCAGCGGCTTGCGCGAGCCGGCGCCAGCTATGCGCCGTCCCAGCACCGTCGCATGGCTGCACCACGCGCTGGCCGAGCACACCGGTGACGGGCGTGGCCGCTGCCTCGTGACACCCGGTCATGGCCGTCCCGCTTGCCGGTCATACCGGCCGGGCTCATCAGGGTAGGGCGGGTAGGCTCCTCGCATCAGCTCGACCAACCGCGGGGGGTGCGGGTGAGCCCGATGGATCGAGGGCGGCAGCTTGCTGGCTGGACTTACCGAGAGTTCGGCGCCGCCTACTTCCGCGTAGTTGCGGTCGGAGGTTCCGCGGCCATCGCGTTTTTGAGCATTTGGCCGCTGTCGACAGTCGCAATCGTTGTACTGATCGCTGCGCTGGCGCCCGTGGCATCTAAGCTCCGACGGACCCAGAGTGGTCCGGCTGGTGAGACAAACGATTTGGGTGCACCCACGGCGCCCGTTCGGTAGGGCATCCCTGACCGGACACCGCGCGGACAGGGACAGCCTCGTGGATGCCGATGGCTGCGCAGGCGAGGGCGCGAGCTACGCCGAACGCCACTCACGGGTTGTGGTGATTGGGGAGCCATCGGATCAACCTGCCGTCACGGTCCAGCAGCCGCAAAATCGCCGCTCGCCTCGACGACGCGGGCACCTTCTTGCAGAGGCGGCGTGCGCGATCAGACCTCGTCGAGCTGCATAATTGTGCCGCGGAAGGCGGCGTAGCGGGCCAGGCGTCGCCCTACAACGCGCACCGTCACCGGGTGGGTGCCCGCAGACGACGTCTATCGAGACTGGGGCATAGGAGTCCACCGAGGTTGGCGATCTCACCGCCTGCTGACTACGACATAGCGTTCGTCGTTGATCGTTCGTCCCCACAGTGAGGGGTCGCGAAGTTGGTGCACCGTTGCTTGGTGTCGATGTTCGAGCACAAGCGAGCGACACTCCGCGGCAGTCAGGCCGCCTCCGGTTGACCATCGCCCTTCGATCAACACGAGCAGACCCTGCGGGCGGAGCAAATCGGTCCACTTCGATAGCGCAGCGCGGGGGTCCGGGAGCGCCCAGAGGATGTGCCGTGCCAGGACGACGTCGTATGCGGACGACTCGAGGACGGGCACGCTGGCGTCACCCTGTTCGAACGTTGCCGTAACACCGGCAGCAGCGGCTTTCTCGCGGGCTCGGTCAATCATCCGAGGTGAAAGGTCGATGCCGTGCACGTTGTACCCAGCCTCTGCCAGCAACAGCGAAAGGCTTCCTGTCCCACAGCCGATGTCCGTGACCTTTGCCGGCGGCTCAGGCAGGTGTGCAGCGAGCAGCGATGCCCAGGCGTCGCGGACAACGGGATCTCGAAGACCGTGATCGGGTTCCACATCGTAGGTTTCAGCCTGCTGATTCCAGTACTCACGCATGTCGCCGGTCATACGGGGCAATACTCGTCCTCTCCCAGATGGTGAGGCGAACGGCATAGCTCACCGGAGAGCTGCTGGCATCGTTTGCCGCACCGGTGGGCATCGTCCTGCTGGGCCTGAACAAGGTAGTTGATCGCGAACGTCCGCTCGTACCCGTCCTCCGAAGCTCCACGGGTGCCCGCACCGAGACGCCGGCGGTCGCGACCAGCCGTGCAGCGGCCGCTGCGCCGCCGGCCGCCGGGCTATCGCCAGGGTCGTCGCGCCCGCCCGAGTCCTCCGGTGGGGCTGGTTGATGAGGACGGTGCTGGGATTGTGCGTCACCATCCCAGTTCTCCGTCGTCCTCCTGGAACGTGCCGGTCGGGCCGTCCTTGGCTATGGTCGCCAGGCGCGCGACGACCTGGGCACTGACCGCGGCCGGACGACCCGGGTGGGACTCGACGCCGCCTCCGCCGAGTTCGGTGGCGGTGATGCCGGGCTCGACCGCGTTGAACTTCACCTCCGGCACCGCCTTGGCGTACTGCACGGTCAGCATCGAGACGGCCGCCTTGCTGGAGCCGTAGACGATTGCCGGGAACCGCGAGGCGGGACGGGACGGCTCGTGGGTGGCCCAGAACGAGCCGAGCGCGCTGGAAACGTTGACCACGACGGGGTCCGACTTGCGCAACAGCGGCAGCGCGGCTTCGGTGACCCGGATGATCCCGACCGTGTTCGTGTCGAACACCTCCAGCACGCTGAGGCCGTCGAGCGCTTCACCACCACCGGCCCGCTTGGCGATGCCGGCGTTGTTGACGAGGACGTCAAGCCCACCCTCGGCCTCGATCTGTGCGAGGGCGGCCGCGACGGAGGCATCGTCGGTGACATCAAGGCGGACGAAGCGCGCGCCCAACTCCTTGGCCGCGGACCGGCCACGGACCTCGTTCCGTGCGCCGAGCCACACGGTGTGCCCGGCGGCGACCAGCAGGCGGGCGGTTTCCTTGCCGAGGCCCTTGTTGGCTCCGGTGATCATGCCTCAAGCCTCCGGCGGGCATGGGTTGTTAGCCAGCAGCCCGGTTTTCGTAGGACTGCCAGGGCCAGGACAACCACGGCGGCTGGTCGCACACTGGAGGGCGTGGAGGGGTGGGAGTTCGGCGGGACGCTGCGACGCTGGCGTGACCGCGTCGCACCAGAGGCGGTGGGCGTACCGGTCGGAGGCCGCCGGCGCGCAACCGGACTGCGGCGCGAGGAGCTGGCCGCTCTCGCGGGGGTCTCGGTCGACTACCTGACCCGACTGGAGCAGGGACGCGCGATCTCACCGTCGGAGCAAGTGGTCGAGGCGCTCGCCCGCGCTTTGAGACTGTCCGACTCCGAGCGTGAGCACCTGTTCCGGCTGGCCGGTCTCGCTGCCCCTGGGTTGGGAGTGATCCCGACGCGGATCACGCCCAGTGTGCAGCGCCTGCTCGACCGGATGGAGCACACGCCGGTATGCGTGCACGACGCGGCGTGGAACCTCATCATCGCCAATCCCCCCTACGACGCGCTCATGGGCGAGACGTCCACGTGGCGGGGGACCGAGCGCAACGGCGTGTGGCGCAACCTGGTCGGCCCGGGCAGCCGCGCCGTGCACACCGCCGCCGAGCGGGCCGAGTTCGAGGAGGGGCTCGTCGCCAACCTGCGCCTGACCGCCGGCCGATACCCGACCGACCGCAGGCTGCGCACACTCATCAGCGAGCTGCGCGCCGCAAGCCCCGGGTTCGTCGATCTCTGGGAGAAAGCAGAACTTCCGGACCCGCGTCAGCAGTCCCGGCACAAGATCATCGATCACCCCGACGTCGGACGCATCGCGCTCGACTGCGATGTGCTCATCGTTGCCGGCGACGATCTGCGCATCACCGTCTACACCGCCGAGCCCGGCAGCGAGGACGCCGAGAAGCTCGGCCTCGCGATCGTCCTCGGCACTCAGGCCCTCGTCCGTTAGCACCTGGGCGTCATCGACGCGGGCAAGAGCGCATACAAGCGACGTCAGGCCAATAATCAGACCGGCCACGCTGGTGCGGGCGGCAGTGGCTTCAGCGGATGTTGCCGCCCCCCATCCTCGCAGGCATCGAAACGACGTCGTGAAGGCGACGAGCTCTAGTAGATGCCCCCCTTGATGCGGCAGAACGGTACTCGGAGCCGAGGGGTCCGTGCAGCCTCACCGTTGGGATCTCAGCACGGCAACCTCAGGCCCCGGGTCGAAGCCGTGCTCGACCAGCCAGCGGACCCCCCGCAGGCTCCGCAGCGACCACCACGCGCGGATCACGTCGAGGTCGACGTCGGTGCCGTAGCCGGCGACGACGGCGCCGAGGTGCTCTTCGTGTCCGAGCGTCAAGGTGGCGAGGTCGTAGAGGGCATCGCCCTGGCTCGCCTCGGACCAGTCGACCACGCCGGTGATCTCGTCAATGTCGACGAACACGTGGGTGACCTGCAGGTCGCCGTGGGTGAACACCGGTGTCCACGGCCGCAGCGCAACCTCGGCAACGCGGCGGTTGCGCGTAACCACCTCGGTAGGAAGGACGTCGTTTCTGAGGAGCCACTCGCATTCGCTGTCGAGGTGCGAGGCCAGCTCGTCGAGACTCCAACTGGTCCAGGGCGGTAGCGGCGCGTCGTGCAGTGTCCGCGCCGCGGCACCCGCCCCGGCCCACGCCTCCGACGACGCGATCGACGGCTCGCCGAGGCAGCCGAGTGCCGTACCCGGGAGGGCGGCGAGCGCGAGTACGGGCGGCTTGCGCCACAGAACCTCCGGGGTCGGGATCGGCGCCATGGCCATCGCCTCGACCTCGATGTCGGTGCGCGTCTGATCTGTGTCGATTTTCAGGAAGATGTTACCGACGCGTAGAGTCGCGCGCTCGTGATGGGCGACGACGACCTCGACCTCTGTCATTTCGACCATTATCGCGGGGACGACCACCGGCGTCACTGGGTTTACTGCATGGGTGCTCGGTATTGGTCGTCCCACATTCATTGCCTGCGTCGGGCAGTTGATCCTGCCCACCTCGGTACACGTCGGCACTCGAACGGGAGGCGGGCGGTAGCCAGCGTCGCCAGGACGCGCAAGTACGCCTCTTCCCCGCTGGACATCACGCCAAGGCTGCTGAGCCCTTTCGCGAAATCATCGGCCTTGCGGGCCGACACCGTCCGAGCTGGGCTGGGCATTGCGTAGAGAAGATCATCGGTTTCGTTACGAGACAATGGGTGCCGAGCGTTCCCCGTTGCGGCACGGCGGCGATCCACTCTCCCGCCAGGGCCCCGCTGTGCCGAGCACGCTGGCAGTAGCGTTCAGATGAGACCCCTGTGTGAGGAGGGCGCGTGCGGTTCGCGCTGGACGTGTTGGCTGACGCATCCGTGGAGCAGGTCGATGAAGCTCGAGGCTTCTACACCTCGAGGCCAGCTGGCCGTGGCCCCAGCAGTTTCCAGCAGTTGAGGGAAATGCGGGAAAGGAGATCCGCTCCCTCTCCCTCTCCCGCCGATCCACCGGCCATCGCAGAGACGGTCGAAGCCGCGTATTTTATGGCCCATTCTCTGCACGCTAACTGGCACGGTTCCGAGCCGCAGTTCGAGTGCAGGACTCCTGGACGGTGATGCGGCCAGATACCTGGCACAAGAACGTGCCACGGCCAGGCCGACAAATAATGTGGCAAACTGTGCCAGACAATTTGGCGACCGACAGCCATGGTCAGTGACGCAGAATGGTGCTCGGTGAAGCGTCAGGTGGGTGCCCGTGTTCCGGCAGTCTTGGGCGGGCATGAGCTGCGGTTTGGCGTGGGACCGAGCTGGAGTCGTAGGACGCGGTGCGACAGCTCACTGGAGGCATGAAATCTGCTCAGTCGCAACCCTCCGGTAGTCATGAAATCCTTCAATTCGCGAATCCGCCAGAGGCACACAATTGTTCTGTCCGCAAATCCGACAGAGGGCATATAGTCCATTCGTCCGCAACAGTCTTGACAAAAAATTCTAAGCTTGACAGCGCCGTGGAGTTTGCTTATGGTCCAGTCGTTCAGGTCCTCGCCGATCAATATCCGAAGGTGTTCATGACCATGCCTCCAACGTTGCCGAAGTTCAGGCAGCAGTTGATTCTTGCCGTTCTTATGTTGTGTTCGCTGCTGATTTGGCTGGACAATACTGTCCTGAGTACTACGCTGGAGACCCTTGCAGACCCGGTCCGTGGACTGGGGGCCAATCCCGGTCAGCTGCAATGGGCGACCGGTTCGTACACTCTGGCCTTCGCCACCTTGATGTTCGCTGCAGGCACATTGGGCGATCGCTTCGGTCACCGGACTGTGTTTTCCAGTGGGTTGGTGATCTTCGCTGGGTCCTCGTTGTGGGCGGCGTACGCAAGCGATGCGGGCCAGCTGATTGCAGCTCGAGCTGCGATGGGGGTGGGCAGCGCGCTGATCACGCCCGCCATGTTGGCCCTCCTTATGTGGACCTTTACTGGCCCCGCGCGGGCTGCCGCGATCGGCATTTTCTCGACGTCGGCCGGTGTCGGAATGGCTGCCGGCCCGGTGCTGGCGGGGTTCCTGCTCGATAATTTCTGGTGGGGCTCGGTCTTCCTGATCAATGTTCCGGTCGCGGCATTGGCGTTGGTCGGGCTCGCCGTGCTGGTTCCGAATTTCCGCAGCCCCACTCTGCGGCCACTGGACCCCGCTGGAATGTTGCTGTCGGTTAGTGGGCTCGTGGCGTTGGCCTACGGGCTGATCCGGGCGGGACAGGTGGCTGTGTGGAGTCGTACCGATGTCTGGGCGCCGATCGTTGTCGGTCTGGTTCTGTTGGCCGTTTTCGTACTCGTCGAACTGCGTGTCAAAATGCCCAGCTTTGATCCGCGACTGCTGGCGCAACGCGCATTCGGTGGCGGCAATGTGGCGCTCGGATTGCTGCTCTTTGCTGTGGCCGCCATCACCTTCTATAACGCGTTCTACCTGCAAGGCGCGCTCGGATTTTCGCCGATGAAGGCGGGTTTGGCCAATATCCCGACCGCATTCGGCGCGCTCGCGGGGGCGCTCCTTGGCTCGCGCCTGGTTCGCCGCCTGTCGCTACGCTCGGTCACCGTGCCAGCGCTGACCGTGGCTGCGCTGACCATGGGCGGGTACGGGTTCCTCGGACTGCAAACTCCGCTCGTCTGGATCGAGATCCTGTTGTTGATACAGGGTCTTTCGATCGGCATGGTGATCGGCCCCGTTACGGCCGCATTGATCAGCAACTTGCCGTTGGAACAGGCCGGTGCAGGATCGGCCGTCACCAACACCGTGCGACAAACCGGCAGTGTGATCGGAATCGCAGCAGGCGGCACGATCTTGTCGATCACGTACCGACGTTCGATCGAACCTTCGCTGGAGGGTGCACCTGGTCCGGTGCAGGATCAGGCGCGAGTTTCCGCCGAACAGGGCCGCCACGTCGCCACCGCTATCCACCGGCCCACCCTTGCTCAGGCTGCTGATAACGCGTTTATCCATGCTATGCACGTAGGCGCGGGCTGGATCGCGGTCATCGCACTCCTCGGAGCAGCTGTGCTGCTGATTACCTTGCCTGCTGTCGGAAAGAAGAAGGGTCCGATACCGCAGCCGGACTACCAAGAGGCCCGCAGCTTCGAGGCAGGGCCACCCAGGCGCCACAAAGTGTGATGGAATCCGAATCGGTGACGCCGGTGTCCGCGCAATCCGACCTGCGTGTGTCGGGCGACGCTGCGGCGAATGGCGCTGGCGCGGTCCGATGTCAGGAGGCTCTGCGGCAGCTTTCGCGAATTTCAGGCGCTGAGTTGACCGTTGGCTGCACCTGCGCGCGGCCGGACTTAACCTGCGACGGCTGCTGGTCCTGGGCCTCACCCCGATCGATGGGACATTGGCCCACTCTGGAAGACCCTCGCCGCGTGTGCCGAGACTGTCGATCAGCGATCGAGCGAGGAAGGCGTGGGTGCGCGACGCATGCGCGATCAGATTCTCGCCGAGTACGAGAGCAGTGGCCGCCCACCCAGCTGAAGCTTCGCAGCGAGTACCGCAGGCGCATCCGCCTGCTGCCATCCACGCGGTCAGCCGGCTGAGGGTGTGCGTCAGTGCTCCACTGACCGGCGCGACGTCCCTGGACCGATCGCATGTGTGTCATTACGGTTGCGATGTAACGCTTCCCGTGCACA
>JAABUS010007771.1_pt1 | contig 12095 bp, 13 predicted proteins | sample 5560161 | NCBI WGS metagenome assembly JAABUS01 (sample SAMN10711885, study PRJNA513376) | rock metagenome | isolation source: Antarctica rocks | place: Antarctica: Victoria Land, Trio Nunatak nord | collected 2016-01-04 | reverse complement strand
GACCCTTTGCATCCTCCTCACCGCCTCGATCGCAACGCATCCAGGTCTTCATGAGGACGCCTTTCTTCGACCGCTTGCTCCGCTTGCGCGTCACCGCATAGCCTTGATCCTTCGCATGCTTGTTTATGTCCTTGATCAAAAGATCAATGGAGGTGTACTCGTATAGGCCTGCCCTAGGGGGCAGCAGTTGCATAGACATGTTGAGGTGAATGCAAATGCAGAAGGTTGGTGGAGGAGGAGAGGGATGGCGAAATGTAAACAATAAACGCGGTGGACCCTGTAAATTACCCTATTAGGCTTAGTGGGGAGGGGTGGTGTGCCAGCAGTGTGGTGGGTGGTGTGTCAGCAGTGCTAGGTGGTGTGTCTGTATTGGCTACCTATAGATAGGTCCTAGCGCTAACCCGCAGGGGCTTAGCCCCACACGTCTGAGGTTCTGAGGCAACATTCCTGACAACCCCATCGGCAAATAACAACGATCCTGTATTATCAAACTTGTGTATAGAGAAGAGCCAAGGTATGATCACTATGAATGAGCTTCCAGTCGAAGTCACTGGTCAAATCCTTGCGTCTCTTTCTGAACTGTTACACCTCTTTAATGCTATCAGTTCTTGTTTTACCATGTTAAAGGCCTTCAACGAGTACAGGAATCAAATCTTGCATCATGTCTACTCTCTCGAAATAATAGACATATGTTCATCTCATGGCTTTGACATCGCGATCGCTCATGCGCGCGGTAAATTGCTCTGGATTAAAAGGAGAGCAGACGCAGTCCTTCTTGCGAAAAGTGCCTGGCAACACTTGAGTGGACATAGCGTCTCAGTACAGCTCCTGCCTCTTCTGACCTTGGATCTAGCCAGCTCATACGAAAAGATGGGACGGACGGGAGATGCGATGACCGTGCTGGAGAGGGAACACTTGAGTCGACATAGCGTCTCAGTACAGCTCCTGCCTGTGGCCTTGAATCTAGCCGCGTTGTACGAAAAGATGGGACGGACGGGAGATGCGATGACCGTGCTGGAGAGGGCCTGGCAACACTTGAGTCGACATAGCGTCTCAGTACAGCTCCTGCCTGTTGCTCAGAACCTAGCCGCGTTGTACGAAAAGATGGAAAGAACAGAGGATGCGGCGGCTGTTCGGAAGAGAATTGAAGCTCTGTAGGTAGCAAGCTTACTTGTGGGATTTCATTTGAAGTGTGAAGACTCTTTTTATCTTGTTCAATTGATAATCATTGTGATTGCTTCTGATAATATCGAAGCGGTCGAGAATGCGTTTGCTGACCGTGCCATTCTCTTGAACGAAAACTTGCGTATTATTGAATTAATCACATTTTATTCGCTCTATTTATCTATTCTACGATTTCTACCGACTCGCCTACCTACTCACCACCCTACTCACCACCCTACTCACCATCCTACTCACCACCCTACTCACCACCCTACTTACCACCCTACTTACCATCCTACTCACCAACCTACTCACCACTCTACTCACCACCATACTCACCTTTGAAAGGCGGAAAGATCTGTAAATGGTTGGTGAAGGTTGTGGTGTTTTCGAGAGCTAGACAAAGCCCTCAAACGCCCGCGTTGCCTTCTACAAAAAAATCATCTCCAGACTCTAATATCATGCGATCTACACGCGCTGTTATCCTGTGTCCATGGACCCCGTGCGTCATCGAGGCTTGTATGTATGTAGCTGAACCTTGTAGTTGTAGCCTAAGGTATATGGCCCTCACCGCCTTGTTTGGTCGCCGATGTAGGATTCGGAGTCAAGGATGAAGTAGGAGTCGGGTTAGGAGTTGAAGTGAGCGGGCGCATGACTATCAAGTCAAGTTCTTCTATTGCTGAGGCTTTAAGCCATGCCTCCGTCCGTATGAAGAGTTTCTTCAAGACAAGAAATTCAAACCCACTTCCCACTTTTATCAACCCCTTGCCCTCAACCCGTCGCCCCGCCGCGCCAACCAACCCTTTTTCCACCACCCCAGCAGAACCTCCCCCCTCATACTCACCGCCCTCGGACGGTACCCTCATAACCGGCGCCATGTCCACCACAGCCGACGACCCCTACGCCTTCCTCTCCACCTTCGACACCGTCTTCCTAATCGACGACTCGGGCTCCATGGCCGGCCGCTCCTGGAAAGAAACCGCGCAAGTGCTCAAAGCCATCACGCCCATCTGCACCGCCCACGACGCCGACGGCATCGACGTCTACTTCCTCAACGAAAAAGACAGCAGCGAGTACAAAAACATCACCCGCGCCGCCGATGTTGACGCCATCTTTCACTCCGTTCGCCCCCGTGGCGGCACTCCGACCGGCTCCCGCCTCAACGCCGTCCTGAAACCCTACCTCGCCGCCCTCGAGCGCAAAGGCGCCGACGACGTCAAGCCCCTCAACATCATCGTCATCACCGACGGCGTCGCGTCCGACGACGTTGAGAGCGTCATCATCGCCGCGGCCAAGAAGCTCGACCGCTGGGATGCGCCCGCGTGGCAAATTGGCGTTCAGTTCTTCCAGGTTGGGGAGGAACGGGGTGCGGCGGAAGCGTTGCGGGAATTGGACGATGGATTGGCGGAGATGAGCGCTGGGAGGGATATTGTGGATACGGTGCCATGGAAAGGGGAGAGTGGGAAGGGGTTGAGTGCGGATGTGGTGCTGAAGACCGTGTTGGGAGCGGTGAATCGGCGGTTGGATCGGAAAAGGGTTAGTCTTGATGGGCGGCATTGATTGGGGGTTGAAGCTGGAAAGGGGTGGTGGTTTTTAACTTTCTCCTTCTCGGCAAGCAAACGAGTTCCCTGATAGATACAGTTCTAGCCTGCCACCCAAGAGCAAAACACTGCATACTTACTTCTCCCAACCCACTCCAGCACATTTCTTTCCATCAACACACCACCTCCCTCCTTACCTTCTTACAAAACAGAAGTTAGGCACGATGATCAGCAATGAACAGAACATTTTCATTCTAACCCAACCTTAAAATCATATGAAAATAAAAACTCATTCAAAAACTCATCCAAAACCCTTACATCTCACCCTTCCCTCTCCTCAACACCCCACCCCCGTATCATACTCGCCCCCCCCTCCCCCCCCCTTTCCAGCGACTCAACACAAACATGTTCCACCTATTGGTTCTGACCTGGGATTGAAATGTTTATTGAACTCATGCTTGGCATATGCAGATGAGTTTCCGACCCCCTCTCGGAAATTTCAATCTCCCATGAACTGTAACCTCAGAGTTCAACAGCAGGTAGAAAATCCATCCATTCGCCCCACTGATAGAGCCGAGCACTGCTGATAGGACTGATCACTGCTGCTAGGGCTGATTGTCTTTGATAGGGCTGGGCAACAATGGGAACAGATAGAGTTCGGGAGCATCAACATTCTCAATCCTAATTACTATATTATACTTTTGAAGCATCAGATTCTACCCATTTAGTGTTGGAAATAGGGAACAGTACTGTTACCCCTGTTGTTAGTAATCTCCGCATTGATCCGGCGCTAGTGGATGGGGTATTTACCCTTCGCCCACTTCTTCCTTCCTCCATAGTTCACCTACTAGATAGTCAATATATGCACATATTCGCTCTGACCCTCATATACCAATAAATTGTTTTTCTATCTTATGCCCAACCCCGAACCTCAAACATGCTACTATGCGTTCGACTGAACCCGATTCGACGTACACGCACCCTGTTCAGAGTAATGGACTTCCCTCTCGCCCATTCCCTACTCTTGACGCCACTGATTGAGAGCATTTTCTGTGCTAAACAGACCGCCACCAAGTTATTATGGCCATGCTCTCGGGGCCTCTGTGGACCCGCGACGCGCAGGTACGTTTCTCCAAGCTTCTCTTCCATACACCATTTCTGATTTTGAATCGATAGATCTCGTAGCTGCTCTAGGCGAGGTGACCGCAGACCCTTTCATCAGACACCTTCGAGACATCATGCTCTTTAATGAAACTGGGCGCCGCATACTTCGGGATCGACCTCGGATCACGTCAAAGACTATGTCTGTGGAGGACTTGCGAAGATTTCCAGAGAATACTGTTGGGCAAATCTACGCGAAATGGCTCGAGGACTATTGAAGGCCTCATTGATCTATTTTATGCTAATCGAGGGTGGGCATGTATTCCACCATGTTCCTTAAGCAGACCACCTTACTTCTAAAGTAAGTATCATCTACAGTAATCAACTAATTACGCTGAGCAAAGGCTCTTCGGGGATAAGCCATAAAACAACGTGATCTGGTCAGGCAGTCTTCGAAATTAAACACGGCTACAAAGGCACATGGTGCTCCATCTCGGCAAACACATCTTTGGTCACGCCACTATGAGATACTCTGCAGTTGAGCCCCAAGTCTGGATGTGGTTAATGCTGATCTGCGCGATTAGCTCTCACATTGCCATTGGCATCCTGCAAATTGTACGATGCATCAGCCTCACAAGCTTGTTCGTTTGCGTCACATGGCGATTAATGATACTGTACAATATCCCACAGCTTCTGATGCAGCATGTTCTCTTCATGGACAATCACGCTGATGGACAGACAATGTCTGTAATCGAATGTCAGCCATACTCCGAGCAGAAGTAGGCAGTCAGCATCGATAATTGGCTGGTTATTCAGAATAAATACTTCAAGAGCCTACTTCGCAAAGACGATGCATTGCCTTCAATGCAATGTATTCTCATGTTTCATCTTCTTCCCCCTGAACTTCGTATGCTCGTATATGAACATTGCGAGCTGTTTACCTTAACGAATCTTCGTTCCTCATGCCGTATACTCGAAAGAGAAATTAGTGCCATTTTGTTCCGTACTGTCTCTATTGACATACTTCCGCAAGGTATCGAGCTACTTCGTAAGATTGCAAATCGTTCTTCTTTAGCATGTTATGTTCAAACCCTGATTGTTTCAACTAATCTTCTGCGGCCATATTCATATTCAACCTTCGCGAGACATGTAAGTTATCAGGATTGTTTGAGTCTACAGAAAATTCTGTTACCATACTCAAGCTGGGTCCTTGATATGCATCGTCGATCGAAGATTCGACGACGTTACAGAAGGTATTCTCATTATCTGAACAAGCAGAAAGAATTTTTGTTGAACCGGGCTAGCTTCAAATTGACTGTGTTCAAGTTGGTCGGATTGAAAAAGGTAGAGCTTCGACTATTGAATGATACCGAGCAGTCTCGACGCTGGCATGCATTTGGTTATGAGGTATTTGGTAGTGATGATAACTTCGATCTCCGTTCTGAGACCATTCATACTCCTCATGATGAGGCGCACCTCTGTGTAACCCATGCTCTGTTGAGTGAGATGCGTCATCATCTTACGTCGTTGAAGATTGATTATATTCCTTGTAGTTGTTGACAATTTGGAAATTATGAGGAAATATGGAGGCACTTGCGACATTTAAAGATCTGTGTGGAACATGGCAGCACAGCAACGGAAATTTGTTCGGTCAGAGTGGGACTTCGGAAAGTATTGCTTACCATAGGTTTGATAGAGTTCTTACACCTTGAGATTACCCCCACTTGTGGTTATATGTCCCGAATTGACTTCGAAGAGCTCTTTGCAGATGTTCAACTAAATATGATACAGGGTTTAAGAATTTACACTGGGAAAATATCGTCGCACGGTCTACTCAAAATAATCAAGCTCCAAAAAACTCATCTACGGCGATTCAACATCACAGATCTACATCTGATAGATGAACAATGGGAGACTGTCTTTGCATTACTGGAAGAATGTCTTCAGAACTGTGAAGTCACATTCGAAGGAGCTACGGATGGAGACGGATGAAGTATTCGTGCAGTGGTTCCTTTCGGTCATGTCTTGAAGGTCAAACAAGCGGCTTCTTTTGACAGCACATTGTAGGGAAACATCTCAGACTTCACAGAGACTTTGGCTTGAAGGCCACACTATTATGTTGTACTCGTAGTGCGTAGGTTCAGCTGAGGACGCAGGTCGCGCGACCCATCTCCGACCATGCCGATCATCCGAAGCTAAGACCAACACTATCAATTGAAGGATGATATGGTATTAATGATAGGATAGGTACAAGACATACACCAGGTAATGTACAGTCTTGGTATACGAGGACACGAAGATAGGCATATATATTTGACTGAACTATCTAGTAGGTAGAAAGTAGAGCATACAGAGAGTGGGAGGAAGGATAAATACCATACATATCCCGTTTCCAACATTGTGAACCCGGATGCTCTCGTTGAAAACTACTGAACAGGCTATTCAGATTTCTATTGGAAAAGGAGTGATTAATTCTAAAAGGGCCGAACGGGTATTTATCCCCCCGCTCGGCTGACTAACTATTGTTGGGCCGATGGTTCCGATTGTTGGGCCGATTTTCTTAGGCTATTCCTGCCTCCAACATCGTTCGTCTTGATTTCGAGGCGCTTCAATCTCCGAGATCATCGAAGAAGATAGGCGCAAACGCTTGACGCAGTCTAAAAGCTCCTGCTCGGTCTGATTTTAGCCTCAGATATTTATCTGTGTATATTTTTATGTCGTCCTTAGAGGTATGGTTCATGACCGTAATCATGCGTGAAGCCGCTTTTTGAAGGAGCTCCATCTCTTCATTAAGTCAGTCCATCTTCACCACCACCGCCACCGCCGCCGTAGGTGGATTTATTTTATGATGGTGATGGAGAGGCTAGGAGATAGAAGAAGAGGAGGGAGAGAATAGTGAATCAGAGATTCGAGCGATATGAACAGAAGGAGAAGAGAAGGAACGAGGCAAGAAAGGGCGGGGTTCCAGCTTCAACCTTCATATCAAAATGCCCCATATGACTCCGTCCTCCAACACAGACCTGTGCTGGTTCGGCTTTGGAGTGGATCGCTCTCGGGTCAGGAAGGCGTAGAGGGAGGAACAAAGAAAGTAAGAGAAGTACCAGTAAGAGCTTTAATTTGGTTGACAAGGACTTTTAGTAGGCTCTGCTATGAGCAAATCGGTCCCTGGCCCTCCTTGCCCAATATTGATCCGAAAATCCATCAAATCGTTCCAGTAAGGGTGCTTTTTTGTCAACTGAAACGGGGAGAAGTTGGATCATATCCTCATACTCGTCCCCAAAGGTATCAAGGGGACATATGCCCCAAAGGTATGAAGGGGACATATGATTACCCCTTTCGTAATTATTGAGGTTATTCAAACATAGGGCTACTGTTTGCCCATGCCTTTAGCCCTACCAACGAGACCCGCCGTGATATTTGTGTCCAGCGTTCCAGCGTTCCAGGGGACGCGAGGCCGAAGTGCAGGTGTACCGAGAGGTTCTGGCAGCGCACCTGTGGGGTCTTTGCTACTCTCGATTGTATAGAACAGCATCTTGCACAGGCGGGTCAGGATGTTGGAAAGCCTTCATAGGGCTGGAGCCCGCTAGATGTTGGAAACGGGTACGTATGCTGCTACCTAAGGTACCTACCTTACCTACCGAAGGTAAATAACCTAAAGCAACAGATACCCCTACTAACCCGATTAGGATAGGCTCTGAGCATCATGTGCATCAACATCAACGTTTTAGAGAGCCCTCAATCAAAATCATTTGACATCGTTTCTATTTCAAACAGTATTGCTGAGCATCGCCCTTCGTTCACCTACTTCCAGAAAGAAGTTACTCGGTAATTTACCCTCATTTTCGATAAAATACCTGTTGGAATACGAGGTCAGGAGGCTATCTAGGAGGTGGAAGGTGAAAACTCTACTAACGGGCCCCAGCCCTACCAGCCCTATGAGGCGAAGGTTACCATCTCCCCTATTTCCGGGGTTCCCGCGCAAACGGGGTTTCCGCGCACGCTAACTAAAACTATTTATATTAATGCCATTTTTAGCACGCTAAACCCGATACTATCTGTTGCTAACCTTTCTAGGTTAGAGTGCGCGGAAACCCAGTTTGCGCGGGAACCCCGTGTTGGAATACGAGGTCATATGGTAGCCTGAATCCCCTGAATCCACTAGCGCCGGATGAATCACACCTGAAATTCCAACAAGACCAACAGATACCCCTGACTAACCCGACGAGGATAGGCCCGGAGCATCACATGCCTCAACACACCCTCTTGCGTAGGCCTATTATAGACCTCGCTGCCACCAATTTCGATGCTATTTATAAACTCCCTCTGCTTACAAAACTTCCTCTGCAACCGATGCAGCCGAAAAACAACTCCCTCTGACCACTTTGCTCCCTCTGAAGCCATGCTATTTGCCATAGCTGTTGCCCGAAGCCATCGTAGCTTCTATTGACCAGAGCCATCTTAGCTCCCATCCTGGCTCCTATTGACCGAAGCCATCCTAGCTCCTATTGTATAGACCTGTCTGATATTATTGCCGAATATCAACTTGCGTGCAGATCTTTAATTGCTCGAGTCAGTCGCCGCTGACCCTAATGCTCAATACCTTTGCCAGATATCTGATTGCCTGCCCGATATCGTTGCCGCGGTATCTAATTACCCGGGCCAGTTGCCGCTGATCCTAAATGCCCGAGCCATCTTCATGACTCTAGCCAATGACTGTTCTTCTGACGCCCGCTGTCACCGATTCTATCCTAGCCAATGCAGCTCTTGCCTGAGATTCTTTTGCCTTTTGAGCTTTCAGCACCTTTCTAAACTTCTCTCGGTTCAACAACCAGCCGGCTCCCTCGGGTTAGTCAGGGGTATCTGTTGGTTTAGTTAGCTAAACCTTCACCTCCATAATAGAATCTACACACACTTACACGACTACGCTGTTTCAAATACGGCAGGTGGACTGCGAGGTCATATCCCTTTGCCCGATGGTTATTGAGCCACCCTAAATATAGCATCAGATATACAGCTAAACCTATGATGGTAGGAACTTAACCTTATTAGGTACGGCAACTAATGGCAGAGCCAATTCGAATGCTCACTGCTTACTAACTACCCGAACTCCCTTAAGGTAAGTGGTGATCTGATGCTATATTTAGGGTGGCTCTATAACCATCGGGCAAAGGGATAGAGCATTTTGGTATATAGAACAGGAGTCTCTAGTCTTGGTATACGAGGACACGAGGGTAGATAGGCATATAGATATATTGACTGAACTATCTAGTAGGTAGGAAGTACAGAGGAAGGAAGAAGTGAGAGGAAGAATAGATACCCCTAGCGCCAAGCCGGCTTCGGCCGGAGCGGAAATAACACCGGGGTAGGTATCCATTTACCCGTCAGTTATACGGCCCACCCTAAATATAGCATACAATCACCACCACTAGTAAGGGCGTTCGGATAGTTAGTAAGCACAGAACATTGTTTTACCTCATCTCAATACCCCTCAATACCTTAAGTCTCGAAGCTCCCCTACAATTCTATTGACTTTCAAAATGCCCTCACAAGGTTGCGAGTTTGACATTGCAGAAGAACTGAATATCGTACCTGTTTACAAAAGGATGTTAACAACCTGATAGATAGTAGTAAATACATCGAACGAAGGTTGAAAATAGAAAAGGGGTTACAGCCTTCTTCTGACTGGCTCGGCGAGTCGGGCTTAATACTTTAAGGGAGCCGCTACCCGTACACCCCCTGGCTTACATGTACACCCCCCCGGGGAACCTGAAATTTCCAAATTTAGTAGACAATTCAAGTGTTTACATATAATTCTGAGCAACCTCTTCATGACCTTTCCCACAGCCTCAAATTCGGTTAATCTAGCCTAGTAAACCCACACATCAGACTTGTTGTAAACCTTCCGTTCTGACACTCATCATCGCCATTGCCATCGCCATCGCCATCGCCATTGTCATGACCACCCTCACCGACGCCCCACCTGTCAGCATCGCCTCCGTCGGCCCCATGTCTTTGGCTCCACCTCCCGTTTCGGGGAAGGTCTATGACGATGTGAAACTCCTGATTGAAGAGCTCAATAAACACGCTGGGGCAGAGAGCTATGCTGTCGTCACTGCACGCTCCAAGAAGTTCAAGAAAGATGTTGATCGAATCGTCTATATACGGTGCGATCGTGAAGGAAAAGCAAGTCTAAATTCAGCGAATTTTGAAAGACGTCTCCACAGTGACACACGGCTCATGAAGTGTTCTTTAATCTTCAAAAGTATTCTTCCACTATGTTGGCTAGAAAGAGTATGTTGTCACACTACTTTACATACTAGAAGCAGACGAAAAATGCAATACTATTCGGGTCTGCAGTATTCCTATTTAGCCTTCTCACCTCACAGAAAGACAATGGAGGGAAAATAATATCAGACATACGTCGCAACATATGAAGAATTTCATGAATGTACCTGATAGTAGAGCATCAAGAGGTCAGAAGCCGGCAACGAAGTCAGCGCATGTCTGATCGGCGGCACAGAAAGCGAATGTGTAAGGAAAGAAGAAGCTGAACGATGTGATGGAACAGAATTTCTTTCTACCCAGAACATTGCTCATATACTTGTGCAGTTGAACTTTACTTATAGAAGGGTAAAGTGTCTTGATATACGAGAACATGAGGGTAGAAAGGCATATAGATATATTTGACTGAACTATCTAGTAGATAGAGCATACGAAGTAAAGAAGAAGTGAGAGGAAGAATAAATACCTCTAGCGTCAAGTCGACTTCGGCCGAAGCGAAAATTACACATCAGTGAAGAAAGGTTTCTTGCCATCAAAGACTGGAAAGATAGTGTGTTGTTTGCTTGTGTTTTTCTATGTTCATTGTTCATTCGAAGAAATCGCTCGTAAAGCTTCACATACTTTGGCTTCGGTTTTCTCAATGACGCTCATAGCGATCTGACCTTTTGCCATCTTCACTCTAACCCGAGCAAAGAACAGTACCTCATAAGCGCCTCTGCATAAACAAATCCGACATTCTCTTTATTGAAAGGGTAGGGCGAACAGTATCACATATGATGGAATCTATATAGATTGTGGAGAGAAGCCACAGGCTGCTCTATCTATATACTGTCACGCATGGCAAAGCCGCGGCGCGCGGCTTTACCCCTGACGCTAGTCTAGAGAGAGCTGCTAGGAACAAGCCTGACTGGATCCAGACTGGATCCAGAGCTACCGCAATAAGCTGCTAGGAACAAGCCTGCCATCGCACTTCTCAACACATACCATAAAGTAGACCGTGATAGGTCATGAAGCGAATGACGTGTGTTCATTCAGACATGTTGCATAAAGCATGCTTTGAATTGAAGCATATTTTGAAGCGAGAAGGCTGATGAGTAAACGATCAAGTTAATAGCTGATGTCATGATGCCAGGTCATCAACCCGGTTTAGAACATAGATTGTCGATGCCTTAGGTAACCTCGGTTCATTGAACCTGTTCCGCAGTTCAATAAACCAAGCCATCAACCTAGCCACCGTCATCTTAATCTAGCCTCAGCAATCCTGTTTCGGTCACCTCAGCCGTGTGCGCGGACTTCTGCAATCTTAAGTCATAGGACTACTGTCTAGCCTTGGTTCTGCCCGGTTCATGTATATAGAAGCCGAGCCCTCGTTCTTTCCTTTCGCTCTTTGTCTTTCGTCTTGTACATTACCTGGTGTAGGAGTATTCCCGGCCCGATGCACGTTCCGGTCCCGTGCACACCCTAAACCCGATTAGCAACCCATACTTTTTTTATTATTATTCAACCACCATTCATAGAATCAAATTGCAATTAATATAGAGAGTTGTCGATATCTATATGAAGCTTCCAAGCTATAAGAATCAATCATCAAATCGCTTAGAAGCTTTGAATTGCCTTCCAGCTCGCGTAGACCTGATTTGACTTGGCCCCCTTTCCACCTCCTCAATAGCAACAAAATCAGTGAATTGCTGTACTTCCACCTCTTTAGACTTCTTCTTTTGCCCTTTCTGAAGCTCTTTAGCCTTCAGCTTTTGCTCCTGAATTAGACGTCGTTGCTTCAATTCCTTCGCCCGTAGCTCCTTTTTCCGCTTCGCTTCCTTCTTTCGCTCCGCCTTCTTTTTTTCTCGTTCCACCTTTCTTTCAGCTATTAAACGCTGTTTCTCTAGCTTTCTAAGCTCCCTTTGTTCCTTTTCTTCCGCCTTTTGAATAGCAGCTTGCTGTTTCTCTTCGATTCTTTGAATTTGACGATCACGAGCCGCCTGAATCTTATTAGGACTAAAAAACACC
>JAABUS010007769.1_pt1 | contig 12096 bp, 12 predicted proteins | sample 5560161 | NCBI WGS metagenome assembly JAABUS01 (sample SAMN10711885, study PRJNA513376) | rock metagenome | isolation source: Antarctica rocks | place: Antarctica: Victoria Land, Trio Nunatak nord | collected 2016-01-04 | reverse complement strand
GACCGTCTTGTCGCTGGCACGGACCAGCTCGACAGCCTGCTCACGGAACTCGGGTGGGTACTTGCTTGGACGGCCCATCAGGACCCCTTCCTTGGGCGCTATGCCCAACATGAAGGTGTCCACCGAACCGGGTCAACTCCAATAGACCCCTGCTGGCAGAGTGGCGAGCCGGTGGACTCGGGTTCATTGAGCTTATTGAACGCCGCAGCACCTCGGGCATGGCGCGAAGGAAGCGCTCCTCCCGTTGATCGGCGGCCGTTACGGCAGCGGTCCCTCTGGGGTCAGGGCCGAGATCGGCACAGGTCTCACGCGAGACATTTGGTCCGGTAGCAGCTGTTGTCGGCGGCGCTGAGCAAACGGCGAGCCAGTGATGCCTTGGTCAGCGAACCAGGCGACCGCGTTCTTGAAGCGGGCTCGGCGTGGCCCGACGAGTGGGCGCAATGCATCGCTCGACCCGGGCCGTGATCAACCGACAACCGTGCCATCCTTTCGGTTGGCGGCGTTGAAGACGGACGTGGCCGAGCGTGCCACGCTCACTTCGTCACCTCCTTGACCCACAGGACCACGGATCGCTTGAGCTCTCTTGGTCAAGTCAGGCAGCGGCGAGTCGTTGTTCGCCTCGGTGTCGTGAGGGGTCGTAGGGGGTGTCGGTGGTCCAGCAGGCCCAGATCACGCGCACCCAGCCTCGGGCGAGGATCCGCACGGCGTGTGGGTGTCGGGCCCCGCGTGCTCGTGCTCGTCGGTAGCAGTCGCCGGCCCATGCCGAGGAGTGTCGAGAGTTGTCGGCGAAGCTCGTGATGGCGACGCGTGCTGGCTTGTTCGCGGTGTAGCGGAACCCGACGTTGCGGGACTTGCCTGACGCCCTGGTGACTGGTGCGGCGCCGCACATGGCGGCAACCTGTTCGGGGTTCTCGCATCGTTCAAGCAGCGGTCCGATCTCGGCGATCAGCGCGGCGAGGCTGACGTTGGCCACGCGTGGCAACGTCGTGAGCAGCGCGGTCTTGGGATGGGCGGCCAACGCGTCCGCGGTCTGGCGTTCAAGGGCGGTGATCTCGACGTTGAGAAGGCCGATCTGGGCGATCGAGGATCGAACGATCGCTTCAAGCACCTTCTCCGCGATCGGGTTCGCGCTGGCGGGGGCTGCTCGGAGCCGGCTGATCAGCTCAGCGGGGGGCTTGCCGCCACGGTAGCTGTGACGGCGGCAGAACTGGCGCATCCGTCCCTCACCGAGCAGTGCGGCCGCCTGGGGTGTCGGGTAGTCGCTCAAGAACGCCAGCGCGACCTGCGATGTCAGCTTCTGGAACACCAGTGCCGCTCCTGGCCAGTGCTCGGCGAGCACGGCCCAGAGCTGGTTGGACGCCGCGGTGCGTGCCTCGACCAAGGAGGTCCGTGCCCGAACCAGGGCGGCGAGCTCTCGAGTGGCCTGCGCACGAGGCTCCACCCGGCGCAGGCGGTGGCTGTCGGTGCGGGCGTAGTCGGCGAGCATGAATGCATCGGCTGCGTCGGACTTCGCGCCGGCCGCGCCCCACCGCGGACGCGCCGCCTTGAAGGCAGCGGGCTCGACCATCAGCACGGGATGGCCTGCGCCGGCGATCAGTCCGACGACCAGCCCTTCACCACGTTCGATCGCGACCGGCATCAGCCCCGGGTCGCCCAGCTGGTCGAGCTCGGCGAACAGTGCCGAGAGATCCTCTCTGGTGTGCTTGACCATCCAGGTCTTGATCGTCGTACCGTCCTCATCGAGGAGGCACACCCCGTGCAGCGTTGAACCCCAATCCCATCCGCAGAACATCTGTTGACCTCCCGGTCGGATATCGCCGCTAGCGCCGGGTCGACCGTCGGTTCCTCATTGTTCGGCCCTCACCGGGGCTGCTCTCTTGCGCCGATCACGCCTCCCGGCAACGACGAGGGCGACCAGCTCAAACGGGCCATCGAGTGGCGAGACATCGAGGCCGTCCCTCGCCGTTCCCGACGAACAGGCCAACCTGGCCCGCCCGCCCATACTCATCCAATGAGGACATCACGCTCCATCCGGAGTTCGGTGTTCTCCGCGCGCAGCCGTTTGAGCTCCTCGACCGGGGGGAACGTCACACACGCCTCCTGGGTTGCTGGGCGGCGGCGCCGACCTCAAGTCCGTCATGCACCGCATGGGCCACTCCCACACCCTCCCCGACACCGACCAACGCAACGTCGACGCCCTGCGCAGAATTCAGAGCCGCAGTTTGGTACGTCCCTACAGGGCTTGCCACAGAGTCCACGTAACCCGGGGCGATTCGGTTCGTCGTCACCGCGCGGCGCTACCGCACCGTCTAGATCCGCGCCGGTCAGCACCTGCTCACCTCCGAAGACCCACTGCCCGCCGACCTACGCGACGCCCTCGCCCGGATCACCTGAGCACGTGCGAACTACCGTGGCCCGAGTCAGGTCAGATGACTCGGCCGAGGGGGTTCACTCAGGTCACCTGACGCCACCCCCCGGGGTCCAGCCGTCAGATGCGTAGCCGCGAAAGGTAGGACTGGCGCCCGCTATCTGGCTCGGGCAACCGCCTGACCTGGCGATGAATGCGCAGGGTCAGTCTCGTGGTCGGCGAACCGCCTTCACCTCGCGTGCAACCGCCCACGCGTCCGCCACCGGACCGAGGTGCCCGAGCTTGTCGGGGTTGACCACTGAGCGGATCGTCTGGATCCGCCCACCGAGCACGTCGAGCGTCACCGTGCCGACCACCTTGCCGTCCCGATCGCGAAGGATCGCGCCCGGCTGGCCGTTCACCTCGCGGGGCTCCACGGTCGCGTCGACCTTGGCCAACAACGGGAAGTTGGCCCCAAGCACGCGGGCCACGTTGTCGGCACCGATCACGGCCTTGGCGAGCGCTGGCGCCCTGCCGCCCCCATCGCCGACCATCTGGACGTCGGCAGCGAGCAACTCTTTCAGTCCATCGATGTCGCCGTCCCGGAGCCCGTCGAAGAACCGGGCTGCCAGCTCCTCGCGTTCCCGGCGGTCCGCCTCAAACCGAGGACGCGCTACGTCCATGTGGCGTCGCGCCCGGACCGCGAGCTGGCGGCACGCAGCCTCCGAACGCCCGACCACACCTGCGATCTCCGGGAAGCCGAAGCCGAAAACCTCCCGCAGCACGAAGACGGCCCGCTCGAGCGGGGTCAGCCGCTCCAGCAACAACAGGGCCGCCATCGACACCGAGTCCGCCAGCTCCGCCGACCGCGCCGGATCCCCTTGCGGGCCAGCTCTTTGCCTCTGCTCCCTAGCCCGACGGGTCCGTAGGCCGTTCGTCATGTGGAACATCAGACGGGGTCCACCCGGGGTGGGTCAGGCCGGCTGATCGGCGCCCGATGCGATCGTTCCGGGGCGCCGACGTGTCGCTCAGCCGTGGACGGGCACGAGCGTGTCGTAGTCCCATCCGCGTAGGTCGAGGATGAGGCGCATGAGTACCGAGTCGCTGGTGCGTGGGTGACTACGGATCATGTGCTCGAGGTCGCCGGTCCCCAGTCCCTGCGTGTAGGCGTTCAGCCATCCGACGGTTCAGTTCAGTGTGGGCTGGGCCGCGCAGCACCCGAGCATCGTGAGGTTCCTGCCTGTGACGCGACCTGAACCCACGGCGGCACCCAGTAGGTGCTGCGCCTTGCGCTGTGCGGCCTCCACCTGGTCGGTCTGCACTACGGCACCCTATACGTCGTCGCTGGGCATCAGGACGGTTTGAGTCGCGGTTGCGACCGCTTTCGACGCGCTGCTGAGCAGGCTGGAGAACACTGCATCGTCATGCCAGCCTGGGCGTGCAGAGGAACGCCATATCTCCTCGGGGGCCCACCAGCGCGCCGCGTTCGCCGTCGGCGATAAGGGCGTATTGGCGCAGCACGTGGGGGGTGGGTTGGACGAGGTCAGTGATCGATCGTGGGGTCATGGCGCCACGATCAGTGCTTGGGGGGCTGCCTGCTTCATCCGGGTGGTCAGCCAGGTGAGCTGACGGGTGGTCTCGGCGCTGCTCGACGCGGCGAGCTCGAGGAGCTGCTGGTCACGCAGTCCTTGGGCGCCCTGGGCGATCACGGTCCACGTGCTGTGCACCAGGGTGGCGAGGAGGTGCAGATCCTGGAGGTCGCGCAGGAGGCCGATCTCGCCTTCCCTGGTGCTGGTCAACACGTCGGCGCGCAGTCGTTCGGGTTCGTCGATGTCATCCTGCTCGCCATAGCGCTCGACGACCGGTGCGAGGTCTTGACGGTGCTGGTCACTCCAGCCAGCTAGCAGGTGGCAGGTGTGGAAGACGTCGGCCTGACGTGCGTGCCCGTCCGCGACGGCGCGCAGTGAATCGGCGAGGGTCTGCTCGCTGTGATCGGCCAGGGCCACGTAGGTCGCAAGATGAGGCATCAGGAACCGCTTCCTTCCGAGGGGTCCAAGGGATAGGTCGGCGTGACTGCCATTACCTCAGTGGTGGTGGGAGCGCCACCAGTCATGGGGGGCAGGTCGTCCGCAGCGGGGCCGGAGGCGGTCCTGGTCGGTGCGGGGGACGGCCCGTCGCCGGCACGAAGACGGGCGACGCGGCAGGCTGCGGTCTTGAAGGCCGGTTGCTTGGAGACCGGGTCCCACACGGTCATGGTCAGTTCGTTGGCTGTGCGGTGGCCTGCGTCTGCGTGCGGTTCGACCTGGTCGGGGTCCCAAGGTCCGTAGTGGAACGGCGCGAAGACCGCGCCTCGCATGACCCGTCCGACGCGCGCGCGTACCTCGATCGCGCCTCGAGGTGACTCGACCCTGACCCAGTCGCCTTCGTCGATACCGAGATCGGCGGCGTCGGTGGGGGAGAGCTCGACCCAGGCGTCCGGAGCCGCCTGGTTGAGGGAGCGCGAGCGGCCGGTTTTGGTGCGGGTGTGGAACTGGTAGACGGTCCTGCCGGTGGTGAAGAGCAGGGGGTAGTCCTTGCTGGGTGTTTCGTGCGCCGGGGTGTATGGCGCTCCCTTGAGGAACGCGCGCCCGGCCGGTGCCAGCGCCCGGTGCTCCTGCTCGCTGACGGTGCCGCCGGTGCTCAGGTCGTGGCCGTAGGTCTCGCAGTAGTCGGTGTCGCTGGGGAAGACGGCGTCGGCGTACAGCCGGTCGGTGCCGTCGGGGTGCTCCTCGTTGACCGGCCAGGGGATGCCGGTCGGGCCACGCAGCTTGTCATAGGACAGACCGGTGTAGTCGACAGGTCGACCTGCCGTGACCGATGCCCAGGCGTCGAAAACCTCTTCGGAGGTGCGCCAGGGGATGAGTGGCTGGTCGTCCTGGTCGGTGAGGCCCATCGCGTCGGCGTACATCAGGAAGATGTCGAGGTCGCTACGCGCCTCGCCGGGCGGCGGCACGGCCCGTTCGGACAGGTGAACGACGCGGTTGACGTTGGTGAAGCAGCCGGTCTTCTCTCCCCAGCCGGCAGCGGGAAGCACGACGTCGGCGAGCTCGGCGGTCTCGGTGAGGAAGAGGTCCTGGACGACAGTGAAGCACTGGTCGCCACCCAGGATCCTCCGGATTCGGGCCGACTCGGGCATCGACACCGCAGGGTTGGTGGCCGAGATCCACAGGAACCCGATGGAGCCGGTCTCGGCGTAGGACATGATCTGCATCGCGTGGGTGGGTGGCGCCCAGTGCGGGATGGTCATCGCATCCACGTTCCACGCGTCGGCGAGCTGCTGCACGTGAGCGGGGTTGTCCCAGTTGCGGAAGCCAGGGAAGTCGCCGTCCGCGCCGCACTCGCGGTTGTTCTGCGCGGTGGGCTGCCCGTTCATCTGCAGCACGCCCGCGCCGGGACGTCCGATCATGCCGCGCAGGAGATGCAGGTTGTGCACGGCCACGGAGGCTGCGGTGGCCTGGTGTGACTGGTAGAAGCCCTGGAGCACCGTGGACAGTACGCCGGTGCTTTCTCCGAAGATGCGTGCCGCCGCGCGGAGGTCATCAGCGTCGATGCCGCAGATCTCGGCGACGTGCGCGGGGGTGTAGGGCTCCACGATCTCGCGCAGATCATCCAGGCCGATCGTGTGCGCGCTCAACCATTCGACCTCGATCCAGTCATTGACCAACAGTTCGCGGGTGAGTCCGTTCATCAGCGCCATGTTGGTTCCCACTCTTGGGGCCAGATGCACGCCGCCGGTGCGTTCGGCCTCTTCAGCGACAGCTGTCCGCCTCGGGTCCACGCACACGATGCGGGGCGGGTCCTCGCCGCGGGTGCGGTCGAGGATCCTGGCCCACAGCACGGTTTGGGTCTCGGGCATGTTGTGGCCGTAGAGGAAGATCGCGTCGCAGTGCTCGATGTCGGAGTAGGAACCGGGCTGGCCGTCGGCGCCGAAGGACTCCTTGAACGCCGCCGCGCTGGTCGCGGTGCACAACCGGGTGTTGCCGTCCATGTGGGGCGTCCCGATGCCGGCCTTCCCGATCACCGCGAGCGCGTAGTACTCCTCGAGGAAGAGTTGCCCGGAGGTGTAGAAGCCGTGACTCAGAGGCCCTTTCTCCGCCAGCAGACGCTTGCTCTGCGCGACGACTTGGCCCATCGCGGTCTCCCAGTCCGTCTCGACGAGGCGTCCGTTCTCCCGCACCATGGGGCGAGTCAGCCGGTCCGGTGAGGATGCCCAGGGTGTGCTGCCGTAGAGACCTTTCGGGCCGAGGCGACCGTGGTTGACGGTGTCTCCGGCTCGCCCACGGATGCCGACCATCTGACCGTCCTTCACGGCGATGTCGGCGCCGCAACCGTTGCTGCACAGCAGACATGCCGATTGCACCCACTGGTCGACGTCCTGCTCGAGGACGCCCTCATCGAGGTGCTGGTCCACGCGCGCCGGCCACACCGTGCCGCGACGATGCGGAGTCCTCACTCCGTGTACGTCGGAAATGCGGTCCGAAACGTCGCCCGTCGTCGATCGATGCTCCTCAGATCCCATGGACCCAGCCTCCTTAACTAGATGCGTTACGGCATGTATGCTGTCCGGCAACCAAAGCACAACCCTGGGAGGGGCACAAGGTGACCAGGCAAACAACGGCGGCTGCGGACCGTGAGGACGTAGTTGACGCCTTCATCACCGTCAGTCGCGCGCTGGTGGGCATCGCCGTGCGATCCATCAACGCCGCTCCGGTCGAGGTGACGCTCACTCAGCACCGATTGCTCGTGCTGTTGGCGACCAGAGGTGATCAGACCGTCAAGGCCTTGGCCGAACAGCTGGAGGTGAATGCCTCCAACGCCAGCCGGCTCTGCGATCGCCTCCAGAGACTGGGGATGCTCGCCCGAGACCGGTCGTCGAGCGATGGGAGGGAGGTGGTGGTTTCCCTGAGTGCGGATGGGCGAAAGTTGTTGGAGACCGTCCGGACCCATCGGCGTGACGACGTCCAGAGAGTCCTGAGCCAGATGTCGCGCACCGACCTCGACACCATGATGGGGGCGCTCACCGCGTTCGGCGACGCCGCTCACGAGATAGGGGAGGCGGAGTGGGCGGCTCACGCGCTGTGACGACGTCTCGCGGATCGCAGGAAGTGGATTCGTGATGCCGATATGGGTCCAGGTGGAACCTGTGGGGGCCAAGGCTCGCACGGTATGCGACGAGATGGTTCGGCGACCCAAGGCGTTGCCGGCGAACGCGACCATCGCCGACGTCCGAGCCCTGCTAGCCGACGACCACGTGCATATGGCGCTCCTGCTCCGCGGCGACCGACTGGTTGGCACAGTGACCCGGACCGATCTCGACGCCACGGACGGCCCCGACGACCCGGCCGTCACGGTCGCCAAGTTGGAGGGACGCACCGTGGCGCCGGGTACATGCCTCGCACTGATCCGCTCGCACATGGTCGCCACAGGGCAACGGCGCCTCGCGGTGGTTGATCACGCCGGACGGCTACTGGGACTGCTGTGCCTGAACCGAACCCGCAACAAATTCTGCAGCGACCGTGACGTCGCATCGCGGGAGGCAGCCGCAGCTCAGTCGCCGAGTTCCCTCGGAGGGCCCGGCGCCCTCGACCCGGATCGCGGTCCTGACCGGCGGCGTGATGTCGCAACTCCGACATCGCTCGAAACGCAGCGCCAGCAGCAGTTGAGCCGGCAGCCCTTCGACACAAGAGGCAGATGATGCGCGCAATCACCGTCCACCCCGGCCGATCCGGCTCGTTGAGCGTCATCGACGTGCCCGAACCGGTGCCCAGGGACGACGAGCTCCTGGTCGAGGGGATGGCCTTGGGAGTGTGCGGCACCGACAAGGAGATCGTTCGCGGCGAGTACGGGACCCCGCCACACGGCCGTGACCGGTTCGTGCTCGGGCACGAGTCGCTCGGGCGGGTCCTCCACGCGCCCCCGGGCAGCGACTTCTCGGCCGGCGACCTCGTCGTCGGTGTGGTCCGTCGCCCCGACCCCGTACCGTGCGGCGCCTGCGCACACGATGAGTGGGACATGTGCCGCAACGGCCGCTACACCGAGCGCGGCATCAAGGAACTGGACGGCTACGGCAGCCAGCGGTGGACTGTGCCCGCACCGTACGCCGTGCGCGTCGAGTCCCATCTCGGCCACGCCGGCGTGCTCCTGGAGCCCACCAGCGTCGTTGCGAAGGCGTGGGAGCAGGTGGACGGCATCGGTGCCCGCGCCTGGTTCGAGCCGGAGCGGGTGCTGGTCACCGGCGCCGGCCCCATCGGGCTGCTCGCGGCGATGATCGGTGTCCAGCGTGGGATGGACGTCCATGTCCTGGACCGGGTCACCGACGGGCCGAAACCGCAGCTGATCGCCGACCTAGGGGCGACGTACCACCACGGCACCATCGCCGACGTCGCCCGCGCTGCCCGCCCCGACGTGGTCATCGAGGCCACCGGGGTAGGTGAGCTGGTGTTCGATGCGATCGCCGAGACTGCCTCCTACGGCATCGTCTGTCTCACTGGCGTCTCCCCGGCGGGGCGCAGGCTCTCAATCGACGCGGGGGGCCTGAACCGGGAGGTCGTGCTCGAGAACGACGCGGTCGTCGGCTCGGTGAATGCGAACCTCCGCCACTACCGGGCCGCAGCCGGCTCTCTGGCGGCCGCGGACCTCGACTGGTTGCAGCGGCTGATCACCCGGCGAGTGCCGCTGGAGCAGGCGGCGGACGCGTTCGCCGCCCCCGGGCAGGACGTCAAGGTCGTCATCACTTTGGGTGACGACGCATGAACCACGCTGGCAACCATTCCGGGCGCCACTCCCTCGCGAGGGTCGTGCACCCCTGGGACCGCAGGGGTCTTCAATGCTGAAGACGTTGCTGTTCGCCGCGGGTGCGTCCTTGCCGCTGCTGCTAGGTGCCATCATCGGAGTGCGGTGGCGACCGCCCAAGCATCTGGTCGCGACGGCGTTGGCCTATGCTGCCGGAGCGCTGATCGCCTCGGTATCTTTCGAGTTGTTCGAGCCCAGCTACCAAGACGGCGGCCCGGTCAGGGCGGGGTTGTCCTTCGCCGCCGGCGCGATCGTGTTCGTCGTCGCTGACTACGCCCTCGACCGCAGGAGTGCGGGCAACCCCACCGGGTTCGCACTGTTGGCGGGCGTGACCCTCGACGGCATTCCGGAGAACACCGCCTTGGGTGTCTCACTCACCGGCGCAGGAAGCATCGGGCTGTTGGTGGCGGTCTTCGCAAGCAACTTCCCCGAGGCTCTCGCCGGTGCGATCAGCATGCGGGACAAGGGCCGCAGCGCCCGGTCGGTGGTGGGCTTGTGGGCGGGTGCGACCGTCCTGTTGGCCGTGGCGGTGTTCGCTGGGCGACTCGCGTTCGCCGGCGCCTCACCGGAGACGCTGGCGCTGCCCCTGGCATTCGCCGCGGGAGCGGTCCTCGCTTCGGTCATCGACACGCTGGCACCCGAGGCCTTCGGTGAAGGAGGGCCACTGATCGCCCTGGCCAGCGCCGCGGGCTTCGTCACCGGATACAGCTTGAGCTTGTGACAATGCGTCGTACCTGACAGGCGAGGACGAACGAGGCAGATGGCGTGGGAAGTGTTGGGCAAGCTCGGGCCACCGAGGCGATGATGACGGTCTCCCGGACGATGATGGCTGTCGTCGCGAGAACCCTGGCCGAGGTCTCGGAGGAGATAACCGTCCCGCAGCTGCGAGTGCTGGTCCTGCTCGACTCCCCGGGGGCCGATGAATCTCCGGACCATCGCCGAACACCTCGACGTCAACCCCTCCAACGCCAGCCGCACCTGCGAGCAGCTCGTCAGATCCGGCAAAGTGGCACGCCAACAAGACAGGGAGGACGGACGCAATGTTCACCTCAGCCTCACCGCGGGAGGTGAGGGGTTCGTCGACGGCCTGATGCAGTCGCGGCGTCAGCTGATCGACCGCGTGGTCGCGCGCATGGACCCCGCTGACCACCACGCTCTTGCCGGCGCGCTTGAGGCATTCTCCGCAGCCGTCGCCGGGGCCCCGCCCGAGGAGACGGTCGGGCTGCCCGACGGGCGCATCCTCCCGTGGCTCCTGTGACCCCCGCAGACGATTGCGGTGGCGCAACAATGGGTACCCTGTCCGCATGATTGCGCAGCTCGAGATCCTTCCAGAGGAGATGCTGCGCGATGCCGTAGACCTCTTGGTCCGCCTGGTCGAGGCAGCCGGAGCCGCAGTGATCTTCCTCGGCGCGTCGCTGGCGATCGTGCAGTTCTTGCGCGTGCTTCCCAGCCGACGGCCTGAGCGGTTCACCGAGGTCCGGTTGACCCTCGGTAGGTTCCTCGCTCTGGGACTCGAGTTCCAACTGGCCTCCGACGTACTCCGCACCGCGATCGCACCGAGCTTCGATGAGCTCGGCAAACTCGCGGCGGTCGCGGCGATCCGGACCGCGTTGAACTTCTTCCTCGCTCGGGAGATCAAGGAGGAAACTGCACAGGTCGATGCTGGGCCCCATTCGCCGCGATCGGGTGAGGAGATGGACCGGGCTGGCGGCAGCAACGTCTCAGGACAGCGCCGGACTGATGGCGGCGACGGGGGCTCGCGTCCATGAGCGGGGTCGATTTCCCAGCGGTGACCGAGGATGCGGCGATGCTGATCACGGTCGCCGCCGTCGTCATCGCCGTCCTCATCTGGCTCACCACGCGTGCCTGGCGACCGACTATGCCGGTTCTCCTCGAGCTTCTCCTGGCGGCCGGACTCCTGCGGCTCAGTGTCCGTGATGACTGGCGCGCCATCGCGGCGGCGGCCGCCATCATCGCCATCCGCATGCTGGTGAAGTCAGCCGGCAACAGCGACGCCGGCTCGGGGACAGCCGCGCTGCTGACCCGCGACCCCGACGGGCGCACACGCTCGAGAGCGACGGACTCCTCGGGTGCACTGACGTCGAGGTCGGTGGAGTAGTGCCCGGCCGGTATGAGTCCCGCCGGGTGCCATGGGTCTCTCGTTGCCAGCTCGCGTGGGGAGGAAGTCCCCGATGGGGGATCCTCAACTGGCGTGAGCTCGACAACGACGTCGAGACCGCTTGGGAGTGCCGTGCCACGGCTCCAGGTTCGAGTCGACGGCAGCCTGCTCCAGGGGCCGGCGAACAAGCCCCTGGAACCCCGCGACATCGCCCCCCGGCCGAGTGACACCGCGGCGGTTAGCCAGTCGGGTTTTGGGCACAGGTTCACAAACAGCACGGTGAAGTGAGGAGAGCAGCATGTGGTTGTCGACACTGACAGACAGGCTCGATCAAGCAGTGGGGCTCGATCCGGCGGTCGAGGCGGTCACTTCGGTTGTGAACAGAGTCCTTCCTCGTGGGGCAGTGAAAGACGCCCTGCATGGGCGCTGGCTCGGGCACCAGCTTCATCCGCTTCTGGTGGCACTACCGATCGGCATGTTCACCTCAGCCACGCTGCTTGACTTCAGCGGTCACGGCTCGTACCGGTCCGCACGCCGGCTCATCGGTGCAGGTGTCCTGGTCGTCGCGCCGACTGCTGCCTCCGGCCTGGCGGACTGGTCGGAGCTCGGGGCATTCCATCGCCCACGTCGGGTGGGCCTGGTGCATGCCACCGCGAACGTGGTCGCAACGGTGCTGTACGCCGGGAGCTGGCTGGCGCGCGGCAACGGCGACCACAAGCGTGGACGCAACCTGGCTCTGGCTGGTGCTGCGAGCCTGTCGGTAGGTGGCTACCTCGGTGGACACCTGTCCTATACACGC
>JAABUS010007768.1_pt1 | contig 12100 bp, 14 predicted proteins | sample 5560161 | NCBI WGS metagenome assembly JAABUS01 (sample SAMN10711885, study PRJNA513376) | rock metagenome | isolation source: Antarctica rocks | place: Antarctica: Victoria Land, Trio Nunatak nord | collected 2016-01-04 | reverse complement strand
AGACAGTTTTTGGGCTGCAGACAGAAGTAGTCGAGCTGTAGACTGGAGTACTGGAGCTGTAGACTGGAGTACTGGAGCTGTAGACGGGAGTACTGGAGCTGTAGACGGGAGTACTGGAGCTGTAGACGGGAGTACTGGAGCTGTAGACGGGAGTACTGGAGCTGTAGACTGGAGTACTGGAAGGTGGTGTATACAATGGAGTGCTACTGTAGGGTTGACAAACAGAGCTCGGCCCATACGCATCTACCCAGCAATCATTAGCAGGAGTAGACCGATAGCAAACCATACTAACAGGCACTGTTCGTCACACAGTCATAACCTTGAGGGCAGGCGCCGTAACCATACCCGCATTGTGGATTGTGGGTCTCAGGCAGGGCTATTCCATTGACCAACGTTGGAGACAACAAGAACAGCGATGAAGCGAAAAGCTTGATAACAGAATTGAACTTGTCCATGCTGGACGCTTCACAGCAGGAAAAATCTTTGCGGCGAATGTGGAGTCTTGCGTACGAGGTTTTGATCTAGATGATGAGATGAGAGAATGGGCAGGATGGAGAGAGGAATCCTTGAGGTATAGGAGCATCTTTATACAGCAAGGCCTCGTATTCAGATAGCTCTTGCCAAAGCAAAGCTGAAGTGCTCTCAATACTGTGTACGAGCGTACTGGCTCTTGAGGTTGAAGATGCAGGCAAGTTCCGTAGTAGCTATGATGCTTTGGGAAGGCTGAAATTGAACACAGCACCAATGAATACGAAGCTGAGTTTTGGGGAGTAAAAGTTTGACCACTCTCCTCGCTTAAGCGAAGAAATCTAGGAAGTGGCTGTACAAGGTTGAACATGAGGGCGAAGAGTCTACTCGTACTAGGGAAATGTAGATGGAAGAGGAAAATCCTTTAGGCTGAGTACGTATTCTGGAAAACGTAATGAGATCTTCCGTTGTACTACAGTAACGTGGGCAGGTTCGTAGCACCTTGGACCATGTGCATAGCAGGAAGCCGGGTGAAGGTCTTTCGTATATGGATGTATTTTCAGCACAACATTTTCCACACCCGTGATCGTTGCTACGACTGCGCTGCGATCTGGCCAGCTATGTAGCCCGTGGAGATGCAGACCAGCCATGATATACTCACTCCTTTTGACACCCAGGATCATGTTCCACAATGCTATCTGTCCGTCTCAGCACACATCTCTCTGACGGCTATCATTACACGCTGTTTCTTGATTGCCGCATCAAGTGGGAATTTGCCTGAATTTGAGCAAAGGACATACCAGATTGACTTCCAAGCCCATCCAAGTTGATTGGGGACTGTGTGGCTCGCGTATTCAGGTATCTACGCCTTGAAAGGGGTGCCATGGCGGAGTCTGCCGCGTAGGTGATGACGCCAATACAGCCTTTGATGGTCCAAACAGAAAGAAGTTCTCCCAGAGAGAACGATCCTAGCTCTCAATCCCACTCATCCAACCATATAACCCGAATTCCTGGTCATCAGGGGCTTGTTGCTGCCAAGGACCTCTGACCTTGGGCCAGTCAACCTGGCTGAGAAATGTCCTCGTACTGTGTTGCTTGTTCAAACTTGTGGGGGATACCGAACAATATTACTGGTAGCCTGGGAGCAGCCATCGTCTCGGGAATAGAACCTGTGGCTGATTACCGCACCATCCCCTCGTACTGTATCGTCGTGCGCAAAACACCGTAGCAACTACTCCCAAATTTAGCGAGAATTGGCCAAAACTTCGTGTAGTAGTGCCTTGGGTACCAGACGCGAGCGCTATAAACGCCTCTGAACCGACCTCGTAAACAAACCTTATAAGGCTTGGCATGTTATTAGAATAGCGTGTGCAGAAAGCTATGGATTCCTTGGCATCGCAATTGTCGCGCCTCCCCCCAAATTTACTATTGAATTCAGACATTCTTGGTATTCTCGCTACCTTCAACGCTTTCGCATTAGAAAAATCAATCAAACAGGTAAATATGAAGCTATTCAAACGATTCACAGTGCTAACATCCTTTTAGCCCCTCCCCGAGCCGCGAAGCCATCATGCCGTCGTCACGCCGAAGTCAGAAACTACCTCTAGAGGATTCACTCATCCCCTCAAGCACCTCATCAACGAAGAAACCTTCTGGCAAAGTCAAAGCAGACGCTGCTCGCAAAGTCAAGCCTGACGCCGCTGCTAGAATCATTGTAGAGGCTGCTGCCAAAGCAAACACTGCAGACGCTGCTGTCAAAGCCAATTGCTCCCGCAATTTCAAGAGACATATCATTGATAATTTCAAAGCAGCGAAGAAAGTACGCGAGGCTCACGCCGTTGAGCTTCAGCGACAGGCGGATGCTGCAGACCGTGTCAGAGCTCAGAGATCACAAGAGAAAAGAACTCGATCTGCAGAGATTGCTCAATTTGATGAAGAAGAGACTTTACGTCGTCGCAGAGAAGAAAGAGAGGCAATTCGGTTTAATCGCAGCTCATCGTTCTGTCTGATGTCGACACGCTGTCTTCTCTTTTCACTTCAGTGTCTCTTTTTCAGAATTCTGAATATCGTGAACCTATGAACATGTATACCCCACTTCTCTCATAGAAACCACATCATCTCTTTCTGCATGACTCATGACTGTTGCTTCAGATATGTAATTAGAAAGTCTTCAGCGACTGAAAAGATCTTTCGAAGGACGCTCTTCGAAACTGAGATCTAAAGGAAGAGTCATACATGAAGAGATTCTCTTGCATAGTATAAACGGTGTTACGATGACAGTGAACCTCTTCGGCGATGACGAAGAGGCTTCAATGTAAAAGCAGGAGGCGTAGTATCTTCGAGCGAAGGGCCGAAGCCAGTGGACCTGTCATAGCTAGCTACACAGAAGATCAGTAGTTGTCTAGTTGAGACGTTTGACCAGCTTCATATTTACCTGTTTGATTAATTTTTCTAATGCGAAAGCGTTGAAGGTTTGAGAATGTCTGGATTCAATAGTAAATTTGGGGGGGCGCGACAATTGCGATGCCAAGGAATCCATAGCTTTCTGCACACGCTAATAGTGCGGTTGTGCAACGTACCTAGAACGCATCGCACCACTCACGGATTCACCTGAGGTTCAGCCAGCCTTAGCCCTGCTCGGTCAAGCATCCGGGCCACGAAGACATCCTGCACCCGTGAATCAATGTATTCACAGAGTTATCGATCATGCTTGAGCAATTGGTGGCTTCTCGTATGTTTCACGACACGAGGATCTACGTACCTTTAGCTCGTGGTCCTGAGAAAGGGCGCCATGGCTCCTTTGGCTTTTCGACACGATTGCAGGAGTGCTATTAACTTAATGTCGCGGTCGGCTGATCTCAGCGAGTGAGGTAGATGTGACCAGACAATGCGACGAACCAAAAAGTACATTAGACGAATCAAGGCTTGATTGCGTCTGTGTACGTGAGTTTTGTTCAGCTGCCAACAACCTTACATGGGCCAATCCCTCAATGAGGTTAGCTTGCATGATTTGGGCGACTTCACAAAAGGTACACGTAAGGTACTTGGCTCAGTCGCGCAGCAACTACATGAGATGTGCCTCAGGCTTCAATGAGGATCTATTCACCGACTTACTATTTCGCATAGAAGCATGTAGCTCGTGCAATAACTACCGTAACCAAATTGACTCTGAGGATTATATCGATGATGACAAAACGCAACATGTGGAACGCCAGCGTCTCATAGAATCAAACCCAGAATTTAAAATTCAAAGTCTTCAAGACCCTAGAATACTTCGGCGTGGCGTTGCTGGAATGGAATCTGTTTGGGAAAGTCTTTGCCGCTCACACGTCAGGACCGGATTGTCCTAGCCCAAGCAAACAACTACGACTTTAGATCATCGACTATGGCTCGATGCAGGTGGAGCGATGGGTGACAGAAAGGAAATCTGTCTTCAAGTGAATCCTCAAGCCAAGCATGATGCCTCAGAAGAAAGAGAAGAGTGAATGATACGCAAACCTTGCTACAACTACGACCGATCCAAAAACACCGGAAAGGGACTTGAAAGAGGTACCTAAAAATATGTGGAGGCCTGAGGATGGGCAGGCCAAGATATGGCTTGTGTGAGGGGTATAATCACTTGTAATGCCATCTCTTCGTAGAGATAACGCATCCCCTTCCGATATGGAAAACCAATAAGTACTGTTGAACGATCCACCAGGGGTGCAGAAAGTTAGTGAACAATAACCGGTCTTCATAAAGATCCAAAGGGACAGCTGGACTCGTCGTTTTCCTGAAAAACCACAAGCGTTGGCTCGAGTCTATTACAAAGCCGGTGCGGCAGGAGGCATTGGATAAAGGAACATATGGAAATGATCAATCTCGAATTCCTTTACTCAAACTGTCATTCAGTCCAATAGCCAACCTGGCGTATTTTGGCTCCCGGTCATTGTTACTGACATTCTGCATCCTGGCGGTCTCGAACAGCTGCTGACCAATTGAACTAGGGTAAATTCTCCGGGAAGATAGGCGACTTTAAAATCGGATGTTTCAGATGGACCTCATGCGGACAATATGAGATTTGGTGTCTTGCTGTGAATTGGGCTAGAGGCGGAAAGATCCCTCTTGCATGGCACAAACTGACCCCTAGCATTGCTTCCGGATTCTGGAAGTCTGAGGAGAGAGGATGCTTATTACGTTGGGAAAGGCCACATTTGCCTCACCTCTTCTGCCGTCTTCTGAGTTTCCAGGCGCTCGACCATAAAATCCAGAAGCATCTTGTTTTGTAACTGTTTCTTATCCCAGTCTGCTTCCGGAGGCACCCAACCTTCAGCATCTCTGCTAAGATATTTCTTTGCGAAATTTTGTACTTCGTGCCACTAACTGTACTCCAAGAATTCCCGTCCATGAGATGCGACTTCTATGGGGGTAAAGTAGATTGGACATTGGTCCGGAAACTGTATTTCCTCCCATTTCTCGAAGATTTGGATGAGGCAGGTACGAAGAGGAACAATACCATCGACCCATGTGTCTTCAATCCTCCTAAATAGCTCTCGTAATGGTTCGGCGAATTTCCGTTTTGCAGTATAAGCGTCATAGTTATTAAGGTACGTTGCGACCTCGTAGGCTTTTGCGCAGATAGCCCGATATTTTTGAAATAAAGCTATTTCGTTCTTATCGGTGTCGAGGTCTTGAGAATTTGATGGCAGCTCAAGAATAGAGGAGAGATGGATGTAGATTGCCAATCAATGAGACTGACTATTTGAGTATAGTCCTGCGATCATACAAATATGTTACCCGTATGTAGATCTGTGTGCCATATTGTTGGCCTTGATCTTTCAACCAACGGATCATACTTCATTAGGTTCGGTAATAGCTCCATAGTTACGTTGAGTGTGGAGAGGTGGTCTTGTACTGCGCCGTGAAGAAGTGGATTGATGTTTTCTGGTGTGGGGAGACGAGTTCGAGCGATACATCTCTGTACAAGCCCTTGCCCAAATTTCATGAGAGTAGGCCCATCAATATCGGGCTGCAAATCGCCCGGAGAAGCGCCATCAGTCCACGGTGGACCACATGCAGGGCCAACACAAAACAAACCCCTTGGATCCTCTGACGAATCTCGTGATATCTGTTCAGATGCCTTCGAGATCGAGTGCCGAAAGTACAAGCTGCCATAAGCCGGAAACCGAATATCCGTGAGCTGGTGCTCCAATTGGGTCAAGCGTTTAATAAGCTCAAGACGGTCGGTTTCTGTAATGTCATTCCATACCTTGAAAAGTTGAACACCAGGAGCTTTCTCCATGATAATATATTCAGCACCGACTGGGTTCGACGAATCTGCATTCCATGCCAAAACCTCAGGAACAGATATTGTTGTATGAGAGCTCACTAAGTCCCTAGGATGTTAGCTTTGAATAGCTTCTGTAATCAGGAAAGCTCTAGACCATATTGAAGAACAGCAACTTCAGAGGCTGTAGAGTACATAGCTCTGCCAGCGATTGGGCAGGGAATTTTGGCCACCACTTCTGCTCCATCGTCTGTAGTCATCAGAAAGGCTTTGCTGAATCCTCCCTCCATCTTGTCGATCTTGCATCGCACAATTTTTGAACATCAAATTTGACTTATCGTTTCAACAATTGCTGTCTCTCATCTACCAAGAAACGACCGTTGGAGTATTGAAACAATTCCTCCTCACTAATCGGTTGGCCTGTTCCAGAGCTTAGAACATTGAATGCTTTACATTGAGGGAATAATTACGGAGATTGACACCAAAAGTTCTCGGACTGCGCTACTGCACCCCCATACAAATTTGTATGTATTCAAAGAACTAGCGCCGGAGAAGATTACAGCCCTCCCATCAAATTTTTGTTGGAAATTCGACTCTACCTTCGAACTTCAGCAGTTTCCTAAGCAGCTGTCTCACTGTCATCATCCATAATCATGCCTAATAATGAAGGAAATACGACGCCGACTCAGAGAATTCAAGCCATCCTCTTGGCTGAGGCCGGGATTGAAAAGAAAATTGCTGCTGCATCGGCTGAAATGACTGTATCGTCCGTTTATCGAATCATTAAAAAGGCTAAAGATCGTGAATATAACAAGGATGAGTTTTCTATTATGAAGATGAACTACGTCGTCGATGAATCTCGCTCTGACAGACCCCGAAAGGCAAATGCTGAAAAGAAAGCAGAGATTCTTGATGCAGATGCGAATTTTCTTCGCTTTTTATTCTCTTTCATTAACAAATTACAGTGCGAAAGAATAGAAACGATAGAGAAAAACCTTCAGCTCATCTAGAATATGAAACAGATCTATCTTTCATCACTATACTTCGAATTATGAAGCGAAACAATCTTCAAGCATGCAAACTCACTCAAAAATTCGACTTAATCGAAGTTATGATGAAGACTCGCTATCACTTCTGCATGCGATATAAGAACTGAACTTTGAAGAACTGAAAGAAGATCATCTGAATCGATGAAATCAGCGTTATTATGAGTAGTCGACAAGGCAAAACTAGAGTATGAAAAACATTCAATGAAGTACATGGTAAGATCTGCACTCGTCGTCGATTCAAAGAATTCTCGAAGTTCATGTGATGAAGTAGCTTCAGCTATGATAAGAAGAATCTCTATCATATCTGGAAAGTCGAAACAGCTGCTCAGAAGAAGACTTCTGTCGAGAAGCTTAAGCGTATTAACGATGTCTTGAAGTCGACTGCTAAAGAGACATGAGAGCTGAAAATCTTCATGCGAAGAATGAATCTTCGAAATAAAGCAGATTCGAAGTCTAAATGAAAGTGGGATCAGAATCATGATAAGATGATCAGAAAGAATAAAGAAGACATTAATTGATATCGCTATCTAGACTGACCGCGTCGGGTCGGGTTGGATTTTTTTTGGAAAAGTGTCGGGTCGGGTTGAGAAGTTGAACCCAAGCACTCGGGTCGGGTTGAGAAGCTTGACCCGACAACCCGACCCGAAAACCCGACCCGACCCGACAAGATATTAGGTAGGTGTAAATAGCTTGGTCGAACAGTCTACATGATTCCCCTTCATGGCTTCCTACCATGTTTTCCCGTCATGACTCTCTACCAAAGTCAAACGGCCTTCATGTTTCCCCGTCATGTTCCCCTCCATGTTCCCCTCCATGTTCCCCTTCATGTTCCCCTTCATGTTCCCCTTCATGTTCCCCTCCATGTTCCCCTTCATGTTCCCTTTCATGTTTCCCTTCATGTTCTCCTTCATGTTCCCCTTCATGTTTCCCTTCATGTTCCCCTTCATGTTTCCCCTCCATGTTCCCCTTTATGACTCTCTACCAAACGGCCTTCATGTTCCCCTTCATGGCTCCTGTTAGGGGCCAGCATAGAGCGAATCATATGAGTGTCATTTAACTAATAGATAAATGCTAAGGAAGGAAAGTATCTACAGGATAGAACTCGCAGCTTATAGAAGGGTCCACCTAGCACTCGGCTAAACCTAGCAGTCGGACAGCCCTATAGGGCTGATAATCCACATTTCATATTTTATTGCTACCAACGTATAATTCTTCAACATATCAGCAAAACGATGGCAGCCACCCCCCCTATGTTCTTCATACCTTCTGAAGATATTGAACTTTCACAGGAAGAGCGCATAACGCTTGCTCAAGCCCGTTGGAATGAGGCTACAGCAGCCAACGAAAGTTCTTTCAAAGCAAAACTCGCTCGTCAACATGACATACAGATTCTTCCTGCAGCGGGCTGAACATTGCATTAGCAAAAAGCCTCTTAACAAGAATTATTTGTATGAGAGCGTAAGTCAGCTATATCTGAACAAGCTCGGCAACGCTTAAGCAATGTTCAGCCCGCTGCAGGAAGAACCTGTATCAAAGAGTACTCTTACGAATCAAATCAATGATCGAAAGGCTGCTTCTGCACGCAATCAGCATTTTCAAAGACTTAGCTTCAAAGAAGAAGTGTCAGGACCGTGCCTAGGTGAGTCAACCAGCGGAAGTCAGGGTTGAATAGTGCTTGATCTTTAGAGGTAGCTATAACTGAATATTAAGAATACAGAAGAAGGTTGGTACAAGAGCTTCTATTTATGTAATGTTCAGAGGCTGCGCTAGGCCCGAAAGGGATGTGTTTGTGACACGGGAAGGATGTGATGTAGGTGAACAAGGTGTTGGTGAAAGAAAAGGGTGTTGGGGAAGGAAAAGAATGTTGGGCCATATCTGGGCCATATCTGGCTAGCTCGCTGGTTAGCCCTAATCATTACGCAGGGAACTCGCTAGCGTTCACTGCGAATTGATTAGGGCTTCAGCCTTGTTCAGCCTTGGCTTCAGCCTTGTTCAGCCTTGGTACGCTCGTAACAAGAAGCAGCTATACGTGACTGAATTCTACGTCTTCAGGCTTGAGGCTGATCTTCTCGTGTGAAGCAAGTACGTTCGATAGCTAAAGAACTACTAATAAAAAAGAGCGACGATAAGTCAGTCGAAGTCAATTGATTTCAGAAGTTCCTGAAACGTCATTCGCAAATCAAAACGATCTCAGCTCAACAAACAAAGATGTGAAATAAGAAGATCAATGATCTACTACGTCTAGGCCCTGAGCTTTTCACTTCGACATCAATGACAGCAAGCTCTAGACAAAAGAAGAAGAAGCAGCTGATAGTTAAGCTACGAGTTAGGCAGCTGAAGCTGAAGCGGAAGCAGAATCAGGATCAGGATCAGAATCAGAATCAGAAGCAGAGAAATAACGTGATATCTATAACTGGTCAATCAGAACGAGGCATGCGTATCATAAGAGCCCCGAAGAGGTTCTATTAGCTACGTAGTTCACCTAAAACGAATCGTTTGAAGCAATAAAATATGAAATGTGAATTATCAGCCCTATAGGGCTGTCCGACTGCTAGGTTTAGCCGAGTGCTAGGTGAACCCTTCTATGTGTGTTCCTGACCTCTGCGCTAGGCCCGAAAGGGTTGGCGCCTTCCTTACACAGATGACGCAGAGACTCGATGACATCACTTCTAGCTCGGATGCTCACTAGGCTCAATTAGGGGTAATCGAGGTCGAGAATAGAGCCGAGGATAGGCCGAGAATAGGGCCGAGGATAGAGCCGAGGATAGGCCAAGATCGTAACAGCTCTCTATCAAAAGGTAATGCAAAAAGGTAATGCAAAAGTCAAAAACCGGAAAATTTTCTATATTTAGCCCTCTTGACGCCAAGCTCGGGTTCTTGGCGGGTCGGGTCGCGTCGGGTTGAAAATATGAGCAACCCGACCCAATCTCGGTTCGGGTCCAAAATGTCAACCCGAAACCCGACCCGACGATCAGTCTATCGCTATCAGAAGAAAATTCTGCTGCTCAAGCTTATTTCTTTCGCTCGTGAGTGTATGATCGATCATTTGAATACTCTGATACAGAAAGATAAAGCATCAGCTCATGCATTAAAACATCAAGATGTCATCTTCATGAATGCGAGTATTTTACGTCTTCTATAATCAGTCAATTCGCCTGCCAATCTTAACGCTATCGAGTCGTGCTGATGATGAATGAAGCGTCAAACAACTCGAAAAGAAGCTTCTTGAAGTCGAATTGCAATGACGAAGGCTTGAACAATCTGCTGAAACAAGAAGTTGAGTCAGAAACGCATTCAGAAGTGAATAAGAAGAATATCACGTCATATACAGCAAATTATCGAAGTAGAAGAAGATAATGACTATAGAGAAGATAGATCAGAAGATGACATACGACTCTACAATAGAATCGATCGAAAGAAGCAATATCAACGTCGTAAGGCAGATAGAAGGCCTGACGGTAGCGAGATGAACGTTAATGAGATGATCAATGAGATGAAGATCAATGAGGTGAAAGTCGAAGAGAAGATTGATGAGAAGAACTGATAAATTTGATGTGATGACTGAGAAGGCTGTATGACTGAGAAGACTGTGATTTTCTTCGACGCTAGTTCTTTGAATACATACAAATTTGTATGAGGATGCAGTAGCGCAGTTCGAGAACTTTTGATGTTAATCTTCGTATCACGACACGATATAAAGACATTTCTAGCCAGCCTTATAGTAGCTTTGAACAATGCTCGCATTGTGTCAGTAAAGTATCACGTGAGTATTTATATGAGTAAAGTGACTAGCACGCGAATAGCAAAAAAAGTTGAACTCACAAATTTTCCTTGCGTTCAATCATCAAATTTACTACTAAATTAAAAGAGATATATTATATTTTAATAGTCTGTCATTCTACTCTCTTCTTCTATAACTACCTTTAATCGCTCTGACATAGTAGAGATCTTCTCATTTATGTACTTCTGTGAGACATGAGATCATTCTTCGTAAATTAGTTTCTTTGTAGTGTGATCATTTCAATGAGAATACTTTCGAAGCTTCTGTTTTGATATCTGTCACATGTTTTCTATAGAAGATAAATCAGATGAAGATGTACAATTGAAGTAGTGCTTCAGCTTGTTCTCTTGTTTTCAGATTTTAACGATGTTTTTTGACTTTGTTTCATGATCTGAATCATCATTCTTCTTCAGCACGAAACGAAAATGATTTTCGATTCAGAGCTTGACTATAGACTTCAAAATTTGCTTCAAGTAGATTTTCAGAGTGAGTTTTTCATTGATATTTTCGAGCACGTCGTAAAAATGAATATTCGACTTGAAATTATGATCTACTGCAGCTCAGCAATGCTGTCTCTTTAAATTCTTATCTTTAGATGAATTTATCTTCTGTATGCAGTTCATGCAGTATCTTTGATCTGACTTTTGTATAATTCGCAGCTTTTCTTGAGACTCGTATTCAAAGTGAATCTCATCGCTGAATTGAACTGATCATCAATTCTTCTCTTCAGAATATCTTTTCAACATGATGACAGCGTATTCAATTCTTTTAGTGACTGTTCTAGATAAAACTCAGCTCTTCATACAGACAATGCACTTGTGATAGTTCATTGTTCTCATAGCTCTCTTAATTGTATCGTCTGAACACTTCAGACTCATTTCGAAGTCTAATTGCTTTCATGTTAAAGCTCTGACTTCAAAGCTCTTTGACTTCAAAACTCTTTTCATTTCCCGTATATCTTTGTTCGATATCAGTGATTTACGATCACGCGTTTCTTCGTGTTCAGAATCGTTGTTTCGTCGACGTGCGAAGGTCTCAGACTGAAGCATCTGATATTCTTGCTGTTTTGACACTTCGAACGTTTTAAAAACATCGTTTTTGAAGTACGATATGTTCATTCGCTCGCAGAATTCAATGGCTCCCTGAACTTTAGCCTTAGTAGAAGTGTCATGATGGTTGTAGTGATCCTCTGGTTCCATGGTTCTCGGAAAAATGAGTAGTAAATTTGATGGTTGGGTGCGGGGAAAATTTGTGAGTCCGGCTTTTTTTGCTACCCGCGTGACTAGCAGTACTCTAGCCGGTAGCCCGGTACCGAGGCACGCGACTTTAGCACCTTAGCAAGCAATCAACGTGCCTCGGCTTTCTGCGGTCACAGAATCCCCACACTACGTCGTTTCTCGAAAGTACAACTCTCCACCTCTCCACCTTTCCACCTCAAATCTTCCTCTTGTCAAAACATATATCAATATATATACCAAAATGGCGACCGAGAGACTCAATTCCATCCTCAGCCACCTTACACCCGGCAAAAGTGGA
>JAABUS010007767.1_pt1 | contig 12103 bp, 14 predicted proteins | sample 5560161 | NCBI WGS metagenome assembly JAABUS01 (sample SAMN10711885, study PRJNA513376) | rock metagenome | isolation source: Antarctica rocks | place: Antarctica: Victoria Land, Trio Nunatak nord | collected 2016-01-04 | reverse complement strand
ACGCTTCCTGCGTCTCCTCGCTCGGGACCGGTGGCGCGAGCAGGTGGCCCATCTTCTCCCGCTTCGTCCGGAGATACCGGAGATTGGCGGGATTTGGCGATACCTGCAGTGGCACCCGCTCCACGACGGTGAGGCCCTGGCGTTCCAGCCCCACGATTTTCGCTGGGTTGTTGGTGAGCAGGCGCACCTGCCGCACGCCGAGGTCGTGCAGCATCGCGGCGGCGGGACGGTAGTCGCGCATATCCGCCGGCAGACCGAGGGCCAGATTCGCTTCGACCGTATCATAGCCCTGGTCCTGGAGCGCGTACGCCTGAATCTTCTTCGTCAGACCGATGCCGCGGCCCTCCTGACGCAGGTAGAGGAGCACCCCGCGCCCCTGCTCTTGCAGCACGCGCAGGCTATCGTCGAGTTGCTCGCCGCAATCACAGCGACCCGACCCGAAAACATCGCCGGTCAGGCATTCCGAGTGCAGTCGCACCAGGACAGGCGGGCCATCGGCGACGACGCCGACGGTGAGTGCGACGTGTTCCTGGCCACCCGGCGTGCCATAGACCAGCAGCCGGAAGTCGCCGTATCGGGTCGGCAAGTGGGTGTCTGCAACGCGGTGGATCACCGGCGTCTCGATAACCGCCCTCCCTTGGTCGGACCATGCGAGGTCGCCGGATCGCTCGCTTGGTCTCGCTTCGGTACATGGTACAACGTGTGAGCAGGTTCGGGAAGGCGGAGAATGGGGAGGTGAGCGAGGGAAGCACCAGCACCGCCGTCCCTTTACGTGCTGCGCCGAAGAAGAATCGCCGAGCATCGGGGCGAGCAGTGGTAGGGAAAGCGTCGACGCTCTATCGTGTTGTCGGCATGAAAATGAAGGGGATGGTGCAATTCTCATCGCACCACGTTCTCCGACCAGGCGCGGAGCGTTTTCCGCCAACAGACAGACGCGATGACGGCAGCACAGGTGACCGATTTCTTCCTCGCGCTCTGCGAGCGGGCCGATAACAGCACACGCGCCGACCTTGACGCCCTTGCAGTCGGCGAAGTCCTCGGCGTCCATGCACCGACCGTCTTCGCGGATGTGCATGCGTTGCCAGTGCGTGGGTGGGTCGAGGAGGCACCGACGCACGCCTTGGGTGGGCTGCACGTCCGTCTCACCGCAGCGGGGGCGAGCAGGGGCACCAGCGAACACGCACGTCGTACCGGGGTGTCGGGCAGGAACGCGGCCAGTGGAAGGGGACGGTGGTGAGCGTCGTGGGGAAGGACGCTGAGCAATGACCGCAAGAACGGCACATGCCCCGGCCCCGAGTCATCTGGCACCACGTCAAGGGAAGGACACGATGCCAACTGGCGAAGGAGGGTATCTCCCTTCGTTCCGCCAGCACGTCCCGCGCTGCGCGCATCCCTGCGGGACTTTAGAATACCTGTTGCGGGGGAGTGGGAGCGCCCCATCGCGTCTGATCGGTATGCATCATCCCATTGCTGCGGTTGCGCTCCGCCGCCCGCCTCCCGCGCGGTATGCCTGGCTGTTCGTCCTTCTCCCTCTGCCCGCTTCAGCCCGGATACCCCCGCTGGTGCGCCACCTGCGCCCCCAGCCGCCGCAGCAGCACACGATCCGGGTCCGGGTTCTCCGTATGGTACTCGAATACTGCCCGCTCGCAGTATTGCACCGTCAGCCCATCCTGCGTGAACGCCTCGCTGATCGGGTAGCCGAACAGCGCCAGCGATTCTCGAGACGAGACGCCGGGATCGCCGAGTTCCAGCCCGTGCGTCTGCCAGTACTCCAGGAAGGGCGCGCATACCTGGTGACCGGTCTCCGGGAAGGAGTGACAGGTGGGGGCGTTCGTGGGAGCGATGGGCTGGAAGGGAGCCGTCCCGAGCAGCGTGCGCTGCTGCGCCTCGGCCACGCCCAACCGGCCGAGCAGGGTCTCGTAGGGCGTGTATCTGTTCTCGGGATGGTACTCGAAGCGTTGCCGTTCGACATACTGTACAGTGTAGGTCTGCCCGGTGTCGGCATTCTTCTCGTCGAACTCCTCGGAAAGCGGGTAGCCGAAGACGGGCAGAGCGCCGCTCTGCTCCCAGAAGGTCTTGAAGCCGAAGTTGAGCGAATGGCCCGTCTCCCGGAAGAAGCGATGTTCCAGGCCGCCGACGGAGGTGAGGATCCGTGCGAAGGGGTTGGGCGTGATCTGGCTGCCGGTCGTGTTCAGTACCATACTCAGATCGGCCTGACCGCAGTACTTCCCCTGGCAGGCGTTGTAAGACTCCGTCGTGACGAAATCTACCTTGCCATCGCCGTTGAAGTCGCCCACCGCGAGCACGTCCACGCCAACACTGCCCTCGATTAGTGGGCCGGAAGGGGCGAACGTGCCGTCCCCGTTGCCCAAGAGAATCGTCAGGCCATTTCTAGTTGTCACCGCCATGAGGTCGGGGTTGCCATCATTATTGAAGTCCGCCAGCGCCCCCGACCTGAGAGGCCCACCGACGATGGGGGAAGGGCCGGGCGCGGCATGGAAGGAGCCGTCGCCGTTGCCCAGCAGCACGGATACCCCGAAGCCGCGAACACTTTGTACGTAGCCAGCCGCGACGATGTCGCGCTTCCCGTCGCCGTTCACGTCCGCCACGAACAGGCCACTGCTATCGTCGCCAGCATAGGGGGAACCGGGGGCGGAGCGGAAGGTGCCGTCCTCGTTGCCGAGCAGCACCGCGATGCCGCCCGCTTGCTCCGCGACCAGATCGTCCCTGCCGTCCGCGTTGAGGTCGCGCACGAGGATGCGGCCGTAACCGCTCAGAGAAGAGACGGGCGCGGATACGGTGAAGGTGCCATCTCCCTTGTTGAGCAACACGCGCACATAACGACTTGGATCGGGACCAACGACGATCAGATCGGCCTTCCCGTCGCCGGTCAGGTCGCCCGCCACGATCTTGATCCCGTCGATGAACACAGAGGGGCCAGCACGGAACGTGCCGTCGCCGTTCCCGAGCAGGATACGGACCGTGTCGAAGTTCGGCGCGTTATTCCCCACGGCGAGGTCGAGGATGCCGTCGCCGTTGAAATCGCCCGTCACGAGCACCGATGTTTCGGGTGTTCCCGAGTAGCCGCTGATAGTGACATCGGCGGGGACGGGGCGGAAGGTGCTGTCGCCGGTGCCCAGCAGCATGGACACGCTGCCACCGCCGACGGAGCCGCCACGCTGACTCACCACGATCAGGTCGGGCTTCCCGTCGTGATTGAAGTCTCCCACCGTGGCGGTGTACCCCGCAGCACCGGAAAGGAGCGGCGAACCGGGTGCGGGGGCGAACGAGAGGGGCGCGACCGCCCCCACGGGCACCGGCATATACACCACCGTCAGCAGCACGAGACACACAAGCGTCCGTCGCATGGGCTATCCTCCTGCGTGATTATCACGGTGCTACGCGAGCAGTCCGGTGCGCGGGTCGCGGCACGGTACGTGCTGGACACCGTACCCCTCCGAACCGAGCGGCCCCAACAGGATAGGCGACCCCGGCAGTTCGCCGTGTACCTCCATACGGGCGCGCTCGAAATACTGCACAACGATCGGCTTCCCCACGTCCGGGTTGTACTCGGTGAACGGCTGGGAGATGGGATACCCGAAGATCGGCAGCGCGCCGTTGGCGTACCAGAACGCTTGGAATGGCGGGTCAAGCGCGGGGGCGGGCGGCGACTGGAATGCGCTCGCGGCGGGGGCGGTGGCGTTCAATCCCGTATAGCCGCTGTGCCCCGCGTATTCGCGCCCCAATAGCCCTAACTCGACTTCGTACGGCGTGCCCTTGAACTGCGGGTGATATTCAAAGCGTGCGCGCTCGAAGTATTGGATGGTGCGCGGCCCGGTGTCGCTCGGCAATGTTTCGCTATGCTCCTCCTGTATGGGATAGCCGAAGATCGCCAGCCCCCCATGTGCGTCCCAGAAAGCCTTGAAGCCGAAGTTGAGCGAGTGCTTCGTCACGGGGAAGTAGCGATGCTCCGGTGTGTCCGCGAACGGCGCGACGGGTACGGTCTGCGGCTGGCAATCGGGGTACGCGAACGTCGCCGCCACGGGTTGCGGTGTCGCTACCATCACAGGAATGAGCATCGCGAGACAGAGAACAACAAAGAACCGTCGCATCATCGCCACCTTCCTATGACCCGCGACAAGGCGAGACCGCATCGCCCAACAGTCCCAGGAAGACCTTCCCGCCCGTGTCGGTATGCAACTCGAAGCGAGCGCGCTCGAAATACTGCACCGTCGCCCCGTCCGGCTGCGACATCTGCTCCGAGATCGGGTAGCCGAACGTCGCCAGCCCGCCGCCGTTGCGCCACTGGATTGCGAAGGGTACCAGTTGGATGTTGTGCCGCGTTTCGGGGAAGTAGTAGAGCGGGTTTTTCTCGAACCCGCTCACGAGTTGTTCCGTGGGCTGGAACTCCCGCCGCCCGCGCATCCCCGCCGTCGCCTCATCGCCCAAGAGAGCGAGTTCAACCTTGTACGGTTCCGGGTGTTCGGGGTGGTACTCGAAGCGCGCGCGCTCGAAATACTGGACGGTATGCATCATGCCATCCGAGGCGCTTTTCTCCGTGAACTCTTCCGTGATCGGGGAGCCGAAGATCGGCACCCCGGCGATCGGATAGCCGAAGATCGTCCCAACGTTGTGCGCATCCCAATACGCCTTGAAGCCATTGCCGAGCGCGTGCCGGGTCTCCGGGAAGTAGCGGAAGGTCGCGCTATCGGTGAAGGGCGCGACGATTGCACAGGCCCCGGGAGCGGCGGCATGGACAGGCGTCGGTACGCAGACCACCATGAACGTCGCGAGACACACAAGCATCCGTCGCATCGCATCCCCCTTCGTCATCGCCACGGTATGACAAAGGGAAGTCCCGCGACACGTGCGGGACGGTTCCCTCCGGCGTCGGGCGGCTCTCGCCCTAACCGATGGTGATCGGCGACGACGCGCTCACCCCGTTGCACGTCACCGTGACCGTGCCGGTACCGGGCGTCGTATTGCCGCCGATCAGCCACGACCACGACACCTTGCCACCGGCATCCGCCGTCTTCGGGACGAGGCCCGCCGCCTCGCTCTGGGTGCCCCTCGGCGTCACGTAGCCGATGGTGCAGGGGGCGGCGGGCGCGGTCTGCACCGTCGCCGTCGCGACGTTGCCGGGTTTCGCGCCCTGCACGCGGGTGAACGTGACGCCACTCATCGCGGTGGCAGTCGGCGTCATGGTTGGCGTCGCGGTCGGGGCCTTCGTCGGCGTGGCCGTCATCGTCGCCGTCGGCATGACCGTGGGGGTTGCCGTATCCGTCACGGGGCGCGGCCGTTCGTAGCGCCAGCGGTAGTAGTGCCGCCCGATGTTGCCGAACTCGACGCGGAACCGCACCGGGTTCGTCGGCGTGTAGGTCAGCACGCGCCGCTCGAACGCCTGCACGACGACGAACGTCACCTGGCCATTGACCTGCACCTGCGTCCCGAACGCCTCGCCGATCGGGTAGCCCATCGTCGTCAGCCAGCCGCCGGGGATCGCGTTCAGGTAGTCCCAGAACGCTTTCGGGACATTCTGGCCGAACCGCCCGCCCGGGTCGCCCTGATAGGTCACGAACGCCAGTTCCGGGTCGGTCGCGGGCGGCACGCGGATGAACGTCTTGCTCGCCATGTCGTAGCCGCGATCCACCGACCCACCCCGCTGCGCGACCCGCTCCGGCAGGCTCGGATCATTGAGGGTGGCGTAGCTCGGCCCCGGCGCGTCCTGATCGCCCGCGATCTCGATGAACGCCTGGTCTCGCCGCTCGAAACTGACATCGCCGAGCTGCACCTGGCCCGTCTTCAGTTCGACCGTCAGCAGGCCGTTCGTCACCGGGCGCTGCGGGTTCGTCTGCTCCATGCGCGCCTTGTCGAAGTACTGGACGAGCCGCTTGCCCGGCTCGCCGTTGTAGACACCCTCGGCGTACCGCTCGGTCTGCCCTTCCCGCGCCGTCTTCAGGGGGCCCCAGAAGTTGGGGATCGTCCCTTCCACGCTGTTCCACTGCTCCTCGAAGGCGGGGGTGGCGAACCGGTCCGCGCCCTGCACGGCGAAGGGCACCGACAAGAGGAGCAGGAGACCGACGACGAGCGTGCTGAGAAAAACGGACTTCCGCCCCGATATCATGTCCAGCCCCCCTTCGTGCAAGCGATCCTTCCGACGCAGATAGATCCCCCTGCCGGCCTGTTTCGGTTCCATTGGTCGCGCGGCCACGTCACTCCACTCACTTCGCTGGGGGTTCACCCCATGCCTCGTCGCGACGGAGGGTGCGCCCATTCCGGTTGGGATACCTGTTTATGGGGACGTTTCGTTCGCGCGGTGGAAGAGAGATGGGAGCGACATATCTCGACCCTAAGCGGTGGTAGCATAGGGGGACGATCACGCAGCCCGGTCCATCGGCATTCGCAGCGGATGTGCCGCGTCGGAGGCGCGATCACCCTCATGGTGGGCCAGGTTGGACAGAGGAGGTACCGGATGGGCATGGGCGCGACCATCGTCACCTACACCGTGGCCCCGGGGCAGGCCGAGGAGCTGCACAAGCGAGCGCGGGAGCACGTCGTCCCGGCAGCCCGGTCGGCGAAGGGATACCGGGGCTTCCTGCTGCTCGACCAGGGGGACGGCAAACGCCTGGCGCTCGTCCTCTTCGATTCAGTCCAAGAGGTGCAGGCCGCGCAGGCGATCATCGGCCCGGCCGGCCGCGAGCACGTCCACGAACTGATGTCGAGCCCCTCGGTCGGCGCGCTCGGCACGACGATCATCAGCGACGGGATCTTCGCCGCAGGGGGGATGCGTAGCGGTGTATTGTGTCTCATAGGCTATGTCTACGCCCCCGCCGAGTAGAGCTTGACGGTCTTCCCCTGCGCCTTGAGCGCTCGTGCGATGGCCGCGTACGCGCTCCTGAGAGAAGATGTCGGTGAGGGAAGCACCAGCACCGCCGTCCCTTTCGGTTGGCGGTCGGTGAGCGCCCGGTAGGCGCTCATATTCCCCAACAGATTGGCCGAGACGAGCGAGAAGTTGTCGAGTTGGATAGCGGGTCGCCTCAGTGTCTTGGGCGGTTTGGTGAAACGGTATTGGTTTCCCATATTACTTTATTTATTCCAGAGAAGTGTCTGTGTCATGGTTCTCTATGGATATGTCTTAGAGACTCGTCGCCTCCCTCGCCTTCTTCGCGTACTCCTCGCTCATGTGCACAGAGAGCCGCAGGGACGAGGGAGAAGGTAAAACGTAAATCTTCGCTCGCCCGAGCACGTTCGGTGGCCTCGTGTATCAGGATGGATGCATCAAGGAGAGGCATTCGTCGGTCAGCTCTCCCGTTGGAGACTTCCGGCCGCCCCTTCGATCACCGACCGCATCGGCGTCAGGATGATCGCCCCATGCTCGAGACGGTGATGGCCAACTTGTCGCCGCGCTCGACCCCCATCCGCTCGCATAGTCGTTTGGGCAGCGTCAGTTGCCGTGCCGAGGTGATCGTTGCGACGTAGTATTCCATCGATGTGGTCAGGGTCGCAGGCGCTCCTCGATCCGCGTCACCCGCTGGTCGAGCACGGTGTGGTGCTCGATGACCGTCGTCAGGATCGCCGCGATGTCTTCCTGGGCCGCGTCGAGCTTGCGATCGACGCCCGCGACGGCGATATCGAGCGAGGTGATCCGGTCCGCGATCCGGGCGAGGTCCGCCTGCGTCCGCGTACTCGCGATGGCGATCTCGCGCCGGATCGCCTGGCCTTCCGCCTCGATCTCCCCCCGCATCAGTCCGCGAAGCTGATCGATGTCGTCGTGTGTGAGCATAGGGGAAGCGTAGCATTTTCTGCCACCGATGGCAAGGGGGGATTGGGTGCTGTGCGATGAATGACCCGCCCCCCCACGCCGGTGCTCAATAACCCGCCGCCTGCAACTCCGCATCCATCGCGTCGCGCGCCAGCTCGACGTAGATGCTCGTGGTCTCCGGAGACGCATGCCCGAGCGCCGTGCCGACGACCGCCGGCGTCGCGCCGCGCCTGAGCATCTGCACCGCCATCGTGTGCCGCAGCGAATGCACCGACGCTCCCGTGATGTCCGCTCCCTTGCAATACTTCGCCACGATGTTCTCGATGCCGCGCGGCCCGATGCCCTTATCGAACTTGGTGAGGAAGAGGGCGGGGGAGTCGGACGGCTCGCGCCCGGCGAGGTATGCCCCAAGGGCCGCGCACGCCCGCGTGTTGAGCGTCACGGTGCGGCCGCGACCGGCGCGACCAGCGACGCGGACGTGCCCGACGACGGTGTCGGCGGATGGGGGAGGGAGCACGATGTCAGCGACGCGCAAGCGGGCGATTTCGGTGAGCCGGAGGCCGGTCTGGAGTGCCAGTTCAATCAGCGCGCCGTCGCGGGGATTCTCTGCTGCGGCATCCCGCAATCGAGTGTACTCGTCCTCGGTGAGGATGCGCGGCGGCCGCTCCTCGCGCTCGGGTGGCAGGAGATCCTCGGCGGGGGAGCGGGCGATGACGCGCTCCTGGACGAGGAAGGCGAAGAACGAGCGGATCGCCGCGACGCTGCGCCGGCGGGTGCTGGGGCATGCCCTGCGGCCGCACAATGCGCCAGGAAGCCCGCTAGGTGCTGCCGCTGCACGGATGTGGCGCTCGCGAGATGGCAGCGCGTCTCGAGGTATTCCGTGACGTGCGCGACATCGTCGCGATATTCCCGCTTGGTGCGCTCGCGGTAGCGGCGCGTTGTGGCGAGCCAGTCGGTGTAGCGGGCGAGGCAATCGCCGAGGGATGGGCGGCTGAGAACGGTAATCTTCATGGTGATGGCGTCAGTATATCAGATCCCGGGCGTCGCCGCTCCGTCCGCCCGGCGCACGCAGTCGCGCCCCGCCGCCTTCGCCGCGTACAGCGCCCGGTCCGCCGCGCGCAGCAGCGCCTCGCCGTCCAACCCGTCCGCCGGGTAGTGCGCCACCCCGACGCTGATCGTCGCCCGCGCCCCCGCGTCGGCCGCCGTCGCCGATGCCACCGCCCGCCGCATCCGCTCGGCCAGCGCGCACCCCCCGCCCGGCCCGGTCCCCGGCGCCAGGGCGACGAACTCCTCGCCGCCGTACCGCCCGAGCAGGGCCCCCGCCGGCAGCGCGGCCCCCATCGCCCTGGCGCATGCCTGCAGGATCCGGTCGCCCGCGTGGTGCCCGCAGCGGTCGTTGTGCGCCTTGAAGCCGTCCACGTCGGCGAAGAGCAGCGCCGGCGTCCCCCCGCTCGCCGCCGCCGCGACCGCCGCCGCGATCCCGTTGAGGAGCGCCGCCCGGTTCAGCGTCCCAGTGAGGGGGTCGGTCCACGCCGCCCGCACCAGCGCCGCGTGCAGCCGCGCGGTGGCGATCGCGACGCCGATCTGCTGCGCGAACAGCTCCAGCAGCTCGTGGTCGCGCACGTCGAGCATCCCCGCGCTCTCCACGCTCACCACGCCGCAGGCGCGCTCCCCGTCGAGGATCGGCACGGCGACCTGGCTCAGGACGCCGTGATCGGCGAAGAAGAAGTCGGGGTCGGCGGCGGGGTCGGTGACGAGGGCGCCCGCGCCGGTGCGGAAGACGCGGCCGATCACCCCGACGTGGGGCGGGATCGCGCGCGCGGGGGCGGCGTAGCCGCGCTGCCCCTGGAGGCGCAGGGTCGCCCCGTCCCACAGGTAGACGCTGACGAAGTGGTAGCCGAGGGTGCCCGCGAGCTCGACGACGACGGTCGCGGTCACGTCGGCGAGGTCGCGCTGGCGGGCGACGGCGATGCCCGCGCGGTGCAGCGCGGTGAGGCGCGCCCGCTCGCCGCCGGCATCGCCGACCTGCGGCTCTCGCACCGCGCTGTGGATGATCTGTCGCCGCTCCGCGATCATGCCGCGCTCCCACCGATCGTCATGAACCACACCGGGCGGGGAGGCACAGCGCCATCCGCGTCGCGACCCGTCTCTCCATTGAACGGTCGGGGCGCACTTTTTGTGACTTTCATCAAGAAATAGAGAGAAGGTCACGATGTCTGATGGCGGCCATGCAGCGAAGGACGACGCATGGAGGAAGGGCTTCTTCGTCAAACCCCCAAGCCCCTCCCTCCTTAACTGGCCGGCGCCGGACGGGCGGGGTGGGGAGGAGCGGGAAACGGGGGGGTTTGGCGAAGAATTGATCTAATAACCGATTGAGACTAAACATAACCCCATTGATAAAAGTGGGCTACTACGTACTAACTCTTCGGATATACTGCTCACATAGCAGCCAATAAAGCTGGTCAACAGGCCACAAGGGCGATTGTGATCCCGCTGCTCAAGTGCAACGAAAGGATATGCGCCGGTGAATGTTGTCTCCTCCTCGGCGAACGATTTCATTATCGTTTATCAGGCTGCATCGAGCGCCACATTTGCGCCTAATCAGCCGCCCATTATGCTTCAGAATTGGCCCAGTGCCGTAGGGCCGGTGACGCTGACCTTCGAGACCGAGCATCGCGCGGTTGGCCCTGATGTGGCGGTCCCCGGCCCGATCCAAGTGGAGGCACGCGGCGGAGCACCTACATTCACCGACGCCATCAACGCCTTCGGCAACCTTGCCGCCGCGATACTTGATGTGATCGCCATCTCCACTAATTGCTCCGTTGAGCAGGTCGAGTTTCGACTCGGCTACGATGCGACACGAGGCCGCGACAATCGCGAATTCCGCCAGACGATCATACCGAATGAGGCGGGCCTGCCGCGACCGAACCGTCTCGTCCCCGAGGAGATTATGCCGCTGCTGAGAGCACTGATGCGCCATCCGGAAGCAGGTCGCCTACATCGCGCCATTAGTCAATACAACGGCATGCTCCTCAACTGGGCTGTTGGGCGCAATATCGTTGCGAACGCCCATGTATGGATGGCTGTGGAGGCGCTCACCAAGGCGTTCTGGAATGAAACAAAGCGTACGAAGAGCATCGACGATCGCGGTGTCGCGGTCGAAATGGACGTCGATATAGAGAAATACGATGGCTTCACGCTCGACCGGGAGCGCAATACGGAGATCACGTCGGCGGTGCGCAGGAAGATGATTTTTCGAGGCGACGATAGGTGCCATCGCTCCGTACGGAAGGCTAGCGACGCGTACGAGCACTCGTTCGAACCGTTCGGCAAGGTAAATGGGATGGCTTCAGCGGCGCTACCGACCGCCGCAGGATATCTACGCCGCGCAATCTTCGACCTGAGTGGCATTGACACGGATATCGCCGCAGCACTGCTGTCCCCGCCGTACGATGTCCCCGTTGCCCCATGGCCGCCGACCATCCGCATCCGGGGGACTATGGTGGGCGCGGCGGGCGGTGCCGCACCAGAGGGCTTGGAATATCCATCGCTGGAGGCGGAAGCGACGATGGCCGCGATACGCAAGCCGACTGACGCCTCATACGAGACGGTGGTCGATATGAGAATCACGCCTGCCTTCCGAGAGGGGATACGTTTCGACATCACCGGAGTAGAAAACCAAGGTCTGGTGGTGCGATCCGCGCGCGTGCCACAGGAACTTGCGGCCGCGATGGATACAAAAGATTTCCAAGAAGGTGCTCAAGATACAACTCTTTTGCCCATACTGGACTCAATTGCAACGAAGGAAGCCACTACGGCAACGGTGAACGAGCTCGAAACGGATGTGCGCGAATGAGCAGGGTAGTGCGAAGGAGATACGGGGGAGAGAGTCGGCGAGCCGTAGACGCGGGTGGCGGAGGCTATCGAGCATGCACTCAGAGCGATGATGGTTGGTGTCAAGCGGTGGCGCCGAGATGAGGGGCAACTTTCGATATAGTGCGGGTACGAGTTTCGGCGACTGGGTGATTGATGACGGGCTCGGGGCGGGCGGTAACGCCGAGGTTTACCGCGCACACGGCCCGGATATTGCCGTGGCTGCAATCAAGGTGGCGAACACTAAGGATCCGAACGGCGAACCGTATGCCCGTTTTCGCCGGGAGGTAGCCTTCCTCTCGGACCGTGCGGATGAGCCGGGAATTATGCCGCTGTATGATCGAGGCTGGTGAAAAAGTCGGTAGCTGATGGAACAGCCTGCGGGGCTCATCGACGCGGATCGGCGATGCTTGTCCGTAAAAACATCGGAGCATCGCGTCTCAGGTCGGCGTGAGGCGGTTTTGTGGT
>JAABUS010007766.1_pt1 | contig 12103 bp, 7 predicted proteins | sample 5560161 | NCBI WGS metagenome assembly JAABUS01 (sample SAMN10711885, study PRJNA513376) | rock metagenome | isolation source: Antarctica rocks | place: Antarctica: Victoria Land, Trio Nunatak nord | collected 2016-01-04 | reverse complement strand
TTAACTATAATATAAATGCTAAGAAAGAAAGATAGCTACAGAAAAGAAGCTGACTACATATATGTGTTTCTCAGTCGACGCTAGACTCAATAGAGACTAGTCAAGATGACGAAGCGAGAATAGATCTGACAAGACTAGAATCGTGACATTATCTCTTCTCTTCGACGATTCATGTTTGCATGAATGTATTTTCTGCTCGATTTGATTGATTGCTCAATCATGATTTCACAGACTCAGACTCATTAAATTCTGATTGACTGAATAGTCGAAAGCACTTCTAACGCGATTTGTTCGAATATTGAATATGAAAATCGTCAACTATCTTCTGAGCGTTCATAAATTCGTTGTCATCAGCGTTGTATCAATTGAGATCATTGTCATAGTCATTTCATTTGACTTTATACTGAAGTCGTCTTCGATATCGACGAAAATTCAATATATCGTCGATTTTTCATTCGTCTTCGTCGTTTATCACTATTGAATCTGAGAATTCATTCTTTTGATCAGACAAGAAATCGTTGACGGCAGAGCGAAGCAGATCAGAATGAAATACATCATGAACATGCATAGACTCTGATAATTTCAGTTTATATGAAGAGTCGACAAGATCTAGATTGATGAAAGAATCAAGCATTTTGTCATCTAGCTTCTTGAAAAATCTCGCTGTAACGATGTTTCTTTCATTCAGAAACATCTTTGATTCGATCTTGTAATTGATCTTCTTTCTATGCTTGTTAGCTTGATTCATCATTTGTTTTCGTGTTTTGATCAGAGCTTCACGAGCGAAGATCAATGTCTTGTTCATTTGCTCAGATATATTCTTGACTCGATCGATCTGCAAGCGTTTGCGAGTGCTTTCATATTCGATGATGTCAGAATCGAAGCTCATACGAGAATGAAAGTTCTTGTTCATGAAGAAGAGAATCAAGAAGATGACTGAGAACAAGACGTTATTGTCAACAAACTCGATCATGAGTAGTCACTTAAATCAGTCGTTCTGCATATACAAACAGAAGAATCGAGAATATCGCTTGACATTCTGATTGACTCGTTCGCTTTGATCATCAGTTTGAGAGTGATAGACAATGAACAATTGAAGAAAAATGCTCAGTCGTTTGCAAAGAAACTTTCATAGTATAGAGATGAATTGTGAATCTCGATCAGATACTATGAAGCTTGATAGTTCATGAGTTCAATATACTCATTGAATCAGCATTTCAGCTGTCTTTTCAACAGTGATATCTTCATCATCAATGATGCAAGAAATATAATGTCTTTCTTTTGACAATCTGCAGATGATCGTCAGAATAGCGTTGTACTCGCTTGAATCAGATAGATCAATAATGAAGTTCATTGCTATGTCTTGTCATCGCTGTTCAGATATCGATAGAGATTGAAGCAAGTCGCTTGATTTATTTCTAGATGTCTTTGAGCGTTGACAGATATAGCAGTTTTGAATATATTGATTTATCGTTTTTCGCATGAATGATCAATAGTAGTTTCGCTTTATGATCTTCACAGTTCTAAAAATATCAGAATGATCAACTGACAACTGATCATGTATCTCACGAATCAGATTCATTTGTAGAAGCTCATTGAACGAGACTCATAGCTGACTATCATGATACAAGATTTCATTCTGAGTTCGACAATTCTTCAATTTGATATCTTCATATTGTGTCTCATCTCTTGCTATTGCTTCGCGAAGTAGCGTACAATTCTCGTCGAATTCATTAGTCTCAAGAATCTGTTTATAGATTAATTCATCGATGTTCTTCTCTAAATCAGCGATTTTCATTCGATTCGAAGTGAGAATTGTAGTTTGCTGATAGCGACATCGTTCATTCTCGAGACTTCTAGAAACTGAATCGACTCGACGAGTCAATGCATCGACTTTGATGTTTTGTTTATCTGAGCGATACATGATTTTGAAGTTGAAGTCAACGAGCTTTTGTACTCAGTGCATTTGACATCTACTTAACTCTTTATCTTTCATTAATGACGTTAAAGCTTGATGATCAGTAAACATCTTAATGAGTAGCTCAGTCAATTTCAGCTCAGATCATCAATGCTTGAAGATTCGAATGATTGCTAGTAGTTTCTTGTCATAGATCTCGTAATTGCACTCAGCGAGACTCAGATTCTTGCTGTAGTAAATTATTGAATGCAATGTTTCTTCATCATCATATTGAGAAAGTATATCATCGTTGACGTAGTTGAATGAGTCTGTTTCAAGAATAGTCTCTCTATTCTGATCAAAATGACGAAGAATAAAGACTTCAGTCATTCATTTCTTCATATGATCAAAGATCGTTTGACAAGCTTGATTTCATTCAAATATCATCTCTTTTTGAATTAGTTGAATCAGAGAATGAACAATCTTCAAAAAGTTCTTTATAAAACGTCGATAGAAGTTGCAGAAGTCAACGAAGAACTGCATCTGAATGAGGTTTGTAGAAGTAGATCATTCGATTACTGCTTGTACTTTTCTGAAATTCATCTTTAGTTCTTCGATGAATAGCAATAGTTTCAAAAAGAAGATCTTCTGAACATGAAACTTGCACTTGTTTATATTCATCTGAAGATCAGTCTCTCATAGTCTATGTAGAATCAATCGTACGTGTCGCTTATGTTTCTTCAGTGTTTTGCTGTAAATGATAATGTCATCTAGATAGATCTGACAAAACTGATGAAGATAGTTAAATAGCACGTCGTTCATATAATGTTGATAAAAAGCTGAATCGTTGATTAATTCAAAAGACATCACGTGATATTTGTAGAAATCAAAAGAGATGATAAAGATAGTCAAATCTTCGCTGCTTGAATGCATACGCAGTTTGTTGAAGACGACAATGATGTTCAATCGAGTCAGATACTTGCTATCTTGAATACGAGCAAGAGTTTCGTCTATTAAGAGTAGAGAATAGCGATCTCGTTTGATCAAAGCATTGAGCTTTCTATAATTGACGCAGAAACGCAGACTATCGTCTTTCTTTTCGACGAATAGTATGAGCAAAGCGTATGAGATCGAGCTAGAAGATATAAAGTTCTTATTCAGATGTTCAATCAGATAATTCTTCATCTTTTGAAGCTTGTAGTCAGACATATGATAGAGATGACTTCGAGAAGATGTTTTCTTGTTGATCAACTCTATTTTATGATCATAGAGATGATGAGAGAATAGTTGATCAGTCATTGCTCGATCAAACACGTCTAGATAGTCATGATATTTCGAAGAAAGCTTAGCTTTGACTTTCTTCAAGATCTCTTCGTGTGAAAGCTCTTGTAGATTTACGTCTTCTGATTTATTTCTAGCTGTTTTTAGAAGTTGATCGATTTTCGTGATGATGATCGCGAAAGTAGTCACATTCGATCGTTTGACTAGTGATCTATATGCTGCAGTCTCTATCATTGCTATGTTCATTGAATCGAAAGACGAAGCGAAGTTGACTGAACTAGATGATTTCACGATTTTATCGAATGAAGATGACTTCTCGCTGAGTCGAGTGACAACAGAAGAGATAGATCTCTTTAGTATTTGAGTGAGAGTTGAACTCTTCTGTTTTATCGCGATTTTCTTGATGACAGAAAGAGAGATCGAATGAGTTTTGATAGAAGCTTTGATATGAGCTTCGAAACTAAGAAATTGAAGACGATCGTCTCTCATATCAATAGTCATCTTGATTTTGTTCATTCATGTTTTTTCAAGAATCATTCGATGTTGATTCAATTGAGTAATCAGCATAAAGACGAAACGTTTCATATGATCTTGAACAGTCAGATTTGAATAAATCGCATGAGTAATGAGCTTTTTTGCATAATGATCATCGAATCTTCTTATTAACTTGAGCTTGATTAAAGATAATGATTTAATTTGCAAATGATCACAAACATTTTACGCGATTAATTCATCAATGAACGAATAGTCAGCTGCTTCAGTGTCAATCAATGACTTTAATGAGTAATTAATTTTATTGCTAGATAATACACATTCAGTAGTCAAAGATTTCAAAGCAAAGAGATCATTTGAGCTGCTCGTTGTTGAAGAAATTAACACATCTTTCATCGCGTCTTTGATGAAAGTCACTAGTTTTTTGTCTCATTCTTCGATTTCTCTGTAAATAATTTCTTCTCTTCTTTCGACATGATGATCTCATTGAGACGAGAAATGAATGCACAAGATGTCGAAGTACTAGTCTTCAGCTGAGAGCAGTTCTTTGAAAGATGACTCGATACTTTGCAGTTGAAGCAGATGATTGACATTCTTGATCATTCAGATTTGAAAGTGAAAAAAGTAGCAAGTTGAACATAGCTAGTAGTCAAGACTGAAGCTGATGTCAACGAAGAAATAAAACGTTTTTTCGAAGCTGCTATCGATTTGACTGTTCATTGCTCGTCACGTAGCTGATAATTGACTCGTTGTTTGTTATTCACATCTTGAAGAAAGATCTTGAGCTTGTCAAGCAAGCTAAACTTTATGAGACAAACTGACAACGCATTCTGAAGACAATTGTTGATTTTATTCTGAATGTCGTTCATCAGAATGATATTGTCGTAGTTCAGAAAGCTGAATATTCTAGTGAATTCTGAATAGAAGAAGCTGAAGAGCTTGTTGAGCTGCTTCAGAGCGACGTATTTGTGACGACACTTTCGAATCAGATTCTGATCTTCGTAAATTTCTTTCAGATGTTTCAGTAACTCTGATAGTGATTGATAAAGTGAGAAAGCATCAACACGATGCTTTGCATAAATTTGCTGATCAGCATCGCTTTCTAGTCTGAAAATCACATAGACAATACAAATCTTTTCAGTAGAGTAATGATTCACGTTGACATCGAGCTTGTCAGCTATTTTGATGTTTCATGTCTCTCAGATAAAGTCATCTGTTTCGATGAAGATGAGTGAATTCAAAAGCTTGATGAACTTGTGATGATCATTCTCGTTTTCAGATAGAGTAGAAGACTCTCGTTGAGAGCGAGCTTTGAAAGTCGAGCTTCGTTCAACTTTCTGATTGACTCGTTGCTCAGCTGACTGAGTATCTTGACGAGACATAGATCGATCAACTTGACGTTGTTTCACTCTGAAGTTCAATCACTCGTCTTGTAGCTGACTGATCTTTTTCTCTAGTTCATTTTTCTTATCAAAAGCGACTTCTAGTTGTTTCGCTCTCTTTTTGTGATCTTTCTGTACAAAAAGTCAGTGTTTATTGAGTTGTAAAGTCAAGTCTCGCTGACTTTGAAGCTCGTTCAGCATATTGATGACTTCGTCAAGTTGATTGCTGACTCAATGAAGCAGTTGTTTCTCGATGTTTATGTTTCATGCGATGACAGCTTTCTTAGCTTCGACTGAAGCATCTGTGAGTAGAAGTGAAACTCTTTTATTGACAGTGCTTCTAAGCAGACGAGTTGTTCGAAGCTCAACTGACTTGACGTTGCATGTCATGATGAGAGAAGGTAGAAGTTGTTGAGATAAGAGTAGATGAGAAATTGATGTTTTTTGAATTGATGTTTTTTGATGAGTGAAAATTCAAAGAATTTCTTGTGAATTTCAGATAATAATTGAGTGCTTTATTCAAAGAATCTCTTGCAAATAGAATGATGAAAATGAATGTAGAATCGAAGAATTTCTTGCAATCTAAAATGATGATGATGCAAATTTGAAGAATTTCTTGCAAATTTTCCTTACTGAATAGATTGTTTCATATCATCTATTCATCGATAGCAGAGTAGTAGATGATGAGCATTTATCTAATGTTAGAGATCAGCATAGAGTGAGTCAATATGAGTGTCATTTAACTAGAAGATAAATGCTAAGAAAGAAAGATAGTTACAGAAAAGAAGCTGATTACATATATGTGTTTCTCAATCAACGCTAGACTCAATAGAGACTAGTCAAGATGACGAAGCGAGAATAGATCTGACAAGACTAGAATCATGATACAAATGATCAATCAATCTTTGTGAAAATTATCAAGAATGATGATTTCAAGATTGATGTTCTCAAGATTGATGATTTCAAGACTATTGCACTTGAGAATGATGATTCTAGTAAGAATGACAATTTCAAGATCAGCGATTTCAGTGATGATGATTTCAAGAATGATGATTTCAAGAAGAACAATTTCAAGTTTAGTGATTTCAAGAATGATGATCTCAAGAGTGATAATCTCAAGAAGAACAATTTCAAGTTTAATGATTTCAAAAATGATGATTTCAAAGATGATAATTTCAAGAGTGATAATTTCAAGAGTGATGATCTCAAGAATGATGATCTGAAGAATGATGATTTCAAGAAGAATAATTTCAAGTTTAGTGATTTCAAGAATAATGATTTTAAAAATGATGATTTCAAAAGTGATGATTTCAAGAAGAATAATTTCAAGATTAGCAACATCAAGAATGATGATTTCAAGAGTGATGATTTCAAGAAGAACAATTTCAAGATTAGCAATGTCAAAAATGATGATATCAAGAATGATGATGTCAAGAGTGATGATGTCAAGAATGATAATATCAAGAATGATAATATCAAGAATGATGATTTCAAGAATGATGATTTCAAGAATGATGATGCTAAGAATGATGATTTCAAGATTAGTGAATTTAATACTATCAAATTCAAGAATGATGATTTGAAGAACAATGAATTTGATAGCAGTGATGAAATTGACTTGAAGAACGATTTTGAAGAGATTGAAGATGATCACGATACAACTACTTTTCACTTAATACAAGTGAAAGACAAGACAAAGAATAAAATGAAACAGAAATTTCTAAGTCATTGCACTCAGCTTAAACTCAACAAGCAATTGAACAAGATTGATCATCAAACATACATTTGAAACTTCACACAGTTCTGAATCAGAGTAAAGATGAAAGAATAATTGAATTCATGAAACAGAGCATGAATGAATCTTCATGAGTAAAAGCTTTGCAAGAATATTCTCAAGATAGACGTTTGTATGATGATCTGTATGACAACTATCAGTGATGATTCACTCATACAAAAGTTTAAAGTTGATCATGTCATCTTGCAAAAAATCATCAAACTTCAAAATGTTGAAATCTTCATTGATATGACATGAGCTGAAAATGCTACTACTATTCACATGTCTGAAAATGATGAGCAACTGTCATCATTTCATAAAGATGTTCAAGAAAACTGTTTTGCATCTTATCTTAATTGCTTTTTGTTTAATAGATTCATGACAAATGATTATTTTCATCAAATGTTTAAAAAACAATATTGTATCATCTTGATTTTAAACAACATCATATCAAAAATCTGATATAGAAATGAAGTGCTATTCAAGATTGATATGATTCTTCATTCAAATATCATTCTTGCAACTGCTGTGTTGAATATCTTCTGCAACATCGCTGCGTTTATTGCATTCATCAATGTCAACAGCAAAATCAACGTGATTGACATCATTAAATTCAAACAGAATGATATTGAAGTCGAGATAGAATTCAGACTCATCGTAGATTACATCAAGACAGAGATTTTCTCAATCAACATTCTTCTTCTCATCTTGTATTTGACACAGATAGCTCTACTAAAAAAGAAATTGATGTCAGATTTGCAGATGAAGAATGTGAAAACATGCATGATAGATGTTTATCAAGAAGAAGAAAAGTTGATGATTATTTTCATGATGATTGAAGATACAAAAATTGAGTTTCAATTTCTTTCTGATCATTTTCTAGTTGAATGCAGTCACTCAAGAAATTCATTTGTCGTTATCGTCAACTGATTGAATCTACAAGTTGACTATTCTAAGAGACTTCATCTGCTGAATGAGTTAAAAGTCGAATTTGAAACAGTAGAAACATACATCGACTACAACAAATCATCAACAGATCTCGACTTCATGATAATAAAACATCAACTGCGTGATGACTTAAACGTTGAAACAGTAATAATCGACGATGTTGCAGAAAAGCAAAATAGTATTACATCATTTGCAGACAACACGACACATGATAATGCTTGAGACTTTACATTATCTGAAGAAAGTAAGACAGCTGATGATAATGAATGAAATTATCTGTCTTTTCAAGATGATAGCAATTCAAACTTCAGCTTAAAGAAATCACTCGACAAGAGCACTGAAGTGAATCAATCACAAGTTAATTGATAGTAATCAATTTGTGCTGTTCGCTGAGAGTTTCTGTAAGTAGAAAAGCTAAGATTGACAACTTAAAGTATGAATAAGAGAGAAATAAAGCGAAATAGATTTTGAGACAAGATCAGAATATGCTTGATTTTAGCATGATAATCTCATCAGATATTTGCGTTCTAATTTATTCAGCAATGAATATGAGTTAAAAAGAAATCTGAACTATACATTTGAGATGACGTATCGACTGCTACATACTATTTTAAATCATCGTGAAAACAAAGAAGTTTGCAATGTTCAAATTGTTTATGATTCATTGAACATCATATTAAACAATCAATCATCAGCATGTTAATTTATTTACGACATTAGCGTGAATCTTTTATTTGACAAGAACGATATTTTCAACTTCATATCACAATAATGATAATTTCATTGAAATTCAAACATCAAATTTGCAACAGAATTTATAGTTTAAAACAGTATCTTCTGCTCATTTTACTTGAATGTGTACTCTTCTAGAAGATCAATCAATTTACTCACTTCAATGACACTGCATACTTATGTTGATTCACAAAACTATCTAAATCATTGCAATGATGCTTTTGATTTATATCTTCATTCTGCAATGTGCTTAGTTAAGTCTTCTCACTTGAAGAATTGAAAGCAACATCATGTGAATAAATGATATATTTTGATTGTGATGAATCTTAAGAATATGTTTAAAAGAACTTCACATACAATGAGTCATGCTTCATTGCAAGCAACACTCATTCAGATGTAGCTTGATTTTAGTCACTGATGTTCAACTCTTTCAATGATTGATGAGAACTTGACTCACTAATTGCATATAGAACGCGATCACAAATATGACGTGTCAGACTTCATCTCATTTTGAGCTTTTATCTTAATCTTGTTCATTAAATCTATCAGCTCAACTCTTTGCTCAAAATCAACTCAAATAAGCAACAATGATGAATATGAATAGTGAGTATTACACATCTAAGAGAAACATCACACTTAAACACGTCAACGATTAGCTAGACAAGAATCAACTCAAATTCAACAATGTAACTCAGATGTGCAATGCTCTTTGAATCAATGCAAAACAAGTTGATCAAATATATGAATAAATCATAGTTTGACTGATTACAAATGAATCTTTCTTGACAGAGATCAAGTCAGACAGCAATAACAAAGCATTACAGTTGTGCATCAAGTTTCTTAACAACAAATGATCAGATCAATTTGAAGATCTAAAGACTGTTCATATTCATGCAACTTGTAAAAAGCTGATTCAATGAGTTCTCTTCAACATTCGTTGTAACGTTGTCAATGAAAGACGCAAGACTCAAAAATTGTCATTACAGACAGCGACATCTTTCACATCTACAACTTCGATGAATTCAGTTTCGAAAGATGAGAACTTCATTGACGTGAGTAACACATGTTCATCGCTCGCAAGATCAGTATCATAAACGCAACATATTTCAAATCGTCGAAAGTTGAATATGAAAGTATTTCAGTTAGCAGCGACGCAGATTGATACTTCAGCAATTAGCTACTGCTCAGTCTATCAGATGATGTCAAAGACAGACAGTTCAAGTTTTAACTTCATAATGCAAATATCTTTAAATGAATGAAAGAAGTTGCTAAAGCTAGATCTGAAGCTTGAAGAGCATGCATTTACTATCAAATACACATTTGAGATGAAGAAAGTGATCAGTGATGACAGATGATTTCAGCAAACGATGTATGCTTCATGACAGAATGATCAAAGACACGTCACGTTCAAGATGAAGTTGATTGTGATCACATCTGATATGTACTATCAAAGTTATAGAAATCATCAAGACATCATTTGATACTAATGTTACATCAGATGCTATGCTCAGTTCTGATAATTGCTTGATGAAGCAAAGAAATGAAACATCATCTGAAGAGTCAGTCGTGATGTTATTTATACAAGTCGAAGCTCAGTCAGACTTGATCATCAATACACATCAGAGAGTTTCAATTATTGATCATCATATCACTCATATAAATGACATAGCTTCGACATCTATCGTGACTACGAGTAAGCTAATGCATGAGTATCAGAGAATATAAATCTCAGCTAAAAACATCTTAAACATTATCACAGAGAATTCTACTCATCTTTCGAGTGTCAAATCAACAGAGAACTCGCTCAAAAAATTGTCAAATGATATCAGTACAGTTGATCATTTCAAAAACTCAAGCATACAAATTGAAAAGTGAATCATCATTAATGACAATAATGACTACAAGAATGTCATCTTGATAAATAGTGATGATGAGAATATTTTGATACGCAAGCAAGTCAAATTAAAGTCACGAAATGAAAAGAATATCATCAAGAGTTATTACTCTGATTCATTGATAATCAAAGATAAGATCTGTACAATTTTTTTGAATGCAAATAGTACATTACAGAATTTGATTAGCAATAATTTGTCTGAATCTCTTTCTGAGAATCTCATGAACATCATATCACGATTTAACGAAGAAGAATTATTGTCAAATATGAAAGATTTCATTAATCTTGAAATGCAAACTAATGCTATGATCAATGTAAACAGTCATACAACTGTTGTTGAAAATACACTCGTGACGAAACAATCATGAAAATCTACTATCACTTTCTTTGAGAAAAAGATGAACTTAACAAATGTTGATGAAGATGATTTAATTTTCAAGCAAGAGAATTCAACAGTCGACATCGATGTAAACAAGTAAGTAAATCATTGATTCTTACAATGATTGCAAGAATTAAAGAAGAAATAAGAACTGAGATGAAGACTTGACAAAATGATGAGTATTTAGCAGATGAAATGAAACTCGAAAAGATATGTAATTCAAACATGTCGTGAAAATTACTCTATTAACAAAGAATTAAGATCTTGATATTTCTTGATCTAGTTGCTTTGAATTGATTACTCGTACTTGCACAGATTGAAGTGATTGAACATCAACACAGAGAAAATTTCAGTCAACATCTGCATAAAGACAGTAAAACTTAATCTCAACTAGCAAACGTCAAGTGTTTCTTCGATATTTCGAGTAAATAAGAAATTCAATGTTCATGTGTTGATAACAGCTCATTCACACTAATCGTTTCTATCAAGAATTTCAATCTCATATACGTGTTTTCAATCTTGCTTTCTTAGTGAATATCTCAAATGCAGAAGCATCTAGATCTACATGACGACGAAATGAACTGAAAAATTCGCTTTGCATACGAAGAGATTTCACTTCAAAAGAAGATTTGTAAGCTGAAGTTATAAAAGAATGACAGATCAGAATTTTATGAATACAATGATCAGAGAAAACACTCTATAAATGATAATAAACTGATCTGCATCATCATCATATAATCATTCTCAAAACATCTCAATAAATTATGAACAAATTATGATGTAATGTTTAACTTCAAGAGAGAAAAGTCTTTCATTAAAACATTCAAAGATTGAAGATCTCTGAACTCTTGAGACAGAGTGACTTGTGACAAAGCTCACAACGAAGTGAAACGAACTTCATTTACAATCAAGAAATTCACAGACTTGAATGCAAAAACTCATCAATGAATGATAACTGAAACTTCAATGAAGCGAAGTTCAACTCAAATGATTTATTGACTGAATAGTATTGAGAACTGAACGCAGTTAATGTTACAAGCGTATTAAGACTGATTAGAGCTAGTCAACGATCTAGTCGAGATCTGATCTAGATCTGATTCAGATTTGACTCAGATATGACTCAACACTCTTTTTCTTTCTCAACATCTTGTTCATCTACATCATCTTCTTTTCATGTTACAAACATATTTCTTTCAAGTCTAGCACAGTCTCTGAACATTACATAAATAGAAGCTCTTGTATCAATCTTCTTCTGTATTCTTAATATTCAGTTATAGCTATCTCTAAAGATCAAGCACTATCAATTCTGATCTTCATTGATTGT
>JAABUS010007765.1_pt1 | contig 12105 bp, 12 predicted proteins | sample 5560161 | NCBI WGS metagenome assembly JAABUS01 (sample SAMN10711885, study PRJNA513376) | rock metagenome | isolation source: Antarctica rocks | place: Antarctica: Victoria Land, Trio Nunatak nord | collected 2016-01-04 | reverse complement strand
GGGCCACCGCCGCGCCCGCCGCCACCAGCAGCGCCGGCGGCCGCGGCGAGCGGCGCCGGCGTACCGGAGGGGCGGCGGGGGCAGTGGCGGTGGCGGGGACCATGGCCTAGAGCAACCCGGCCTGCTGCATCAGCGTGACGACCTGGGCCCCGTTGAGCACCCCGATGTCGATGGTCGGCGGGTCCAGTTCGGACAGTGGCTTGAGCACCTTGTTGGCCGCGATCCCGTCGCCGACCGGGTATTCCAGCGCGTTGCTGTCGACCAGGGCCTGCTGGCCCTCCTTGCCGGTCAGGTATCTCACCAGCTTCTGCGCGTCCTCGGCGTGTTTGCTCGACTTCAGCACGCCCGCCCCGGAGGTCGACAGGAACGCACCCGGGTCCTTCTTGCCGAAGAACTCCAGCTGCACGTTCTTGCTGTTGGCGCCGGACTCGGCCTGGTCCTGATACCAGTAGTAGTGGTAGATGATCCCGGTCTTCACCTCGCCGGAGTTGACCGCGGACAGGATCGCCACGTTGTTGCGGTAGATCCTGGCGTTGGCCTTCAGGCCCTTGAGCCAGGTCGCCGCCTTGGCCTCGCCCTCGACCGCGACCACGGCGCTGACGATCGCCTGGAAGTCGGCCCCGGACGGGGCGATCCCGACCTGGCCCTTCCAGGCCGGGTCGGCCATGTCCAGGATCGAGGCCGGCAGCTGGTCCTTCGGCACCGAGGAGGTGTTGTACGCCAGCACGGTCGAGCGCGCCGCGAAGCCGATCCAGTCCTTCTTCGAGGACACGTACGCGGCCGGGACCTGGGTCATGGTGTCGGCCTGGAGTGGGGCGACCAGGCCCTTGTCCGAGACCATCGTCATGGCCGGCGAGTTCTCGGTCAGGAAGACGTCGGCGGGGGAGGCCGAGCCCTCCTGGATCAGCTGGTTGCCGAGCTCGGAGTCGCTGCCGTTGCGCAGCGTCACGTTGATCCCGGTCTCCTTGGCGAAGCCCTTGAGCATCGCCGCGACCAGGTCCTCGTGCTGCGCGTTGTAGACCACCAGCTCGCCGCCGGAGCCGGCCGACCCGCCGCCGCACCCGGCCGACAGCGCCAGGATGGCTGTCCCGGCGACCGCCGCCGCCAGTGTCCGCCCGCGCCCGCGCATGCAGTGCTCCGTCCGCTCGTAAGGTTAGGGCAACCTTACCTGCCGCGGACGATCACGCACCCCCCACCCGGGACCTTCACAGCTGCGCGGACCAGTTCAGCGGATCACGACCGCGACATGCAGCGGGTGCGGCACCTGCCAGCCCGGACCGGGCAGCCGGATCGCGGCCAGGTGGTCGAGCACCAGCGCCCGGGCCGGGGCCGGCATCGACGCGGTCCGGGCCTGGGTCAGGAAGTCCAGCAGCTGCTCGCCGACTCCGCCCGGGTCGGACTCGAGCCGGCTCAGGTCGAGCCGGCCCTCGATGACCGCGGCCCGGACCGTACGGCCGCGGCCGGCGAGCGCGGCCGTGACGTCCTCGGCGAACCACTGCCGGTGCCCGGTCCGTGGCGCCAGCAGCTCGGTCAGCACGCACAGCGGCTGCAGCGGCGCGGTCAGCGCGACCAGCACGCCGCCCGGGTCGAGCCGGTCCAGGGCCCGGTCCAGCGCGGCCCCGACGTCGGCGACGTAGTAGAGCGAGTGCACGAAGTGCACCAGGTCGACCGGCCCGGTCCGGCCGGCGGTGGCGAAGTCGGTGACCTGGGTGGTGATGGTGAGGCCGGGCAACCCCAGGTTGGCCAGCCGGGACGCGAACGCGCCGGCCGAGGGCGGGTGCGGCTCGACCCCGACGTAGTGCACCCGGCGGCCGCCGGCCGACAGCGCCTCGGCCAGCGGACCGTCCACGCTGCCGTCCCCGACGCCGACGCCGAGCACGGTGACCGGGCGGTCCTGCACGTGCGCGACCAGCGGGGCAGCTCGGCGATCAGCCAGTCCCGCAGCCGGGTCCGCTGGTCGCTGGCCGCCTCCCAGACGGCGTGCGTCTGGGCGTACCGGGTCGGGCTGAGCGCCGGCAGCGGTGGGTCGCCGGCGAGGAGCGCCCGAAGTCGGCCGATTTCATCCGTCTGTAATCGAGTGGGCACTTGCCGAAACTACGACGGTTCTCCCCGATCCGCCTGATCTGGGCCCGGCGGACCGGCCGCGGCTGTGGTTCAGTCGGGGGCGTGACTTCGAATCCGTACCTGTCCGAGGCGACCGCGGCCGGTGCCGTCGACCACGTCGACGTCGCCTGGGATCGCGGCAACGACCAGTGGTGGGACTGGTACATGTCGCTGGCGGACAACCCGGCCGAGGCCGGACCGGTGGTCGAGGGGCCGGCCGGCTGGACCGGGCCGCTGCCCGCCGACGACGAGCTGACGGCCGAGCTGGCCGAGCCGTATCCGCTGCCGGCCGGCGCGGTCCACTTCTTCGCCGCCCAGTCCTTCGTGAAGCTGCCGGGCGTGCTCTCGCCGGGCGCGGTGGAGCGGCTGCGGCGGCGGCTGCGGGAGCTGCTGGACGCGGCCGTCGACCCGGCCGTCGGCTTCCAGAGCCTGGAGATGATGTGGCTGACCGACCCGCTGGTGCGGGCGGCGGTGCTGTCGCCGCGGATCGGCGGGATCTGCGCCGCGCTGCTGCGGGCCGACCGGGTCCGGCTCTACCACGACAACGCGCTGTCCAAGGAGTCCGGCGCCGGCCGAACGCCCTGGCACTACGACGCGCACCACTTCCCGCTGGACACCCACGACGTGGTGACGGCGTGGGCGCCGCTGCAGCCGACGCCGCGGGAGATGGGGCCACTGGCCTTCGCGGCCGGAGCGGACGCCTGGCGGCTGGCCGCGGACATCCCGTTCGACAAGCACGGCACTTCCTACGACCGGCTGGTGTCGGAGGCGCTGCGGACGGCCGGTGTCCGGGTCGAGGACGGGCCGTTCGCGGCCGGCGAGGTCAGCTTCCACTCCAGCACCTGCCTGCACACGGCGGCCGGCAACCGGACCACGGTGCCGCGGATGGTGCTGGCCACGACGTACTTCGCGGACGGAGCACGGGTGGTCGAGGCACCGACGATGATCAGCGGCGACTGGCAGAAGTTCGTGCCCGGCACCGGTCCGGGCCAGGTCGTGGCCAGCGAGCGCAACCCGGTGGTGGCCTGATGACCGGCCCGGACACCGCGGCCCGGAGCCTGGAGCACTGGAGCGAGGCCGGCCGGACCGAGATGGAGGCGTTCTACGCGCTGGCCACCGAGGACTACCGGCAGCTGGCCGCGGTGACCGACTGGTCGGCGGCGCTGCGGGCGGTCGCCACCGACGGCCGGGTCACGCTGCTGGACGTCGCCTGTGGCAGCGGCAAGTGGCCGGCCGCGCTGCTGGCGGCCGGACTCGACCCGGAGCTGCGGATCGAGGTCGACCTGCTCGACCCGTCGGCGTTCAGCCTGGCCGAGGCCCGCTCGGTGCTGGCGCCGCCGTTCGCGGGCGCGGCCGACCACGAGGTCGGGATCCAGGACCTGGACCCGGCCGCCGGCCCGTACGACGTGGCCTGGGCCGTGCACGCGCTCTACGCGCTGCCGCCGGACGAGCTCGGGGCCGGGCTGGAGCGGATGGTCGCCGCCGTCCGCCCGGGCGGGCTGGGGATGGTCGCGCAGGCGACCGCGGCCTCGCACTACCTGGCCTTCTACGAGGCCTACCGGGACAGCGTGGAGCACCCGGTCACCCCGTTCACCACCGCCGAGGAGGTCGTCGAGGCGTTGCGCAGGCTCGGGGTGTCGCCGGACGTGCAGGTGGTGCACTACCGGACCCGGTCGTCCGACCTGAGCGTGGTCGAGGGCTTCCTGCAGCGCTGCGCGTTCGACGACTCGATGACGCTGGGGGAGATGGAGGCCCACCGGCCGCTGGCCGACTACCTGGACGGCTGCCGCGACGCCGCGGGCTTCCACTTCGACCACGAGGTGCAGCTGATCACCTGGTCGCGATGAGCTCCTCGGAGACGGTCCGGAGCCGGGCGGCCGACTCCGGGTCCAGCGCGTACGCGGCGACGCCGGTGCGGGTGCCCTCCTGGTGCGGGCCGGCCTCGGCCACGTCCTCGAAGTAGCGCCCGGTCACGCCCGCGACCAGCGGGGACGCGGCCAGCAGGACCGAGGTCGCGGCCCCCTGCCCGATCGTCTTCCAGTTGACCTCGCCGCCCTGCCGGGCGATGTCGGCCACGAGCGCGTCGACGTCGATGTGCCGCTGCAGGTTAGTGTGGATCCCGCCGGGGTTCAGCGCGTTGACCGTGATCCCGTCGTCGGCCCAGCGCTTCGCCGCCTCCACCGCGAACAGCACGTTCGCCGTCTTGGACTGCCCGTAGGCCAGCCACGGGTCGTATGCCCGCCGCTCGAACATGAGGTCGTCGAAGTCGACGTCGGACCGCTGGTGCGCGGTCGAGCTGACCGCGACGACCCGGGCCCCGCCGGCCGCGGCCAGCGCGCCGTGCAGCCCGGTGGCCAGCGCGAAGTGCCCGAGGTGGTTGGTGGCGAACTGCTGCTCCCAGCCCTCGGGGGTGCGTACCAGCGGCGAGGCCATCACGCCGGCGTTGTTCACCAGGATGTGCAGCGGGCCGTCCCACGCCGCCACGAAAGCGGCAACCGACGCCCGGTCGGCCAGGTCCAGCGGCGCGACCTCGACGTTGCGGCCGATCTCGGCGGCGGTCTTGGCGCCGGCCTCCAGGTTGCGCACGGCGATGGTGACGTCGGCGCCCGCGAGGGCGAGCGCGCGGGCGGTCTCGACGCCGATGCCGGAGGCGCCGCCGGTGACGACGGCCCGCCGGCCGGTGAGGTCGATCCCGGCGACGACCTCGGCCGCGGTGGTCTGCGCGCCGTACGGCCAGGCGGGTGTGCTGTCGGTCATGAGTGCTCCTGGACGTTCTCGGTAAGATGTAAGCGGAGGTACCTCCGCTAGCTGTCAGCATAAGCGGAGGAAACTCCGATTCGCAACGAGAGGAGGCAACCGTGGAGACGCGCCCGCTGCGCGCCGACGCCCGGCGCAACCGGGACCGGCTGCTCGAGGTTGCGGTCCGGGCCTTCTCCCAGGACGGCCCGGACGTGCCGCTGGACGCGGTCGCCCGCGAGGCCGGGGTCGGCATCGGCACCCTCTACCGGCACTTCCCGACCCGGGAGGCGCTGGTCGAGGCGGCGTACCGGACCGAGCTGGACCGGCTCTGCGAGGCCGCGCCGGTGCTGCTGGCCGAGCTGCCGCCGGAGCAGGCGCTGCGGGCGTGGATGGACCGGTTCGTGGACTACGTGACGACCAAGCGGGGGATGGCCGACGCGCTGAAGGCGCTGATCGCCTCCGGCGGCAATCCGTACGCGCACAGTCGGGACCGGATGCTGACCGCGGTCGGGTCGCTGCTGGCGGCCGGGATCGCGGCCGGCACGCTGCGGCCGGACGTGGCCGCTCCGGACGTGCTGGCCGGGCTGTCCGGGGTGACGCTGGCCGCCGGCGAGCGGGACCAGGCCGGCCGGCTGCTCGACCTCCTCGCCGACGCCCTCCGCGCCCGCTAGGGCTGCCAGTCCCTGTCTCGGCCGGTGTAGCCGAGCAGCCGGTCGAGGTCGGGCGCGTCCGCCGGCACCGGCACGGGCGTCCCGAACGGCCCGCCCTGCATCCCGGAGAACTTCTCGGCGAAGTCGAGCGCGGCCCGGACCAGCTCCGGATCCGCCTCGAAGGGCAGGCCCAGGGCCCGGGCCAGGTCCCATCCGTGCACGACCAGCTCGTCGGTCACCACCGCGGCGGTGAGCTCGCCGGACAGGGTCACCCCGGCCACGGTCGCCTCGCCGTCCCAGGCCGCCGGGTCCCGCCAGGCATCCACCAGCGCGTCCAGCCGGGACCGCAGCAGCTTCTCCCAGCCCGGCGGCAGGTCGGCGCTCGGCGCGGGCTGGTCCGTCCGGACCTTCTTGCGGGCGCCGTCGGTGAAGGCGTCGGTCAGCGTGAGGAAGTGCACCAGCACGGTCGCCACCGACCAGCCCGGGCACGGCGTCGGGTCGCCGAGGCGGTCCTCGGGCACCTGCGCGGCCAGGGTGGCGACCTGCTCGGCCGCCGGGGCGAGGTCGTACCGGATCGTCATGCCGCAGTTCCTACCACCGCCCACCGACAGTCACGCCGGCCCAGCGGGCCCGGCCGCGGGCACGGGGGACGGGCTCCGGGCCCGGCGGAGCAGGGCCAGGGCGGGCAGGCCGACCAGAGCGGTGGCGAGCAGCGCGACCGGCACGGAGGCGCGGCTGCCGAGCAGCCCGACCGGCGGCCCGCCGAGGATCTGCCCGGCCGAGTCGGCCTGCCCGACCACGGACAGCGCCGTGGCCCGGGTGGCCGGCTCGGTCACCGCGACCAGCCAGGTCTCCAGCAGCGGGGCCGCGGCCGATCGCAGCAGCCCGGCCACCAGCCAGGTCGCCGCGGCCGGCTCGACCGACCCGGCCAGCGCGAAGCCGACCATCACCGGCAGCCGCACGCACTCGACCGCCAGCAGCAGCCGCCCGGCCCGGGGCCCGTCCAGGTTGCGCCGCAGCAGCTCCGTCAGCCCGGCCGCGCCCAGCATCGAGGCCGCGCCGAGGGCGCCGATGGTCAGCACGCCGACCTGCGGGAAGGCCAGCAGGTGGGCCGGCCCGAGCCGGTCCCAGCCCTCGCTGCCGAGGCCGAGCACGAAGACGGCGGCGACGACGTACAGCGCGGCCGGGGAGGGCCGGACCCGGACCCGCCCGGCGCGGGACCGGACCGGCGTGAACTCCGTCTCGGGCAGCACCACCGCCAGCACGACGGCCAGCACCACCCAGCAGCCGGCCCCGATCAGCAGCGGCGCGGCCGGCGTCCGGGTGCCGGCCAGCGCGCCCGCGCCGATGCCGGCCACGACCGCGACCTGGCCGAGCTGGGCGCCGCGCCCGAACGCCGGCCCGACCCGGTCGTCGCCGAGCTCGCCGGCGATCCAGGCCTGCTCGGCCCCGTCGGCGAACGCGGCGCCGACGGCGTAGACCGCGGTGCCGAGCAGGGTCGCGGTCAGCACCGGGACGGCCTGGATGGCGATGCCGGCCCCGAGCAGCAGGGTGCCCAGCACGATCGCGGGCCTGCGGCCGTACCGGTCGGCGGCCAGGCCCGTCGGCAGCTGCGCCAGCAGGTATGCCACCTCCAGCACGGTGCCGACGGCGACCAGCTGGAACGGGGTCAGGCCGACCTCCTCGACCTGGAAGACGAGGTTGTATGTCAGCGCGCAGCCGCCGGCGAACGCGCCGAGGCCGCGCAGCAAGAGATAAGTCGGGTACGCGCGCACGCGGAAAGGTCCTCTGTCCAGGGACGAACCCCGGACGGCGCGAGGCTCAGTCCAGGGCGGAAGAGGCGCGCGCAGTCGTCATGCCGGACACGCTACGGGATCCGGGTCGATCACGGGTGGTGCAGCGAGGCTCCGGTCGAGGCGTCGAAGACGTGGGCCCGGCGGGCGTCGACCAGGACCCGGGTCGCGTCCCCGGCCCGGATCGCCTCCCGGGCCGGCCACAGCGCCCGCAGCGTCGCCCCGCCGGCCGCGGCCAGGCCGGCCCCGGGCGTGTTCACCGGCGCGGCCCCGACCGCCAGCGTCACCGCCTGGTGCCGGCCGGTGTATTCGACCGCCGTCACCACCGCGTCCACCGCGACCGCGTCGGCCGACGACTCCCCGGGCCGCACGTCCTCCGGCCGCCACCCCAGCACCAGCGCCCGGGCACTGTCCACATCGGATGGTGCCGGTCCCCACAGCGGCAGCGTCCAGCGGCCGACCTGATAGCCGGCCAGCCCGTCGGTGACCACCAGCCGGGCCGGCACCAGCCCGATCGGCGCCACCGACGTCGCCGCCAGCAGGCTCACCGGCTGCTCGTACAGGGACCGGGGCGGGCCGGCCTGCAGCACCGACCCGTCGTCCAGCAGGGCGACCCGGTCGGCGACGGCCAGCGCCTCGGCCGGGTCGTGGGTGACGTACAAGGTGGTGACCTCCAGGGACCGGACCACCTCGACGATCCGCCGCCGGACCCGGATCCGCTCGGCCGCGTCCAGGTGCGCCAGCGGCTCGTCCAGCAGGAATGCCCGCGGCGTCTGCACCAGCGCCCGGCCGATCCCGACCAGGCCGCGCTCGCCCTCGGACAGCTGGTCCGGCCGGCGCCGCATCAGCTTGCCCAGCCGGAACTGCCCGGCCCGCCCGGCCACCCGGCGGTCCACCTCCGGCTGCGGCACGTGCCGGGCCCGCAACCCCCAGCCCAGGTTGGTGGCCACGTCCAGGAACGGGATCAGCGCGCCGGTCTCGAACACCATCGCGACCCGGCGGTCGCTCGGCGACATCCCGTTGGCCGGCCGCCCGTCGATCACGACCTCGCCGGAGGCGACCGGCAGCAGCCCGGCGACCGTCCGCAGCAGGGTGGACTTGCCGCTGCCGGACGCGCCCAGCACCACCACCAGCTCACCCGGCCCGGCCAGCAGCGTGACCGACCGGAGCGCGACCACACCGCCGCGCCGCACGGTGACCTCCCGGACCCCGGTCTCGCCGCCCACCCGTCCTCTCTAGCGCGTTGGCCCATGGTCACGCAACGAGCACAGCGTCCGGGCGCTGCTGGCGCAGGACCGCGCCGCGGCCGTCGACCCGATGCCGATGCCGGTGCGGGAGCGGGCCTCGATCGCCGCGCCCCGCCCCGCCGACGGTGTCGCGCAGCGTGAGCTGGGCTGGGCCTGCTGCACACTGTCGGGCGTGCATTTCGTCTTCACGCCGCCCGCGGAGGCGGCCGCGGGCCTGCTGACCCTGCCCTGGGAGCTGCCGCTGGCCGACTGGACCGACGACCGGATGGTCGAGATCCGGCAGCGCGGCATCTCCCGGCACGTGGTCCGGTTCGTGGCCGAGGCCGGTGAGGTCTTCGCCATCAAGGAGATCGACGAGCGGCTGGCCCGGCGCGAGCACCGGCTGCTGCGCCGGCTGGGCGAGCTCGGCATCCCGGCGGTCGAGGTGCTGGGCGTGGTCGCCGACCGGCCCGGGCTGGAGGCGGCGCTGGTCACCCGCTTCCTCGACTTCTCCACGCCGTACCGGAACCTGTTCGCCAACCCGCGCGGGCTGCAGCTGACCGACCGGCTGCTGGACGCGCTGGTCGAGCTGCTGGTCCGGCTGCACACGGCCGGCTTCCTGTGGGGCGACTGCTCGCTGTCCAACACGCTGTTCCGGCACGACGCCGGCGAGTTCGCGGCCTACCTGGTCGACGCCGAGACCGCGGAGCTGCGCCCGAGCCTGTCCGAGGGCATGCGCCAGTACGACGTGAGCCTGGCCTTCGAGCGGGTCGGCGGCGAGCTCTACGACCTGCAGGCCGGCGGCCTGCTCTCCACCGACATCGACCCGCTGGAGGTGGCCGAGCAGGTCCAGGCCCGGTACGACGCGCTGTGGTCGGAGCTGACCCGGGAGGAGCTGCTGCAGCCGGGGGACCAGCGCTACCGGATCGCCGAGCGGCTGCAGCGGCTCAACGAGCTCGGCTTCGACGTCGACGAGCTCGACATCGAGCAGGGCCCGGAGGGCAGCCGGCTGCGGGTGCGGACCCGGATCGCCGAGCCCGGCCGGGACCGGCAGCTGCTGTTCGCCCGTACCGGCATCGACGCCCAGGAGAACCAGGCCCGCCGGCTGCTCAACGACATCGCGAGCTTCCGGGCCTGGCAGGAGCAGGCCGAGGGCCGCAAGGTGCCGGAGGCGGCGGCGGCCAACCGCTGGCTGGCCGAGGTCTACGAGCCGGTGATCACCTCGATGCCGGAAGACCTGCGCGGCCGGCTGGACGACGCCGAGGTCTTCCACGAGATCCTGGAGCACCGCTGGTTCCTGTCCGAGGCCGAGGGCCGGGACGTCGGCACCACCCGGGCGGCCGAGGACTACTTCACCGGCGTGCTGCCCGCGGTGCCCCCGGACCTCACCACCGGAGGGATGCGCGGCATCATCGGTCCTTGATCGGTACCGTCTTCTGGTGCCACGCCACCTGATCGCCGCTCTCGCCGCCACCGCCCTCGCCGCCACGGCCTGTTCCAGCGGCACGGACCAGGTGAGCGGGGCCCAGCCGAGCGCGTCGGCGTCCGGGGCGGCCAGCCTGGCCGGCGTCTGCCCGGCCACCGTGACGATCCAGTCCAACTGGTGGGCCCAGGCCGAGGACGGCGCGATCTACCGGCTGCTCGGCGGGGACCTGACCGTGGACAGGCAGCACAAGCGGGTCTCCGGCGCGCTGGTGGCCGACGGCGCCGACACCGGCGTCCGGATCGAGATCCGCTCCGGCGGCCCGGCCAACGGGTTCGTGCCGGCCGCGAGCGTGCTCTACACCGACCCGTCCGTGCTGCTGGCCACCGCCGACGTCGACCAGGTCGCCCAGCTGGCCGGGACCAAGCCGGTCAAGGCGGTGGTGGCGCCGCTGGACCGCTCGCCGGTGGTGCTCATGTTCGACCCGGCCCAGCACCAGTTCACGACCATCTCCGAGATCGGGAAGTCCGGCATCCGGGTGCTCTACTTCCAGGGCGCGACCTACATCGAATACCTGGTCGGGTCCGGGCAGCTGACCCGGGACCAGGTCGACTCCGGCTATCAGGGCACGCCGGACCGCTGGGTCGCGGCCCGCGGCAACATCGTGCAGCAGGGCTTCCTGACCAACGAGCCGTACGCGTACGAGAACGAGCTGCCGTCCTGGGACAAGAAGGTGGCCTGGCTGCTGATCGCCGACGCCGGCTACCCGGTCTACCCGGAGACGCTGACCGTCCGGGCCGACAAGGAGAGCGCGAACGCGGCCTGCCTGACGAAGCTGGTGCCGATCATCCAGCGGTCGGCGGCCGGCTACCTGGCCGACCCGGCCGCGACCAACGCGCTGATCGTGAAGCTGACCCAGGACTACGACGCGTTCCCGTACTCGGCCGCCCGGGCGGCGTACGCGGCCGAGGCCATGAAGGACAACAAGATCGTCGGCAACGGCACCGACGGCACGATCGGCAACTTCGACATCGCCCGGGTGACCAAGCTGCTGGACATCGTCCGGCCGGTGTACGCCAAGCAGAAGACACCGCTGCCGGCCGGGTTGACGGCGGACGACATCGTGACGAACGCGTACATCGACCCCTCCCTGGCCGCACGCTGAGAGTGGTGCTGCTCACGGCTTACCGGGTTGCGGACTACTGCGAAGGGTCTTAGCGTTCCTCCGGGCGGTACGAAACGGTGTCGTTCACTTGCTGTTAACCGGAGGTCTTTCGCATGTCACCGCACGAGGACTCAGGCCCACCGGCCGACGTCCTGGAGGAGCCCGCGACGCCGGGTTCCGCGCGGGGAATCGCCCGGGAGTCGGCGATCTGCGCCGCGGCCCTGGAGCTGCTGGGCGAGGTCGGCTACGACCGCATGAGCATGGACGCGGTCGCGACCCGGGCCAAGGCCAGCAAGGCCACCATCTACCGGCGGTGGCCCGGCAAGCGGGAGCTGGTGGTGCACGCCATCCGCTGCCGCGGGCCGCAGCCGCTCGACCCGCCCGACACCGGAAGCCTGCGCGGCGACATCATCGCCACCCTGCGTACGGCGCACGAGGGCATCGGGTCGGAGGACGTCGCGCTGCTGTCCGGCGTGCTGCGGGCCATGCGCGAGGCGCCGGAGATCGCCGACACGCTCCGCCAGCAGGTGCTGGTGGACAAGCGCAACGTCGGGGCGGCCATCGTGCGCCGCGCCGTCGAGCGCGGCGAGCTCGGCCCCCACGCCGACCCGGCCGTATTCCACGAGGTCGCGCCGGCCCTCATGTTCTTCCGGGTGCTCGTCACCGGTGAGCCCATCGACGACGAGTTCTTCGCCCACGTCGCCGACGACGTGCTGATCCCGCTGCTCGCCTGCAGCGCCGGCAACCGGCGGGACGACCAAGAAACCAGCAGCAGCACCCGAACGACGGTTCCATCCGCCAGACAGGAGACACAGTGAGCAGCTCCATCGGCGTCGGCCCTGACCACGCCGCTGCGCCACAATCAGGCGCCCAGGACTCCAGGCGCTGGCTGGCACTCGCGGTCATCGCGGTCAGCCAGCTCATGGTCGTGCTGGACGCGTCCATCGTGAACATCGCCCTGCCCTCGGCGCAGCGTGACCTCGGCATCACCGACGCCGACCGGCAG
>JAABUS010007763.1_pt1 | contig 12106 bp, 16 predicted proteins | sample 5560161 | NCBI WGS metagenome assembly JAABUS01 (sample SAMN10711885, study PRJNA513376) | rock metagenome | isolation source: Antarctica rocks | place: Antarctica: Victoria Land, Trio Nunatak nord | collected 2016-01-04 | reverse complement strand
AAAGGAGAACCGTGGGCTGTGGTGGGGTGAGGGGGTGAGGGGGAGACGCGAGGTTTTGAGGAGGGGGAGGTGGGAGGGGGAGAGAGAGGGTATGGGGGGAAGGAGGGATGGTTGAGGAGGTGTTTTTTCTGTGGTTGTTATCTTGGGTCGCGATGTCCGATGCTGTATCCATGGTTGCTAAGTCCGCCGCCATTGCAAAGAATGCCAAGAGGATGCTGTGATGGTTCTTGCTAGTGTAAGAGGTAGGAGAGAGATGCTGTGCATCTTGCAACGACTTCCGGGCGTGGGTTCAGAAGCAGGAGCAGAATAGACCTAAGCAGACTTGCCTCTCTTGTTCCATTCTTACAAAGAGCACCGGCTCAAGACGCGGATTTCTCGGGTTTTGGATGCCCTTTTTTGCCCAGAGTATTACCTGACGCCCTTGTGATGGCACAGTGAATGCACGGCGTACCGGACCTACTGACAGGCTTCACGACACACGTTCATTCGAAATTCAATTCTGCTCCCTCTATGGACGCATATTCCAATGCCATCGACTCTATCACCGAATGGGCTTTGGGACTGTAACCAAAATCTGTCACTCGGTGGGACGTAAATGTGACCGAGAATCGCTATTGGTGATAGCAAGGATCCAATGTCACCGCACCACTTGTATCTTAGCAAGCACCGGCCTCAGTCTCATTGACATCTCCGCATGAACTTTTGCTACGTTCTCCTTGGTAGTTGTCAATGGCATCATCATGGTAAGGCCTATGAGCGCCGTGCTCTCGCTGTCAGCTTCGGAATCCTGCAGGGTGAGGTTGGGTTAGTGTCGGCTTGGCTATCAATTTTGGGTTTATCATCGGATGAGGGGATTCCCGGACTTGCTTTTGGCAATATAAAGGCTACCCACAAGATTGACGAGACGGGCGTTCTGTCTTTAACAGATCATGCCGAAGTTGGCTGGCGCCTGGATCTTGTTCTGACTTCGGACATTGTTATTAGAAGTCTAGATGCCGTGACTAATATTGAGGCTCGGGATCTTAACACTGTCCATATGTTCATGGGTGCTGTTAGCGCTTTGGTGGATTGCTCTCTGAAATCTAACGAGGGTCCGAATCCAGAGTTCGCAGTGCCGAGATTGACGGGGGTTCTGATTCTGAAGTTGCTATATGTACTTTTATAAGCTTTGTATGGTGAGGACCGCTTCTGTGTTGAGATGCAGCTTAAAGCCAAAAATAATATGGTTGACTTTGCGAGTGGATATACTGTAAGGGGAGGCGGTAACACCACAGTGGGAACTGCAAGACTAGATAAATGAGAAAGGCATCAGGTCCAGTTGTGCCGCTGAAAATTAGAACACCATGATGCACAAATCCGGGAATGATCACATGCAAAATGCCAGGACGAGAGGAGTATGATGGGTTGGCGAGCTGACCTCCATATTACTCTTACATATATAGCAGCGACCAAAAGCGTAGAAACTTACGTGTCCACAATATATACAACACGACCTACGACTTATTTCTTTGCCGGCGCCTTCGCACCCGGCCTCGAGGCAGCACTGATTCTCGTCTTGCTTGAGGAAACCCCCGGCGGCAAACTCTTGGGTGCAGTAGCTGTCGTCGGTTTCTTCTCCTGTGGCTTCGGTCCTCCCGTCGCAGGCTTCTTCGCCGCTCCACCCACACTCTTATTAACGCCCGTACTAGGCGTGCCCGGCTTCTTCGCCCCAGCACCTCCACCCGTCGAGGTTTTCCGTCCCTGTACTGCAGGTCTCCCTGCCGTCGGCGGCCCCGTAGGCCTCTTGGTCGGCTGGTAAGAACCCGCAGAATTCATTCCATACGTCAGCGCCGCCTTCTGGCTCCTCTCCATTCCCAGCGGGTTGCTGCGTGTGCCAACGCGGGACCCAGAGCCCTTCGTGCTGTCCATGATGTAGTTCCCAGTGTCCTTGGCATAATCGCCCCAGGAGGTTCCAGCTGCGGTCACGCCGTCGCCGATGCCGCGGCCTGTGGTCGAAATGCCGGTGCCAACGGAGTTGACAGCACCGCCTGCTACGGCACCGGCGCCAGCGATGACGGAGTTGACGCCGGCGTAGACGGGGTCGAGAAGGCCCATTGTTATGTCGGTGGGGAAGAAAGGGTGGAGAATGGTGGGTGTGATTGATACGGAGATTGAAGGTTTTGAAAGCTTAGCTGGAGATGTGGAGCTTGAGTGATTGGAGATTGTGGGTGCGTTCGGAGGTGTTTATGTTTGGGTTCTAGGAAGGGGCTTCGTGAGGGATGAGGTAGCGATCGTCTATGACGTCATAAGAATACGCGCAGACGCGAAGCCGGTTTTTCGCGATCCGCAAGCCTACATTATCCGAGTGCACCTGAGCCTGCTTTAGTTAGATATACCGCTTTCTCTGATTGATTGAGTTCTTTACGATGTGATATCGAAGGGGGCCTGAAGCAGAGATACGGGATTGCAGAGCCTTCACGTCATGGCCCACGAGAGGCCTATTAGAGGCTTCGTAGCTTAGATGCGGCAACAACTCATCATCAATCTCATTCATAGTTGTGTTGAAAGTTGCGAAGCTTGTCTTTTCGACATAGGCTGTGCTGTCCTTCCATTCAAGACGACAACTTCCAATATCTACTCGTACAATGCGGTCCCAATTGGGGCGTCAGTCAGACCCGCGCTACCACAGCGGATGCCCTGGATAATCTGCAGCATCCTTTAGTTGACCTCGGCTTTGCCATTGTTGTCAACAACGGGCATCTCAAGCTGTCCCCACATTATTCGTAGTAAAAGTCCGGTTTCCCTCCAAAAGTAAGTCTGTCCATGCCACTCGAAGCCAGTACTCTCCCTTTGGGCCTAGCAGGCTTCTGCCTCCTCTCCAGCCTGTCCTTTCTCTCATACAGTCTGCGACAACAACCGCTGCCTGTCGCGCGACGAGCATCATAGGGAAGAGTTCGTGTGATGTGGACTCCAGGGCTCCGAAGGTGATGGCGCACAGTCCGTGGATTCGGCGCGCAATGTACTTGGATGTTGCAGGCCTTACGGAGTGCCAGTCGGTGGGCGCTTCCGCATGGGGAAATAGGAGAGTCTCGTATAGTGCCAAGATGCAATCAATCTCCAATGTAGCGTGCGCCGAAGGTGCCTCCTGTGGCGTATAGCATTGCGGTATGTGACCAAAGGTAAGATTGGCAGCATTGCTCGGAGGAACGATAGGGTCTGTAGGGCTCTGCACTGCGCCAAGTATGGTGGCTCCTAACATCGCCAAAATCAGGACGCGGGAAGCGGCCGAGCAAATGACGGATAGCAAGCACGTCATAGTAGCTGGTCAAAGTGGGAAAACGACGAGCCTAGTGCGGCACGAAGGAAGGCCAAAGTCTGAGGATCAACCCGAATGCAAACTTCTCGAATATGGGGAACTTTGTGTTACACAGTCAGTACGCTTCGCAAAGTGATTGAGAAGACGAACATTATGTATCTATCAAAGTACAGTAGTAGAGCTGCGATTTACCGTAGACACCCGACACCGCCGTCCCGTTCTGAGGAACCGCATATAGGTGTGGCCAAGCGGGTAGACGACGGCATTGCCCGCGACAAGAAGGCTCCGCATCATGAAAGACACCAAAGATATTGTCCACGCTTATACCGCTAACAACTCAGGTGAAGAATGCCGCTTGGTACATCGAAAGCTTTTCGAGCTTCACGCGCAAGGCAACTCCGAGATGTGGCGATGAGATGGTCTGGGCTTTGAATGCATAGCCTTCTTTTTTAGTCTGTGGCACATCGGCAAAAGCGCGAAGATGCAAGATCAGGACGGGCTGGCGGATATCTCCCGAGCCGCCTGTTGGTCAACCTATCTGGACGGTACCTTGTGGGACACCCTTGCGGCTTCTCAGCCTTCTGGAGAAGAATCGCATAACGGGCAGCATTTCCTCTCTGTTTTGCGGCATGCCGTCTCCGATCTTAGACCATCTGTGATACTCCGCATCGGAATATATGCCCTTCAAGCCGTCGACGACACTCCTTGTGACCAGAGTCTTTGACGAGCCTCCAAGCAAAAGAACAGGAGTGCTGCTCTTCTCTGGACGTGGCTGAACAGAAGTAGGAGATGAGCCACCAACTGACACAACTCCAGCCAGTTCTGCAGGCATAGATGCCGCAATAGTCAAAGCCGCCATGCCACCTTGACCAAGGCCGAAGAGCATAATGTCTCTTGGCTGGTATCCACATTTCTTCACCAAAGCATTTTCTATCACGTTCTGCCCAACGGTCTTCATCGCTTTCGCGAAACCAGTGTCGTATACTATGCCTTCATCAGCAGGGTCGAAGATAATGTCGTCGCCCCAATGAAACCCGCCGAGCTCGAAAGGTAGTGGGGTTAGACCACGCAGGGAGACGCAGCATGTCTCGGGAAGGGCAAGTTGGCCTCCTAGTCTGGTGAAGGAGCAATTTGTATCGCCGAGGCCGTGAAGGAGAATAAGAACATTCACCGGCTGGTCATTAGCTGGTGGAGGAGTGATGGTCAGGTGTAGGTGAGGGGGGAAGTCGTTGGAGACTGGAAGCCGCCCTAGCATCCTTTGGAGAATACAGGACGTGTGCACTTCGAACCATTAGTAGATGTCGAGATCATCTGTGCATGGAATCATTGCTCGACCATGAGTATACGTATAGAATTTCGATCTTGGTAAGAGGACAAGCGTTCAATGCCAAGACAAGCCTAGAGTAGCAGATGCCCAAACACCAAAAGCTTGATTTGACTCACGGATTCACTTTCGAAGATTTGATCGTGCAGTACTATGCAGGTCATGTTGCAGACGTGGATACGAGTTACTATGTCTGAGGGAAGTATTACAGTATTCTTTTCGGGATGTATCAGGAATGAACCGTGATGATCCATTGAAAGCTGCGATGACCCCAGGCAATCTGGCGACCCGCAACCTCTCGATATGAAGTAATTGGACGATCGCATCAGCATGCAGGGCCAACAAGCGATGACATGTGTGGTGTTCCCAGACTCTCAAGCCAACGACCTTACGTTAGCTTGACACTGGGGTGCTCGAGGCATCTCTGACTGGCTCACAATTGCGCGTCTCACTTTTGGCGCCGGGTTCGATGTGGGGCAAGATGGAGGGGCTGTTTGCTATTGATGATGATGGTGGGGTGAAGCAGCCTACGATTGCCATGGGAAGTAACATGGCCATGGCGACATTACGATTCAAGCTGCCCGCTCTGTGACTGGCCCAGGTCCGCTTAGCTTCAGCAAAGGTACAAATACCCCCGGCCCTCCTCGACGTCCCTCCTTCCCTCCCCTCATCCAACACATTCAGCAGCAACAATCACATACACAGTACTCACCACTCCCTAACACAGAAACTCACTCGATTACCTGCGCATACATTGCACACCATGCCTTTCGGTTGGGGTACGTCTGTACATCCCTGCCCCTCACGACCCCTCAATCCTTCTGCTTCCCTTACTTTATTGAGCATAGCCATTGACTAATACCATAACGTACAGGAGACTCTGAGGACGCCCACAAGCAGGTCTACCAAGATGGCGGAGGCTACGACAACCAAGCCAAGTTCTCCCACGAGCTCATCGCTGGCGGTGCTGCCTTCGAGGGATTCAAGCTGTTCGAAGACCACCAGCGTGCTCAAGGTGCGTGGCAATGGTAGCTTTCCACTTGGGAACGACGGTTTGTTTAATTCTGTGAACAGGCAAGCCAGTCGAGCATGCCTTTGCCAAAGAACTTCTGGCTGGCTTCGTCGGCGGAGAAGTCGACAAGCTCGCTGAAACCAAGGGTACACATCGCCCCCATCTGCAGGTGCAATTCTCAGCTGACACGACTCGGACAGGAATGGACGCCTATGACCGTGAGCGTGCCCAGCACCAAGCCAAGGAGGGTGCCCGTAACATGTACGACGAGCACTACGGTGACTCGGAGCGGTACAACCCAGATCAGCAGGATCGCCCTCAGTACTTCCAGCGTGGAGGGTCTGGCGGCGGTGGTGGTGGTGGATATGGCGGACGAGACCACTAGTTGTGGTGGTCGTCAATTCGTTAGCCTCCGTACCACAGGTAGCATGGTGGAGATGTATGATGGAGCATGAAAATGGTGAAGGAAGTCAAGGAAGTCTAGTGGAATGCAAGGCACCAGGTTTAGAATAGGGTAGATTGAATAACAGATCTTACCTGAACCCGGTACTAGTGATGGTGTTCAGATTCCATGGCATTCATTACGTGATTGTTTATGGTCCATAGCCTACGTTATAGCCGTGGAGTGAGTGGCAGTCGCGCATTGACTTTGTGCCTTAAGCGTGGAGATTTGATGCGATACTCCCGAAAAGTGATAGCTGGGGGGCATGGCGGCAAGAGTGACCTGAGGCATGATAGACGTGCTTTAAATCCAAGTGAAGCTGAATGTACGCTGCTCTCTAGAACGGTCTCCTGTAGGAAGGCTGAGCGAAGCACGTGGGTGACGTCCAGGGCCCAAGCGCTCCCGCCAAATCGCGAAACCACAAAGGAACGTCACTGCAAGAAAAAAAAGATCCAAAACGCTTTTTTGCGCATGCAGACATCCCCAGCCTATTCCACTCCTATTCTGGCGCGTCTATGCAAGGATCCACTCGCCAATTGATCACTTCTCCGAGAGATCTCTCCTAGAGAAATTTTTCTGACGGCCATCATGCTTGCTGTGTCACACAGGGATCGCCAATTAGGGAGACATGAAGTTCGCGAAGTGAGTGTGCCAGTCACTCGACCCTCCGATCAGTGTTGACAAACCATAGGGAACTTGAGCAGGACCTGGTGCCAGAATGGAGAGCCAAATATTTGGACTACAGGGTGATTCTCAGTCAGGACAGTTGAGGGCACCACTGACAATAGGGCTCAGACTGGCAAGAAGAAGGTCAAGGCTGTGGCGCGAGCCTTAGGCAAGGTTAATCAGACACCCAAGACGCCCGGTCGTCAAAAACCAGCGAACCTCTTCTTCACCACCTCCTACCAGTCTCCCAATCCGCGACGTGCCTCGCTGCTGGGGCTCGTCAATCCAGCTTCACCCGATGACCCGTCGTCTGGGAGCCCTTCGCCTACATCTCTTGAGGACTCGTCTCGCAATGGGAGCGACACACCTACACCGCCGAAAGCGAGCCATCTCGATCACAACGGGAGCGCAGATTGGAAATTAGACAAGGGAACATCGCCCGTATCAATACAGCGACAAAGCTCACTATACGAAGCCAATCACGAGACAGCATCTCTCTGGGATAGTGGTGCTGTGACCAATTATGGAAGTATCGTTGCCTCGCCACCGTCAGGTAGAATACTGCAACCACCCTCACTGGAGCTACCGGACTCTGCCATGTCTCTAAACGAGGATCCTTTTGCCCGTCACAACCGCGCCTGGCGCCGTAGTCGCCTCAATCCACTCGCAACCCCTCCATCTCGACAAGCGCCCGGTGCCGATGGTGATGCTTTCGAGGTCGGACAAACCCATAGCCCTACAAAGCCACACTCCTCGCTCATGCCGCGGCATCGCAACATTTTCAGACCCCGTAGAACAGCATCGACTCCTACCGGTGCTAGCTCAGCCCAACCGCCACTTCTGCGCAGAATCTTCTCCAGTGCTCCGATCGGGTCTCCAGCTGTTAAAGATGTACCTCTAGAGGCCTACAGGGAATTCGATCTAAGGCAGGCTGAATTCATGACCTTCTTGGATAAGGAACTAGACAAGATTGAGTCGTTTTATAAATTCAAGGAATCCGAGGCGACACAAAGGCTTGAGGTTCTAAAGCAACAGCTTCACGAGATGCGAGATCGCAGAATGGAGGAGGTCGTAGCTGCACAAAAGGCGGAAGAGCTAGCAAGACAGGAACGAGCTCGTCATGGTTCGAAGCACGCGGAGAACGACCTTCAGACCACTAAGGCTACATCTAGCGCTGCTGCGTCTGCATTAAGAATGATTCAACCCATTGAACATGCCCTTGGCCTGGGCCCCAAATTCGGCAAGAACACAAGGGCGCTGAGGAATATGAGCTCACCCGGTATGTTACCCTGTTTCAGTCCTGAACACCTAGCTCGGCACCACCAGGTCGACTCGCACGCTCGGAGAGACTTTGCGAGGCGTCGAACACCCGATGATCATGTTCCTTATCGATCAGCTAAAAGGAAGCTCAAGCTTGCCTTGCAAGAATTCTATAGAGGATTGGAGCTTCTCAAATCATACGCTTTGCTAAACAGAACAGCTTTCAGGAAGATTAACAAGAAGTACGACAAAGCCATCAAAGCTCGACCCACTGGTCGATACATGTATGAAAAAGTCAACAAATCGTGGTTCGTGCAGAGTGAAGTGCTCGATGGCATTCTTGTAGCAGTCGAGGATCTATACGCAAGATACTTTGAGCGTGGCAATCACAAAATAGCGGTGGGCAAGCTACGCAGCAAGACGTCCAGGGTTGGCGCCTACACTGGGAGCATCTTCCGCAATGGCCTGCTCCTTGCTGGAGGACTCGTTCTCGGCATCGAAGGCATCGTCTATGGTGGCACCCATCTGTCGAATCCTGATCCTGCCGTAAGGACCAAGGCAAGCTATCTCCTGCAAATCTACGCTGGGTACTTTCTAGGATTGTTCCTCTTTCTGCTATTTTGCCTCGACTGCAGGATATGGGCTCGGGCCAAGATCAACTATGTTTTCATCTTCGAATTTGATACCCGACATAATCTTGACTGGCATCAACTATCAGAACTACCCTGTCTGTTGTTTTTCCTACTTGGACTCTTTCTCTGGCTCAACTTCCAACAGACAGGAGCCGATGCCATGTTTCTCTACTGGCCAGTAATACTAATCGCTTTGACATTACTAATCATACTGTTTCCTGTACCGATATTGTATCATCGAAGCCGGCATTGGTGGGCATATTCGAATTTCAGATTACTTTTAGCCGGCATTTATCCCGTGGAGTTTCGAGACTTCTTCCTCGGCGACATGTACTGCTCACAGACGTACGCCATGGGAAACATTGAGCTGTTCTTCTGTCTCTATGCACGCAACTGGAGTAGCCCTGTTCAGTGCAACTCGACACATTCTCGCACCCTAGGGTTCTTCACTACTTTACCTGGCATATGGCGGGCTTTGCAATGTTTACGTCGTTACTACGATACCCGAAATGCGTTTCCTCATCTGGTCAATTGCGGTAAATATACGTTCACCATACTCTTCTACATGTCGCTCAGCTTGTTCCGGATCCACCAGACCCCGAGTCTCAAGGCGCTCTTCATCTTCTGCGCAACCGTCAACTCTATTTATTGTTCCATCTGGGACCTCGCCATGGACTGGAGCCTCGGCAACCCCAACGCCGAACATCGATACCTGCGAGACGTGCTTGGATACAAGCGTCCGTGGGTTTACTACCTATCCATGATCATCGACCCCATCCTCCGCTTCAACTGGATCTTTTATGCCATCTTTTCCGACGAACTGCAGCACTCCGCCATCCTAAGCTTCTTCGTCGCTTTCTCCGAGGTCTGCCGTCGTGGTATCTGGACTCTCTTCAGAGTCGAAAACGAACACTGCACCAACGTCGGTCGCTTTCGCGCTTCCCGAGATGTCCCGCTCCCGTATGAACTCTCCTCGCCGGCATCGTCCCCACTTGAGAATGTTCCGGAACATGGCCCGCCTTCGGAGCGACGACCTTCCCACGATCTACGCCCTTCACAAGAAGGCACGCCCGCCTCTACAGGCATCGATATCGAACGGACGGCTTCGCAGGCTGGGTCAGGCTCACTCCGCCGGCGGCAGACCGCTGACACGCTCACGCCAGTCCAGCGGGGCATTGCGCGAGTGGGTACAGCCATTAATCAGGCGCATGCGCAAGACTTCGAGCGGAAGCGTAGGCCCGGTTTGGGTGATGTGGGTGAAGACAAAGACGCGGAAGAGGAGGAAGGGAGCAGTGATGATAGTGGTGAGGAAACTGGGACCGAGAATGCGCAGGATGTCATGGGCGCACAAGACATACTACGACGGCATCGCAGTGCGATCATAGATTGAGGCAACACCAGCCATACCTTATTCTCAAAGAGCTGACCACATTCAAGCCTAACCACTGTGGAGTAATGATAATAGGAATTCAATGTTACGTGCGTTGGCGCGAGTTGGTACGAAGTCTCTAAGCGGAAACATCGTCCTACCACTAAGAGTCTTGCCTTTCTGGGCTCATCCAATTGGCGTTTTGATCGAGTGTCTGGTATCATTCGAACGCCCAGTCTCTTTGACACTGTTGATTCACTGGGCGATCGGTCCATCATCACTGCAGTACTACTTTTAACCTGGCAAGGCCTCATATGAGCACAGCGACGCATAAATTAAGAACTGAAGAGATACAGAACCAGCGAAGTAGCCAGAAGACAAATATACAACCACTGATATACTAGGCAGCATAGAAACCCAATGTCAACGGTCAGGTTGGTCAATATAGGTACGTATACTCTGCCTTTGTTGATCCGCCAAAATTGGCCATTCTTGCTCGTTTGAGCAAATTACCATCTTTCTCCCTTATATTATATGATACCCCCATCAACCAACGTGACTACTGTTTCTCATCACCCTCCTTTAAAACCACAGGAAACCTCTCCTCCTCAAAGCAATGCCTTTATATTCCTCGCACCAGCTCCTCTTTCCGACCTGGTCTCCAACCCTGAATCTCATCCTAGCCTTTCTCTTTTTCAACCTCCTCTTAGCAACCGCCTACTCCACCGTCGCCGCCCACACCCAATCACACAACCCAGAAACCGCCCACTCAACCCAGCCCCAGCCAACCGCATCCTACAACCTTAACACCCAACAAGATGCCGCCTTTTCGAAAGACTCGTCTCAGGAACCTCTTGCGCTGGAGATACTGGCACTCGTCGGCATCTGGCTGTTTGCACAAAAGATCCGTCCCGTGATCTTCGGATACGACGAAGAGCCTGAGGCGAGGCGGCGGAGAGAATGGGAGATTCAGACTTTGGCTATGCGCAGAAGGGAGTGGGAGACTGAGGCTATGCCTGCGCTTAGGAGGGAAGCTAGGAGGGAAGCCAGGAGGGAAGCCAGAAGGGAAGTCACAGCTGACGAAGTGGCGAAAGTAGAAAAGGTAAGTAGAAGGGCCAAGACGAGGGCGAGATGAAGTCCCGGATTCAGACGTCGACGTCGGCGCCGGAGGCTGTGGAGAATCCTGCAAAAAGCCGTCCATGATGGGTGACTCTCTCGCCCTCGATTGGGCCACTTCACACTATTCATCCTTCCTTTAAGGGCGATTGTACGCATACAATCTCCCATATTGGAAAGTTGGAAATTCCCTGTTTTGGCAGAGTTGGACCTTCATTGTCTTGTCGCCTCGACAGTCCCTCCCTCACCTCCCCAGAACCTCATCTCATCTGTTTCTTCCCCGCAATCACGTGCCCCTACCGCTTCAATTCTCTCCGCCCGCCCACTCATCTCAAAAGCCTCCCCAACTCAAACCAAACGAACCATTACCCCCAACCTAAACATCGGCACCTCCGATATATCCACCTCATGAATACCCTCGTCGGTCTTGCACATCAAAGCTCTCATCACTTCTCGTGCTTCTGCAGCGAAGGGCGAACGTGCGTCTTCTTCCTTGATTACAAGGAAGAGTTTACAAAGGAGATGAGGGATGAATAGAAGGGGGATGGCATTTGGTAGGTGATATTGGACTAGGAGGTAGGATGGCTTTTGGGAGGTGGTGGGTGTGCAGGCGAGTGGGGTTGGTGGGGGATTGAGGGGTGGATACGCCCGGGGGGAGGGGGGGGGGGGGCGGGGTTGGGAGAGATATGGGATCGGGAATGGCGGTTCGGGAGGGGGAGGGGAGGGGTGAGGGAGAAGGAGGTAGAGATAGGGGCGGTCTAGATTGGGATTCTTTGGTGACAGGTGCAGAGAGTATGGATTTAGGTGTGGATTGCATTGGTAGAGGATATTGCTGATCTTTGCTATCGGTTTTTCGGTTATCAAATCACCAACCCAATGAAGAGATCAACACAAAGTCGAAGCCGTGAGGTTTTATAAGTAAGTCCCACTATCTTCTCCCTTCCACAGACACACAATAACTTCAACCAAAACCTCTCCTCCCCGATCCCG
>JAABUS010007762.1_pt1 | contig 12109 bp, 13 predicted proteins | sample 5560161 | NCBI WGS metagenome assembly JAABUS01 (sample SAMN10711885, study PRJNA513376) | rock metagenome | isolation source: Antarctica rocks | place: Antarctica: Victoria Land, Trio Nunatak nord | collected 2016-01-04 | reverse complement strand
CGTGGGCGCCGGCACGGGCCGCGTCGCCCTGGACCTGGCCGAGGCCGGCCACGAGGTCGTCGCCCTCGACGTCGACGCGGTGCTGCTCGACGCGCTGCGCCGGCGTGGGGCCGAGCGCGGCGTCGCGGTGGAGGCCGTCGTGGGCGACGCCGAGGCCTTCGACCTCGGCGTGGCGCGCTTCAACCTGGTCATCGTCCCCATGCAGACCGTGCAGCTGCTGGCCGATCGCCCCGCCTTCCTGCGCTCGGCGCGACGAGCGCTGTGCCGCGGCGGGCTCCTGGCCGCCGCGATCGCCGACGAGCTCGCCCCGTTCGATCCGGAGCCAGGGTGGCTGCCCCACCCCGACGTCGGCGAGTTCGCGGGCTGGCGCTACACCTCCCAGCCCACCGCGATCCGGGTCGGGCCCGAGCGGGTGCGCCTCGAGCGCGTGCGGACCGCGGAGGGCCCGCGCGGGGAGCGCACGATCGAGGCCAACGCCATCGAGCTCGCGCTGCTCGATGCTGCCGGCCTGGCGCGCGAGGCCCGCGCGGCCGGCCTCCAGCCCGTGCCCGGCCGGCGCATCGCGCCGACGGGCGGACATGCCGGCTCCAGCGTGGTGATGGCCCGTGCCTGAGCTCGAGCTGCGCGTCTGCGTGCTGTACCCGGACCTGATGAACATCTACGCCGACCGCGGCAACCTGATGTTCCTGCGGCGCCGCTGCGAGTGGCGCGACATCGGCTTCCAGCTCACCGGGGCCGACCCCGGCGACACGGTCGATCCCGAGGCGCACGACTTGTTCTACCTCGGCGGCGGGCAGGACCGCGACCAGGCGCTCTGCGCCCGGGACCTGGCCACGGTCAAGCGCGACGCGCTGCACGAGGCCGCGACGCACGGCGCCATCGTGTTCGGCGTCTGCGGCGGCTACCAGCTTCTGGGGCACGGCTACCAGTTGGGCGCGGAGGAGCTCCCCGGCGCCGGGCTGGTGGACCTGCGCACGGTCCGCGAGGACGGGCCGCGCCTGATCGGCAACGTCGCCATCGAGGTCGACCTGCCCGGGCTCGACGGCCCGCGCACCCTGGCCGGCTTCGAGAACCACGGCGGTCGGACCCACCTGGATGGCGAGCAGCCGCTCGGCCGGGTCCTGCGCGGCCACGGCAACAACGGCCGCGACGGCTTCGAGGGGGTGATGCGCGACGGCATCGTCGGCACCTACCTGCACGGCCCGCTGCTGCCCAAGAACGCCTGGTTCGCCGATTGGTTGATCGCCACGGCCCTGGGCGCGGCGACCGGGTCGCTGGCGCCACTCGACGACACGCTGGAGCTCGCCGCCCACAGGGCCGCCGGCCGCGCCGCCGGCTTGTAGGTTTCAGGCGTATGCCTCGGCTCGCCGGCGCCCTCGCAGTCGTCCTGCTGGCCACCGGCTGCGGCGGCGAGACATCCGAGGAGGCGCCCGCCGGCGACAAGCCCGGCGCCGGCCGCCCCGCCGTCAAGCTCGGTACCAAGAACTTCGACGAACAGGTGCTGCTGGGGCACCTCTACGCCGAGGCGCTCCGGGCCAAGGGCTTCAAGGTGACCCTGAAGCCGAGCATCGGCGCCACGGAGGTCATCGACCGCGCGCTCACCAGCGGCCAGATCGACTTGTACCCGGAGTACACGGGGGTGATCGTCTCCGTCGTCAAGCGCCAGGCAGCCACGCCCAGGACGGCCAGGCAGACCTACGCGCAGGCGCGCGCCTTCGAGCGCAGCCGCGGCTTCGAGCTGCTGGCCGCGACGCCGTTCGAGGACCGCGACGCGATCGCGATCACCAAGCGCTTTTCCCGCGACAACGGGGGCCTGGACAGCCTCACCGACCTGCGCCGGCTCGGGCCGTCGGTGTTCCTCTCCGGTGCGCCCGAGTTCCGCACGCGCTACGCCGGCCTCGTGGGGCTGCGCCGCGCCTACAAGCTGACCGCGCTGCGCTACGTCCCCCTGCCGATCGGCCAGGCCTATCCGGCGCTGGACAGCGGCAAGGTGCAGGCGGCGGCGGTGTTCACGACCGACGGCCCGCTGGCCACCGGCAGGTACGACCTGCTCGCGGACCCCAAGGCGATCTTCGGCTTCCAGAACGTCGCGCCCGTCGTGTCGCAGAAGATCCTCGCCGCCGAAGGCCCGGAGTTCGCAGCCACCCTGGACGCGGTCAGCGCCAAGCTGACCAACGAGGTCATGCAGGGCCTCAACCAGGCCGTGACGATCGAGGGCAGTGCGCCGGAGGCCGTCGCCCGGGAGTTCCTGCGCGCGAACGGGCTGGCCTAGATGGTTGATTCCAAATACTCCGTGGTCGTGCTTTCCCGTCAGGTGGATGCCGGGCGTCGATCCGGCGCCGCCTGGCGGGCGAGCACGCGCCACCCGAATTTGGAATCGACCATCTAGGCTCTCGGCATGTCTCGCGTTGCCGTCGTCGCCGCTCTGCTCGCTCTGGTCCTGGTCCCGGCGGCCATGGCCGCCACCACCAAGCGCCTGTCGGCCACCGAGAGCAAGGGGCTGGGCTACTCCAAGCAGACGATCACCGTCGGCCACGGCAAGGTGACGCTGAAGATGAAGAACCCGAGCCGCCTGAACCTGGAGCACAGCGTCTCCGTCCGCGGGCGCGGCGTGACCAAGCTCGGCAAGGTCGTCCAGCCCGGCGGAACCTCCACCGTGCGGGCCACCCTCGCCAAGGGCACGTACACCTTCTACTGCCACGTCAGCGGCCACGAGGCGGACGGCATGAAGGGCAAGCTCGTCGTCAGGTAGGCAGCGCTAACGCCCGGTGGAGCCGAAGCCGCGCTCGCCACGCGCGGAGCCGGCCAGCTCGTCCACCTCGACGACCGCGGGCGAAGCGACGGCAGCCAGCACGAGCTGGGCGATGCGCTCGCCGGCGGTCACCTCGAACGGCACCTCGCGGTCCGTGTTGAGCAGCAGGACCTTGACCTCGCCGCGGTAGCCCTCGTCGATCAGGCCGGGGGCGTTGACGAGCGCGATGCCATGGCGGGCGGCGAGACCGGAGCGCGGGACCACCCAGCCGGCGTGGCCGGCCGGCAGCTCGATCGCCACGCCCGTGCGCACCGTCGCTCGCTCGCCCGGCGCGAGGGTGACGGCCTCGAGGGCGTGGAGGTCCAGGCCCGCGTCGCCCGGGTGCGCGCGGCGCGGCAGGACGGCCGCCGAGTCCAGCCGCCGCACGCGCAGGATCACGCGGCGAAGCGCTCGAAGCGCGCCGCGACCAGGCGCGGCAGGCGCACGGCCACCCGAACCCCGTCGGGCGTGTCCTCGCGGTCGAGGTCCCCGGCCAGCTCGTGCAGCTCGGAGAGCAGGCCTCCCTCGCGGAACGGGACGAGCAGCTCGACGTTCACCAGCGTCTTCTCAAACTCGGCGGCGATCCGGTCCGAGAGCGCATCGAGCCCCTCCCCCGTCAGCGCGGAGACAGGGCTGCCGTCCGGGTGGCGGAACGCCAGCGCCTGGCGCTCGTCGGCGCCGAGCGCGTCGACCTTGTTGAGCACCAGCAGGCGCGGGCGATCACCGGCCCCGATCTCCTCGAGGACGTCCTCCACGGCGCGCATCATGCTGATCAGATCGTCCTCGGTGGCGGAGCCGTCCACGACGTGCAAAACGAGATCGGCGCGGATCGTCTCCTCGAGGGTGGCGGCGAACGCGTCGACGAGGCCGTGCGGCAGCTTGCGGATGAAGCCGACCGTGTCCGTCATCAGATAGGTGCGGCCCTCCAGGCGCGTCGTGCGCGTGGTCGGGTCGAGCGTGTGGAAGAGCCGGTCGCCGACGGAGACCTCCGCGCCCGTCATCGCGTTGAGCAGCGTCGACTTGCCCGCGTTGGTGTAGCCGGCCAGCGCCACGGTCGGCAGGTGCGCGCGCTCGCGCTCTGCGCGCATCACCGAGCGCGTGGACTTGACGTGCTCCAAGCGCCGGCGCAGCGCCGAGATGCGGTCGCGCGCCAGGCGGCGGTCGGTCTCGATCTGCGCCTCGCCCGGTCCGCGGGTGCCGATGCCGCCGACGCCGCGCCCCGCGCCGAGACGCTCCAAGTGCGTCCACAGCCCGCGCATCCGGGCCATGTTGTACTCGAGCTGGGCGAGCTCGACCTGCAGCTTGCCCTCCGCGGTGTGCGCGTGGCCGGCGAAGATGTCGAGGATGACCGCGGTGCGGTCGAGCACCGGGACGTCGAGCTCGGTCTCGAGGTTGCGCTGCTGGCGCGGGGTCAGCTCGTCGTCGGCGACCGCCAGGTTGGCGTCGACGGCCTTCAGCGCGGCCTTGACCTCGTCGACCTTGCCCGGCCCGAGGTAGACGTTGGGATGCGGGCGGTCGCGGTGCTGGACGGTCTCCCCCACCGTGGCGACGCCGGCCGTGCGTAGCAGCTCCTTGAGCTCGGCGAGATCGTCGCCCTCCTCGGCCACGCCGAAGACGTAGGCACGCTGCCTGGCCCGGTTCGGGGCGGGCTCCGGCGCGTGGCGCCGTTCGTTGGTCCGCCCGTTGCGGCTGCGCTGCATCCGGAGTCCAGTCTAGGCCACGAGCGGCGCGCGGGACGGTGGCGGGAGCTTCTCGTAGCTGGGAAGCAACTCGCTCGCGGGCAGCACGATGACGCCCTCCTGCGGGTCGCCCACCCACGTGCCGCGCCCGGCGGCCAGCGTATAGGCGGTGTAGGCGGCGGCGCACGCGTCGAGCTCGTCGAGCGTCCGGTGCCAGAGCCCGCCGTCCTCGTCGACGACCCCCTTCTGCTTGAGCGCGGCGATCCGCTGCTGCAGCCCCCAGGGCGTGCGCTTGGGCGAGGGCCGGTGCCCGAGCAGGGAGCAGAAGATCGCGTCGGGGTAGGTCTCGAACAGCTTCCCGTGGGCAAGCGCCGCGTCGGCGACGGACGCCTCGTAGGTCGGCGACCGCGGCGGCGTGTAGCGGCCCAGCGGCTCGAGCGCCGCGAAGAGCTCGAAGCCGACGTAGATCCACGCCTGCCAGGTCGCCTGCTGCTGGCCGGCCGCCGGAACGGGGTACAGCGGCAGACCGCGCCGGAAGAGCAGGGCGTCGCACACGCGCATCCGCTCGTAGCGGCCGTCGGGGAGCCCGACGGCGGAGCGCACCGGCGAGCCGGGCGCCAGGAGGTCGAGGCGGTGCGCGGAGGGCGCGTCGACGCCGACGACCGCCTGACCACGTCCGAAGCCCTCGATCGTGCGCGCGATCTGCTCCACGCCGCCGGGCGCGTAGAAGGTGCCGACCAGCTCGAGCCCGTCGGCGCTGCGCCGCTCGTGCAGGGTAACGAGCTGCTGGTTGCCCGGCCGGGCGGAGATGTCGACGCCGCAGTAGCGCATGGCCGCGGGAGGGTAGCCTCCGCCGCCATAACGATCCCCGCCCACCCCGACGACACCGCGCTCGGCGAGCGCCTCGCCGCCCGCACGCTCGAATTGGTCGACCTGCCGTCGCCGTCGGGCGCCGAGGGTCCCGCCGGAGAGCACGTGGCCGCGATGCTGCGCGGGGCCGGCGCCGAGGTGGACGAGCTCGGCGACGACTGCCTGCTGGCGCGCCCCGCCGGGATGCAGCCCACCGCCTTGCTGGCCGGCCACCTGGACACCGTGCCGGCCCAGGACAACCTCCCGGGCTCACGTGACGCCGAGCGCGTCCATGGCCTGGGCGCGTCGGACATGAAGGGCGGGCTGGCCGTCGCGATCGAGCTGGTGCTCGCCGGCGTGCCGGTCGCCGCGCTGTTCTTTCCCCGCGAGGAGCTGCCCTTCGCCGAGACCGCCCTCACGCCGCTGCTCGCGCGGGCTCCCGAGCTTCTCGAGCACGCGGTGGCGATCGTCATGGAGCCGACGGACTGCGCCGTTCAGGCCGGCTGCCTGGGCAACATCAACGCTCGCTGGACCTTCCGCGGGCGCAGCGGCCACTCCGCGCGGCCGTGGCTGGCCGACAACGCGATCGAGCGCGCGGCCGGCGGCATCGCCGCCCTCGCGGCCCGGCCGGACAATCCGATGGTCTTCGACGGGCTGGAGTTCGTCGAGGTCGCCTCGGTCACCCGCATCGCCGGCGGCGTAGCGGGCAACGTTATCCCGGACGAGGTCGAGGCGTGGCTGAACTTCCGCTACGCGCCCGGCCGCTCGCCGGCCGAGGCCGAGGCGCGCCTGGTGGAGCTGTGCGCGGGCCACGGAGCGGTCGAGGTGATCGGCCACGCCCCGAGCGGTGCCGTCGCCGCGTCGCACCCCGAGGTGCGGCGCCTGGTGGAGGTCGGCGGGCTCGAGGTTGGGCCCAAGCAGGCCTGGACGCCAGTCGCCGAGTTCGCCGCCGCCGGCCTGGCGGCCGTGAACTTCGGCCCCGGCGCCCCCGCCCAGGCCCATCGACGCGACGAGTCGATCGAGGTCGCCAACCTCGTGCGGGCCTACCGGGTGCTCGAGGCGTGGGCGCGGTGAGGCTCTCCAGCGTCCTGGAGGGCCTTCCCCCCTACCCGTTCGCCTCGCTGCGCGTGACGCGCGAGCGCCTCGCGGCGGCGGGCGTCGAGGTCCTGGACTTCGGAGCCGGCGAGCCGCGGGAGGAGACTCCGGAGTTCGTGCGCCAAGCGCTCGGGGCGTCCGTCGAAGCCATGTCGCCCTACCCCGCGACCAACGGCCTGCCCGAGCTGCGCGAGGCGATCGCCGCCTGGTGCGCGCGCCGTTTCGCCGTCACGCTCGACCCGGGCAGCGAGGTGATCCCGACGCTCGGGACCAAGGAGGCCATCTTCGCGATGGCCTCGGTGACCGGTGGAGAGCTGGTGGCGGTGCCAGCGCCCGGCTACCCCGTGCCCGAGCGCGGCGCGCGCTTCGCCGGCCGCGAGGTGCTCGAGCTGCCGCTGGTCGCCGAGCGCGGCTTCCTACCCGACCTCGACGCCGTGGCGCCCGAGACGTGGGCCCGCGTCGGGCTGTTGTGGCTCAACTACCCCAACAACCCCACGGCCGCCGTCGCGCCGCTCGCCGTGTATGAGCACGCCGCCGCACTGGCGCGCGAGCACGACTTCCTGGTCTGCTCGGACGAGGCCTACAGCGAGATCTACTTCGGCGCCGATCCGCCCGCCTCGATCCTCCAGGTCGCCGACCGCACCAACGTGCTGGCGCTCAACACGCTGTCCAAGCGCTCCGCCATGCCCGGCTACCGGTCGGGCTTCGCGGCCGGCGACCCGGCCGCGATCGCCGCCCTGCGGCGTTTTCGGCCGAACACGGGCACCGTGCCGCAGGAGTTCGTCCAGCGCGCCTCCGTGGCCGCCTGGGCCGACGAGGCCCACGTCGTGGCGATGCGCGAGGTCTACCGCGCCAAGCGCGACGTCCTCCTGCCGGCGGTCGAGGCCGTGGGCCTTCGCCACGTCGGTGGCGACGCGACGATGTTCCTCTGGCTCGCCGACCCTGGCGACGTCGCGCCACGGCTGCTGGAAGCGGGAGTCCTCCTGGCCCCGGGAAGCTTCTTCGGCGCGGCCGGCGAGGGCTACGCGCGGCTCGCGCTCGTGCCGCCGCTGGCGGTCTGCGCACGCGCGGCGGCGGTCATCGGCGCGCTCGCCTAGTCGTTGGCGTGCAGGCTGGGGTTGAGCCCACCCCACGAGCCACTCCGCTGAAGGGCCTCGAGCGCGCCTGAGACCGAGTTGCGCCGGAACAGCAGCCCGTCCCGGCTGGAGAGCTCGCGGGCCTTGACGATCTCGCCGTCCGGGAGGGTGATGCGTGAACCGGCGGTCACGTAGCAGCCGGCCTCGACCACACACCCGTTCCCGAGGGAGATGCCGAGGCCGGCGTTCGCGCCGATCAGGCAGCCCTCGCCGATCCGGATGACCTCCTTCCCGCCGCCCGACAGCGTGCCCATGATGGACGCGCCGCCGCCCACGTCCGAGCCATCACCCACGACGACGCCGGCGCTGATCCTGCCCTCAACCATCGAGGTCCCGAGCGTTCCGGCGTTGTAGTTCACGAATCCCTCGTGCATGACGGTCGTGCCCACCGCGAGATGCGCGCCGAGGCGCACGCGCGAGGCGTCGGCGATGCGCACTCCCGGCGGGACGACGTAGTCGGTCAGGCGCGGGAACTTGTCGAGCCCGTCGACGCCGAGCGGCCCATTCGCGCGCAGCCGGGCCGCCTCGAGCGCGGCGGGCTCGACGGGCCCGAGCGCCGTCCAGGCGTTGTTGGGCAGCACGCCGAAGATGCCGTCCAGGTTTAGATCGTGCGGTGCGAGCAGCGTGTGGGAGAGCAGGTGCAGGCGCAGGTAGGCGTCGGCAACGTCGCTTGGCGCCGCAGCGAGGTCGATCACGGCGGTCAGCGGCCGCTGCTGGACGCCGCGGACCGGATCGGGCTCGCGCTCCGACAGGCTCTCCACGGCCACGGGATCGGTCCCGAGCGCGGGCCGGGGATACCAGACGTCGAGGATGCGGTCCCCGGCGTAGGTCGCCAGTCCGTGGGCGGCTGCACTGGTCATCGCGGCGGGACGCTACAACGACTGCAAGTCCGCCACGAGCTCCGGGCTGAGCTCGCCCAAATAGACCGGAACGGCCCACCCGGTGAGATCGACGTGGAGGTCCTCGCCGACGTCCACTTCGAGCTCGCCGCCGTCGAGCTCGACGAACACCGGCGAGTCTCCGCCGCGGACGACGTGGGCGACGGCGGCGCCGCTGGCGCCGGTCCCGGAGGACAGCGTCTCTCCGACCCCGCGCTCGAAGATCCGCGCGCGGAGCCGGTCGGGAGTGAGCTCGGCCCAGAACGAGACGTTCGTCCGGTTCGGGAAGCGCGGGTCGCGCTCGATGAGCGGCCCGACCGCGGCGAGGTCGAGCGCCTCGAGCGCGGCGCGGTCAGCGACGCGGATCGCACACTGCGGGTTGCCGATCCTCAGCGATTGGAAGGCGAAGCCCCCGATGGTGCCCGTCTCGATCAGCGTGGCCCGGCCCATGTCCACGCGGCAGGTCGTGGGCCCGGTGATGGTCGGCCGGATCTCGCCGGCCTTCGTCTCGATCGAGAACGTGTCCGAGCGCGCCCAGCCGCTGCGGCGCAGGTAGAGGACCGCCTCTCTGACGCCGTTGCCCGAGAGCTCGGCCTCCGACCCGTCGGGGTTGAAGATGCGCAGGGCCGCGACGAACCCGGCCCGGGTGGGCGGCGAGAGCTCGAGCACGCCGTCGGCCCCCGGGCCGAGGTGCCGGTCGCAGAGCCGGCGCACGCGCTCGGGGTCGAGGGCGAACGGCATCCGCTCGCGCTCGACGATCAGGTAGTCGTTTCCCAGTGCCTGCCACTTCTCGAAGCGCATCGCGCCGCGGATCATGGCAGCGCCGCTTGGACCTCCTCCGCGACGTCCGCGAGCTCGCGGCCCGTGGCGTCGATGCGCAGGACGTTGGGCAGCTTGCGCAGCCAGGTCAGCTGGCGCCGCGCGTAGCGGCGGGTGGCCTGCTTGACGGCGGCGACGTCCCCGCCGAGCAGCGCGTCGAAGCCGAGCGCGGCCCGAGCCTGCTTCGACGCTCCGGCCGCCGCGGCGGCGCGCACCTCCTCGCAAACGCCGGCGGCGACCATCGCGTCTACCCGAGCGTCGATGCGCGCTTCAAGCGCGTCGCGGTCCATGACCAGCGCGGCGAGGACGGTCGGGTGGCGCGTGGCCGCGGTCCACAACTCGCTCGCGCCGCTCCGCTGCGGCGGTGCGTGGCCGGCGTCGAGCAGCTCGAGGGCGCGCACGAGGCGATAGCCGTCCGTGGGCGCGACGGCGGCAGCGGCGTGCGGGGCGCGGCGCGCCAGCTCCGCGTGCAGGTCCGCGGCTCCGCGCGCCGCCAAGGCTCCCGTCCAGCGCTCGCGCAGGGCCGGCTGCGGGGGCGGGCGCAGGTCGAGGTCGGCCAGCGCGGCCCGCAGGTAGAGCCCCGTCCCGCCCACGACGATCGGGCGTCGGCCGGCGGCGAGCAGCGCGTCGATCTCCGCGTGGGCGAGCTGGGCGTAGCGCCCGGCGCTGAAACTGTCGCTCACGGGCACGATCCCCACGAGCCGGTGCTCGAGCGCCGCCTGCTCGTGCTCCGTCGCGGCTCCCGTGAGGATTCCCAACCCAGCGTAGAGCTGCAGGGCGTCGGCGGACACGGCGACGGGGTCCTCCCCCCGCGCGCGCAGGCGCTCGGCGAGCGTGATGGCGACGGCGGTCTTGCCGACGCCCGTCGGCCCGAAGATCGCAACCACGGGTAGGGGCTTCACGGTCGGTAGTGTCACAGCCATGAACCTCTCGGACCGCCGCGTCCTCGTCACGGGCGCCACCGGCGGCCTCGGCCATGCCATCGCCCGCGCCCTGGCTGCGCGTGGTGCACGACTGGTGCTGACGGGCCGCCGCATGGACGTCCTGGAGCCCCTCGCCGCCGAGCTGGGCGCGCAGGCGGTGGCAGCCGACCTCTCCGATCCGGCCGCGGTGGACCGGCTGCTCGCCGACGCTGGCGACGTGGACGTCCTGGTGGCCAACGCGGCCGTGCCCGCCAGTGGGCCCGTCCTCGAGTACACCGGCGAGCAGATCGACCGGGCGCTCGTGGTGAACCTGCGCGCGCCGATGCTGCTCGGCCGCGCGCTGGCCGAGCAGATGCTCGCGCGCGGCGAGGGCCACCTGGTGTTCATCTCGTCCCTGTCGGGCAAGGCGGCGTCCCCGGGCTCCGGGATCTACTCCGCGACGAAGTTCGGGCTGCGCGGGTTCGCGCTCGGCCTGCGCGAGGACCTGGCCGGGACGGGCGTCGGCGTCTCGGTCGTGTTGCCGGGCTTCATCAGCGGGGCGGGCATGTTCGCCGATTCCAACACGGAGCTGCCGCGCTTCGTGGGCTCGCGGCCACCCGAGGCGGTCGGGGAGGCCGTCGTGCAGGCGATCGAGGGCGATCGCGCAGAGGTCAGCGTCGCGCCCGTTTCGATGCGGGCAGGCGCGGCGCTGGCCGGCCTGCTGCCTGGGCCGGTCAACGCCCTGCAGCGGCGGCTCGGCGCGAAGAAGATCGCCGACCAGATGTCGGAGGGCCAGCGCGCAAAGCGCTAGCTGGGGTACAGCAGACCGTGCGCGGCGACGACCCCTTCGATCGCACGTCCGTCTAGAACAACGACCCCTGCTGAACCGGCGGTGAGGGCGCCCGGACAGCTTCCGGTGCGGCGCCACGCTGGAAGCGGGTGGCGAGCTCGGCCTTGATCGGCCGGCGGCCCGTCAGCGCGCGCAACCGCGCCTCGGTCTTTCGCTGGTCGGCCTCGGGTAGATAGGTCCTGCGCCCGTACAGACGCTCGTACAGCGGAACGAGGTCCGGACGCTGCGAGCGCAGCCAGCCCATGAACACGTCCTTGGTCGCGCCCCGCAGGAACAGCGCCTGGCCGCCGATCCGCGTGGCGCCGGCCGCCTCGCACGCGGCCACCACCGCCTCCACCTGCTCGGGCGCGTCGTTGATGCCCGGCATGAGCGGCGCCACCAGCACCCCCGTCGGGATGCCGGCCGCGTTCAGCGCCGCCACCGCCTCGAGCCGCTTGCGCGGGTGGGGCGTGCGCGGCTCCGTCTCCCTCCAGGCCTTCTCGTCGAGCGTCGGAACCGACAGGCAGCAGCTGAAGTCGGTGACCGCCACCAGCTCCTGGAACAGCTCCAGGTCACGCAGCAGCAGCGGCGACTTCGTCAGCACCGAGCACGGATTGCGCGCGTCACGCAGTGCCTCGAGGATCGCGCGCGTCAGGCCGTAGCGCTTCTCCACCCACTGATACGGGTCCGTGTTCGTCCCCAGCGCGACGTGCTCGCGCTTCCAGCTCGGCCGCCTGAGCTCCGCCCGCAGCACCTCGGGCGCGTTGACCTTGACGACGATCTGCTCGTCGAAGTCCTTGCCGGCGTCGAAGTCGAGGTACTCGTGCGTGGGGCGGGCGAAGCAGTAGGCACAGGAATGGACGCATCCTCTGTACGGGTTGACCGTCCAGCCAAACGGCATGCGCGAGCCGCCCGGGACGGGGTTGAGCGCGGACTTGGCGTGAATCTCGTGGAAGCGGGCGTTCAGCGCCTCGGGTGCGTCGAACGTGCGCGTGACCGCGTCCGCGAACCCCGGCAACCGCGTCTCGCGGTCCTTGATGGCGATCTGCTCATGCCAGCGCACGAACGTACGTTCGCACACTCGCCGGACAGACTCGTCTCATTGCGCGGTGGTCAGCAGAGAGAGCGCTT
>JAABUS010007759.1_pt1 | contig 12111 bp, 7 predicted proteins | sample 5560161 | NCBI WGS metagenome assembly JAABUS01 (sample SAMN10711885, study PRJNA513376) | rock metagenome | isolation source: Antarctica rocks | place: Antarctica: Victoria Land, Trio Nunatak nord | collected 2016-01-04 | reverse complement strand
GGCTGACGGTGATCGGCTCCTCCGGCTACCTCGCCGTGCTGATCTCGGGCAGCTTCGTGGGCTACCTGCTCGGCGCCTGGCTGGCCGATCGGATCGGGCGCCGGCCGCTGTTCATCCTCTCGTCGATTGCCGCGATCGTGCTGGTCCTGGTGTACACGACGCTGCCCTTCTCTAACACCGTGATGTTGTGGCTGGGCTTCCCGCTCGGCGTCGCATCGTCCGCCTATTTCTCCGGCATGGGCGCCTTCTTCACCGAGCTCTTTCCGACGCGGCTGCGCGGCTCCGGCCAGGGCTTTGCCTACAACTTCGGGCGCGGCATCGGGGCGCTCTTCCCGACGCTAGTCGGCTATCTGTCCGGCACCGTGGCGCTGTCCACCGCCATCGCGGTCTTCGCGGTCATCGCCTATGGGCTGCTGCTGCTTGCAGCGCTGCTCCTGCCGGAAACGCGCGGGAAGGTGCTGCAGGCCGATGGCTGAAAGTTCCTCCTCCCCCACCGCAACGCCGCCTGCCTGCCCCGGGCCCGACCCGGCACCGCGCGGTACCACCCGCTTCCGCGTGCCGCCGGGCGCGGTCGATACCCACGCCCACGTCATCGGCTTGCCGCCCGCCTTCCCCTTCGTCAACGGTCGCTCCTATACGCCGCTGGCGGCGACACCCGAGGCTTATCTCGCGATGCTGGACGCGACCGGGATGACGCATGGCGTGCTGGTGCAGGTCAGCGTGCACGGCACGGATAATCGCCTCATGCTCGACACGCTGCGCGCGACCGGCGGGCGGCTGCGTGGGATCGGCGTGGTGCCACCGGACCTGCCGCGGCAGGAAGCAGAGGCGATGCGGCGCGCAGGTGTCGTCGGGCTGCGTCTCAACGTGCTTTATGGTGGTGGGCTGGGCTTCGAGGCGCTGGACGCCACGGAGGCGCTGTGCCTCGACATGGGCTGGCACCTGCAATTCCTGCTTGACGCCCGCACCCTGCCCGGCGCGCTGGCCAAGCGTCTGTCGCGGCTGCGCGTGCCCTTCGTGGTCGACCACATGGGGCATTCCCCCGCCGATGGGGCGGAACCCGGCTTCCAGACCCTGCTATCGCTCGTGCGCGACGGCGCCTGGGTGAAGCTGTCCGGCGCCTACCGGCTGGCGCCGGAACCGTGGCAGGTCACGATCCCCCTTGCCCGCGCGCTGCACGAGGCGGCACCGGACCGCTGCGTTTGGGGTTCCGACTGGCCGCACGTCTCGCACTGGGACCGGATGATGAACGTGGGCGAGTTGCTGGACCTGCTCGCCGATTGGGTGCCAGACCCGGCAGCGCGGGATCGCGTCCTGGTCGCCAACGCGCACCGGCTCTACGGCTTCGAGAACGCGAACGCCTGACGGAGGTTGATGACGAAGCGTTATGTTAAAGGGTTGAAAGCCGAGCATCCCTCCAAGCGACTTGGAGTGGCCGAGAGCAGACTGGCAGCTTCCGAGTTCTCAACGAACAGAAGCGGACATTGTCTAACCTGCTGTCAAACGGCGACTCAGCGAGGCAACGGCCTGGACTGACCGCGGCGAAGCCGTTTGGGTTGCAGGGATCCTGACGACCTAAATGGTTTTGGCCTCGCTTCTAAGATACGCGATGAGCGACTCAAGCATGCGGTGACTTTGGCCCGGCCCCCGCCGAAGAACAAAGCACCAAGACGCTGGCCGCGAGACCGTTGGGAACAGCCGGACCAACCGGCCGCTCGCCAGTTCCAGATCAATCAGCGGCGTCCTCCCGAGTGCCAATCCGCCGCCGCCCACTGCCGCCCCAACCACTTGGCTGAAGCTGGTGTAGTGGACGAGTTTCGACTCAAAATCGCCTGGCAGCCCGAACTCGGCAGACCAGCTACGCCAATCGATCTCCGGGCTGTCGTGCTGCGCCTCCTGCAGCAGCCGGCATTTGCAGACGGCTTTGGATGCGAAGGTGTGGAGGTCCGGGCTGCAGACGGGAAACACCTCCTCCCGTAGGAGGACCACATCGTCTGACCGGATTTGCCCGAGCTTGACGTTAACGATCGCCAAGTCGATCGCGTGGAAGCCGGAGCCGGGTTCGTCCTGCACAATGGCATTTATGGGAACGCCCGGATGCCGGCTGGAGAACTCGGCCAAGCGCCGGGCCAGCCACATCGAGGAGAAGGACGGGTTAGCCGAAACCGTCAGTCGGACGGGTGTGCCCCGGATTTCGGCACAGGCATCCTGTAAGGAGGCCAGTGCCGGACCAGCGGCGGCGAGCAGACGTTGCCCGGCCTCCGTCACCGAAACGCCGCCCAGTCCTGTGCTCCGATCCAGCAGGCGTGTCCCGAGCGTAGCTTCCAAGCCGCGGATTTGATGACTTACCGCGCTGGTTGAGATGTTCAGATCCATTGCCGCGCGGGCAAAGCCGCCGAGCCGCACCACGGCCTCAAATGAACGCAGAGCAGGCAGAGGTGGGATATCTCGCATGGGGTTATCCTAGAATGCTCAACACCCTTGAGAAACCATCTTTTGCCGTGACGCGCCGGTTCGGCCAGCTTTCCGACGGATCAGGAGGCAAGCGCATGTATTTCGACCGGCGGCTCTGGGCGTTGATGGCGGGACTGCGGCACCGGGTGTTCGGTGCGGCAGCGCTGGGCCTGGTTGCCATGGCGTTCGGCATCGGACGCTTCGTCTTCCTGGCGCGGGTGTTGGCCCTGAGCCTCGCGGGAGCGCCAGCCGGTCAGGTCGCCACTGCGGCACTCGCCACGGCGGGCTGCATGCTGGTGCGAGCGTGGCTGGACCACCGCCGGGTCGTGCTGGCGCAGGCGACGGCGGGAGCGGTGCAGTCCGCGTTGCGCGCCCGGTTATTCGACCGCATCGCCGAGCTTGGTCCGGCCTGGTTCGGTGCCGAACGCACGGGTGGCGTGATGCTGGCCGTGATCGACGGCGTGGAGCAGTTGCAGACTTTTTTCGGCGCCTATCTGCCCCAGCTGGTGATCGCCGGTTGCGCCCCGGTGGTAATCTTCGCCGTGCTGGCGTGGTGGGACGTGCCGACTGCCGCCGTCCTGCTGGTGGCCGCGCTGACAACGCTCGCACTGCCTATCCTAGTGCACAACGCCGACAAACGCGCTGCCCGCGCCCGCTCCGCCGCCTTCAAGGCCTTCGGCGAGGAGTTCCTGGACGCCCTGCAAGGCCTGCCCACCCTGAAGGCGTTCGGCCAGAGCGCCGCCTTTGCCGAACGCCTGGCGGAACGGGCTCGCAGCCTGTCCGGCAGCACGTTCTGGGTGCTGGCGCTGGGCTTGCTGACCCGGTTCTTCACCGACCTCGGCACTGCATTAGGGGCCGCCGTGGCCATCGCGGTCGGGGCCTGGCGGGTGCGGCATGGTGCGATGACCATGGAGGGTCTGCTGATCATCCTGATGGCCGGCACTGAGATTTTCCGGCCCTTGCGGGATTTGCGCGGCGTGCTGCACCAGGGCATGACCGGCCAGTCCGCCGCGGACCGCATTAACATGCTGCTGGACGCGCGAAGCGACGCTCCGGCAGGCGGCCAAGCCCCTGTCGCGGGACTCGGGACCGACATCGCGTTCGAGAATGTGGCGTTCGCCTATCCCGGCCGCCGCGGCGAGGCGCATGCCGGACTGAGCTTCAACGTCGCCGCCGGCGAGACGGTCGGCGTGGTCGGCCCGAGCGGGGCGGGCAAGTCCACCATTCTGCGCTTGCTGCTGCGCCAGCATGATGTCACGTCCGGCGCCGTGCGCATCGGCGGCCACAACATCCGCACGCTCGACCCGGCGCAGGTGCGCGGCCTGATCGCCATCGTCGCCCAGGACACGACCCTGTTCGACGGCACCGTTGCCGACAATCTGCGCCTGGGCCGGCCCGACGCGAACGATGCGGAGATGGAGGCAGCCGCCCGCGCCGCCAATGCGCACGGCTTCATCGCGGCCCTGCCCGGCGGCTATGCCAGCCGCATCGGCGAGCGCGGCGCCACCCTCTCCGGCGGCCAGCGCCAGAGGATCGCGATCGCCCGCGCCCTGTTGCGCGACGCCCCGATCCTGGTGCTGGACGAGGCGTTGTCCGCGGTGGACGCGGAGAACGAGGCCGTGATCCAGCAGGCGCTGGACCGGCTGATGGTGGGCCGCACGACCCTCATCCTGGCCCACCGGCTGTCCAGCGTGATCGGCGCCGACCGCATTTTGGTGCTGGACGGGGGCCGCGTTGTGGAAAGCGGCAGCCATGCCGAGCTGATCGCCCACCCGGGTGCCTACCGCCGGCTGATGGGCCCACAACTGGGCACAGGCGGGGAACGCCCGGCTATCGCTGCCGCTGCGGAGGCGGCCGCCGCTGCCGACGACCTGGCCAAGCGGGCGTTGAACGAGGATGCGGCACAGGTCGGCTGGGGCGCCACGTTGCGAAGCCTGCTGGGCGTGATCCGTCCATGGCGCGGCAAGCTGACCCTGACCGTCCTGTGCGGTGTCGGCCGGGTTGCCGGCTTCATCGGCGTAAGCGTGCTGGGCGCGCTCGCGGTAGCGGCCGTCGCGGCCGGCCGCCCGACTTTCTGGCTGCTGATGGCGCTGTTGTTGGCCGCCCCGGTTGCGGCGACGCTACACTGGCTGGAATCGTGGCTGGCCCACGACATGGCCTATCGCCTGCTGGCGGAAATGCGGATCGGGCTGTTCGCCAAGCTCGACCGGCTGGCGCCCGCCTACCTGTTGCAGCGCCGCTCCGGCGACCTGGTGGCACTGGCCACGCAGGATGTGGAAACGGTCGAGTATTTCTACGCTCACACCGTCGCTCCGGCTGTAGTGGCGTTGGTGGTCCCCGCCTCGGTCCTCGCCTTGCTCGCCTGTATCGCGTGGCCGCTCGCGTTGGTGCTGCTGCCGTTTCTCGCCTGGGCGGGGCTGGCCCCCGTGTTCGCGCGCGGCAAGATCGACTGCCTGGCCGGGCAGGCGCGCGGCACGCTCGGCCTGTTGGGCGCGCATCTGACTGAGACGATCCAGGGCCTGGCCGAACTCGCCGCGTTCGGCGCCGTCGGCCGCCGCCGGGACGTATTCCTCGCAGATGCCAAGGCTTACCAGCGGGACCGTTCCGCCCTGCTGGACGATCTTTCGCAGCAAACGGCGCTGTTCGAGATCGCCACCGGGCTGGGCGGGCTGGCGGTCGCGCTGACCGGCGCCGTGCTGGCACGGGACGGCTGGTTCGCGCCGCAATGGCTACCGTTGGCGGTGCTGGTCTCGGCCGCCGGGTTCATGCCGGTGGCGGAGATCGGGCAGGCAGGCCGCCAACTCGCCGACACCATCGCTTCGACCCGGCGGTTGCACGTCGTGGAGTCCGAGCCGGAGCCGATCACCGACGGCGACCAGCCCATGCCGGACGCGCCGCTCGTGCGGTTCGACGCCGTGCGCTTCGCCTATCCCGGCCGTGGCACTGCGGCGCTGGACGGCGTGACCTTCGCCGTGCGGCCCGGCAGCACCGTCGCCTTGGTCGGATCCTCGGGCGCGGGAAAGTCCACCGTCGCCAACCTGCTGCTGCGGTTCTGGGATCCGGATAGCGGCGCGGTGACGCTCGACGGAATGGATCTACGCCGCCTGCGACAGGACGACCTGCGCCGTCACATCGCCCTGGTGGCGCAGGATACCTACCTGTTCAACGACACGCTCGAGGCTAACATCCGCCTTGCCGGCCGTGACGTGACCCAGGCGAACGTGCAGCGCGCGGTGGAGTTGGCGGCGCTGGGGCCGTTCGTGGCCGGGCTGCCGGACGGGCTGGCAACCCGGGTGGGCGAACGCGGCGTGCAGTTGTCCGGCGGCCAGCGGCAGCGCGTGGCAATCGCGCGGGCGTTCCTGAAGGACGCGCCGATCCTGATCCTCGACGAGGCAACATCCCACCTGGACACAGTGAGCGAGCAGCAAATCCGCGCCGCGCTGGACACGCTGATGGCGGACCGGACGTCGGTCATCATCGCACATCGGCTGTCCACGATCCAGAACGCCGACACGATCCTGGTGATGGAGGCCGGGCGGGTCGTGGAAGCCGGCAGTCATGCCGAACTCGTCGCCCGTCGCGGGGCCTATGCGCGGTTCGTCGCGCACCAAGCTGCGGGCATTGCAGCATGACCTACGCAGCCCCTTGCGTGAACTGGTAATGGCCGATAACGGAACGGCCGCTCTGGAGCGAAAAGGTATGGAATCGGACGCGAAGGGCCCCGGGCAAGCTACCGGCAGCTCTCGACCCATAGCGGATATTGGAAAGCTTTTCCCGCAGGTGTACATGTTTGCCCCAATTGGCGCTGAGCGCCTTTACCAAGGAACTATGCGGATGCGTAAACTGATCTCATCGAGATCTCCGTTCGAAGCCGATATTGGCTATTCTCGTGCGGTTGTTGATGGTTCGTGGATATTCGTCTCTGGGACGACCGGCTTCGATTATCGCACGATGACAATTTCCGATGACGTCGCGACCCAGACGGAACAGACATTGCGGAACATCGGGCAGGCTCTCGAAGAAGCTGGTAGCTCCTTCTCCGACGTAGTACGAGTTCGATACATCCTCCGTTCGGCTGGCGACTTCGAGGCATGCTGGCCCGTTCTTCGGCGTTATCTGGGAAGCGTGAGGCCAGCGGCGACCATGATTGAGGCAGGGCTGTCTGATCCGCGAATGAAGATCGAGATCGAAGCAACAGCACGTCGGCAATCAGACGGATAGGGAACGTCGTATTCAAACGGCGCACAGGCAACTTGGAAGTTATCTCTTCAGCATGTGATGGATAAGCAGAGACACCCGATCCTGACCCCAGAAGACCTCTCGGTCATCAGCAACAAAGGTTGGGACGCCGAAGCCGCCTGCCGATAGCACATCCTGGATGTTTCGTTCATGCGCTTCTTCTGCAACTCCACACTCGATCAGGTTGGATAGTACGGGACAGGATAGGCCGGCTAGCTGTGCGGAGGCGGCAAGTTCTTCCTCGGAACGGGCCGGTGCTCCTAGTCCGAATGCAGAGTGAAGAACTGCCGCTCCGAAGACCGCACCAGCTCCAAGCACTTCGGCACTGACAGCCCACAACGCGATCCGCCGCCAGTCAACGGCAGCGAAATCAGGTTCGACATAGGGAATGCCGAGCAGCCTTGCCCAACGCGAGGCGTCGCGTGTGCGATATTCGCTGTCATACTGGCCTCGCACCACGTCCTGCGCAAAAGGGTCACTACCAGCGCGCCGGATCAGATCGGGGCTGTAAACGGCACGCCATCTGACCACCGCACCTGTTTCTAGCTCGATCCCAGCGACCCGAGCGGCAGCTAAGTAGGAATACCGACTTCCAGTCCCAAAGAATAAATCAAATATTGCAATAATGCTATAATCCTATCATCTTCGTCTGAGCCGGGGGGGTGCGGCGGCGTCCAACCCTGAGCGGACCAAACGGTCTACATTGTCTACGCGTCCTTCCGCGCTTGAAGCGCCAAGTGCTCGACCTCGATGAAGGCAGCGATCATTGCACGATAGGCGGTTTCGGCTACCTGCGGTTCCAAGCCTGCTTCAGTCGCAAGACCGCGCACTTTTGCGACTACCTGTTCCACCCGCTTGGGTGCCTCCACGTCAGCGCGTGACGTTTTGAACCGGGCCGCCTGTTGTACGAAGCCACCTCTTTCAGCCATCAAGCTGATAATACTACGGTCAATGCGATCGATGTTATCTCGGACCTCTTCGAGTGAACGCACTTCCATTCCATTACCTCTGCACCACGGTACCGTAGATCATAGGCAAACGCTGAACGTCGAGTGTCTGTTCACCACCAAATTCGGCCTATCTTTGGCCGCTCACAGGCAAGGTGCACTTATTTCAGAACTGGCCGAGAGCAGTCTGACCGCTTCGGGGCGAGCCACGAGCTGAAACGGACGTTCACTTGCGACCTGTCGTCAGCAGTTATCCGACCCGCAGCAGCCGGTCAGTGGCGCGCTTACCGCCCCTACAAGCGGACATAGTTCCTAAAGGAGTGTTGACCACGAATAGCGCCCTGGCATGAGGCTAGACAGCTCCGACTCCTGCAACGCTGGGCACTATCTCGACCGCGGCGATTGGAATAATCGCCTGATCCTCCGTATCTCGTGTCTCCTGCATGTAGGAAGCTCCATTCGCGCAAACGCCGATCACTTTACGACCAGAGGAGATCGCCGGTCCGCCGCTCATTCCCGCGACGATTCCCGCGTTCGTCAGCAGCCGACGTACAGCGCCCCTCGCCATTCTTGTCGCGACCACCGTCCCCGGCGAAACGCTGCATGAAGAACCCAGCCGGTAGTTCGGGAAACCGCAAACCGCAACATGCGCCAGGGGCTTGATCTCCAGTTCATTAGACGCAACGAGCGAGCCTTTCACAGGTGCCGGAGACGAGAAGACGGACAGGTCGAGTACCTCGCTGGTGCGCAGGATCTGGATCGGAAATCGTGCCGAAGGATCGCTGACGTGGGATATGCGCAGGTCCGGAAGAATTCCGCCTTTGTAAGCATGAAGAACGTGATGGCACGTTACGAAGCCTACGCCGTCCAGCATGAAGGCGGTGCCCTGAACGCTAGTGGCGTCGCTCTCGACGATCCAGCACGCGGCAGCGATGGCGCCAATGTCCCATTCGGGCGGAGAAGGGATAGCTGCCTTAACTCGCGTCATGTTCTCCGCCTCCGCCTCCGCCTTGCGCGCGGGCTCGTCGCACAGCCAGTCCAAGACCTGCTCGACCCATGCTCCGCCATCGATCCGCCCATTCACCACGTCGAGAACGACGATCAGCTTGCGTGAACCGAAGTCGTCGGCGAGTTCCGCCACCGCCTTTAGATCGGCATAGCTCCTGTGGTCCCCCGCCGCTGCGAGCAACCCGAGGGCTTCTTGGTCCGTCATTCGGTCGGTGGTCGATATGAACGTCGGACCTGTTTCCTGCCAGCGCAGGACAAGGCGGTCCAAAGTCTGCCCGATCTTCACGCGCCACGGCTCCCGACCGGGCAGATCGTTGGCGAAGGCAGGCGCGGACGCCTGCACGGCATCCTTGATGATGGTGTGAATGTGGTTGCCGAACGTAAAGTCGTCCGCCGGGACTTCATACCAGTTTTCAGACATGCAACCTCCCGCTAGCGAGCCCTCAATACAGCTCTGAAGTAATCGCCCGACCGCAGTTCGTCGACAGCGCCCGCGCTACCACGTTACCCGGCGGCATCCTTCTGGGCAGCGACGGACCGGTCCTCTGCTCCAGGAAGCGGACAGTGCGCTTTCCACCAATTCCAGCCAGCCCAGATTACGAAGGCAACGGCCGCTACCGGGCAGCCGGATTTCGTGCGTGGCTGACCATTATGGGCGCGAAGCGGAACCAGCAATAGAGTTGAGAGCGGACCGACCTTTCTGGCTAGTGCTGCCCGGGGCACGGCCTTGTGCCTGGCCTCGTTTTTGCTGCGCCTCGGCCAACACCGAGTCGAGGCCTCCCGATGATGAAACGCCGCACCCTGCTCGCCACCGGCGCCGCAGCACTTGCCGCACCGCATGTGGCGCGGTCGCAGGCCGCCAGGACGCTGAAGTTCGTCCCGCAGATCGATGTCCCGCTGCTCGATCCCGTCGTCACGAGCGCCTACATCTCGCGCAACCACGGCTTCGTGGTCTTCGACACGCTGTTTGGACAGGACGGCGCGTTCAAGGCGCAGCCGCAGATGGTGAACGGGTTCACCACCGAGCCCGACGGCAAGACCTGGCGGCTCACGCTGCGCGACGGCCTCAAGTTCCACGACGGCACCCCCGTGCTCGCCCGCGACTGCGTCGCCAGCGTCAACCGCTGGGGCAAGCGGGACGCGTTTGGCCAGGCGCTGATGGCGGCCACCGACGAGCTTTCGGTCGCCGACGACAAGACGCTGGTCTTCCGCCTCAAGCGTCCCTTCCCCTTTCTACCGGACGCGCTGGGCAAGATCGCAGGCGTCATGTGCGCGATCATGCCGGAGCGGCTGGCCAACACCGACCCCTACCAGCCGATCACCGAGATGGTCGGCAGCGGCCCGTTCCGCTACGTCGCGGCCGAGAGGGTGCCGGGGGCGCTCAGCGTCTACACGCGGTTCGAGGGCTACGTGCCGCGGCCGGGCGGCATGCCGAGTTGGACCGCCGGACCCAAGATCGCCTACCTGGACCGCATCGAGTGGGGCGCCATCCCCGACCAGGCGACCGCCATGGCTGCGCTGAAGCAGGGCCAGGTCGATTGGTGGCAGGAGCCGTCGCTCGACCTGTTCCCAGTGCTGCGGCAGGACGGCAGCCTCATTACCGACACGCTGGACCCGACGGGGGTGCCAGGCATGGTGCGGTTCAACCACCTGCAGCCGCCGTTCGACAACCCGACGATCCGGCGCGCGCTGCTGGGTGCGGTGAACCAGGCCGACTTCATGCAGGCGGTGGCGGGAACCGACCATTCGCTGTGGAAGGATGGCGTCGGCTTCTTCGCCGCCGCCTCGCCGCTGGCCAGCAGCGCCGGGGTGTCGGCGTTAGGAGGCAAGCGCGACATGGCCCGCGTGAAGGCGGACCTCGCCGCCGCCGGCTACAAGGGCGAGCGCGCGGTGGTGATGATCGCGACCGACCTGCCGGCCCTGCAGGCGCTGGGCGAGGTGGGGGCCGACATGCTGAAGCAGGCGGGCATCAACGTGGACGTGCAGAGCACGGATTGGGGCACGGTGATCCAGCGCCGGACCAGCAAGGCCCCGGTCGACAAGGGCGGGTGGAGCGTGTTCTTCACCAGCTTCTTCGGCGTGGACCAGTTCACTCCGGCGACGCACCTCGGCCTGCGTGGCAATGGCGAGGCCGGGTGGTTCGGCTGGTGCAGCTCCCCCAAGCTCGAGCAGTTGCGGGATTCCTGGTTCCAGGCGCCGGACATGGCGGTTCAGAAGGCGATCGCGGTGCAGATCCAGGAGCGGGCTTTCCAGGACGTGCCCTACCTGCCGACGGGGGAGTATTATCAGCCGACCGCCTATCGCAAGACGGTGAGCGGCGTGCTGAAAGGTCTGCCGCTGATGTGGAACGTGAAGAAGGAGGCGTGACCACGGCCGGTCCGGTGCCGCTTGGACCCGGCAGTGCCGGACGCAGAGCAGCCGTTGAGGGCTCGGCCCGCGATGTCCGGTTTCCATCAACTGGCCGCATTCGGGCATCAGGCATCTGAGGTGCTTGCTGGCCGAGAGCGGCCTGTCCGGTCTGGAGCAGGCGCTGTGGAAACGCGGACGCAGAGTGCGGCAGCACAAGCCGCCATTGCAGCCCCTTTCGGTCGGCCCACAGCGGGCAGCAAAACCACACCTCAGACGAGGTTAGCGTGACGCCGCCCGAGATGCGGATGCTTGCCCTGGGTTGTTGGGCAAGCTCAGCGAGAAAACGTGACGACACACCCACCATCTTTGCCATGTACGATCTCGATCCAACCGCCATGCGGCCAGCGGCTGGCCGAGGTCGCGCAAGGAGCGGCCGGGACCGTAGCTGCCGCCCCCGGGGCAATTTTAGCCACCCCCTCATCCGCAAACGGGGTTTTGTTGAATGAGGCGGGCCGACCGCGGCAGTCCGCAGTCGCCCCGCCCTTGGATTACTAGTTGAGCCCCTCGTGCTTCATTGCTTTCTGGACGGAGGAGAGCGTCATCATACGCTCGCGAAACGCGACCAGGGGTGCGGGTGGTTCAACACCGAACTTCTTCGCCCAGAGCAACATGACGAACAGGTAGATATCGGCCACGCTGACGGTGGAGCCGAACAGGTAATCGCCTTTCATTGTGTCGGCCAAATACCCCATACGCTTGCCGATCATCTCGCCAGCCTTTGCCTTGTCGCTGTCGCCTGCTCCCGCGAAGAAGGGTTTGAAGCTTTTGTGAATTTCGGTCGAGATGAACGCGAGCGCTTCCAGCAGGCGCGTGTGCCCCATCGGCCCCGACGGCGCGAGCTTGCTATCCTGATGCGCGATCCAGTCCAGGATTGCGATGTTCTCGCTGAGCGTCTCGCCCGAATCGAGCGTCAGCGCTGGTACGTAACCCTTCGGATTGATCGTTGAGAAGTCGACTCCGCCTTCCGTGCGCTTGGCCTTGAGGTCGACCCTCTCGTGATCAAAGGACAGACCCGCCTCGTGCAGCGCGATGTGGTCGGCAAGGCTGCAAGCGC
>JAABUS010007757.1_pt1 | contig 12113 bp, 14 predicted proteins | sample 5560161 | NCBI WGS metagenome assembly JAABUS01 (sample SAMN10711885, study PRJNA513376) | rock metagenome | isolation source: Antarctica rocks | place: Antarctica: Victoria Land, Trio Nunatak nord | collected 2016-01-04 | reverse complement strand
CGGCGGCGTGGCGGTGCTGATCGTCGACGCGCTGCCGGTCGAGGGGTGAGGGGCGCGCTGACGAGGAAGCCCCCGGGGAATGGACCTGGTGTTCGTCCCCCCATCGCGCACGCTGGGGCGTCGGCACGCTCTCGGCGACCGTGTCGCGTTGGTGCAGCCGGTGCAGCTAGGGAAGACGGTTGGCGCGCGATGGCCCAGCCGGATCAACGCCGCCGCGCCGACGCCGCCACGGAAGGAGCCTACCATGCGCATCGCCCAGGTCGCCCCGCTGGCCGAGCGGATCCCGCCGGAACTGTACCGCGCCACGGGTAACGCCCGCGGGCGACGCGCCAAGGCGACGACACGGGGGCGTCGCGACGCCGCTGAGCGGCCGACCGTCGGCGCGGTAGATATGTCGGCCGTGTAGTCCAGCTGCGTCGACATCCTGGCGCTCTCGTGCCCGGACTGCCGGCGAAGCGCACCGGATGGGCTAAACGGCCAGCACAGGGAGTAAAAAGGGGCGAACCCGCAGTCTCCGCCTTGACAGGGCGCGGCGCGGGCAGCCGTCGGCGTCAGGATCTAGGAGGGGATCGCCCGAAGAGTACAAGGAGCGTACATTGTGAGCGCGTTATCAGTACATCCCGAGTGCATGATCTGCCGCGCCATGCGTGTCGCGCGGATAGTCGTGAGCAACGGCGTGTAAGCCGCATCGGCCGCTGGCCCCGAGAGAGCGGGGACGAGCGGGCCGCAGAGGCGCTTGTACTCCGCGGCTGATGCGTCACGCTGTGGCGCGGTAACCGGGTCGAGCGCGAGTCGTCCGCCCGCTGTCGGCACGGCCCGTACTGCCAAAGTTACTGCCAAGGGGCTGACAGGCGGTGGCAGTATGCGGTAGCGCCTGACATTGGCGATCGTGATTTTCCTTGCTGGCAAGCCGTTCCTGACATGTGGCGATACGGGGTGACAGGCGTGGACGCACGGTTCACATCCATGCGGTCTTGCAGGAGCGATCAGCCGCATTGGAGCGGTATTTCCCAATCTCAGCGACGATTGCGTTCCCCTCACCTGGAGCGCCCAACCGGTGAGTATAGTATACGGAATCTTGCTCGATCGTCCTGATTCTCTCCCTGCGATCATCGGTGGGTAATGCCCAGGCAGTGCACAATCAGGACGATCAATGAAAATTCCTTAGTAGGGGTGACAGAAGGCGACTTTCGGAGGCAATGGGCGACACAGGATGACACGGCGATTCCGCACAGGACAACAAAAAAGGCGATGCTATGCGAAATTCGCTATGGTCTGTTGGATGACTCTTAATCAGCGGTCCACTACCCCCAAGTTTACCCCCATTCGGACGACACAGGGCGATAGACGGCGGCAGAGGGCGGCAAGGAGGGTTCTCGAAAAGTGGTATCCTGCCTGGTAAAATGGCACCGGACGACAGGTAGCGACACGGCGCGGAATACCCGACAAGCCCATTCGTAAACAGCAGGTCACCGGTTCAAGTCCGGTGGTCGGCTCCACAGAAAAGCCCGCCAGGATGCGGAAAACGAGAAGACTCATCGAGTTGAGGAACCTTCTTCTTGTCCCCATGTAGCCGAAGATACAGCCGCGTATCAGGTTGAGACCTTTAGGGGGACTGGCGCGAATTGCTCGCAAGAGGATCGTGAGCCAGACAATCCATACTCACGAGTCAGGCCGTGATTGATCGCCCTTGGCTTCCAAATTTATTTATCTCATTTCAAGACGATATAATTTTGTGAAGAGAATCCTACGTCGAGTTCGACAGCAAGCAATTGCGCCATGAACGATACGGCGGCTAGCGTGCCTTAGACCGCCTAGCCGCAGTGCCCGGCAAGATGGCCCGCCAGATCAGTGGCGAAAAGTCGGAGGCGGACAAGACACAGCGGACACGGATCATCAGAAGATCGAGAAGTTCGTCCCTTATTGAGGCTATCCGCGCCGGGAAGATCAATCACGCTGGTAACGCGAGCGTAGGAACAGGTGATCACCGGCGCGGCGAATGTTGAGCAGCCGCTGCGTGGGTGCCTGTCCGGGCGCGAAGGCCACCCCTTCCACCAGGCTCGGGCGGGGCCGCCCGGCCCCCGGCGGGTGATTGCCGATGATGAGCGGGCTGAGAGTCAGGAACTCGTCATCGACCAGGCCCGCTCTCAGCAACGAGCCATACGTGCGCGGGCCGCCCTCACAGAGCAACGAGCGAACGCCATGGTCCTGTCGAAGCAGCGCCAGCAGCGCGGCAGGATCGACGCTCTCGACCCCGAAGTCGCGTATAGTGACGTTCGCCCGGTCGCCCAGCATGGCGCACGCCGTGGCGACACCCCGCGTCGTCGTCGCGATCAGGATGGGGATCTCGGGGCGACCGAAGACCGTCGCCTCGACCGGCAGATCACCCTCCAATGACAGGAAGACATGAAGCGGCACGGCCTGTCGCCCCTCGGCAGCGCGCAAGGCGGCGAACGCGGCGGCGTCAGCCGGGAAGATATAGTCCGGAGTCAGGAGCAACGGCGGGTCCAGTCGCAACGTATTATCACCACTCAGGACGGCATCGCAGCGCGAACGGAGTAGCCCCATCAGCCATTGGTCATGGGGATTGAAGAGGCTGACATCGCCGCCACCCAGGTGCGCCGGCTCGGCGAACGAGACACGCCCGTCGCGCGAGACGACGAAATTCATGTACGTGTAGGGGCGCGTCGATCGGGGTGCAGGCAGCAGCCAATCGCCCCCGTAGACCCGCCGGAACCCCTCGGGCAGGCGCAGACCGGGGCCAGCGTCCTCATCGAGCAGCGACACGAACGGCGTCCCAGGCCCGACCACGGGCTCGGTCATCTCCACGGCTCCCCCTCCAATGCTTACGGCAGGGCGCGTGCCCACACCACATAGCATGGCCGCAGTATAGCGCGACGGCCTCCCGCGCGGGTGCGAAGGTGTGACGGACGAATGTGCTACTGTACTTGACGAAATCGGTCCAATGGTAGCGATAACGCAGGGCGACCGGGGCCATCCTCCCGAGTGGGAGACGGCGCCGAGGAGCCGAGGAGCCGAGGATGACACTCTCGATCGCACAGATAGCCGAAGCCTTCTCGCGGCACCACTTCGAACGCACCTACGAGTATTTCTCGGACACGATTCGGTGGAACCTTGTCGGCGGGGAATAGCTCGCGGGGCAAGCAGCGGTCACCCAGGCGTGCGCAAGCTCGGCAGAGTACCTGGCCGGGGTGGCCACGACGTTCACAAAGTTCAGGATCGTGGTCGGCGAGGGCTGTGTCGTCATCGACAGCGAGGCCACATACGCCGAGGCGGGCCAGGGCGGCTCCACGGTCGCCTCCTGCGACCTCTACGATTTTGTCGATGGCAAGCTCGTCGGGATCACCTCGTACACCGTCCCACTCGGTGATTCTTCCGACACACCCTAACCCCAGCCCGCTCCCGCTATGATCGCCCGCCACGGCTCGCAGCTATCTTGTGGCGCGTGGTGGTGTCGTCGCGCCCGCGCCCTCGCGCCTCACGGTCAACGCGCGGCGCGAACGATATGCGAGTCAGGCAAAAGGGGGTCGGTTTAGGGCTGATTCTCGCGCCACTGATCGTATTCGACCCGACCCTCGGAGCTCAACGGGTAGTATTTCTGCAACGCGCCGCCCTCGGCGAGCTTGATCCGACTGAAAACTTCCCACTCTTCGTGCTCACCGGCGTGTTCAACAAGGAGGGGGGCGACACGGGCGGGGACGATCACCGCGCCGTCATCGTCGGCTCTCATGATGTCGCCGGGCAGGACGAGGATGCGACTCAACGCCACGGGCAGATTGTAGCCCAGGGGAGCAGCGTGGACTGGGACGTATAGTTCGGGGTGACGCCGCGTGTCCATATCGGCAAGTCCAGGTCGCGAATCTTCGGCCAGTTGCGGATGTACCCGTCCACCACCATCCCGATCCCGCCGCGCCCCTTGAAATAGGGCACCAGCATCTCGCCGACGCACCCGGTGTACGGGTTACCGTAGGCGGCGATGGCGAGGATGTCGCCCGGTTGCACCGTCTCGAAGACGGCCCAGAGGGCGCTAGGCTTCTCGATCCCTTCCTGTGCCTGCCCCGAGGCGACATCTTCGCGTTGCGGTATGAAATGCAGCGTCACGACCGGGCCGATGATACTCTCGCCCGGCGTGCACGATTCGGGGCCAGCGATGAACGTCTGGCGGATGCCGAGGCGATGCAACTCCGCGCTCGCCGTGGCGCTGCTGACTAGGCAGCGCGCAGGTCAGCGTGGCTATCGGGGTTGACGTATTAGCAGACTATCCGGCCGTGATGAGGACCACATTCCCGTCCGGGTCGTCTACCATCGCCGCATAAGGCCCGGTCGTCTGGAGCGGCTCGCTGCGGCCACGATACCCGTAACCGGTCAGTTCCCGATATTTGGCATCCACCGCCGCATTATCGGCCAAGAAAAATTCGAGCATGATCTGATAGCCACCGGTGGGGATTGTCCTGTTGGGGTCGTATGTATTCGCGAAGACGGTATCCCAGAAGATGCTAACGCCGCTCTCCATGCGATGCAAGACGAACGGCTTCTGCTCGGCATCAGCGGGGACATCGAGCCCCAGCCTGCGGTAGAAGGTCAGCGCGGCCGCCATATCCCGGACCATCAGCCCGACCATACTCAGTTGCACCGACATACTGCACTCCTTCTCGTCTACTCGGCCAATCATCATACCGTAGGTATTGGCCGATACGGACCAGTCCGGGTCAGTGATAAGACCACGACACGCCTGACACGGGAGATGACAGTACCACAGTAACCGGTCCTTCGCCACAGATTACCGTGGGCGCGCAGGGCTTATGCGTGAGGAGGCAGGCGGTTGAAACCTGGGCCAGATCACAGGGTTCAACCGCCTGCCAGCCTCGGCAGCGACTCGCGCATAAACTCTGACCGTGGGCGGTACGAACGTTCGCACGCGGCCAAGCTGTCGCCGGACTCCCATTCGCAGTGCCAACCCAGACGACGATCGCCGGCGAACGCGTCGGGCCATAATCGTCACGGGCGGTTCGGCGGTATACGCGCCCAGTCGCGCCTGCTACTATGCCGCTGGCGCGACAGACCTGGCAGCTACGTGAAAGGAAGAGTCCCGATGGTGACCATCGCTGAAATCCGCGAATATGCCGAGGAGATCGGTCCCGGCGTGATCGCCGACCGCCGCTTCTTGCATCAGCACCCAGAGTTGGGGTTCCAGGAGCGGGAGACGGCCCACTTCGTCGAGGAGCGCCTGCGGACCTACAACCTCGATGAGGTACAGACTGGGATCGCGCAGACCGGGATCGTCGGCATCCTGCACGGCGGCAGGGGGCCGGGGCGCTGCGTCCTCCTGCGCGCCGATATGGATGCGCTGCCGATCACCGAGTTGAACGATGTGCCGTACAAGAGCGAACATCCGGGCGCGATGCACGCCTGTGGCCACGATGCCCATACGGCGATGCTGCTCGGCGCGGCGCGCGTCCTAGCGGAGTGTCGCGCCGACTTCGCGGGGACGGTCAAATTCCTCTTCCAGCCCTCCGAGGAAGCGAATGGCGGCGGCGCGAAACCGATGATCGCGGCGGGGGTGTTGGAGAACCCGCACGTCGATGCCGCGTTCGGGATCCACGTCGGCTCCAATGTCCCGGTCGGGCAGGTCGCGGTGCGGCCAGGGGCGGTTAACGCGGCGGCGGACTCGGCAGCGGTGACGATCCGGGGTCTCGGGGGCCATGCCGCCCGACCGCAGATCGCGATCGACCCGATCATGATCGGGGCGCACTGCATCGTCGCCCTGCAGAGTCTAGTCAGCCGGGAAGTCGATCCGCTCGCGCCCGCCGTGATCACCGTCGGCACCCTCCACGCGGGGACGGTCAGCAACGTCATCCCCGAAGAGGCGACCTTTACGGCGACGGTACGCACGACCGACGAGAAGACGCGGCAACTGTTGGCCGAGCGAATCCCCGCAGTCTGCCAGGGGATCGCGGCGACCTTTCGGGGCACGGCGGAGGTCGAGTACACTTTCGGCTACCCGCCACTGGTCAACGACGACGCGATGGCCGCGCTCGTTCGCGAAGTCGCGCTCGACGTCGTCGGGGAGGACCGCATCGCCGATGTCCCGCCGGGGATGGGGGCGGAGGATATGTCGTACCTGATCAACGCCGCGTCGGGGGCGTTCTATCGCCTCGGGGTACGCAACGAAGCGCGAGGGATCACCTACGGCCATCACCACCCGCGCTTCGACATCGACGAAGAAGCCCTCGCCACCGGTGTCGCCATGCACGCGGCGGTCGCCCTCCGCTTCCTGCAAGGCTGAACCTAGGGGCAGGCTGACGATCTCACAACACAACGATCGATGCCGGGGGAGCGGTCAATGTGTGAACCGCTCCCCCGGCATCGGCAAGCAGGGCGTTAAGCGGCGAGTTGAGCACGGCCCACGCCCGCGCGTCGGTTTCAGTAAACGCAGCCGATACGATAAGCTTTCGATCGATCCCCACAGCGTACGATCCCGAGTCAGGAATATATCGTAACAGCAGAGTTCACAACACGTTACCAAATCTCATCATCGATGTAGACAAGCGACACCATACCGAGCGTCGATCGTGCAACGAGCGTAGAAAGGGAACGTGATGGTCGATCAGGATAGGGGCGGTGACCGGCTTTACCGTCATGGGTATCGCGAGGCGTTAGGGATGGTCATGCGTGGTATCCTCGGCATCGAAGCCGAGCGCCTCGATATTGGCGAACTGATCATCAGTCTCAGCCAATACGAGGAAGAGGTTGAAGCCTGGCTCAGCGCAGATGACGGTGTGATCCCACCCACCTGGCAGCCAACCGCTGATGAGGTTGGGGCAGATGAAGAATGAGGTCTGGTAGCGCGGATCGAGACGCCCGATATCCCCTTTATGCTGCTCGCAGCCGCGCAGCAGTAGTCCCATGAGATCACACCGTCCCATATAGGCGAGGCGCGCCGCACGGCCCGCCCGTGTAAAATATTGCGCCGGATACCGCTAGCAGCAGGAGAATAGCAACGAGATGGAGCGACAACACGCGCCGCGCACGCCCCCCGGCTGGGAACACGACGAGAGCCGATTGGTACGGTTCGCAGATCCAGACGGTGACGCAGTTGCCTGGATCGCGCCGGAGTTCGGGGCAACTGTATCGGCTACGCCGTGCATCGCGCGGAGGGCTGGCAGCAGATCATCCATTCGGCGGGGCCAGACGCCCTACGCGCCGCGCCAACGCGCTTCGGGTTGCCGATCCTCTTTCCTTTTCCCGGCCACGTCCGTGGATCGCGGTATCGCTGGGCAGGTATCGAACGCCAGTTGCCGCCGAACAGCCCGGATAAGCAACATTATGTCCACGGCTTCGCGCAGTTTCGCCGCTGGCGCGTAGAACGCTCGGGGTCCGCTGGCATCATCGCCGAATTCTCGACGCTGACCGACCTACCGGATCACCACGCTGCGGGCTATCCGTTCGCCGTGAGCTTGCGGCTCACCCTGCAACTCACCGCCGGGAGGCTGCTGATTCGCCTCGCCGCGACAAATGAGGGCGAGGAGGAGGCACCGGTCGGACTCGGGCTCCATCCATACTTTGCCCTCGATGCGCTCGGGGGCGACCGCGCCGCCGTGCGCGCCTGGCTACCCGGACAAGCGGAGCATACCCTTATCGGATCGATCCCGACTGGCGAGCGTGTGGCGGTTGAGGCAGGAGAGATCGCGCTGCCCGCAGTGGGCCAGACGCTGCTGGTGGCGCGCACCGACCTCGCCGCGAGGTCCCACGCGGCACTCTCCGGGCCACCCGGGAGTACCCGGATCGCGCTGGACCTCGACGAGGGTTGCCGCGATCTGCTCCTCTTCGCACCGGACAAGCAACCTTCGATCTCGCTCGAACCGCATAGCGTCGCCCCCGGCGCGGCATCGCAGCCGCCAGGATCTCGCGATGGGCTGGTCAGCCTGCGACCACAGGCCACGACCCACCTGGGCGTGACGATCGGCGTGAGCGATCATTAGCCGCGCCAAATCTCCGCCGAGGATGTAGGGCGTACGGGAACAGCAGACAGGCGCACCATCCGCCGCGCCTATCGCATCGGGAGAACCGCTTCGTCCTGATAAGCAACGAAATGTGCGCCGCCTACGGGGCGCTTATGCGTTCGCCGCTTGCTCGATCAGCGTCGATAAGAAAGCGTAATCGATCTCTTGTCCGGCACGAATCTTAATCGTCTTGCGCTCGGGCGGGCCTTGCTCGAAATACCCCTCGGGTGCTTCGAGCGTTGTGGCGTTGAAAATCGTGAGGCTAACCCACGCTTTCGCCGAGGCCAGCACAAACGCATATTTGCCATTCTTCAGGAAATGCGGCTTTCCATACTGGATCCGTTCTTCGACATCGGGGAGCGCCTGCTGGATCAACTCGCGAATCTGGGTACAGATCGGCACTTGCCATTCCTGACTGATCTTCTCGAAATAATCGGTGACCGCCTGATTCATCACCCCTCCTTCACAAATCCCGGCGAATGCCCGGTGTGTATGACTGCCAGAGTAGCATAGCCGGTGGTCATCAGGGCCAAAAGTACGCCATTGTCAGGCGAAGTGCAAAGGCGGGTATGACAACCGAGGGGGGTTCGCGCGGCGAGCCTCAAAAAGCTGCTCGCCCAAAACCGGAACATTCGTCGGCCGCCTGCGTCATTTAAGGATAGGCGGGGCGCTTGTGGCGGCATGCTCCGCCAGTATGGGCGGGCGGTGTGGCTGGCACTGTCTCGCCCATTTTCCGTATTCGCTACCCGATCCGCAGCTGTGGTAACGCCGCTTCAAGGTCAACTGTTTGGCTTCTTACCGGCCATCGGTCTCGTTATTCTCCAGCGCTGCACGATCAGAGAGAACGGTCAGCGGCGAGGGAGCGAACGCCGACTGACTCTCGCGACCGGTGCGCGTCGTATCGCCCTCGACGCCGGTTGGTCGCGGCAGAAATCTATTGGTCAGGGCCAGCAGATCGGCCAGCAGGCTCGGGGCCAGCGCATTGGACAGGATCGCGGCCTTTGCCTGCCAGGTGATCGTCAGTTCGGGGTCGCCGTAACGGCAGGCATCGAGGATTTGCCGTGCGGCGCGACGAGCGTCGATCGAGGTAATCGGCAGCGCATCGGCGATCGTGAACCAGGCGTACTCGGCGCGGTGACGCCCCTTGAACTGTGCATTCGGCGGTGAGCCGGTTCGCAAAAGCCCCGGATTGACCGTGGTGACACGGATACCATCTTTCGCCAGTTCGGCACGCAGCCCATCCGAAAGCCCGACTAGCGCGAACTTACTCGCCGAGTAGGGTAGGAGATGTGGCACCGCCATTTGCCCCCCGATCGAGGCGATGTTGACGATCCGCGCGCCCTCGCGCTGGCGTAGATAGGGCAGCGCGGCGAGGGTCAGGTACAGTGGCCCCCAGAAATGGGTCGCCATCGCTGTCTCGAAATCAGCGACGGCCATATGTTCCAGCGGCCCCACCTCAATGATCCCGGCGTTATTGATCAGCGCGTCGATGCGACCGTAATGTGCGACAATCCGCGCAACTGCCCGCTCGACGGCCTCGCGCTCACCAACGTCACACGAAAGGGCCAGCACCTCCGCGCCACGCTCGCTGAGATCCTGACGGGCGCGTTCCAGCGTGACCTCATCCCGCGCCACCAAAGCCAGCCGCGCACCCTGCTCGGCCAGTTCACGCGCCAGGACCAAACCCAGCCCGCGCGAACCGCCGGTGACCACAAACACACGTCCATGAAAATCGATCTGTCGCGCCCTTCGCGCTAGCTGCGTCGCCGCGAGCGCAGAAACGCCGGCGATCAACACCGGGGCGAGAACCCGCCGTAATATCGTCATCCGAGTTGCTCCTGTACGTTGACGGTTACCCCTACCCCCGCCATCAGGCGCAAGTTACCAGCCACGATAGCGCTAGGGCTGCGGGCGGTGGACTTGGCACTGCGAATTCACCGTCCTGAAAAGTTTTCTTGCCTAGCACGCGAATACTTGTTAACACTCTGGCATGTTTGCTGCGCTTGTAGGACCAGGTAAACAGATCGCTTCGCCGTGCGTGGATCGCTTAACAGAGAGGTTCGGGAATGATGGAGGGAACGGATACGCCGCGAGGTGCTGTCCACGCGAGGATAGCCGTGGCGTTGGCCGGTGGTGCGCTCGGCATCGCGGCCTACGGCCTATATCGCCGGACGCACAGCGGCCAGGGGCATAACGAGGACGCGAGCGTTGAGCATGGTACCGGCGAGAAGTCGGTCAACGTGGTCACGATCAACAAGCCTGCGGGCGAACTCTACCGCTACTGGCGCGACTTCGCCAACCTGCCACGATTCATGCATCACCTGGAAGCGGTGCAGGACCTCGGCGAAGGACGCTCGCACTGGCAGGCCAAGGCACCGCTCGGGCAAAGCGTCGAGTGGGACGCACGGATTATCAACGATGTCGAGAATGAACTGATCGCCTGGCAATCAACCGCAGACGCGCAGATCGCCAATGCCGGTTCGGTGCGTTTCACCCCGGCCCCGTTCGAGCGCGGCACCGAAGTCCGCGTCACCCTGTCCTATGCGCCACCGGCAGGGAAAACCGGTGTTGCCATCGCCAAGCTCCTCGGCGAGGAACCCGGCAGACAGGTTTCGGATGATCTGCGACGCTTCAAGCAACTGCTGGAAGCGGGCGAGTTGCCGACGAACGACCGCCAGTCAGCTGGCCCAGGTGGAGGTATCCCCACCCTGACAAGCGCGATCAGCGAGGTCACGTCCGAACCGAAATAACAACGGCGACAGGAGCAACCATGCGCGCTTTATGTTGGTATGGCAAAGACGATGTCCGAGTGGAACGGGTTCCCGACCCCGAGATCGTTAATCCGCGCGACGCGATCATCAAGGTAACCTCAACCGCGATCTGCGGCTCCGATCTGCACCTTTACGATGACTATATCCCGACGATGCAGAAGGGCGATATCCTCGGCCACGAATTCATGGGCGAGGTCGTTGAACTCGGTTCGGCGGTCAAGAATCTGAAGAAGGGTGACCGCGTGATCGTCCCTTTCACGATCGCCTGCGGCAACTGCTACTTCTGCCAGCACAATCTCTGGTCTCTCTGCGACAACTCCAATCCGAATGCCTGGATGGTTGAAAAGCTCTACGGCGCGTCCCCAGCCGGGCTCTTCGGTTATTCCCACATGATGGGCGGTTATGCCGGGGGACAGGCAGAATACGTGCGCGTCCCCTTCGCCGATGTCGGCCCGTTCAAGATCCCCGACGACCTCACCGATGAGCAGGTCTTGTTCCTGACCGATATCCTGCCCACCGCTTATCAGGCGGCGGAGAATGGCAATATCCAGCGCGGCGACACCGTCGCGATCTGGGGTGGTGGTCCGGTCGGCCAGCTTGCGGTCAAGAGCGCCTATTTGCTCGGAGCGGAGAGGGTGATCTTGATCGATCGGGTCGCCGGACGGTTGTCGTTGGCGCGGGACCAGGGGAAGGCCGAGACGATCGATTTTTCAGCCGACTCGGTCCTCGAAGAGCTGAAAGAGTTGACCGGCGGTCGCGGGCCTGATGTCTGCATCGACGCAGTCGGGCTAGAGGCGCACGGTCACGCCCTGGACGCGCTGCTCGATCGCGCCAAGGCGGCGCTTTTCCTGGCGACCGATCGCGCTCACGCCCTGCGCGAGGCGATCCAGGCTTGCCGCAAGGGTGGCACGGTCTCGATCCCCGGCGTCTACGGCGGTATGGTCGATAAGATGCCGATGGGCGCGGCATTCGGCAAAGGGCTGACCTTCCGCATGGGGCAGACCCACGTCCACCGTTATCTCCAACCGCTGCTCGAACATATCCAGGCTGGCGAAATCAATCCAACGTTTATCATCACCCATCGCTTAAAGCTGGACGATGCCCCGGCAGCGTATAAGATGTTCAAGGCGCACGATGACGGTTGTATCAAGGTGGTACTGACACCGTAGCGAATCGAATCAGCCCTGAAGTACTCGGTATCCGGCACGAGTGCGCGGGGGCGTTGACGACTTGCCAACGCCCCCGCGCACATCCTCGAATGGACGATTCAGCGATGCGCTACGTATTTATCGCACATCCTCATACCCTCGCGGCATTC
>JAABUS010007756.1_pt1 | contig 12113 bp, 12 predicted proteins | sample 5560161 | NCBI WGS metagenome assembly JAABUS01 (sample SAMN10711885, study PRJNA513376) | rock metagenome | isolation source: Antarctica rocks | place: Antarctica: Victoria Land, Trio Nunatak nord | collected 2016-01-04 | reverse complement strand
GCTTGGTCCAGGCGGCCAAACGCAAGGCACGCGGCTACCGCAACAAGCAGAAGATGATCACCATCGTCTACCTCATCGCCGGCCGCTTGCTCCTACCCACCATCCACACGATCTAGCGAGGAGCCGAAAGACGTAAGGGAAGTCCTCGAGTTCAGTGGCGGCTCCGATCCGCCCAGTGGGCGGCTTGTCGAGGTGGACGAACAAGTCGTTCAGCTGACTCCCAATATCGGAGCCGTCCGCTTCGGTGTGGTTGTGGATGAAGTCGCGGAAGAGGTCCGCGGTCCACATGTCGGTGTCGTCGCCGAACATAAGGAACAGGATCCGGGCCAGGGTCACGGAGATCTGGTGGTCACGCTTTGGACGGCTGTGATCGGCGGGGTAGGCCTTCTCCATCGCGGCGTACATGCGCGCCATGAGCTTCGAGGCGTGTTTGGTCTCGTTCTGGGTTTCGACATCAAACGCGGCCCGTACCTTCGCCAGGACGGTGTTCGGGTCGAGGGCTGTGTCGAGGGGCAGTCGGATCGCGTCGAGCCTGGCCGCGAACTTCGGGTTGGGCGCGCCGGTGTGGTGCCGGTGGCTAGTCAGTCGTGTGGTGGTGGCGGCGTCCTTGGTGCGGCGGACGGGCCATCGCCAGACCTGGTCGACCCCGTCGTGGAAGACCACCAGCCGGTCAGTGCAAGTCTTCGCGATCTCCCGGTCGAGCTGGGCTTCGAGCTGTGATCCGGGCTTCGCGTCGCACACCCACACCCGAAGGCCCTTGTATGAGGAGACGTTGGTCGCGGTCAGTGTCCGACCGTCGGTGGTGTAATCGATCGGCGTGTGGTCGGGGGCCGACCAGTGCAGGTCGTGCAGGAAGAGGTCCTGGTAGGCATGCCGCTCAGCCTTGGAGATCAGCGGTTCGGTCATGTCTCTTGAACCCCTAATGAGCAGACGATCTTGATTTCGTCGGTGTCGGTGGACTTGATGACCAGCCGGTCTTCGCCGTGGAGTTGGTTGAGCAGGTCGGAGAGATCGTCGAAGCTGTACCGGTTGCGCCGAGCCTGACTGAGCCGTTGCGTCGCGTGCTCGGTGAGGGGTCGCTCGTGGAGGGCGTTGAGGGCGTCGGACGCCTTGTCGGCGAAGAGGGTCTTGCCTCCGAGCACCTGCCAGACCCACTTGCGGACGCCCTTGAGGTTGCCTACGGCGACGGTTTCGGTTGTGAGCGGGCCCTGGACGAGAGCTCGTTGTCGGTCGAAGTGGTCCGGTCTCAGCTCGACCGTGGGAGTGTCGGGTTCTGCTTCGAAGATCCGCAACGCTTCGAGGGGCGTGAGGAGCTGCTCGGTCACGTCGGCGCCGTCGGCAATTGAGGTGGCGAAGGCGTCCACGCCGGACGTGGTGCTGACGTAACAAGTGACGCTACCGTGCTTCTCGTTCATGTGCTGGTCGCGCGTGGTGTGGACCATGTCCTGGAGGGCCAGAACGCGTGCTGCGACTATCGGATGCTTCTCCTGGGCGTTGGACCAGACCAGCCAGGCCTCGCTGACGGCGTCAGCTTCGCCTTCGCTTTCCTCGGCAGCATCGGTGACGTGCCCGTTGTAGAAGTCGTCGAGGATCTTGATCTCGCGTTCGCTGCCAAAGAACTGTTCGTCGGAGCCGAACGCTTCCGCAGCTGCACCGAGACGGTCCTTTATCCGCTGGCGCAGCCTGATTTGCTGTTCAACCTTCTCGTGGCTGATCAGGTAGACGTAGACGGTGTCGGACTTCTGGCCGATACGGTCAACGCGACCGGAACGTTGGATGATCCGGATGATGGCCCAGGGCAGGTCGTAGTTGACGATGATGTGGGCGTCCTGAAGGTTCTGCCCTTCGGAGAGCACATCCGTAGCAACCAGGACGTCGATCGGGTCCCCCGTCATCTTCGGCTCGGCCTCGTGTTGGCCGGGGAGCTTGTTCGAGTGCGGCGAGAACCGTCGGGCAAGGGCGGAGGGGTTGTCAGTGTTCCCCGAGACCAGGCCGACGTTGTCCACGCCCGCCTCCTGGAGCGCGCCGGCGACGTAGTCGGCCGTGTCGACGTACTCGGTGAAGATGAGGACCTTCTCGCCGGTGTGGTCGTTGCGGAGCATGTCCACGAGGGCGTTGATCTTGGAGTCGCGGGTCGAGTCCCAGCTTCCAAACCGGTCCAGCAGGCCGGTCAGCGTGTCGTTGTCCTTGGCCAGGTCCTTGCGCAGCGACGGCTTGAACACCGAGGCATTAATCCACTTGGTCTTGGCCGGCAGGGTGCGCTGCAGCTCGGCGTAACGGTTGGCCACCGTTCCATGCAGCGAGGTGTCGCTCTCAACATCCTCGTCGCTGATCGCGATCTGCTTGTCGGTGAAGGTACCCAACGGGATCCGAAGGCTGCAGTCAATGGCGTAGATGAACAGCTCGTTGCGTGCTCGCTGCCGTTGCAGCGACAGGATGAATGCGTGCCCCGATGAGGAAAGGCGCTTGAACAGCCCGATCCGCACGAATCCGCTGACGTTGCCGCGGCCGGCCCTGATGTCGTCCAGGTAGCTCTTGTCAGAAGTGGAGTGAGCAGCCTTTGGGTTGTCGTACTCGGCTAGCCGGTACCGGGGCAGAATCAGAGCACGGACGGCGTCGAGAGTCGTGTCGTCCTCCATAAGTCTGGCGGGGTCGTTGTCGCTGAAGTCGTGACTGAGCGGCCGGGCGACCCGGGTGGGGAAGAAGAACTTCTCGCCGGTGGCGAACTGGAGGTACTCCCGGTCGGCGTGCTGACCGTTGGACTGAAGAACGGACTCCTTCTTGGCTGTCCGCTTGATGAACGAGCGGGTACGGCGCACAAGGTGGTCGCTCATCAGGCGTTTCCAGTCTTCGGCCTCCTCCGAGCGTTTGAATGCGGCGAGGGTGTTGATCTTGCCGTCGACCTTGGCAACCAAGTTGGGGTCGGCCAGAAGTGCGGCGGTGGGCACGATGCCCAAATCGTCGTCCTCGTCGAGGTAGAGACCGATCTGGTTCGCCACGTCCAGAAAGGCGAGGTTGTAGGGGGTTGCGGTCAGGAGCAGTACCTTCGAGCCGTTGGTGCGGATGTATCGGTGAATCGCGTCGTAAGCGACCGTCCCGTTGTTGCGCAAGTTGTGTGACTCGTCGCAAATGACGAGGTTGAAACGCTTGAGCTCCGGCAGCACCTTGTCGACCATCGAGTAGGGGACGACGCGGCCGTTGATGTCGTACGCATCAAGGTGGTCTAGCCACATCTGCTGGAGGTTCTTCGGGCAGAGCACGAGGGTGGAGTAATCCTCAGCAGCTTGGAGCATCAGAGCGGTGGCGACGGCGGTGAGGGTCTTCCCCAAGCCGACGACGTCGCCCAGCATGGTGCCGCCACGACGGACGATCCGTCGTGCGAGGGTCCGCACAGCACTCTCCTGGTAGTCCAGGAGAAGGGTGCTCATTGAAGCAGGCAGGACGTAGCCCATGCCGTCGCGGGCGTCTTGGGAAAGGGAGTAGCAGACCTTGAGGTAAACCTCGAACGGACTCGGCTGGCGATCGTCGGCCCAGGACTCGCCGATCAGGTCGATGATCTCGGCGGTGATGGACAGGGAGAATGGGTCGTCCCAACGGGCCTCGAACCAGGTCGCGAGCTTAGCGGTTGCGTCGGAATCCTGGACGTCGATGTTCAGCTCGAGGTTGCGGTTCAACCCTGCGCCGGTGAGGTTGGAGGAGCCGACGTGCCCCCAGCGCGAGCCGTGCTTCTTGGCGGGGGCGTGGAAGAGGTACGTCTTACCGTGCAACGGCTTCTCGGTGAAGACCTTCATCTCGACGGCGCCGTCCTGGAGCTGGCGTTTGAGCGTTTGCAGTGTGTTTTGGCCCTCGGTGGTGGCCAGTCCGCGCATGAGCTGGTTTCGCAGGTGCTTGACTAGCTGGTCGCGTCGGGCCAGGGCTTTCTCCCGGTCGTGGATGTCGGCTCCATATGCCGGGGGTTGCACCTCTTCCTGAAGAGATTCGAGAATCTGTTGGGAGTCGGAGGGGGCGACCATGCCGATCAGGACTCGGGCGGTGGGCCGCGAGTCCGGCGCCGGCGCCTGCTTGGTGTCGATGAGGTCAGCGAAGCCGGACCAGCCGCGCAGGTCGAAATAGCCGGTGGCGACGTCGACGGTGTCGAAGTCCTTGAGGGACTCACGTAGGGCCAGCCCCAGGCGCGTGTCGTCGGTAATATTGTCGAAGATGTTTGGCACGGCTCGCCCCTGACGGTGGAAGTGGCTGGGATGGATGGTCGGGTTAGTGCGAGTTAGGGCACCGGGCGGAGTCGGGGGCCGTGGGTGCGCGGCATGCTTCGGGACTCGACGGCTTCGGCGGCGATGAGACGCTCCATGTGGGGAGCAGGTGGCCTTCGCCTCCAACGCTTCGTGCCGAGCGTCGGGCCTTCTTGCGTGAGCTTGTCCCTGGCCCGATATCGATGCCGGTATTCGCCTTCCCCTGGCGGCCCTCCGGTCCTGCCACTGACGGACGTCGCTGAAACGGTTGGCATTCGACCCTGCGGTCTGCGGGGCGGCCACGATCAGCTTCAAACCGGAATCCCTTCTCGGCCTCAGAACCGGAGTGGAAGTAGCTCCTGTCGAGCAGCCCCTCGATCGTCCTGGCCACCAGCACTCCCCTGCTCTACCGCTGGGGCCTGCCTTAGGCAGGCTGCGTTCCCCGGTGCCCGCAGACTACTCAGCTCAGCACCGACCGTCATGGTGTGGTCGACGCCACCGGCACTCAATCACAGGAAGTCAGCAATGGTGTCTAACCCTGCATTGCAGAACCTACAAGTGGCCGCGTCCGACAAACTCCGGCGGACCCACCTTCGGCCCGACCGCCGATTCAGCCTGAACTGAACCAGCACGAGGCCCGGGCTATTGCCGCGCTTCGTTTTGTTTCGGCGCGTCAGAAGGCCAGGCGAACAAGTTCTAGGCCATCCGCGTTGGCGGTTGGGATGGTGCGACGGCCGAACCTTGAGCGTCAGATGGGGCTGGTTTAGTCGCCGACTGGTCGCGGCGGTGCCGGGTGAGTAGGTCAGTGGCGGTGTTCACCTGGTCGGCCGTGGTCTGGCGCATGACGTGCGCGTAGACCTGCCGGGTAACCACGGGCGAGGAGTGGCCGAGGATCATCTGCACGAGCTCGATGGGCACACCGCCCGCCAGCATCAGCGAGCAGGCACCGTGTCGGGTGTCGTGCAGGCGCACGATCGGCAGACCACAAGCTGTGACGTGGTTCTCGAACGCGCGGGTGACAGTGCCGGGGCGTAACGGTGTGCCGTCCGGTCGGGCGAACACGAGATCGTGATCGCAGTAGTCGGGACCGAAGGTGGCGCGCTCCTGCTGCTGGCGTGCCCGGTGGGCCTCAAGGGCGTCCCTGGCGGGCTGGGACATCGGTACCCACCGTCTTCCCCTGCGGGACTTCGGGCCCTTGAACATCAAGCCGACATGTTCGCCGCCGCAGGTGGGGCACACGCGCTGCTCTGTGGTGAGGTACTGCCGGGACACCTCGACCAGCGTCTGCCGGATGTTGACTCCCCCGGCGGACTCGGTGTCCATGTCGCTCCAGCGGAGCCCGCAAAGCTCTGCCCGGCGTAGGCCCGCGTACGCGGCTAGCTCGTAGAGCGCGACGAGGGGGTCGGCCTCGACATGCCGCAGGAACCGTGCTGTCTCCTCGGGCTGCCAGATCACAAGGTCGTCGTCGTAGGCGCGGTCTGGGATGGAGTCCATCTGTCCCTGCGCCGGGTTTGTTGTGATGAGCCCGCGCCGCTGGGCTGCTGCCAGAGCAGACCGAAGTGTGCGGCGGTAGCCGTCGATGGTGCCCGCGCTGCGCTGCCTGATCCGACGACCGACGTTGCCTGAGCCGTGGCTGCCGTCGGGGATCGGGCGGCCTAGCTCCGAGAGCACGCCCTCGATATGGGCGCGTCGCAGGTCCCTCAGTCTCAGGCGTCCCAGGCGCGGTTTCCACACGTCCCGCACGTGCCCGCGGTAGTTCGCCAGAGTCTTGGGGGAACGTCCACGCTCGGCCTGTTCGCTCAACCACTGGTCCAGCCAGTCCCCTGTTGTGATGCCCTTGTCGCCGGTCCACGTCCCGGTGTTGACCGCGTTCAGAGCTTCGGTCATCGCGTCCTGCGCCTCCTCGCGGGTGCGGAAGCCGGATCGCTTCACCTGTAGGCGTCGCTTTGTGTCGGGGTTGATCCCCGCGTCGATGACGTAGGCCCAGGAGCCGTGCGCCTTGCGGCAGCCTTTGACCTCCCCGCCGCTGTCGTCACGGCACTGGCAACGTTTGCGGACCGAGCCCCTCATCTGCGGCCTCCTACGGTGAAGTGATCGGCTGGGCTGTCGAGGCATTGGGTGTCGAGCCAGTCGTGGAAGCGGTGGCGGGGGATGATCCACCGCGAGCCGAGCCGCCGGGCCGGAATCTCACCGGACTTCAACAGCACATAGGTGTTGGCGCGCGAGATGCCGAGCAGGATGGCGACTTCGGTGACGGTGTATGTCACTCGGGTAGGGGGCACGTCGTCTCCTTCAGGGTCGGAGTAGCGACTGTTCAGGTGGATCACGTCCGACAATGCGCTGGACACTCGGGCGTCGGTCTGCTGGGGGCTGGACCAGGCAGGAGGTCGGCTCATGCGGTGGCCTCGCATCCGGGGTGGGTATGCGTGCCGTCGTCGAAGGTGAGGGGTTGGCGGCAGGTGACGCAGAGGGCCCGGTACGGGAGTGCGGTGGTATCCGTCCCAGCCGGCGCTTTCCCCAGGAAGCCGCTGGTGTCGACCTCTGGCCAGCAGTATCTGGACCGGCGAACGCGTTCCGCAAGTATGCTCACTCGCCCCAGCAGCTGTTGGGTGACCAAGGTTTGGAACTCTTCGGGAATCGTGGCCACCATCTGAACTGCCTCGTCAAGTGCAGCCGCGATGTCGAAGTCGGCTTGGGGCTCCGCCACTTCCCCTGGCAGGCTCAGCAGGTCGAGGATGTCGCGCTGGGCGAGGTAGGCCTCGGTTCCGATGCGGTGGAGATCCCACCTTGCCGATGATGGGGTTTGGGTCGTCCACGCGGCCTCGGCGACGGAGTTGAGCAGATTGGCTGTTTTCCTCAACAGCCGTCTGGTCTGCGTTTCGCGGCTGATCATCGCCATTTCACCTTCCTCTGTTCGGCCGAGCAGCTTGGGCTGCTCGTCCTTGCCACCCCTAAGGAGCGGGAGGGCTTGTTGGCGGTCATCGCGGTCTGAGGTAGCGCTACGGTCGGGGAGCACGAGACACGTCCTGAGCCATGGGCGAGAGCCCCTCGTGTCGGCGGTTGCGAGGTGCGGTCGGCTCCTGCCCTAAAGCCGGGGGTCTATCTGGGGTGACTCGGTCGAGGCAGGCGGCGGCCGACATGGCGTTTATGGAGCTCTGGACGAGGGTGTCGGTGGCGTCGATAAGTCCGGCGCGGACGGGTTCGGGGATGGTCACGGTGCGGTTGGCGTAGAGATCGCCGGGGGCGACCCAAACGACGTCTTCGCCTCGCCGGCCGCGGTCGGCGGCGCGGTCGATGTCGGCGTTGGCCCGGTGGGACATGGCGCGGGCCGGGCCGGTGAGGTTGGTGTCCTCGGAGGCGACGTCGCGGATCACGCAGGCGACGTCGACCGCCGCGGACAGGGCCTGTTGCATGTGCCCTGCGGCTTCGCCTAGGTCGACGCGACCGGCCAGCACGTCTGGGCGAGCCCAAGTGGTTTTGTCGTGGGCGACCTCGCGGACGGCGGCGCGCAGCTCGCCCGCTGCACGGACCAGGTCCAGGTCGGTGCGGCTGGCGGGGCTGGTCATCTCCGCCCACCGGCCGGCGACGCGGATCCAGGCCGCCTGGGTGGCGTCCAGGGTTGGGGCGAGACGGTGCTGGTAGGCGCTGCTGTCGACGTGGCCGGTGCGGGCCCCGGCGTGCAGGATCGCGCCCGCAGCGGTGGCGATGTAGGCCTGGGTTCGGGTGGCCAGGAGCAAGTTGGGCGCGGTGGGGGTGGCGGCCAGGGTGCGGTGGGCTTGGATGTCCCAGCCGATGAGGGCCTGCTCGAGCCGTTCGGTGCCGTAGGGTCCGCGCACATGTTCGCCTTGGGCTGCACGGGCGAACCGGTTACCGACGTAGGCGCCCGCGAGTTGCTCGAACGCGGCCAGCCTGTTGATCGCGTCCTGCCCTCGGGGCACGGCGCGGCTCTCCCGGCTGGACTTCCCGGCCGTGGACACGTCCACGTCGGCCACGTGAAGCCGTGCCGCGACGCCCACGGCGTGGGCGCCGAGGTAGAGGGTGTGCATGATCCGCATGCGAGCGGCGTCCAGGTCCGCGCTGACCTCGGGGTCGACCGGTCGGATGTGGCTGCCTCGGCGGCCGACGAGATCTGCGGCCCGGGCAAAGGTCTCGGCGACGTGCAGGAGCCGCTCGTCCGCTGGGCCGTCGCCAGGCCAGCGCTGGCGGATCTGGGTGCGGTGCATCGCCTGGCTCATCGAGTCCAGGCGCGCCATGGTGACGCCGTCGATGGGGCTGGCGGCACCCTGTAGAGGCGGGGGGAGGGTCGACCAGAGCTCGGCGGCGGACTGGACGACCTCGCCCCAGGTGCGCAACATCGCCTGAGCGTCCTGCCCGGTGACGTCCATGAGGACCTGGCGGGTGGTGAAGTCGGCATCCAAGAGCAGTTCGCCGACGCTGCGCTCGTCCTGGGCCTTCACGGCGTCCCCTCACGCACAAGGTCGCAGATGGCCATGACCAGTGGCGAGATCCCGGCCGTCTCGGCGAGGATCGGGATGCTGCGGGTCAGCTCCTCGGCGGCGCGCAGCAGTTCCGTGACGTCGTCCTGTGTCGGGGTCGGCCCTTCCATGTCGGTCTCGATGGGGAGCATCTCCAACGCGTGGCAGTAGGCAATGTGGATGCCCAGGCCGAGCTGATGCAGGGGGGACCCTGGCCCTTCGGCTTCGGCCTGCGCCCAGGCTCGGCGAGCCGCGTGGGTCAGCAGCCGTGCGACCACCACCAGGGTGGCGGTCGTGTCGCGGTCGATCCTGTCGTTTGTCATCACAGTGCCAGCTCCCTTGTCTCGTTCGGGTCGTTCCTGCCATCCATCCACTCCTGTCGGAGTTGGTGCCGACCCCGACTGGTGGATGTGGATAACTCGGCGCAGTGTCGGAGGTTGGGGCAAGACTCGACCTCGAAGTCCCTAAGGGCGGGTCCGGCCGTTGGCGGTTACCACCACCGCAAATCGAGGCAATCGCACTAGTGGCTTCACTAATGGAGGTGGAGAGCGATGCGACGTTCAACGAGGATGACGCAGGCGCTGGCCCGGGCGCCGAGCCTGTTAGTAAGCACGGTGCTGACGTCCATGGTCGGTGCCCTGCTCCCGTCATTGCCGGGCTTGACGCTCTTCGTCGGCGGCCTGGCGCTGACGGTCGTGCTGTGCGCGGGCGGCCTGGAGCGGCCGGCGGTCCGGCTGCTTGGCCGTGCCCGGGTCTTGAGCGAGGCGGAGGCTGCGGCGCTGGCGCCGGCGATCGCGCTGCTGTGCCAGAAGGGCCTCGGCCCGCCAGCGGTCGATCTCTACGTGCGCGACGGCGAGGTTGGGATCTGCGCCGGCGCAGCAGGGCGGCGCAGCGTCGTGGTCTCTGCCGGGCTCCTGCAGGCCGCGCAGTTGGGCCAGCTGCCGGCCAACCAGGCGGCTGGCGTGATCGCCACGGCGGTTGGACGGATTCGCCTGGGCCAGACCAGGTTCGACGTCGCGGTGCAGTTCTGGACGCTTCCGTGGCAGCTGCTGCGTGCGGTCGCCCTGGCGATGGCCAAGACGGTCGGCCTGTTCCCGCTGACCCGCTTCGCTTGGCGGATCCGGTTTGTGGTGGCCGCGGTTGCGGTGGCGCAGTCGGTGGCCGACGGCCGGATCGCCGCAGGAGTGGTGGTTGCCGTGTTCATCGCCCTGACGTACCTGGCCCCGCGGTGGCAGCGCCAGTGGGACATACGCTCACAGGACGACTCCGACCGGTTCGTGGCCGACCACGAGCTCGGGGACCCGCTCGGCCGGTTCCTTCGCCGGTGCCCACCCGAGCCGCGGACCCTCGAGCGCATCCACCACCTGACCGGTCCCGTCGTCCGCCCGTCTCTGGCCCTGGTGATCAGCGACCCAACGCAATGGGGCGGGTATGATCAGCGAGCCACATCGGAAGCCGCACAGCGCCTCGGACTGCGTCGACGCCAAGGCTCAGCGGCCGCCCGAGAGGCGGCACTTCCGGGCCACCTCCAGCGGCCCAGCGGTGATCGCGTCGCCGTAGCCGGGGTGTCGGCACAAGCGCATAGGCTCGACACGCGGTCACGTCGAGCGGGGAATCTGCGGCTGGTGCCGCACCTGCGATAGCGTCACTTGTCCTGGATTGTTCGCGGCCAGTTTGTAAGGGGGTGCCAGATGTTCAACGTTCCTGAGACGGTCCTGCTCAGCGGCGTCACTACGGCCCAGCTGTCGTACTGGCGCAAGCGTCACGGCGAACAGCCTGCGGTTCTCGAACCCTCTCTTCGGCACGGGCGGCGGATCTATTACTCGTTCGAGGATGTCGTCGCTTTGCGCTCCTTCGCACACCTTCGCGCGACCGTTAGCCTGCCCAAGGTTCGGAAGGCGGTGCGGTACCTGCTTGACCGGTACCCAGACTCACACCTGTCCGAGCACAAGCTCTTGAGCGCCAAGCATCTGCGCACAGTCGTGCATCTGACCGCCAACGGCGACTACGTCGACCTCGTCGAACGTCCCGGTCAGGAAGGCATCCACGTCGTGATGCAAGAGATCTACAAGCCGTTCAAGCTCTCCAATGGCCGAGAGGTGCCGGCTCTGACCCACCCCACGATTGGTATCGCCATCGACCCGGAGGTCCGTAGTGGCCAACCGTGCATCGACGGCACGCGCGTGCCGTACGCGGTCATCGCCGGGCTCAATCAAGACGGACTGGACGCCCATCGAATCGCAGCCCTCTACCCCGGCGTGACGTCGACCGGTGTAATCGGCGCGATGACTTTTGCTAAGCAGGTCGCCGAGGCGTCGTGAAAGTGTTGATCGACGAAGACGTTGCCGACCCCTTCGTTGCCATGCTGGTCCACCTCCTCCCGGCTCACGAAATCATCAGTGTCCGTGAGCTTGGGTGGAGCGGGAAGAAGGATGTCCCGCTGTACGCCGATGCCGCGAAGCGCAGATTCAACGTGATGGTGTCGGCTAACCATCACCAGCTCCTGATCCCGGACGAGGTCAGGGCAATCCGAAAGAGCAGGATGCACGTCGTTCACTACGAGCAGGCCGATGGAATCTCGGGGCTGGGACGCACCGCAGGCGGGTTGCTTGCGGCCATTGTTCCTGTCATCGCCGAGCTTGACTCCGCCCGCAGCCAACTTCTCGTGCGAATCCCATGCATCTCGGCGCGGAAGAGGCACCAGGTCACCGACCCTCTAAAGAACCCGCCAGAGTATTGGACGTAGGTTCGACGTCTCCGTTCATTCCGTAGAATTCCTAGCCCGAAAGCGGTCGACAAGTCAGAACGATCCCGCGCCCCGTGCGGTGTCCCGTGACAGTTCTTTCGCGGGGGCAGCCTCCGAGTTCGTGGCGTCGACCTTGGGCTTGCCCGTGACATCGCCCTCGGTCAGGCGACGCAGCCGCGTTGCCTCGCGGGTGGTGATCTCATCCCCGCACCACTCGACAGCCTCGCGCACCGACAGCCCCTCGTCCTCGGTCATCTCGCGCAGCGCCTGTCCAGCCCGGCGTTCGGCATCGGCCACCGACGCATCCCGTTCACGCACGGCGACCAGCACCCGCACCGCCAACGCCTCCAACCTCTTCTCGCGCTCGGCACGCTCCCGCCGCCTCTTGGACTGCACATCCAGCGCCGCCCGACGAGCCTCCTGCCTGATCGACTGCTGACCCATCACGTCACCCTTTCCTCGTTCCGAACCGTCGCAACCCCTAAGACGGCACGACCACTTCCAGCGGTCACTGAAGCCCAACAGCGCCACCACCAACGCACCCCCCAGGAAGAGCCGAAATCGATGTGGGACACACCTCTTGCATCGAGGTAGTTGGAAGTCTCAACTAGTGACGGTGTGAGGGCGTCAGATGGCCTTAGGGACTGCGTGACGATGAGCATC
>JAABUS010007755.1_pt1 | contig 12113 bp, 13 predicted proteins | sample 5560161 | NCBI WGS metagenome assembly JAABUS01 (sample SAMN10711885, study PRJNA513376) | rock metagenome | isolation source: Antarctica rocks | place: Antarctica: Victoria Land, Trio Nunatak nord | collected 2016-01-04 | reverse complement strand
TCCGCGCCGCGCTCGAACGCGAGGTCGCACAGCCTGTCGGTGCCACCTGTCATGATGAAGCCGTGAACGTGGCCTGATGCTCACTGGGCCGCCACCGAAGTTCCACGGAACTCGGGACATCCTCCGAAGATCGCGTACCGGTTCACCAGGCGCGGCCTCGGTCAGATCGCCGGGTCCGCGCCGGACGACATGATCGAGCCTCTGGAGGTGATGGCAAACGTCCCGATGCTGATGAAGGGCTACGGCCGGCTGGAGCAGGCGGTGGCGAAGATGGATCACCTTGACAAGCGGTACCGGGCGCTCGCCGAACTCAAAGCCGCAACGATGACAGGATGCGAGTACTGCATCGACCTCGGCTCGACGGTCGCTCGCCGATGGGGATTGACGGAGGAGGAACTTCTCGGACTCGCCCGGCACCGCGAAGCATCGTGCTTCTCGCCCGTCGACCGACTCGTGCTGGACTACGCCACCGGCATGAGCCGCGCGCCCGTCAACGTCCCCGACAACCTCTTCGCAGGTCTGCGCGAGCATTTCACCACCGAGCAGCTCGTCGAAATGACCTTCGTCATCGCCGTCGAGAATCTCCGCGGACGATTCAACCTCGCACTCGACATCGGCGCCGCCGGCTTCAGCGAGGGCATGGTCTGCGCCGTGCCGGCATCGGAGGGCTCCGCCGGCTGACCGCGGCGCCCGGTGGCCCCGTGCTGGTGCTCGCCGCGGTAACTGACTCGCGTGTCCATCGGAACAGCCAAGCGTCAGCCGTGACTTCCACTCGGCAGCGGAGGCCGGCAGCGAGGGACAGCCGCCGGTCGCCGGTGACGAACACCGCGTCCAGCAGCTCCGCCAGGGCCACGCCGCGACATAGGGCGTGAGGTTTCGTCGGCGCGTGCGGGGGCCAGCACGCTGGCGTCAACGACGATCACGATCCTCCCGGAGGCTACGGGCGGCCGTGGCGATCGGTACTCGCCCGCCCGCCCTGCCGCCCGCACGGTCGAGGACCTCATCGATCGTCGGCGCGGCCGCATCCTGGATCAACTTGTTCAACAGGAATTCTTGCAGCGACTGATGAGCCGCCGCCGCCCGCTGGCGCAGCACGGCATGGATGGGCTCGGAACCCCCTTGATCTGCACGCTCGGCATGGCGCCATACAGCGTCGTTCCGCGATCGGTCGGCGGCGGTTCATCCGCCACCCGGATGGCCGGCGAACTGAAGCAATTCTGATGGGCAGGTTCGCCTCGATCCACCCGATCAGGTCTCTGGATCGGCCCGATCGGCCCGCTGCTCAGCCACCCAGCCAGTGTGCCTGCACACCTGTTGTTTGCGTTACGGTCTGGATTGCCACTCCTCATCGGCACCCCTCCCGCCTGACGTCAGGAGCTACCCGTTGCGCGACATCGCGGTGTTCAGCGGAAGCGCACATCGGGAACTGGCGGCCGAAGTGTGCGCCGAACTCGGAGTGCCGCTGCAACCGGCGAGGCTGACCCGCTTCGCCAACGACTGCCTGGAAGTTCAGCTGCAGGCCAATTGCCGTGAGCGCGATGTCTTCCTCATCCAGCCCCTGGTGACCCCGGTGCAGGAGCACCTGGTCGAACTGTTGTTGATGATCGACGCCGCTCGGGGCGCCTCGGCCGGCCGGGTCACGGTGGTGATGCCGCACTACGCCTACGCCCGGTCGGACAAGAAGGACGCGCCCCGCATATCGATCGGCGGCCGGCTGATGGCCGATCTGATGGTCACCGCCGGCGCCGACCGGATCCTCACCATGACGCTGCACTCCCCCCAGGTGCACGGGTTCTTCTCAGTCCCGGTCGATCACCTACATGCACTGCGGGAGCTCGCCGCGCACTTCTCCCCCGATGATCTGTCCAACACCGTGGTGGTGTCACCGGATCTCGGAAACGCCAAGGAGGCAGCAAGTTTTGCCCGGATGCTCGGCGTGCCGGTGGCGGCTGGGGCCAAGCAGCGGTTCGCCGACGACCGGGTCGCCATCACCTCGGTGATCGGCGACATCAACGGCCGCGACGTGATCGTGCTGGACGACGAGATCGCGAAGGGCAGCACCATCATCGAGCTGATCCGGGTATTGCGTGAGCAGGGCGTCGGCAGCGTCCGGGTGGCCTGCACCCACGGCTTGTTCACCTCCGGCGCCTTGCAACGGATCGGTGAGCTGCCGGAAGTGCGAGAAGTGGTGTGCACCAACACCGTCCCGATCCCCCCGGCCCAGCTGACGGACCGCCCGGACTTGCTGACGGTGCTGTCCATCGCCCCCGCGATGGCCGAGGCGATGCGCCGGATTCACGACGGGGAGTCGGTCAGCGCGTTGTTCACCCGGGAAGAGCCGATCTCGGGCCAGGGACTATTCTGAGCGACCGGCTGCTCATCCCACTGAGCGCGCAACGGCTTCGGTAGCAGGGCGGCGCCAGGGGCCGCCGGAGAACCGGCCAGAACATCGTCCGGGTTGTTCAGGATGCACGTCTTCATCGACAGGCAGCCGCACCCTATGCATCCGGTGAGACCATCGCGAAGAGCCTCGATTGCCGCTATCTGGTCGTTGAGCCTGGCCTGCCAATCCCGGGAGATGCGAGCCCAGTCCTTCGCCGTGGGTGTGCGACTGTCCGGCAGCCGGGTGAGTTCGGTGGCGACCTCCCGCAGGGTCAGTCCGACGTTGCGGGCCGCCCTGATGAACGCCAACCGCCGCAACACGTCTCGTCGGTAGCGACGTTGGCCGCCGCCCGTGCGGGTGGCTTCGATCAGTCCCTGGGCCTCGTAGAACCTGAGCGCCGAAGCGGCGAATCCGCTGCGATGGGTGACATCGCCGACCGTCAATGGCGCCGCCTTGTCGATCATCTCATCACCATACTTGAACCTCGCTTGAACTCTCCGCGACGGACTACCCTCGTCCCATGCATCCCATCGATGCCCTTGAACGGGTGTCTTACCTGTCCGACCGCGGCCGGCTGGAAAAGCGCAAGTCCGAGGCGTTCCTGAAGGCGGCGGCGGTCCTGCGTTCGCTCCCCCCGGAAGAACTCCAATCGCGAATCAGCAACGGCACCATCACCTTTCTGCCCGGGATCGGCCCGAGTACCGCCGCCGTCATCCAGCAGGCGGCGGCCGGAAAGGTCCCCGATCGGATCACGGCTCTCGAGCGGGAGACGGTGGTGCCCATCGGCGCCGGGCAGTCGATCCGGTCAGTGCTCAAGGGCGACTGCCACACCCACACCATCGCCAGCGACGGAAGCGGCACGATTCCCACCATGGCGTCCGCGGCCAGGGCGATCGGGCACCGGTACCTGGTCGTCACCGACCACTCCCCCCGCCTCACCGTGGCGAACGGCCTGAGCCGGGATCGGCTGCTGGCCCAGATCGACGAGATCGCCGAGCTGAACGACGATTTCGCCCCGTTCCGGATCCTCACCGGAATCGAGGTCGACATCCTGGATGACGGATCGTTGGACCAGGACGACGATCTGCTGGCTCGGCTGGACGTCGTCGTCGCGTCCGTACACAGCAAGCTGACGATGGACGCCGGCGCGATGACCAGGCGGATGCTGGCGGCTGTCCGAAATCCGCGCACCGACATCCTTGGGCATTGCACCGGTCGCAAGCTCGATCCGCGACCCGACGGGCCGAAAGTCGTTCGGCCGCAGTCGAAGTTCGACGCCGGCGCCGTCTTCGCCGCCTGCGCAGAGGCAGGCACGGCGGTCGAGATCAACTCCCGGCCCGAGCGCCAGGATCCACCCGACGACCTGCTGCGGTTGGCAGTCGACGCCGGTTGCCTGTTCTCGATCGACACCGACTCCCACGCACCCGGGCAGTTGGAGTTCGTCAACTACGGCGCCGCCAAGGCCGCCGCGCACGGCATCGACACCGATCGCATCGTCACCAGCTGGCCGATCGACCAGCTGCTGGAGAGGACGCACCTGCACTGACGACACCTCATGCCGGCCGCTCGCTCCGCTCGGCAACGGCAGTGGGCGGCGATCGCTGTGCCGGTTCCGGCTGGCTGGCGTGCGGACGCCCGGATCGGATGGCCGGCGGGCCGCGGCCGCACGGTACTCGGGCCACTCGGGCATGCCAGACTTCCCTCGTGACGCGCTACCTGGACCCGCGGCGGCCCCGGGCGTTCGCTCATCGCGGCTGGCACACCGGCGAACTGGCGGGTCTGGAGAATTCGATGGCGGCGTTCCAGCGGGCCGTCGACGAAGGCATTCGCTACCTGGAGACCGACGTACACGCCACCCGGGACGGGGTACTGGTCGCATTCCACGATTCCGTCCTGGATCGAGTCTCCGACGGTAAAGGGTCGATTGCGTCCCAGAGCTGGGAGCAGGTGCGGCGCGCCAGGATCGGCGGACTCGAGCCGGTTCCACTGATGGCCGACGTGCTGGCCGCCTTTCCGGACGCGATGGTCAACATCGACGCCAAGTCCGATGCCGCGGTAGGCCCGTTGATCGATCTGATCACCTCGTCCCGCGCGCAGGACAGGGTATGCCTGGGTTCCTTCTCCGGTAGGCGGCTCCGAGCGCTGCGAGCCGCGCTCGGGCCGGGCGTGGCCACCTCACTGGCCCCCGGCGAAGTTCTGCCGTTGCTGCCGCCGGGCGGCCTGCTGTCCCGGAAGGACGTCCGGAGCATCGGCGCCGTCGCCGCCCAGGTGCCCGTCCGGTATGGGCGCCAGCGGATCGTCACGCCGCGGTTCGTCGGACTCGCGCACAGTCTCGGACTCGAGGTGCACGCGTGGACGATCGACGATGCTGAGCAGATGCGGGAGCTGCTCGACATCGGGGTGGACGGGATCATGACCGACCGGCCGGATGTGCTGCGCACCGTCTACCGCAGCCTGGGCTTCTGGCAGTAGTACTCGGATCTGGGTGTCCGGCAACTAGTTCGGATACAGTCCCGACGTGCCGACGGACCCCGAACGACCCGAGGTTCCCGGACCGGGTATCGGCTCCGCGCTGTCCTCGGTCTCGGCTTCCGGGTCCCGCCGCGGTCTACCGGCCCATGGCACACTCAAGTACTTTTACGGCCCGATGGACTGCGGCAAGTCGACACTGGCGCTGCAGGTGGACCACAACCACTCTCGTCAGGGTCGGCGCGGGCTGCTGCTCACCAAACTGGACCGGTCCCGCAGCGGTCAGATCACTTCTCGGATGGGGCTCAGCAAGCCGGCGACCGAAATCGACGACTCGATGGATCTGGGTGATCTGGTGCGTGCATCCTTGGCGGCCGGCAAGCGGGTCGACTACCTGATCGTCGACGAGGCGCAGTTCTTCTCGCCGGCGCAGATAGAACAGCTCGCTCAGCTGGCGGACGACGCCCAGGTCGACGTCTACGCCTTCGGCATCGCCACCGATTTCCGCGGCGTGCTGTTCCCCGGTTCGCAACGATTGTTCGAACTTGCCGACGAGGTGGTTCCGCTCCAGGTCGAGGTGCTGTGTTGGTGCGGCCGGCCGGGACGGTTCAACGCCAGGCTGGTCGACGGCCGGATCGCAAGGGAAGGAGCCACCGTCATGGTCGCCGACCTGGCTGATCGCGTCGACAACGACGCGCGGGCATCGGTGCGTTATCAGGTGTTGTGCCGGACTCATCACCGCAGCGGGGATCTCGGTCCCGGCGGCGGACCGGAACTGCCACTACCCGACGTCGACTAGACTGGCTGGGTTGCCGCACACGCGGCGTACACCGGCCCGCAGCAGCGGCGACGGGAACTAAACCCGACGTCAGCAGCGTTGAACAAGCCGCACGTTGTTCGCACCGATCCCGACCCCGGTGCGCAGGAGGGAATCCCATGGCCGATCGCGTCCTTCGCGGATCACGGCTCGGAGCTACCAGCTACGAGGCCGATCGCAATCACGACCTGGCGCCGCGGCGCACTGCCACCTACGCCTGCCCACGGGACCACGAATTCACCGTCCCGCTGGCCGACGATGCCGATGTCCCGGGCGTCTGGGACTGCCGGATGCACGGCCTGGAGTCCGTGCTCATCGACGGATCGGTGCCGGAGGCGAAGTCTCTGAAGCCTCCCCGCACGCACTGGGACATGCTGCTGGAGCGGCGATCGGTGTCCGAACTCGAGGAAATCTTGAACGAGAAGCTGGACGATCTGAAGGCCCGCCGCACCTTGCAGTGAGTGGCCCGGCGGTTCCCGGTCGACCGGGCATCACGGGGTTGTTCGGCGGCTGCCGAACAGCCCCGTGAGCTGTTCCAGTCGATGCTGCGCTCCCCAACCCGCGACCTTCAGGAATGCTTCACGGATGACGTTTTCGCTCATCTTGGAATCTCCGAGTTCGCGTTCGGTGAAGGTGATCGGCACTTCCACCACCCGGAACCCGGCCCGGATGGTCCGCCAGCTCAGATCGATCTGGAAGCAGTAGCCCTGCGACTGGATCGCGTCCAGATCGAGAGTGCGCAGCACGTGGGCCCGGTAGACCCTGAACCCGGCGGTGATATCCCTGACGTGGGTGCCCAGCGCGAGCCGCGAATACTGGTTCGCCGTGCGGGACAGCAATTGCCGGCGTCTGGGCCAGTTCACCACCGAACCGCCTGGGACGTAACGGGAACCGATCACCAGGTCTGCATGTGCGGTGGCCGACAGCAGCCTGGGCAGTTGTTCCGGGGCGTGCGAGCCGTCGGCGTCCATCTCGACCAGCACGTCGTAGCCCCGGTCGAGGGCCCAGCGGAAGCCGGCGATGTAGGCGGTGCCGAGGCCGGCCTTCGCGGCCCGGTGCATCACCTGGATGGCCTGGTCCGCCGCCGCCAGCCGGTCGGCTATCTGGCCGGTACCGTCCGGTGACCTGTCGTCGACCACCAGCACATCGGCCGCCGGCACTGCGGCGCGCAACCGCTCGATGATCTTCGGTAGGTTCTCCCGCTCGTTGTAGGTCGGAATGATCACCAGGACCTTGCCGGGGGCACCCGAACCCGGGCCGGAATCGTGGTGGGCGTCAGTTTCGTCGTCGCCCTTCACGGCGTCGGTTCCTCCTGGGTGCGATCTGTGGTGCTTGGGTTGACCGGACGTCGGCGCCGTCTGGACGGTCCGCGCCGGCCGGCGAGGAGCAACAGTAGTGCGAGCGGCGTTGCGGCTGTCAGCGCCCACTCGATCGGCGCCCCCAGCACCGTACCGGGCGTCGTACGGTCGGACAGCGGGACGCTGGGAACCAGGTATCCGGGCGTGAACAGTGGCACTGACGACTCGACGGAACCGTCCGGTCTGACCACCGCCGATACCCCGCTGGTGGCGGAGATCAGCACTTCACGGCCGTGCTCGACGGCCCTGATGCGGCTCATCGCCTGCTGCTGGTAGGTCTCGTCGGTCCAGCCGAAGGTGGCGTTGTTGGTCTGCACCACCAGCACCTGCGCGCCGCCGCGCACCACATCCCGGGTCAGCCCGTCCTCGACGATCTCGAAGCAGATCAGGTCGCCGATCGGCACCCCGGCGATGGTGAAGTTCCCCGGTCTGCGTCCCGGCAGGAACTCCGATCGCAGCAGATCCACCTTGTCGCTGAAGAACCGGAAGAACGAGCGGTAGGGCATGTACTCGGCGAACGGCACCGGATGCAGCTTGGTGTAGGTCTCGGCCGGACCGGTCCCCGGGTTCCACACGATGCCCATGTTGTAGTTCCGGTTCGGCGTGTTCGACGCCACAACCGCGCCCACCAGGATCGGTACGCCGATGTCGTCCGCCGCGGACGAGATTACCTGCGCTGCATCGGCATTGGTGTACGGATCGATGTCCGACGAGTTCTCCGGCCAGATCACCAGATCCGGCTTGGGTTGGGTTCCTGCCCTCACCGCTGCGGCCAGCTCGTGGGTGCGCTCGGCATGGTTGTCGGTGACGGCGCGTCGACGATCGTTGAAGTCCAGTCCCGGCTTCGGCACGTTCCCCTGGATGACGGCGATGCTGCGGTGCGGCTCCGCTGCCGCGTCGGACGCACTGACCATGGTCAGCCGACCGAGCAGGCCGACCACGAAAACGGCCGCGATCAGCAACACCGGCGCAGCCACCGCCCCCGGCCGTAATGCCCTGCGATGCCGCCATATCCCTTGGAGCAGAAGGGTCAGGCCGAAACCGGCGAGCGCGGTGATGAAGGTCAGCCCAGCCGCCCCGAGCAACGAGGCCGCCGGCAGCAGCGGACCGTCTGGCTGTGAGAAGGCCAGTGACCCCCAGGGGAAGCCATCGAACGGGAACCGGGCGATCACCGCCTCGCCGGCCACCCAGGCGGCGCCGGCCCATACCGGCCAGAGCGGCAACCGGCCGGCAAGATCGATCAACAGCACCGTCAATCCGGTCGCCAGCGACAGCACGGTGGCCAGCGCGAGCCACGGCGCCCATCCGACGTAGACGCCGGTCCAGCGCAGCAGCGGCACATGGAACGCGATGCCGAAGGCGACGCCGAGGCCGAAGGCCGCCCGGCTGCGCACCCCGTGCACGGCGATGCCCAACAGCGCAATGCCGACGAGCGCCGCCCACCACTGGGTGGACGGTGCGAACGCCGCATACAGCGTCAGGCCGCCGGCCACCGCCGTCAGCAGGCGGAGCGCGGCGCCACGAAGTGCGGCAGTGCGAACGGTCGGCCGCTGCCTGGCATCTGGCAGCACCGTCACGACTGCATGGTATCGGTCCGCGGGCTTCTTACTGAGTCAGACCGGTCCGGTGACGGTGTAGCGGGTCAGCCGGCGGGGTTCCAGGCGGTCCGTTGTGCCGTGGGCCCCTGCGCGGCGGGGACGGCGATCAGATGTGTTGCGGCGACACAGACTCCAGCACGACCAGAAGCGCCGGCCCAACCGAATCGGCACTCAGCGCCCCGTTCTCGGGGTCGAACGCGTCAGGAGCGTCGACCACCGGATCAGGCGCAAACACATCCAGACTGCTTTCCCGGCGCACCTTCCGTGCCAGCAGCATGTTCAGGCCCACCCGACCCACCACCGCGGTCAGCCACGCACCGAGATTCTGCACCACCTCCAAGTCGGATCGGCTCAGCCGGATCCACGCCTCCTGAACGGCGTCCTCGGCGTCGGCGATCGACCCCAGCATGCGGTAGGCGACGCCACGAAGCCGCGGCCGATGCTCCTCGAGCACAGCGTCCTGCGGCACGCGGTCACACCCTTCCTGATTGCGGGGTCAACAAGACGACCCGGCCGGGACCGCGATGTGACACATCTGTGTGGTCACCGGTCCAACGGAAGGGACCTCACTCCGATGAGCAACACCGCCCCAGTACCGAGCTGCCCGCCCGCGCAGTTCACTCTGCGCAAAGCCCAGTGCCCTGCGACGGCCGGAGGCACGCTTCGATGGACACGCTAAGAACCGTCGCTCTGGTCGTGCACATGGCTACCCTGGCGGCCCTGGCCATCGCCATTGTCGGCCTAGCCGTGCCGCAGACTCGCCGAGCGGCGGCGCGAGCAGTCCTGATCAGCGCGGCGATCATGGGCATATCCGGGATCACGCTCATCGGCGCGCGGGTCGGACTGGACTTCCCGATCATCGCCGCGAAGATGATCGTCAAGATCGCCGTGCTCGTAGGGATCTTCATCGTCGCCGCGCAGTTACGGCAAGACCGGTCAGGCTCCACGATGCCGGCGCGCAAGCGGGTCGTCGGCATTGTGTTGATGATCGCGGCCCTGGTCGCCGCCGACACGGTCGTCGCTATCGCGTGGACGTGACCTCGCCGCATTTGACCCGCACCTTCGGCGCCGACGGCATCATCTGGGACTGACCGGTCGCCACGTCGCTCGATTGCCCACGATCTCGGCGAGTGGCGGCCCCGACCGGAACAGTTCACCGGCGCCACCCCTCGACAGGGCCCGGGACTCCCCCAACACGCCCGACCCCCACGCGCGGTGCGCCAGCGGACGACCCGCCCCCGCCGCGCTGACCCCCCTTCGCCCGACCGCCGTTACGCGAGATACCGACGGCGACCGCCGACCGGAGAGCGCGCGCAGATCGATCGCGCGGCGTGATATCCGCCCGGATCTGCGCGTCGAGATCACCTCGACCGTCGATCGTTGTTAGGGGCCTGTGGGCGTTAGATCGACCGTTGCACCGCTACGACGTCGCCGGCGCACTCGCCCTCGACGGCCAACTACAAGCGCCAGAATCGTCGCTAGCGGTCGGTGGTCTATCCGGTGGTCGGGGAGGCGACGTTGCGGGATCTGGTCCGGGAGGCCAAGGCCAACCAGCAGGCTTTCCAGATGCGGGTGCGGACGGTGCTGTCTGGTTCTTACTCGGGGCGCTACCGCCGTACGCTGCCGCATCTGTTGGGGCGTTGGAGTTCCGCAGCAACAACACCGCCTACCAACCGGTGATCCAGGCGTTGGGTTTGCTGCGCTGTTACGCCGCTAGGGGTGGCCGCGCCAAGTTCTACGATTCCGACGAACAAGTTCCCCTCGATGGTGTCGTTCCACCGGGGTGGAGGGATGCGGTGGTGGAAGATTCGGATCGGCCGGATCGGCCGGGTCGCCTACGAGTTGTGCGTGTTGAAAGCATTGCGGGACGCTTTGCGGCGTCGCGATGTGTGGGTGGTCGGGTCGTCGGCACGGTGACCCGGACACCGACCTTCCCGGCGATTTCGAGGACAACCGGGATGTGCACTACGCCGCGTTGAGGCAACCGCAGGACCCCGGCTGAGTTCCTCGCCGATCTGAAATCGAAGATGACCGTCGGCCCTGAGCGGCTGGACCAGGCGCTGGTCGACGCCACCTGCGGGGCGTGAAATCGGCGTCCGGAAAGGACTGTCGTGGATCAGCGTTCCGAAACTGTCGCTCCTGGAGGAGCGTAGGAACCTCACGGCGCTCAAAGATGAGCTGATCCGCCGGTGGGGCACAGTTGCGCTGTTGGACATGTTGAAGGAAGCCGACTGGCTGGTAGATTTCACCTCCGAGCTGACATCGGTGGCGACCCGGGAGCACATTCCCCGATCCCAGTTGCAACGACGCCTGCTGCTGGTGCTGTACGCGTTGGGTACGAACCTGGGGATCGAGGCCGTGGTCAGCGGCGGCGACCACAGGGAAACCGAGGCCGCTCTGCGGCGGGTGCGCCGGATGTTCATCACCCGGGACAACCCGCGGGCGGCGGTAGTGAAGGTCGCCAAGGCCAAGGGCCGGCTGCGCGGCAAGCAGCCCAATCTCAAGCCCGCGCAGGAGGCGCACTGGTCGAACTCTGGCGCGCCGGAAAGTACACCAGCGCCGAGCTGGCAGAGCTCTTCTCCGTCGTGGCTCCACCGTCTACCGCGCCGTGCAACGAGCCGGAGAACCGAAGCCGGCCCGGGCCCGGCGCGCGTGAGCAGCCATGTCTTCGTCGACGAGAGCAAGGAGCGCGAGTACCTGCTCATCGCGAGCGTCCACGTCTCGGCTGAACTCGACGATCTACGCAAGCTGATGCGTGGGCTTGTCCTGCGTGGCCAGCGTCGCGGGCAGATGAAGAAGGAGAGCGATCCACGCCGGCGAGCCATCGCCGCCGCCATCTGCGGCGCCGGCGTGACGGCCACCGTCTACGACGCGGGCCAGGGCTACCGCGACGAGCTCGACGCTCGCGCCGCTTGCCTGCGCGGCCTTGTCGAGGACGCTGCAGGCCGAGGCGACACCCTGCTCGTGATCGAACAAGACGACTCACTGCTCGACTGGGATCTCGGACGGTCGTGACCGCCGGCTGGATCCGGCGGCGCCAGTGGCCGCCTTTGGCCCAGCACCAGGCGATCGCGTCAGGGATGGTGAGCAGCTGCTCCGCGCTCGCTCGCCGATGTTCGTAGCGCAGGAGCGGCAGACGCGCCTCCCTGGCGAGGGCGTAGAGCTGGCGTCGAAGTCTGAGGCTGGCGCCTGACAACGCGAAGCCCGGCTCACCAACCGTCCGGATGGCTGCCGGGCTCACTTCCACGCAGCTAGTGCCGCGGGCAGCCACAAGTGTCGACGCTCCCCGAGCCGCTGTGACGCAGCCGGCTGGGTGCGCGCGGGCGCAAGATCATTCTCACCGCCAACGGCTGTTCCGTTGTTCCTTCTGCCGCCAATTGCATCCGATGCGAACTCGCGACGGTGTGCACATCTTCTCGGCTGAGTGCGGCAATCAGCAGGCTGGCAAGGGGATCTGGCGTGTCTGGTGGATGGTGACCATAGCGGTC
>JAABUS010007754.1_pt1 | contig 12114 bp, 12 predicted proteins | sample 5560161 | NCBI WGS metagenome assembly JAABUS01 (sample SAMN10711885, study PRJNA513376) | rock metagenome | isolation source: Antarctica rocks | place: Antarctica: Victoria Land, Trio Nunatak nord | collected 2016-01-04 | reverse complement strand
AGCCTCGGGCTGTTCCTGCTCGTGCTGGTGGTGTGCGCCCTGTTCCTGCTCAACGCCACCCTCGCCGCCGTCAGATCCCGCTCCGCCGAGCTCGGCATCCTGTCCTGCCTGGGCTGGTCGCGGCGGCGGATCTTCTGGCTGCTCGAAGCCGAGCTGCTCACCGTCGGGCTCATCGCCGGCCTCATCGGCACCGCAGTGGCCGCGCTGCTGATCACCACCCTGGACCTGCACATCGCCTGGCCACAGCTGCTGCTCATCACCCCCGTCGCGGTCCTACTCGCCGGCCTGTCCGGCGCCGGACCGATCCGCCGCGCCAGCCGCACCGCCCCCCTGCAAGCCATCACCCCCGCCGTGCGGCCACCCCGGCGCCCCATCCCGGTCACCTCGATCACCCGGCTCGCGCTGGTCGCGGTCGCCCGCACACCCGGCCGCACCCTGCTCGGCGCGCTCAGCCTGCTCATCGGCGTCAGCGCACTAGCGGCCCTGCTCGCCATCCAACAGAAGTTCAGCGGCGGCGCCGTCGGCACCCTGCTCGGCGACGCCATCGCCATCGACGTCCGCGGCGTCGACGTGTTCGCCGTCGCCCTCACCCTCGCCCTCGGCGCGTTCAGCATCGCCGACATCGCCTACCTCAACATCACCGAACGCCGCGCCGAGATCGGCACCCTGCGCGCCACCGGCTGGACCGACAACCACGTCCGCCGCCTGTTCGCCACCGAAGCCCTCGCCGCCGCCGCCCTCGGCGCCATCCTCGGCGCCGCCCTCGGCGTCACCGCCACCGGAATACTGCTCTCAGTCGACGCCGCCGACCTCGCCCGCGCCGCCGCACTGGCCGCCGTCGGCGGCATCGCCGTCGCCGCCATCGCCCTGACCATCCCCGCCACCAGACTCAGCCGCCTCGCCCCCGCCGCCACCATCACCCAAGAGTGATCGCTGCCGCGGCAGACCATGAGTCAGCCCGGTTGCAGGAGCCCGTCGCGCAGATGGACCGTGCGGTCGCAACGCGCCGCCAGCGTCTCGTCGTGCGTGCCCAACACGATGGTCAAACCACGCTGGTCACGCAGACCAAGGAGCAGGTCCATGATCTCGGTGCCGGTGGCCGAATCCAGGTTGCCGGTCGGCTCGTCAGCGACCAGCAACCGAGGAGTACCCATCATCGCCCGCGCGATCGCGACCCGCTGCCGCTGCCCACCAGACAGCTGCGAGGGCAACGCCCCCTCCCGACCGGCCAACCCCACCTCGGCCAACAACTCGTCGGCGCGCTGGTTGCGGTCGAAACCGACCTTGTACGGCAACACCGGCAACAACACGTTGTCGCGCGCGGTCAACGCCGGCAGCAACGCGAAGTGCTGGAACACAAACCCCACCGTCCGCCGGTAACCGACCAGCCGTGAGCGCGACAGCGACTGCAACCCCAGCCCGTCGACGCTGATCGACCCCGCGTCGGGGGTGTCCATGCCGCCGAGCAGATGCAGCAACGTCGACTTGCCCGACCCCGACGGTCCCGTCAACGCCGTCACCGAACCCGCCGCCAGGTCCAGGTCCACGCCCCGCAACGCCTCGATTGGTACTCCACCAGGCGTCCGATACGTACGACAAAGCCCCCGCACCACCACCGCGTAACCGCGATCGACCTCCTGCACCGATGCTGGCATATCGCTCTCCCCTCATGAGCCGCCCCGAGTCTCCCCGCACCGCCGCCGGCCGACAAGAGCTTCTGCCCCCGCACGTCGCATCGATACGATGTTGATCGCTCGAAGCCATAGGACCAGCACGCCAGCACGACCTGGGTCTGTACGTTCGTCGACGATGACACGTGCGTCGCGGGTCGTGCCGACATCATTAGCGGTCGACGGAGCGCGCGTGGTCGAGATGTGAGAGGCGGCAGCCTGCACGGTCCCGCCCGCGGAGGCTCCGCAGTGACGGCGCCTGCGGCCACGCGTTCGACCCTGCCCGCGGTCACCGCGACCAGCGCTGCGACGGCGCCGGCGTAGGCGTCGACCACCCCCGGCCTGGCTGGCAGCTGGTCAGAACCCAGCCGCGGTGACGATCTGATCGGCGCGGACGCTCAGGTTGCGCTGCCGTCCGGCCTTGCCCAGCAACCAGATCACCCGCGAGGTCGTCAACCGAGCCCCCTGCTGGGGGCTGGGAGCGGCGGTCAGCACCGCCAGCGCGTCCCGCGAGGCCAGGTCATCGAACGCGGCCAACGCGGCGGGGTAGTACTCCCCCAACATGGAGCGGATGGTGTTGGTGTTGCGCTGCCGAGTCCAGATCATCGTCTGGTGCGCCCGGGCGGTGACCTTCACGTGCTCGGCGATCACCGAATCTCCGGCTGCGGGCCGGTGATGGGCCCGATCCACCCAGACGATCTCGGCCAGCACGTGCGCATCACCTGGGTCGGACTTGTCCCCACCGGTGCTGTGCCGCTCGCGGTAGCGGGCGACCTGCACCGGATTGAGCGGGTAGACGGTGTAACCGGCCGCGACCAGGGCCTGCACCCATGGGCCACGGTCGGTCTCAATCCCAACCAACACTCGGCTGGCTCAGCATCCTCGCCGAGGTGGTCCCCGACCAGCGCGTGCAAGGCGGCGATTCCGGCTACTCCTGCAGGCAAGCGCCGACGGGCAAGCACCCGGCCGGCCGCGTCGACCAGCTCGATGTCGTGATGGGCCTCAGACCAGTCATCTCCGATGAACAACACCGCTCCTGGACTCCTCTCGTGCGCGGTCAACGACGCGAGCGCGTGAGGTAGGCCAGGCGACCTAATGGATCAGTGCTCACCGCAACAGGGCCACGACATCCCACCAGCCCTGCGACCTCCTCACCGACCACCAGGGGCACGATCTAGAACTAGACCTCAACGGGCCTGGCTCACCCAGTGCTCACCCAGCGGCGGCTCGGACACCCATCTTGGCCTCAAACCACGCAGGTGCAGCCCCATTAGACTCAGTACCGCGTCGTTCACGGGAAGGGTCTCCTGTTCATGAACCTGTGGAAGGTTCTTGGTCTCGCCGGCCTCGCCGGTGTCGCAGCAGCCGGTGTCGTCATCGCCCGTGAGCAGCGGCAACGGACGCAGCTCGCGCCCGAGGAGATCCGGGCTCGGCTGCACGAGCGGCTCGCACAGGCCCCTGGTTGAGCGACACCGTTGCCCACGACCGACAAGGGACGCGACCGACAAGGGACGCGACCGACGGGGGACACGACGATGCGCCCCAGCCGACGGACCGGGGCGCAATGTCGCAGGATCAGGAGGCGAGGACCTCGTCGAGGAGCGTCTCGGCCTTGTCCTCATTGGTGTGCTCGGCCAGGGCAAGTTCGGAGACCAGGATCTGCCGCGCCTTGGCGAGCATGCGCTTCTCACCGGCAGACAGGCCGCGCTCGCGCTCCCGGCGCCACAGGTCGCGTACGACCTCCGACACCTTCATCACATCGCCTGAGTGCAACTTCTCCAGGTTGGCCTTGTAGCGCCGCGACCAGTTGGTCGGCTCCTCGGTGTGCTCGGCACGCAGGATCGTGAAGACCCGATCCAGACCCGCCTTGTCGACCACGTCCCGAACGCCGACCAGATCGAGGTTGCAGGAGGGCACGCGAACGACGAGGTCGTTCTGGGCCACGATGCGAAGAACCAAGTATTGCTGGTCCTCACCCTTGATCTGACGGGTCTCGATGTCCTCGATGACAGCGGCCCCATGATTGGGATACACCACCGTCTCACCGACAGCAAAAGTCATGTACGAGCCCTCTCGTCGGTGACCAGGATAACACGGCGCGCGGACAGCAGCCCGAGCGTATGTGCAGGTCAGACCCGCATTCGGGGGTTGACAAACCTGACGTTCACGTGCCTTGCGATGCGGTGTCACCGTCCGCGACGCGCCCGCGCACCGCAGCGCCGTCAGCGCCGACGGGCGCACGAGGGCCCGAACGGCGGTAGCCGCGATCCTCGCTAGGCTGTCGCTCGCTGCAGCCCGACTCCCGCCGTGCCCGACCTCTGGGTCCGCCGGGGCATCGCGAAGGAGCCGTTCGTGCCGCTCACCACCTCGTGGGTCCGCCTCTGCGTCGTTGCTGGAGCGGGTCTGCTGGCCGCCGGGACGTTGGCCGGGTGCGGCACCGGCACCGACGCCCAGACTAACGAGATCTACAACCCCGCGGTCGGCGTCAACGCGCAGAGCGCCGACGTGAACGTGCTCAACCTGCTCGTCGTCGCCGACCCCGACGGGAGCGGGACGGTGTCGACCGCCCTGGTCAACCAGTCCACCGAGCCCGATCAGTTGACCGCGGTGACGGCGAGCAACGAGGGTCAGGAGCTGACGGTCGACGCGCAGGGCCTGCCCCTGGACCTCGAAGCCGGGCGGCTGACGACCCTCGAGACCGCCAGCCCGGTTTTCGTCCAGGACGTGGCGCCGGGCTACTTCCTCACCCTGAGCCTGACGTTCGCCAACAGCGAGCCGGTGCAGATCGACGTTCCCGTCGTCGAACGCACTGACATGTACGCCTCCGTACCCACGGCGCCAGGGGTCGCCGAAGGCCAGGAGACGACGCCGACGTCGGAGCCCACCGAGGCCACACCGACCGAGCCGACGCCCTGACCTGGCCGCCCGCCGCCGGCTCAGCCGTCGTAGCGGTAGCCGAGCCCGCGCACGGTCACCAGGTGCTGAGGTGAGGCGGGGTCGGGTTCGATCTTGGACCGCAACCGCTTGACGTGGACGTCGAGTGTCTTGGTGTCCCCGACGTAGTCCGAACCCCACACCCGGTCGATGAGCTGCCCTCGGGTGAGCACCCGCCCGGAGTTGCGCAAGAACATCTCGAGCAGCTCGAACTCCTTGAGCGGCAGGCGTACGTCGGTCCCTTGGACGCTGACCAGGTGCCGGTCGACGTCCATCCGCACCCGGCCCGACTCGAGGGTCGTCGGAGCCAGGTCGACGTCTTGCCCCCGGCGAAGTACCGCACGGATGCGGGCGACGAGCTCGCGCGGGCTGTACGGCTTGGTGACGTAGTCGTCTGCACCCAGCTCCAGCCCGACCACCTTGTCGACTTCGTCGTCCTTGGCCGACACCACGATGACGGGCACGTTCGACGTCTGGCGCAGCCGGCGACAGACCTCGGTGCCCGTGACTCCGGGCAGCATCAGGTCGAGCAGCACGATGTCGGCGCCGGCCCGCTCGAACTCCTCCAGCGCGACCCGGCCGTCGCCGGCCACTGCGACCTCGAACCCCTCTTTGCGCAGCACGTACGCGAGTGCGTCGCTGTAGCTCTCCTCGTCCTCCACCACGAGCACACGGGTCACGAACGGTCCTCCTTGGTCACGGGTCCGGCGGCGGGTGGAGCGGCCGACACGGGCACCGGGTCCCGCGGTCCGGGCGGGGCCGGCGGGTCGTCGGCGCCGCCTGACGTACGCGGCTCGTCGACGCGTGCCTCGGGCCGCCCGAGGCGCTGCACGGGCAGGCAGAGCGTGAACGTCGAGCCCTGCTCCGGCTCGCTCCACACGGTCACCTCGCCCCCGTGGCTGGCCGCGACGTGCTTGACGATCGAAAGTCCGAGACCGGTGCCACCGGTCGTACGCGCGCGGGCCGGATCCACCCGGTAGAACCGCTCGAAGATCCGGTCGAGCTCGGCCTCGGGGATGCCTACTCCCTGGTCGGAGACCGCCACCTGCACCTGGTCTCCCACCGTCCGCGCGACCACCGCGACCCGCGAGCCGGGGCGGCCGTACGTGACCGCGTTCTCCACCAGGTTGCCGATCGCTGCCTGCAGCTGGTCGGGGTCGCCGAGCACCTCCAGCAGCGGCTCGGCCTGCACATGGATGGTGATGCCCTTGACCTCCGCCCCCGTCCGGCTGCGCACGACCGCCGCGTCGAGCAGTGTGGGCACGTCGACCTCGACGGGCTCGTCGACGAGCTGGTCGCCCTGCAGGCGGGAGAGCTCGATGATTTGCTGCACCAGACGTTCGAGGCGCACGCTCTCGTGCTGCATGCGCCCGGCGAAGCGGCGTACGGCCTCCGGGTCCTCAGCCGCCTCCGCGACCGCCTCGGCCAGCAGGTGCAGCGCGCCGACCGGGGTCTTGAGCTCATGGCTGACATTGGCGACGAAGTCGCGGCGCACTGTCTCCACCCGCCGCTCGAGGGTGCGGTCCTCGAGCAGCACGAGCACCAGGCGGGCACCCAGCGGCGCCACCCGGGCGTGCACGTACCGCGGCAGGGATCGCGCCCGCGGGATGACCAGCTCGCCCTCGCGGATCTGACCGTCGCGGCGGACCATGGCCACCAGTTCCTGCAGCTCAGAGGGCACCAATCGGTTGCCGGACATGACGCCGAGCACGTACGTCGGCGCGGTGGCGGTGAGCACGACGTCGTCCACGCCGACGAGCACCGCCGACGACCGCAGCACGGTGAGGACCGACGCGACGCCTGGCGGCACGACCGGTTCCGGCTCAGGGGGTACGCGACTGCGCTCTCGTTCACTGGAGCGCCAGGCCAGCACGACCGCGGCAGAGAAGACGGCCACAGCGACCACCGTCAGTGCGATCTGCGCTGTGGACACGCTTCGATCGTACGCACGGCTGTGCACCCGGCCCGCCGGCTCGGGCCCCCGCCGGCCCGGGTTTCGACGACTGTTCACGCCACGTTCACCGGCCTGCGAGCACCGGTCACCGAACGGGCCTAAGGTCCGGTGCATGCGTGACCTCTACTACGACCAGCTCGACGGCATCGTCGACGACCTGGTGGCGATGACCGACGCCGTCCGCGACTCAGTTCGAGAGGCCACCAGCGCCCTGCTCAACGCCCGGGCCGAGGCCGCCGAGGCCGTGATCTCCGGCGACCGCGAGATCGACCGGGCCCGCGAGCTGATCGAGGACCGTGCCCTGCAGCTGCTGGCCACCCAGCAGCCGGTCGCTGGCGACCTGCGCATGCTGGTCGCCGCGCTGCGCATGGTGGCCGACCTCGAGCGCATGGGCGACCTGTCGGTGCACGTGGCCAAGGTCGCTCGCATGCGCATGCCGCTGCCGGCCGTACCCGACTCGGTCAAGCCGACCATGCAGCGCATGGCCGAGGTGGCCGAGTCGATGGTGACCTCGGCGGCCAAGATCCTCTCCGAGCGCGACGTCGAAGGTGCCCTCGAGCTCGAGGCCGAGGACGACGAGATGGACCAGCTGCGCCGCACGCTGTTCCGTACGCTGCTCGAGGACGAGTGGGTGTACGGCATCGAGCCGGCCGTCGACATCGCGCTGCTCGGCCGCTACTACGAGCGCATCGGTGACCACGCGGTCTCGATGGCTCGCCGGGTGGTCTACCTCGTCACCGGCGAGCTCCCCGCCTCCTTGGTCCCCTGACCCCTCGACCCTGCCGGCTGCGCTGCGGATCCGCCCCGGTGCGCCCAGTGGTGCCAGATCGGGGTCCCGGTGCGCCCAGTGGTGCCAGATCGGGGTCCCGGTGCGCCCAGTGGTGCCAGAGCGGGGTCCCGGTGCGCCGGTAAGCCCCAACTGGCACCACTCGGCGGCAACCCAGCTCCTCAAAAGCCCCGACTGGCACCACTCGGCGGCAACCCTGCTCCTCACAAGCCCCGACTGGCACCACTCGGCGAGCGACCCCGAGCAGCCGCGAGCGAGACCGGTCAGCGACCCTGGTTCTTGACCGCCTCGATGGCGGCCGCGGCGGCGCCCGGGTCCAGGTACTCGCCGCCGACGGTGACCGGGCGCAGGTCGTCGTCGAGCTCGTACAGCAGCGGGATGCCGGTCGGGATGTTGAGCCCGACGACCGCCGACTCGCTCATGCCGTCGAGGTGCTTGACCAGCGCGCGCATCGAGTTGCCGTGCGCGGTGACGAGCACGGTCCGGCCGGTCTGCAGGTCGGGCACGATCGAGTCGTACCAGTAGGGCAGCATCCGGTCGACGACGTCGGCGAGGCACTCGGTGCGTGGTCGCAGCTCGTCCGGCAGCGCCGCGTACCGCGGGTCGTCCGCCTGGCTGTACGCGTCGTCGTCGGCGATCGGCGGGGGCGGGGTGTCGTACGAGCGGCGCCAGCGCATGAACTGCTCCTCGCCGTACTCCGCGAGGGTGGCCTTCTTGTCCTTGCCCTGCAGCGCGCCGTAGTGGCGTTCGTTGAGCCGCCAGCTGCGCTGGACCGGGATCCACATCCGGTCGATGCCGTCGAGCGCGATCTGTGCGGTCTCGATGGCCCGACGCAGCACCGAGGTGTGCAGCACGTCGGGCTCGATCCCCCGGTCTTGCACCAGCCGCGCGCCGCGTGCGGCCTCCGCCCGGCCGCGCTCGGTGAGGGCGACGTCGACCCAGCCGGTGAACAGGTTCGCCGCGTTCCACTCGCTCTCGCCATGGCGGAGCAGGACCAACCGATACGCAGCGCTCATGGCCGCGAGCCTAGTGAGCACGACCGCGTCGACCTCAGTCGCGGGAGCCAACCCCTCGCACCTCGGCGAGCACCGACTCGTACGCCGCCTGGGTCTGTGCACCGGTCACCACGTACGCCCGCTCGAGCACGACCGTCGGCACCGACTCGATACCCAGCGAGTGGGCCGTCTCAACCTGCAGCGCCACCGCGTCGGCGCCCTCGTCCGAGGCCAGGAGCCGCTCGGCTGCGACCACGTCGAGCCCGACGACGGCTGCGCGGGTCGCCAGCGTGGTCGCGTCGCCGACGTCCGCGCCCTCGGCGAGGTGAGCGCGCCACAGCTCCGCGGCCAGGGCGAGCTGCGTCGGCTCACCGCTTACCGACTCGGCCCAGGTGAGTAATCGATGCGCGTCGAAGGTGTTGGCGTGCACGGCGGCGGTGAGGTCGAGCCTCAGCTCGTCGGCGGCGAAAGCCTCGGCCAGGGCGTCGGCCGCCTGCTGTGCCTGCGCCGGCCCGCCCAGCTTCTCGGCGAGCGCCTCGAGCAGCGGGCGCGGCTCGGTGGGGGCCGACGGGTCGAGCTGGAATGCGCGCAGAGCAAGCTCGACCGGCTCGCCGGTACGCAGCGCGAACACCCCGGCCGCGCGTTCGAGCCGGGTGAACCCGAGGTAGCACTCCGGGCACGCGATGTCAGAGAAGACCTGGACCTGCATGTCCGTGACAACGCACGAGACCGGATCTGGCTTCCGCCCAGCTCAGCGCTCGAGCCAGCCCTTGAACGCGTCGAGGTTGCGGGTGGACTCACCGCGCGCGACCCGCCAGTCGTACTCGCGGCGGATGGAGGACGCGAAGCCGAGCTCGAGGATGGTGTTGAACGACTCGTCGGCGTACGTGAGCACCGACCCGAGCAGCCGGTCGACCTCCTGCGCGGTGACCGCGTGCACCGGCAGCCGGCCGTCGAGGTAGATGTCGCCAGCGGAGTCGACCCCGAATGCGACCGCGTACATCTTCAGGTTGCGCTCGAGCAGCCAGCGGTAGACGCGTTCGTGCTGCTCGTCGGGGTTGCGGGCCACGAACGCGTGCAGGCCGATGGCGTGCTCGCGCACTTCGATCCGGCAGGTGGTCTGCAGCTTGCGCTGCCCGGGCAGTACGACCTCGAAGATCCCCTCCTGGCGCTCGGTGTGCTCGAGACCGGCGTCGACCAGCGACTGGCGCACGACCGCGGTGGCCCGTTCGCTCTCGGTCACGACACGGCGCGGGCGAGCGGGCGCAGGGAGGCGACGGCCCGCTCGTAGACGTCCAGGGTGGCCGCGGCGGTGTGGTCCCAGCTGAAGCCGGCGGCGTACCGCACTGCCAGCTCGGCCATGGCCTCGCGGCGGGCGGGTGCGGCCAGCAGCCCGGCGAGCTCGGCGGCCCAGCGGTCGGGGTCGTGGCCCTCGACGAGCACCCCCGTGCGGCCGTGGCGTACGGCAGTGGTGAGCCCCCCGACGGCGGCCGCGACGACCGGCGTGCCGCAGGCGGCCGCCTCGAGCGCGACGAGGCCGAACGACTCGGAGTACGACGGGACGCACACCAGCGAGGCCGCGGCGTACCAGTCGGCCAGCGCGGGTTGGGTCACCGGCGGCACGAAGCGGACGATATCGTTGATCTCGAGCTCGGCGGCCAGGGCCACGAGCGCGTGCGGGTCGGCCATGCCGGACCCCGAGGGACCGCCGACGACGGGTACGACGAGTCGCCGGCGAAGGGCCGGGTCCCGGGCCAGCACGGCGGCCGCGCGCAGCAGCACGTCGGGGGCCTTGAGCGGCTGGATGCGGCCGGCGAACAGCAGTACGTGCGCGTCGGCCGGCAGGCGCAGGCGGCGGCGGGCGGCGGCCCGGCCCGGCACGAACACCCTGAGGTCGACCCCGGGGTGGACGACGTCGACGCGGTCGGGATCCGCGGCGTACTCCTCCACCAGCTGGCGCGCCTCGGAGGAGGTGTTGGCGATCAGCCGGTCGGCGGCGTCGACGACCTGCTCCTCGCCCACCAGGCGGCTCAGCGGCTCGGCCGCGTCGCCCTGCGCCAGGGCGGCGTTCTTGACCTTGCCCATCGTGTGCATGCTGTGGACGAGAGGCACGCCCCACCGGTCGCGGGCCACCGCGCCGACCTGGCCGGAAAGCCAGTAGTGGGAGTGCACGAGGTCGTAGCGTCCGGGTAGGTGCACCGCCTCCGTGCGCAGCACCTCGCGTACGAACGTGCACAGCTGGGCGGGCAGGTCCGCCTTGGACAAGCCCTCGTACGGGCCGGCCGGGACGTGCCGCACCACCACCCCGGGCGCGGCCTGCGTGACCGGCGGCTGCTCCGAGGAGGTGGCCCGGGTGAAGACCTCCACCTCGACGTCGCGGGCGGCGAGGCGGCGGGCGAGCTCGAGCACGTACACGTTCATGCCGCCGGCGTCACCGGTTCCGGGCTGGTCGAGCGGGGAGGTGTGGACGCTGAGCATGGCGAGCCGGCGTACCGCTGCTCTCATCGCACCTCCTTGATGCTTCGCCCCTGCAACCGTCGGTGCTGCCCGCTCATTCCCCCGGACGCCTGCTCGAGCGTCCACCGGCGGAGGCGGGACGGTACGAGCCGTCGGGACGGTACGTCGCGGGCCGGCCGCTAGACTCAGGTGTCCGCGTCCGGGCGGGAGGCCGCTCCCCCGACGCAGCCCCCAGCCCGTGAAGGACCTCCCGCGCCATGCCCTCCGCGACGCCGATCACTCCCGCCGAGTCCCCGCCTCAGCCCGCGACGGCCACCCGCGACGACCTGCGCAACGTCGCGATCGTGGCCCACGTCGACCACGGCAAGACCACGCTGGTCGACGCCATGCTCTGGCAGTCGGGCGTGTTCTCCGCACACACCGAGCACACCGACCGGGTGATGGACTCCGGCGACCTCGAGCGGGAGAAGGGGATCACGATCCTCGCCAAGAACACCGCGGTCCGCTACGCGGGGCCGGGCGCGCCCGACGGCGGGGTCACGATCAACATCATCGACACCCCCGGCCACTCCGACTTCGGCGGGGAGGTCGAACGCGGGCTGTCGATGGTCGACGCGGTCGTGCTGCTCGTCGACGCCTCCGAAGGCCCGCTGCCGCAGACCCGATTCGTGCTCCGCAAGGCACTGGCCGCCCGCCTGCCGGTGGTGCTGGTCGTCAACAAGGTGGACCGCCCCGACGCCCGGATCGCCGAGGTCGTCGACGAGACGTACGAGCTGTTCGCCGACCTGCTCGACTCCGACTCCGACCAGGCCTCGCTCGACTTCCCGATCGTGTACGCCTGCGCCCGCGCCGGTCGCGCGTCGAGGCAGCAGCCGTCCGACGGCGAGATGCCTGACTCGGACACCCTCGTACCGCTGTTCACCACGATCCTCGACGCGGTGCCCGCGCCGGTGTACACCCCCGGCGCGCCACTGCAGGCCCAGGTGACCAACCTCGACGCCTCACCGTTCCTCGGCCGGCTGGCGCTCGTCCGGGTGCACCAGGGTGAGCTGCGCAAGGGCGCCTCGGTGGCGTGGATCAAGCGCGACGGGTCGACCGAGCGCGTACGCATCACCGAGCTGCTCGTCACAAAGGGCCTCGAGCGGATCCCGGGCACGTTCGCCGGACCCGGTGACATCGCCGCGATCGCCGGCATCCCCGGCATCACCATCGGCGAGACCCTGACCGACCCCGACGACCCCCGACCGATGCCGCTGATCACCGTCGACGAGCCCGCGATCTCGATGACGCTGGGCACGAACTCCTCGCCGCTGGCCG
>JAABUS010007753.1_pt1 | contig 12115 bp, 9 predicted proteins | sample 5560161 | NCBI WGS metagenome assembly JAABUS01 (sample SAMN10711885, study PRJNA513376) | rock metagenome | isolation source: Antarctica rocks | place: Antarctica: Victoria Land, Trio Nunatak nord | collected 2016-01-04 | reverse complement strand
ATGATGGCATTAGTAGAAAAAAAATGGTTGAATTAAAAAGCAAATTATCATCAACCCATAAATCAATAAGTATATTGATGGGAGCGCTGCCGGTTCAGAAGTTTTAATTAAAATACCTGTTTGATATGATTAAAGCAATTATTATAGATGATGAAGTGCATTGCATTGAAACGCTAAGTATTTTATTAAAAGAATATTGCGCAGATGTGAAAGTTATGGAGCAATGCCGTTCTGCAAAAAAAGGTTTGGAAGCCATTGAAAAAATAAAGCCTGATCTGGTATTTCTTGATATAGAAATGCCTGCTATGAATGGTTTTGAAATGCTGGAGCAATTTGAGGAAATTCCATGTGCAATCATCTTTACAACCAGTTATGATCAATACGCCATTAAAGCTATTCGTTTCAGTGCACTTGATTATCTGCTAAAACCGATTGACCCGAATGAATTGGTTAACGCTGTAAAAAAAATTCAGGAACAGCGGCATTTGCCAATGGCTGAACAGTTTCAGATGCTGTTGAAGAAAATAAATGGAAAGGAACATCATTTCAATAAAATTGCAGTACCAACTTCAGAAGGATTTGAATTGATACCCGCAGACAGCGTTGTTCGTTGCGAAGCTGATGATAACTATACATATTTGCATCTTAAGAATAAAAATAAAATTGTTGCCTGCCGTACGCTAAAAGAAATGGAGGAGCAACTGCAGGATTTTAATTTCTTTGTTCGTGTACATCACTCTTACCTCGTTAACCTGAATGAAGTAACAAAATATGTACGTGGCGAAGGTGGCTATCTTGTTATGAGTGACGGATCTTCTGTAAATGTATCCCGTAGCCGTAAAGATGCGTTAATGAAGTTTTTCTGATTCTGTTAAAAGTTACTTCTAATTACCTGCGCATTTATTCCAACTGCTGTTATAATCTGTCAACTGCTCATTCGCGCTGGTAAAAGGCACTTGAGTGAATTAGTTTTGATTTATCAATTCAGAACAAATTTTAAAACATTCCAAACTTTCAAAAATGAAAAAACTTATTTTAGCTTTTGCGGCCACCACTGCTTATACATTAATGTTCTTAAATACCAATGCACAAAAAATAACACCTGATTTAGCCTTTAATTCAAAAGATGCAATGGATCTTGTGGCTATTGTTGATGCTCCCGTTGTCGAAAATAATGACAATAGCATTTTAAAGGATATAAATCCTAAGGCAATTAAAGATTTCAAAAAAACATATGCCGCCAGAAACAAGACATGGTATAAAGCAGAGAATGGTTTTATAGCAAGCTTTTGCCTTGGCGAAATCAAAAACATTGTTGCTTATAATATTAAAGGCAAGTGGCAATATACCATCCGGACTTATAATGAAGATAAATTATCCCGCAATATAAGAGCAACTGTAAAGCATACTTATTATGATTATTCTATCACTTTGGTTGAAGAAATTCATACTTCAGATAAAATTGTTTATATGGTACACATGCAGGATGCAACAAGCTGGAAAATAGTACAGGTATCTGCCGATGGAGAAATGGAGCTGCTTGAGAATTTAAATAAAGGATAAAATAATTTTTAATGGCATAAATATAAAGTTTATGCACTGACCCTTGATTCTTCAAGGGCTTTTTTATTAAACTAATGCTTGGCAAAAGAATTATTTTTAAACATAAAACATTAGACCTTTTTCATTCAACTATTGCAGATGGATATTTCCTGCAGGAAGTAATTGTATGTATAGAAAGGATCCGATTATTGATTATCATTAAGCTAAAATACAGTTGCACGACAAGCAGAAATACGTGCTGTTTTTCTTAGAAGCTGTCTGAAATTAGTTAAAGAGGATATTTGATGTGGATAAGATTATAAATAACTAATACTTTTTAAAAAGCTATCACTACTGAAGAATCAGTTGTACTAAAATATTTTATTGCAGATTTTCACTCTCACCCGCTTCGGGGCAGTTGGAGAACAATTCAATCATGCTCCTTCGGGTTGCACCCGGAGCTACTCACATTGAAGCCCTTCGGGCTTCAAGCACCGATTCAGCACAATTGAAGCGCGAAGCTCCACAATGAAATAGCCACCGAGACCAGTACAAAAAATAAAATTTAGACAGCTTCTTAAAAAAAGTTCATCGAAATAGGAGTATAATATGCCTTAATAATCTTACGGTATGCGCAGATTATAAACAACTACCGTGACCGTCTTCTAATATTATAAACACTTAGCTACGGCAGAACTGGAAATCATTCCGCTTCATTTACTCATTCAAACATTATATCTACCAGCTATTTTTACTAACTGCTCCATGGTAATTGCAAATCAATTCTGATTGTTAGAGTTTTGAACAGTAAAACTTAATATTCATACTAAAATTAAAAACAATGAAAACACATTTTTTTATCAAGTGCTTCGGTGGGCTGTTACTGCTTATCATATTTTCCCACATTTCCTATTCACAGGATACGAGCACTATTACAACACTGCCATCTGTTACTGTTACCAGCAAAACCACCACCGCCAATGTTAGCGAAAAAGTGTCTAAAGCTTTCAAAGCTGCATTTAAAGATGCTGAAGATCCAAAATGGTTCAAATTGAATAAAGATTTCTTAGTGAACTTTATTATGAATCAGCAGGAAAACAGCGCACTGTTTAGAAAAAATGGATTTATGATATATCATTTAGCTTTGGGAGGAGAAAAAAGCCTGCCTTCTGATGTTAGAAAGATAATTAAACCCAATTATTACGACTATAATATAACTAAGGTGGTTAAGGTAAGTGAGGCTGACCGCAATATTTGGGTTGTAAACCTCGAAGATGCCAAAAGTTTTGTAATCGTCAGAGTAGAAAATGGTGAGTTAGAGGAAGTACAAAATCTAAAGAAAGGATAGAAAAATTATTGTTTTCTTATGATCTACATGAATACCGGGTTCGCCTGTAAAAATCCAATAAGTATTTCTGTTGATCTCTGCAAATAAAATAGATAACAAATATTCGATTATCAGCACCTATAAAGAACTTGATCCCATAATTGATTCGGCATTTTGTTTTGTTCTGATTGCTTCTTTGTAACCTTTATAATACAAAGGCTTACTATCCATTATTTCATAAATAAAAGCATCAGGGATCTTTTTTCTTTGTAACCTTTTTTTTCCGCCCGCTATCAAACCCATATACAAGAACTTTTATCAAATGTACAAAATTTTACACCTATTTATCATCTTCATCCCTTTAAGTATTATTGAGGGGTGATCTAAGGGAGTAATTTCTATGATTTCTATGATCTCTATTAAATCTATGTCTCTTATGTGTTTTTAATTTTTTTTAAACACTATAGACATAGAAATTTAAGAACAACATAAAAAGTTTCTATTGATTCATTACTCTAATCTTCTTCCCCTTCCATTCGGGAAAAAGAATATTATCATTATTGATCTTTAAATGTTTATCAGCTACTTCGCTAAAAACGCTGCGGAAGTCTGTAGTTACAGGAAGATCACGCCGGTCTTCGAGGTTTTCAATTGCAAGTGGTTGTACATTGCCATGTACTATTCCTCCGTTTACATCATTACCTAAAATAAAATTACAACTGCCCCGCCCATGATCTGTACCGCCTGTTCCGTTTTGTTTTACAGTGCGGCCAAATTCTGTCATAGTCATTACCGTTACATCATCCTGGTAAGTTCCCATATCTGTCCAGAAAGCGATAATGCTGTTGCTGAGGTCAGCCACATTGCGGGCAAAAATACCTGTTTCTGCTCCCTGGTTGAAATGAGTATCCCAACCGTTTGATTCTGCAAAGGCTACTTCAAGGCCTACATCCATTTTGATTAATTGCGCTATTTGTTTGAGTGAACTTCCCAGGGGGCTGTTGGGATACAAAGCATTGCTTGAAGGGCGGTAATTTTTCACATCGGTTTTTTGCAGCATTTTTACTGCCTCAAAACTTTCTTTCCCGGTTTCCTTAAGTAACGCCGAAGTGGTTTGATCGTATAACTCTTCAAAGCTTTTGGCAGCTATATTGGCTCCTATAGGATTTCCTCTCATTGAAATGGCAAAGTCAGCAAGATTACTTATGGCCACCGACGGATTATCACCATAAAAAGACCGGGGCATAGAAGATGTAAGGCTTACCGCACGGAAAGGTGCAGCATCATGACCAAGCAAACCAACTGCACGGTTTAGCCATCCGCTTGATGTTCCTTTATTAAATGGTGTTCCCGACTCCATAAAATCCTGGGCATCGAAGTGTGAACGGGTGTTGTTAGGTGAACCAATGCCATGCACAATTGCGAGTCGCTTTTCATGAAAAAAAGGTTCAAATGAATGCATAGCGGGATGAAGACCGAAACGGCCGTTAAGGTCTATTAAAGGTGAACCCTTCTGATCTTTTGCGGCTGACATAAATAATGTTGGCCTTGCAGCTTTCAAATATTCATCTGTAAAAGGCGTAACTGCCATTAATCCATCCATAGCTCCGCGTTGAAAAATACAAACTAATGTCTTTTTCTTTTTGTATGGGCTAAACACTTTATCACTTCCGGCTGCGCGGGCGATGAACGATGGAACTCCGCCTAAGCCTATTCCAAAAAGCGCCAATGAACCTGATTTTACAAAACCTCGTCTTGATACCATAGGTCTGAACTGGGATTTATGAGATTATTGGGATTATTGGGATTGAGAGATAAGTATGATTCATTGCTTTCCTTTCGCTGAATAATTAGTAATAAAGGCAACAATAATTAATTAATTTCAGTAATCTTTCTCCGTCATTAGTCATTCGTCATCCGTCAACTGTCATCCGTCATCCGTCAACTGTCATCCGTCATTCGTCAACTGTCATCCATCAGCAGTCATTCGTTATCCGTCAACTGTCAACAGGCATCCGTCAACTATTCTGTTCCTACCTTCTTTGAAACTCCGGTGAACCGATAATAATACCGACTACCTGAGACATCATGTTGTTAGTTTCTTTCGCTGCGATAGCTGCAAAATTATTCCTGCTCATATCGTTTCTGCCTTGCTTGTTTTTAAAAGTTTTGGCAGGCATATCTTCATCTGTCATTACATCTTCATTTGCGGTTACCATTTGTTGTTGTACAGGCGCTTTGTCTGCTGCCTTGTCAATTTTTTTCTCCAACTCAGGATCATGAAGCAAGGGAGTTAGGCGCTTTACCGTTTCAGTTAAATCACGCTCCGGCATAATTATTTTGCTGTAAGTTGCCAGGGCAGCTTCAGCACTTTCAGGTTCGTGACCATTGTTTAAAGCGAGTAGATTAACCTTAATACCAGGAATACGTTGCGAAGCAAGCGCTAATCCAAAGTTCATACGGTTAAGGAGTGCACCGGTATTGATCCAGTATTGTCCTTTGTCAGGAAAACCTGTGGGCGCCTGGTAGAAATATAATTTTTGCCCCATCTTATCTATCCAGTTGTACAATTGATAGGGCGTTATAATATCAGCATTCAGAGATCGCACAGCGCTTACTGCTAATTCAAAGGGTGATTTTGTTTTTGCCCGAACTGCTTCTTTTTTCCAGAATTCAGGCGCTGAAACCATGGTAATTAATACCTGCCTGATATCTCCATCTTTATCTGCAAATGTCTTTGTCATTTTATCTAAAAGACTTTGAGGCGGGTTATCGCTTACAAACCTTACCGCGATTTTTTTAGAAATAAATTTCACAGCAGAAGGATGATGCGTCAGCATTTTCAATAACTGTACGCCTTCCTTATAGCCACCACCAGCCGGAAAAGTTTTACCAAGTATAACCTTAGAACCCTTATCATGACGGTTTGCTGCAAACAAAAAATCTCCGTCATGTACAAATCCATGCTCTGCAAGCCCGTCTTCTCCTATCCGGTCAATTGCCTTTCTTATGGCATTAGAGGCTCCATAATCAGACATTGGGTAAACAGTCCAGCCAGTAAGAACACGTGCAGCTTGTGTAACATCACTCTGGGTATAACCACCCTCTACTCCGAGTGTATGCAATTCCATTACTTCACGGGCATAATTTTCATTAAGGCCTGCTGCTTTTTTCTTTTGATTTAATCTATTCGTTAAGTTTTCATAAGCAGAATCTCCCAACCGCTTTTGCATACCTATAGCCCGCCTTCTGCGCATTAAATTATTTCCCTCGCCGTTCATATTAGTATCTGCGCCTGTACTGCTGAAGTTATCAAGGTACATAAGCATAGCAGGAGATTTTGCTGTGGCAAGAAGAAGGTCTTCAAATTCTCCCAATGCATTTGGCCGGATAACATCTCTTTCATAAGCGGGAATAAATTCTGCACAATCATTTTTAGTGATGGAAACATTAAAATGATTGAACCAAAAATCCGTCATCACTTCCTGCAACTGGTTGTTTGAATACACTGCCCGCAATACTTTCTGGCTGGCAAACTGGCGAAACAATTCCTTTTGAGGCTTTAAACCTTTTTGCTGCATATAAGCAGCTAATTGACTTTTATAGGCACCCTTGTTGGTTTTGTTAATTGAATCTTTATCAATAACACCTTCTTTAACTGCCATACGCAATACCTTTGCGCCTTTGGGATAAGTGTTTACTACTTCAGCATTGCTAAGTTTTAAAGCATCATAACCACTTAACTTTTGATCAAGATTTTCATCGGGAAGCTTAGCAGCTAATTGTTGCTGAAACCAATTTTCGAGGCCCATATTTACTACGGCCTCCACATCTCCTGGTTTAGCTCCAAAAGTGAATCTAGCAAGCAGATGAGCTGTAGCCTGCCTTTCTGTAAGTCCAGCCTCTTTGTAAGGGAAATTAAAACGTGGTTTACTGGAATTTTGTTCAAAAGAAAATAAAACGCTGCTTACTGCAAGCAGAACAAGAGCACAAAGAGTTGCAGAAGCAGACCGCATAATGAAAGTTTTATAACAAGTTACTCATTTTCTGATGGCAGTGAATTTGGGAAGTTTAAGTTTTTTGTTTTTTTAACTATTCTAAAGCAGCAGTATTATGCTTTCTAAAAATCATTTAAAGTTCAAATAGTCACACTTTGGTCCTTTGTGTTGACTTTGCTTAGTGTCATTGCGGTAAAGAAAATTTAAACACAAAGAAATATTTAAGCTTAGTCACAAAGGGGGCACAGAGATTAAAGGTTATATTTAAATTAAAAAAGCTTTTAAGATATTTCATACTTAATATTTAACTATCATTTGCATAAATAATCTTGTTGGGCATAATGCGGCGTGACATCTTCCCGAAGTGACAAACACTCGAGAAGTGGACAATAATTGTGTAAATTGCAAACCTTTAGATTAACACAATGAAGGCAAAATATATTAATCCATTTACTGACTTTGGATTTAAAAAAATCTTTGGTGAAGAAGCCAGCAAACCGCTTTTGCTTGACTTCCTGAATGCCCTTTTGCCGCAGCAAAACAAGATAATCGACCTCTCTTTTAAAAATACAGTGCAATTAGGACAGATCGAAGTTGACAGAAAAGCTATTTATGACATCTATTGTGAAAATGAGAATGGTGAAAAATTTATTGTTGAACTACAAAAAGCTAAACAAAACTATTTCAAAGAAAGAACTATTTACTATTCCACTTTTCCAATTCGTGAACAAGCAGAAAAAGGAGAATGGAACTATAATTTGAAAGCAGTTTATTGTGTCGGCATTTTGGACTTTACATTTGATGATTATGAAAATGAACCGGAAAAAAGCGAAGTAGTTCATACTATTAAGTTGAAAAACCAAAATGGCAAGACGTTTTACGATAAGCTGACTTATATCTATCTTGAAATGCCAAATTTCAATCATACAGAAGCGGAATTGAAAACGCGTTTGGACATATGGTTGTACTTCATTAAACATTTAGAAGATTTTCAGACAAACCCGGCAATCTTTAAAGACGAAGTATTTACCAAAGCCTTTGAAAAAGCAGAACTAGCTAAATTTGACCAGGCAGAGCTGGAAAGCTACGAAAATAGCCTAAAAAGTTACCGTGACTTGAAAGGTGTTATTGACACAGCTTTTCACGAAGGGAAAATAGAAGGGAAAATAGAAGGGAAAATAGAAGTTGCGAAATCAGCCAAACAAATGGGACTTTCAACTGGTGACATTATAAAACTAACTGGACTTTCTGAAAGCGAAATTGACAAGTTGTAGGAAGAAAAAAGCATTACGCTTACGGGACGTTAGGGCAATCGGCTGCTATCGCCCAGCTTTGGTTCGGGCTTAAGGAACTCTTTTTAAACATTAGAATATATTTTTAATCTTTGAATAAATAATGTTTGCCGCAGCGGAGCAATGGAGGAGGTTATAAAATACCACCATCGGCTATACTTGTTCATTATTGGCAATTAAGCTCTAAAAGACACATTCATCATTAACATTATAAATGTGTTTAAAAAAAGAAAATTTTAAATGTATTATAAACTACTGCAACTTCTTAATGTAAAACCCCACGAATCTGCTGTTGTAAGAAAGCTTTTTACTATTCAGTTTTTTCTTGGCGTAGCCACTGCTTTCCTGTTTACCTCATCTCTTACTATGTTTTTATCGACTTATAAAATAAAAACATTACCTGTTGCTTATATTTTATCTGCCTGTCTGTTGTTTGTCTTTAACAGGATATATAGTTATCTTGATGAAAAATTTTCTTCTCCCAAATTATTAGGCATCGTTATTTTATTTTCCGGTTTTTCTATTCTTTTCTACTGGGTATTACTTACAGTTTTGCCATTCCAGCAATTACCTCTTATTATAGCCGGTTGGTACATGCTTATATATATGCTTGTTGGTTATGCTTTCTGGGGTATGGCTTCTATGCTCTTTAATGTAAGAGAGAGTAAGCGGTTATTTTCAATAGTAGGGGCAGGAGATATCCCCGCTAAGATGTTAGGCTATTTTTCTGTAACCGCCCTTGTGCCTTTGATTGGAGTAAACCATTTACTTTGGGTTTCTATACTTTCTTTCTTCGTTGCAGGGTTCCTTCTTAAAAAGTTTCAAAACGAAGGATTATTGGCTGATGAAGATCCTAATGCCCCCTCGCACATGAACGAGCACAATGACGAAAAAAAATCTCACAGTTTTTTAAGTAAATTAACTAATAACCGTTTAGTTCTTTTTATAGCGCTTCTTTCATTGTTATCATATATTGTTTTCGCCTTTATTGATTTTACTTTTTTATCAGACATTAAACTGAAATATCATCATAGTGATGAAATTGCAACCTTTATTGCAGTATTTTTTGCCGGAGGCCGGTTTTTAGCAATCGGTATTAAACTTTTATTCAGCAGCAGAATGATTTCACGCATAGGCTTAACAAACGCTTTATTGGTAACACCAATGTTGCTTTTATTAATAGCAGGTTTTATAATTTTTTCAGGAGACAGGTTTTTTTCGCATTTATATGTATTTGGATTTATGGTGTTGCTTACAGAAATATTGCGGTCAACACTGCAGGAACCCGTGTTTTTTATCCTGTTTCAGCCATTGAAACCACATGACCGATTAAGAGGACACCTGGTGGCTAAAGGATATACCATGCCTTTTGCTTTACTTGCAGTTGGAACTTTCTTAGTTCTTTACCTGCAAAATAACAAGGAGTTACGAATTATCTCTGTAGCAGAATTATTAACCGGTTTGTTACTTGTATGGATTCTTACTATTTTTTTAATCAAGAAAGAATACCTGCAAACCTTAATTACTTCTCTTAAAAAGGGGTATTTTACCGGCGCTGAATTATTTCTTAATGACTCGGTTGTAACAAATTTGCTGATAAAGAAAACTGAAAGTAAAAAACCATTAGAAGTCATACATTCCTTAAACCTGCTCGAAAGATCTGGTTATATTGATATTTATAAATTACTCCTGAAAAATTTGCAAAGTCCTGTAAATGAAATAAAAGAATATATTTTATCAAGGATTATGGCGAATAATATGACAAGCGCTTTACCGGTCATAAAACAGCAACTTGCACAAACTGCAGACGAATTCATAAAGCCAAAGCTGATAAAAGCGTTTTTCTATCTTATCAATGAAACAGAAATAAATGAACAAATAGAAGCAATAAATTCTCTGAAAAAAGAGCATCAAAAGTCTGCGATGGAGGGTCTGCTAAACCGGAAGGAAGAAAAAACAGAACAAATTGTACTTGAAAGATTATCGCAACTTGCAGAGGGAAGTTTGGAAGACAAAATGCTGGTACTAAGTATAATTATGGAATGTCAATGTGAAAACTATACTGGTATGCTCCGCATTTTACTTAACGATAAGGACTCCCAGGTGTATAAAAAAGCAATTGAAGCGGCAGGGAAAGCTAAAGACCTTAAATTATTGCCAACGGTTACAGAGATAGCTACAGCAAAACATGCTTACCCTGCTTTCAGACGTGCAATTCTTTCTTATGCCGATTCTTTTTTTAGTGACCAAAGCTGGCAAAGTCAGGCATTGCCAACAGAATTAATGGTATTGATTATAAAAACTGCAGGCAATATAAAAGGAGATAATTCTACAAATTTTTTAGTTGATCTTTTAAGGAAAAAAAACAAGTCCGTTAATGAAATAATTGAAGCTCTGTGGTTGAAAAAAACAAAGCTTACAGCAGAAGCAATTGATTTAATAGTCGGTAATGCAGATAAAAAAATTGAACAAAGCAAAATTAAAGTAAATTACTACCGGCAGGTTACCAATAGCAAAACACTCATACTTTTACAGCAGGGAATTATGATGGAAATACGTAAAGACCTGCTTGTATTACTAAAAGCTTTTGCTTTGCTGTTTGATCGTGAAAAGGTGGACAGGGTAATAGAGTTATTAAGTTTGGGAAATACAGCAAAGATTTCAAATGCTATAGAAATATCAGAGCTTATTATTCCGAAAAAATATTTTGCCCAGCTAAATAATCTGATTGAACTTATTGATGATGCGCAGCATCATGATTTGATAGCAACAAAAAGCAGTGCTTCACCGGTAAATGCTATCATTGAAGATATATTAAAAGATAATAAAGCTAACTTTAGCGAGTGGACAAGATCAGTTGCCTGTTATATGTTGCCGAAATTGAAAAAAAATGAATTTTCATTGTCTGTCCTGGATAAAATTTTATCAAAAGATGATCATTTATTTAATGAAACGAGAAATTACGTTTTAACCATGTTAAAGTAAATAAGAATGTTGTTGATAGAAAAGGTTTTGGTTTTAAGATCGTCAGAAATATTTCAAAATACACCAGAAACCGACCTCGTTGAATTAGCGGCAATACTGGAAGAAATATATCTTGATGCAGGCGCTCTTTTGTTTTCAAAAGGTGATACGGGAAACTGCATGTATTTTATTTACAGCGGTTCTATTAAAGTACATGATGGAGAACACATACTGGCGGTATTAGGCGAGAATGAAATAGTAGGGGAATTATCCGTTCTTGATGCAGAGAGCAGATCGGCCAGTGCAACTACGGCAGAGGAATGTATTCTTTTGAAACTGGATCAGGAAGCTTTTTATGAGATTATGCTGAATAATTCTGACATATTAAAAGGAATATTAAAAACATTATGCAAGCGGCTTCGTATAATTAATAAAAAAAGCATCAGCATGGCCAATATAAATCCTTTAAGCTAATTTATCTTTTATTGCATCTAAATGTATTTGCTTTTGTTTTTGCCGCCGGTGTTTAGAGGTGTTTGTAAAATAATGATGACTTTCGAGAAAACGCACTTGCAGAGAATTCCAGCTTTTTTCATCAGTAACTATTTTCTGATCGAGAAATTCATTAAATAAACCCTGACCTATTTGAAAAAAATCATTTCGTCCTAAATAATCAAGATCGGCATCGCAAATGATTTCTTCAAGGAAATTCTGTGGCTGTTGCGGTACTTTGGTAGCTCTTATCATGCCGCAAATTTTTTCAACCTGGTCTTTTGAAAATCCAAAATCACCAAGTTCACCAGAGGCAACTTCACAGCTTATTTCTTCATGACCGGTATATATTTTCAAAAACCCTAAATCATGATATAATGCGCTTATTTTTAAAAGCAACAAATCGTTTTCATCTTCTATGCCTTCCTTCTTTGCAATATCAACGGCCTGCTTCAATACATCAAGAGTATGTGCAACATTATGATAGGTTAATGCAGGTG
>JAABUS010007751.1_pt1 | contig 12121 bp, 12 predicted proteins | sample 5560161 | NCBI WGS metagenome assembly JAABUS01 (sample SAMN10711885, study PRJNA513376) | rock metagenome | isolation source: Antarctica rocks | place: Antarctica: Victoria Land, Trio Nunatak nord | collected 2016-01-04 | reverse complement strand
CGTGTCTGCGTCGAGCTGGACGCCGATCACGCCGGTCGAAGCGATGGCGACCTGGTCCTCGGCCACGCCGGAGACCATCGCCCCGGCGCCCTGCATCTTCGCCGCCGCGTCCATCCCCCGTCCACCCGTCGCCGCGTTCGCGTTGCCCGCGTTGACGGCGACCGCCCGGAGCGCATCGAGCCGGCAGCGCTCCTGGCAGACGACCACGGGCGCGGCGAGCACACCGGAAGCGGTGAAGCGCGCCGCGCTGGTGGCGTTGGGCGCGTCGCAGACGAGCAGGCCGACATCGGGGTCGCCGCTCGGCTTGAGCCCGGCCGCGACGCCCGCGGCGCGGAAGCCGGCGGGGAGGCCGGCGCCGGGGAGCTCGTTTACGTACGCGGGGCGGTCGACCCAGCGGGAGTCGAAGAACGTCATGGCCGGAGGCCCTCCGTCTCCGGCCGGCCGAACATCAGGTTCAGCGATTGCACGGCCTGGGAGGCCGTGCCCTTCCACAGGTTGTCGATGGCCGCGAGGACGATGATCTGGCTTGTGCGCTCGTCGAAGTGGGTGAAGATCCTGCAGTCGTTGGTTTCGCGCACCTCGAGCACCCCCGGCGGGCGCTCGAGCATGTCGACGAATGGCTCGCCGGCGTAGACGGAGTAGATCTCGGCGAGCTCCGCGGCATCGGTGGGCCGCGCGGCCTTGACGTAGCAGGAGTCGAGCTCCCCGCTGGTCATGGGCGCCAGGTGAGGCACGAACAGCACGTCGTGGCCGAGCTCCTGCTCGATCTCCGGCCGGTGCCGGTGCCCGGCGACCTTGTAGGCCTTGAGATCCTCGTTGGCGGACACGAAGTGCGTCGTGTCCGTCGCGCCCCGGCCCGCGCCCGACACGCCGGACTTGGCGTCGATGACGACCGCCTCGCCGATCAGCCCGGCGCGGGCGAGCGGGACGAGCGCCAGCAGCGCGGCGGTCGGGAAGCAGCCCGGCCCGGCGACCAGGCCGGCCCCCCGGATCTCCTCGCGGTGGAGCTCCGGCAGCCCGTAGACCGCGGTGCCGAACAGCTCGGGGGCGCCGTGCTCGCCGTACCAGTCCTCGTACACGGTGCCGTCGCGCAGGCGGAAGTCCGCCGACAGGTCCACCACCCGCACGCCGCGCTCGCGCAGCGCGGCGACGGCCGGCGCGGCGGCGCCGTGCGGATAGCCGACGATCGCTGCGTCGACCGCATGGTCGGCGTCGAACGGCTCGAGCCCGCGGTCCACGCGCGTGCGCGGGTGCAGGTCGCCCAGCCGCATCCCGGCCTCCGCGCGCGCGGTGACGTAGGCCAGCTCGAAGTGCGGGTGGCGATCGATCAGCTGCGCCGCGAGGGCGCCCGCGTATCCGGACGCGCCGACGATGCCGACGCTAGGCACGGAACGCCGCCCCCAGCTGCGTCGAGAGGTCGCCCAGCACGCAGTCCAGGGTCGCCTGGACCTCCTGGTCGGTCAAGGTGCGGTCGGGCGCCTTGAAGCGCAGCCGTATCGCGATCGACTTCTTGCCCGCTCCGGCCTGCTCGCCGCGGTAGACGTCGAAGACGTCCACCGACTCGAGCGTCGGGCCGGCGGCGCCGCGCACGGCGGCGACGAGCGCTGCCGCCGCGACGTCCTCGTCCACCGACAGGGCCAGGTCCCGGTGCACGGCGGGGAAGGAGGTGAGATCCTGATAGGCCGGGACGCTGTCGGCGTGAGCGGCGAGTACGGCCAGGTCGACCTCGAAGGCGGCACCGGCCGAGATCGCCGGATGCATCTCTCCCACCCACCCGACGGACCGGCCGCCGGCGAGCACGCGGGCCGCGCGGGCCATGTGCAGGAACGGCTCAGCGGCGGGCTCGAACTCGAGCGGCACGCGCAGGGCCCGGCCGAGCGCCTCGAGCACGCCCTTGATGGCGAAGAAGTCCGCGGCCGGCGGCTCGGGGTCACCCCATGACGCCGGCCGAGCGGCGCCGACGAGCAGCGCCCCGACGTGGGTGCGCTCGTCGGGCAGCACCCGGTCGGCCCAGGCCGCGGCGCCGGGCGTGCCGGCCGGGGGGTCCCAGCGCCCGGGCGGCCGCGGCCGGTCCTCGTCCCACGGCAGGTAGACGCTGCCGACTTCGAAGAACCGGACGTCCGGCGTCCCTCGGCGGGCGTTGAGATCGGCCGCGTCGAGCAGCGAGGTCAGCAGGTGGGTGCGCATGACGGCCTGCTCTTCGCTCATCGGGTTGCGCAGGCGTACGGGCTCCACCGCCGTTCTCAGGCGCGCCTGCGCGGCAGTCGACGTGAGGCTCCAGCCGACGACCTCGAACAGGCCGGCGCCGACCAGCGCGTCCTCGGCGCGACGGCGCAGGCGCTGCTCGGGTGCGAGGACGCCGACCGCCCCCCGGCGCGAGGGCAGCGTGGCCGGGAGCTTGTCGAAGCCGTCGATGCGCGCGACCTCCTCGACGAGGTCCACTTCGCGGGTGACGTCGGCGGCCCTGAAGTGCGGGACGCGCACGAAGAGCCCGTCGTCGGCGGCGCTGGCGTCGAAACCGAGCGCCTCCAGCGCGGCCGCCTGCGCACCGCGCGAGATCGGATCGCCGAGCAGGCGCGTGACGCGCGCGTCACGCAGCCGCAGCACCGCGGGCTCGACGTCCTCTCGCGCGTCGATATCGACCGTCCCGGGCACGAGCGTGGCGCCGGTCAGCTCGAGCATGAGCCGGGTCGCGACCACCTGGCCCTCCATCCCCGACTCGGCGGACAGGCCCTTCTCGAAGCGGCCGGAGGCCTCCGAGCGCAGTGCGAGCCGCGCCGACGTGCGCTGGATGTTCGGCCCGTTCCACGTCGCCGCCTCCATCAGGACGCGGGAGGTGCCGTCGTGGACCGCGGAGCGGTTGCCGCCCATCACCCCGGCGATCGAGGTCGGGCCCGCCGCGTCGTCGATGACGACCATCTCGCCGTTCAGCGTCCGCTCGACGTCGTCGAGGGTGACCACGCGCTCACCGTCATCCGCCCGGCGCACGACCAGCGTGCCGCCTTCCACGCGGTCGGCGTCGAAGGCGTGCATCGGCTGCCCGGTGAGCAGCATCACGTAGTTGGTGATGTCGACGACGTTGTTGACCGGCCGCTGGCCGGCGGCGGACAGGCGCCCCTTCAGCCACGCCGGCGACGGCCCGATCGTCACGTTGTCGAAGGCGCGCAGGGTGAAGCGCGGGCACAGCTCGGGGCAGCGGACCTCGACGGCGAGGCCTGCGACCGGCCCGGCGGACCCGGGATCGTCCTGCCACGGCGGCGAGGCGAGGGCGGCCCCCGTCGCGGCGTGGACCTCGCGGGCGATGCCGTAGACGCTCAGGCAGTCCGGCCGGTTCGGCGTGATCTCGAGCTCGAGGACATCGGTGGCGATCGGCAGCACCTCGGCGAGCGGCGTGCCGGCGGCGAGCGCATCGTCGAGCACCATGATCCCCGCGTGCTCGCTCCCGAGGCCGACCTCGTCCTCGGCCAGGATCATCCCGTGCGAGACGACGCCGCGCAGCTCGGCGGCCTCGAGCCTCCTGCCGTCGGGCATCACCGATCCGGGCCTGGCGACCGCGACGGTCTGGCCCGCCGCGACGTTCGGCGCGCCGCACACGATCTGGCTCGGCGCTTCACCATCTTCCCCGAGGTCGACGAGACAGACGGTGAGGCGATCCGCGTCGGGATGCGACTCGGCGCTGACGACCTTGCCCACGACGAAGCACTCGAGCGCGTCGACGCCGTGCTGGTGCACCGCCTCGACCTTCGTGCCGGTCATGGTGAGCCGCTCCTCGAGCGCACCCAGCGGGATGTCTGGGACGATGTAGTCGTGCAGCCACAGCAGGGGCAGCTTCATCCGAACTGCTCCAGAAAGCGCAGGTCGTTCTCATAGAAGAGGCGCAGGTCGGCGACGCCGTGCTTGAGGAAGGCGATCCGCTCGATGCCCATGCCGAAGGCGAAGCCCTGGATGCGCTCTGGGTCGTAGCCGTGCTCGCGCACGTAGCCGAAGACGTTGGGGTCGACTTCCCCCGAGCCGAGGATCTCGATCCAGCCCTCCCCCTTGCACAGGTTGCAGCGCGCGCCGTCGCGCAGGAAGCCCGTGCCGGCGCACTTGTGGCAGGAGACGTCGACCTCGGCGCTCGGCTCGGTGAACGGGAAGTAGTGCGGCCGCAGCCGGACCTCGCGCTCTGCGCCGAAGATCTCCCGGGCGAAGGCCAGCAGCGTGCCCTTGAGGTCTGCGAGCGTCACGTCCTCGTCGACCGCGAGGCCCTCGACCTGATGAAACTGCGGCGTGTGGGTCGCGTCGTTGTCGCGCCGGTAGGTGCGGCCGGGGACGATGATGTACAGCGGCGGCGGCTCGATCTCCATCGCGCGGATCTGCATGGGCGACGTGTGCGTCCGCAGGACAGCGCCGCCCTCGGTGTAGAAGGTGTCGGACTCCAGCCGCGCGGGATGCTGGGCGTCGTGGTTGAGCGCGTCGAAGTTGTAGTGCACGAGGTCGATCTCCGGCCCCTCGGCAACCCGGAATCCCAGCCCCATGAAGACGTCCTCGATCTCCCGGCGGGTGGCGGTGAGCAGGTGCAGCCGCCCCACCGGCGCGACGGGCGATCCGGGCAGGGTGACGTCGACGCTGTCGGCGGCCAGGCGGGCGTCGAGCTCCCCGGTCGCCAGGGCCTCGGCGCGGGCCGAAACGAGCGCCTCGAGCGCCTGGCGCGCCTCGTTGGCGGCGCGGCCGACGGCGCCGCGCTCCTCCGGGGCCAGCTGGGCGACGCCGCGCAGCAGGTTGGGCAGCTCGGCCTTGCGCCCGAGGTGGGTGACCCGGACGTGCTCGAGGTCGTCCGTGGTCCGCGCGGCGGCGATGGCCGCTTCGCCTTCCTCGTGTAGCTGGGCGATGCGATCAAGCACGGCGCGCGATCCTATTCCCCGTCTCGTACAGCGCCACCGTGGCGGCCATCGCGGCGTTGAGCGAGTCGCCCTCGATCGGGATGTGGGCGATCTGGTCGCAGCCGGCCAGCACGTCGTCGGGCAGTCCCTCGCGCTCGGCGCCCACCACCAGCGTCGAGGGCGCCTCGGCCAGGTCCGCCAGCGCGGCTCCCTCGCGCGCGACGAGCGCCACCCGCGGGGCGGGGAGCTCGGCGATCGAGCGCACCCGGCGCACGCCGACGCTGAAGATCGCGCCCATCGACGCGCGCACCGCCTTCGGGCCGAACGGGTCGGCGCTGCCCGGACCGAGCGCGACCGAGGTGGCTCCGAAGGCATGCGCCGCGCGCAGCACGGCGCCGACGTTGCCGGGGTCGCCGACCCCCCACAGCGCGACGCAGCGGTCGCCGAGCGTGCTCGCGTAGCGCTGGTCGAAGATCCCGATCGCCCGCGTGCTCGAGCCGAGCTGGGAGAGCTCGGCCATCAGGTGGGGCGCGACCGCCTCGCCCTCGAGCCCGCTGCCGGCCGCGACGAGGCGGCCGACCGGCACCCAGCCCGCCGCCTCGGCGGCGTCGACGAGGTCCTCGCCCTCGGCGACGAAGCGCGTGAGCTTGTCGCGCCACTTGCGGCCCGCGAGCTTGCGGACCTCCTTGAGCAGTTCGTGGTTGGGGCTGGTGATGGTCATGGAACGAAAAAGGGCGCCCGTCCTTGAGCAGGAGGGGCGCCCGGTAGAGGCTTCGGTGTGCGGCCGCTCTATACGGCCGACTCCACCGCCTCTCGGGCGCTGTCGGCGAATCGGCGGAAGGTGTCGGCGTCGCGGACGGCGATGTCCGCGAGCACCTTGCGGTCGAGCTCGATCCCGGCCAGCTTGAGCCCGTGCATGAACTGCGAGTAGGACATGCCGTTGAGGCGCGCCGCGGCGTTGATGCGCTGGATCCAGAGCCGGCGGAAGTCGCGCTTCTTGTTGCGGCGGTCCCGGTAGGCGTAGGACTCCGCCTTCATGAGGGCTTCCTTGGCCCGGCGGTAGTTCGAGTTCGCCTCGCCGCGGAAGCCCTTGGTCCGCTCGAGGGTCGCGCGGCGCTTCTTGCGCGCGTGAACGGAGCGCTTGACGCGGGTCACTTGCCCGACCCCTGGAGCAGTTTGCGAACCGTCTTGATGTCCGCCTTGGCGATGTCGTGATCCAGGCGGAAGGAGCGCTTGCGCTTGGGCGACTTCTTCTCGAGGATGTGACTCGAGAACGCGGACCGGGACTTGAGCTTTCCGGTTGCGGTCTTCTTAAAGCGCTTGGAGGCGCCGCTGTGCGACTTCATCTTCGGCATGGCGACCGCGCAGACTAGTGGATGGGTCCGGAAGTCAGCGTGTCGGGCGCCTGCGGCCGCGGCGCAGGCGCCGCGGCCGGCGGGCTATTTGACGGGTGCCTTGGCCTTCGCGGGCGCCTTCGGCTTGGCGGGGGTCTTCGCCTTTGGCGCCGCGGCGGCCTTGGCAGGCTTCTCGGCCTTCGGCTTCGCCGCCTTGGCGGGCGCGGCGGGCGCGGCGGGCTTGGCGGCCTTGGCGGCCACCTTGGTCTTGCCGCCGGCGGGCTGCGCCGAGGCGACCGGACCGTCGGGGACCGCAGCCGGCTCCGGCTCGGGATCCGGTTTCACCGCTCCGGCCTCCGGCCCCGGCGCAGGCGCCTGTACGGGCTCTGGCGCAGGCTCCGGCTCCTTCACGGGCTCCGGCTCCTTCGCCGGCGGCTCCTTCACGGGCGGCTCAGGGGCCGCGGCCTCAGCCGGCGCGGGCCGTGCGGGCTCAGCCGCCGGCGCGGGCGCGGCCTGCGCGGGCGCTGGCGCTGATTTCGCCGCCGCGGGCTGCGGGGCTGCGGCGGGCTTGCGCGGCGGCTTGCTCGTCGTGCTCACGGGGGCGGGCGTGTCGTCGCCCTTGGCGCGCACGGGACCGAGCATCATCGTCATATTGCGCCCATCCTGGGTGGGGCGCTGCTCGACGATCGCGAGCTCCTCGAGCTCCTCCGCGAGGCGGTTGAGGATGATCTCCCCGCGCTCGGGGTGCGCGACCTCGCGGCCGCGGAACATGATCGTCACCTTGACCTTGTCGCGGGCGTTCAGGAACCGTGTGACGTGGCCCTTCTTGGTGTCGTAGTCGTGCTGGGCGATCTTCGGCCGGAACTTGATCTCCCGAATCGTGATCTGCTGCTGGTGCTTGCGGGCCGCCTTCTGGCGCTGGGCCTGCTCGTACTTGTACTTCGAGTAGTCGAGCACCCGGCACACGGGCGGCTTGGAGTCGGGAGCGACCTCGACGAGGTCGAGGTCCCTCTCCTGTGCGTAGCGAAGCGCGTCAACCGTCTTCAGGATGCCCACCTGGTCCCCGTCGGGCCCGATGAGACGGACCTCGGGAACGCGGATGCGCTCGTTGATTCGGGTCGAATCGCGCTCCGGGAGTGACCGGTCGAAGCGACGAGGGACCGGCACTAGCTGTGGCTGCGGCTCGTCAAGCCGCGATGTGGGAACGCTTCATCAACGAGACGGAGTATACGCGACGGCGGCTACTCCTCCACTGGCTCGAAGAGCTGCAGCTCGTTGCCGTCGGGATCGCGGAAGGTCGCGACCTTGCCCCAGGGGTGCTCGGAGAGGCCCCCGGCGATCTCGACCCCCTCCGCGGAGAGCTGTTCCACGGCGTCCTCGATGTCGTCGGAGACGCTGAACGCGATGACCGCGCCGCCCTCGCCGGCCGGAGATTCCCCGGCATGGCCATTGAGCCCGATGCGCACGTGGCCGGCGACGACCATGGACCACTCGTCGTCGTGCTGCTCGACGTCGAGGCCGAGCGTGTCTCCGTAGAACTCAACGGCCCGGTCCATGTCGGTCACAGGCAGCCACACGGTGGCGATTCCTTCGATCATGGATTGGGTCCTGCCCCGTCCGGGCGCTAGGTAAGCACGGCGAAGACCGCGCGCCCCCGCACGATCTCCCTCTCGCCCACTCGGAGGTGGCAGTCGACGAACGCGAGGGTCCCGCCCAGGCGCTCGACGGTCACGTGCGCCTCCACCCAGTCGCCCTCGTCGGCGGAGCCGAGGAAATCGACCGTCAGGCTCACCGTGGCCACCGCCGGGTCGGCCTCGTCGGACTCGAGGCGCACCTTGTGGGCGTTGGCGAAGTCCACCAGCGTGGCCAGCAGGCCGCCCTGCGCCTTGCCGAACGAGTTGAGGTGGCGCTCGTCGATGCGCAGGCCGACGACGCCTTCGCGGCTCAGCAGCGGGCCGATGTGCTCGACGAAGGCGCCCTCGTCGAGGATCGGCTCGAAGCCCGCAGGCGCGCTCACGCGGCCTCGTCCGCCAACCACGCGATCGCCTCGTCGAGCGAGCGCGTGCCCAGGTCGCCCTCACCGTGGCGGCGCAGCGCGACGGCCCGCGACTCGGCTTCGCGGTCGCCGACGACCAGCATGAAGGGGACCTTCTGCAGCTCCGTGTCGCGGATCTTTCGCCCGATCGACTCCGAGCGGTCGTCGACGTCCGCGCGCAGGCCGGCTTCGCGCAGCGCCCCCGCGACCTCCTCGGCGTAGGCGTTGTGGCGGTCGGCGACGGGCAGGACGGTGGCCTGCACGGGCGTCAGCCACAGCGGCAGCTCGCCGGCGGTCTCCTCGATCAGGATGCCCAGGAACCGCTCCAGCGAGCCGAGCAGCGCGCGATGGATCATCACCGGCCGGTGCTCGGCGTTGTCGGCGCCCGTGTAGGACAGAGCGAAGCGCTCGGGCAGGTTGTAGTCGAGCTGCACCGTGCCCAGCTGCCAGGAGCGCCCCAGCGAATCCGTGGCGTGCAGGTCGATCTTCGGCCCGTAGAACGCCCCGTCGCCTGCGTTGACGCCGTACTCGAGGCCCGCGCGCGCAAGCGCGGACTCCAGCGCGCCCTCGGCATGGTCCCACAGCGCGTCGTCGCCAAGCCGGTTCTCCGGCCGGGTGGAGAGCTCGACCGCGATGTCGAAGCCGAACATGCGGTACCAGTCGAAGCCGAAGTCCAGGCAGCCGAGGACCTCCGCCTCGATCTGCTCCTCGGTGCAGAAGACGTGGGCGTCGTCCTGGATGAAGTGGCGCACGCGCAGCAGGCCGTGCAGGGTGCCGCTGGGCTCGTTGCGGTGCAGCAAGCCCGGCTCGGAGTAGCGGACGGGCAGCTCGCGGTAGGAGTGGCGCTGCAGTGAGAACAGGTGGGCATGCCCGGGGCAGTTCATCGGCTTGAAGGCCATCGGCCGGGACTCGTCCGCGGTGATGAACATGTTTTCCCGGTACTTGCCCCAATGGCCGGAGGTCTCCCACAGCGAGCTGTCGTAGAGCAGCGGCGTCTTGACCTCGTCGTAGCCGCGCGCCAGCGTCATCTCGCGCGAGCGCTGCAGCAGGGTGTTGAAGACCTGGGTGCCCTTCGGCAGCCAGAACACCGACCCGGGCGAGACCTCGGAGAAGACGAACAGGTTGAGCTGCGGGCCGAGGCGGCGGTGGTCGCGGGCGCGCGCCTGTTCGAGGCGCTCGAGATGCTGCTCGAGGTCGGCCTTGCGGTGGAAGGCCGTCCCGTAGATGCGCGTGAGCATCGTGTTGGCGGAATCCCCGCGCCAGTACGCGCCCGCGGTGGAAAGGAGCTTGAACGCCTTGATCCGCTTGGTCGTCGGCGCGTGCGGGCCGCGGCAGAGGTCGGTGAACGGGCCGTTGGTGTACAGGCTGACGCTGTCGACGCCGAGATCCTCGATCAGCTGCACCTTGTACGGCTGGTCCTCGGCCCTGAAGCGCTCGAGCGCGGCCTCCGCGCTGACGTCCTCGCGCGCGAAGAACTCGTCGGCGGCGACGTGCTCGGCCATTTTGGCCTCGATGACCGGGAAGTCCGCCTCGGAGATCGTGATGCCCTCCGGGAACTCGAAGTCGTAGTAGAAGCCGGTCTCGATCGGGGGGCCGATGGAGATCTTCACGCCGGGATAGAGGTCCATCACCGCGGCCGCGAGCACGTGCGCGGTGTCGTGGCGGATCAGGTCGAGCGCCTCGGGCGAGCGGTCGGTGACGATCGCCACCGAGGCGCCGTCGGGCAGCGGCCGGGCGAGGTCGCGCACCTCGCCGTCGGCGACGATCGCCAGCGCGGCGCGGGCGAGCCCCGGGCCGATGTCGGCGGCGAGGTCGGCGCCCGTCGCCGAGTCCGGGAGCTCGCGCCGCGAGCCGTCTGGGAGTTGAACCTCCATGGGCGCCGGATCGTAGTCTGGTCGGGATGGACGCCGCCGCCCTGCGCGCCTCGTTTCCGGTCTTCGAGCGCGTCGCCTATCTGAACGCCGGCTCGGACGGCCCGCTGCCCGCCGCGGCGGTCGCCGCCGCCCGCGAAGCGCTCGCGCGACAGCTCGCCGAGGGGCGCACGGCGCAGCACTTCGAGGCGCGTTTCGCAGCCAACGACGCGCTGCGCGGCGTCTACGCGGCGCGGCTCGGCGCCGAGGCGCGCGACGTCGCCCTGACGACCTCGACCAGCGAGGGCATCGGCAAGGTCCTGGTCGGGCTCGAACTCGGTGAGGGCGACGAGATCCTCACTTCCGACCAGGAGCACCCGGGGCTGATCGGGCCGCTGCTCGCGGCACGCGAGCGCGGGGTGCGGATTCGCACGGGGCCGCTGGCCACGCTCGCCGACCACCTCGAAGCCTCGACCACGGTGGTGGCGTGCTCGCACGTCGGCTGGCTGAGCGGCGAGCTGGCCGACGCGCGGCTCGGCGCGTCGGGCGTCCCGCTCGTCCTCGACGGCGCGCAGGGCGTCGGTGCGATCGCGACCGATGTGCACGCGCTGGGGTGCCTCGCCTACGCCGGCGCCGGGCAGAAGTGGCTCTGCGGCGCCGACGGCACGGGCATGCTCTACGTCGCCCCGGAGCACGCCGCCCGCGTCCGCGCCGTCGCGCCCGCCTACGGCGCCTTCGTCGACACCTCGGCCGGCCTGCAATCCGGCCTCCACGAAGACGCCCGCCGGCACGACACGCCGACGCTCGCGCTCGAGGTCGTGGTCACGAGCCTGGAGGCCGCGTGCGTGCTCGAGGCCTTCGGCTGGGACGGCGTCTTCGAGCGGGCGGCGACGCTGGCGGCGCAGCTGGCGGAGGCGCTGACCGAGAGGGGCCTCATCGTGGGCCCGCGCGACCGTACGACACTCGTCTCCTGGGAGGACGCCGATCCGCCCACTTCGAGCGGGCGGCTCGCGGAACGTGGGATCATCATCCGCCACCTTCCCGGCACCCCGTACCTGCGCGCGTCCGTCGGCGCCTGGAACGACGAGGCCGACTTGCATCGACTTCTGGAGACCCTGTGAACGAGCAGTTCGCCACCGTCAACACCGGCATCGAGCTCTGCTACGAGACGTTCGGCGACCCGGCGGGCCCGACCATCCTGCTGGTGATGGGCCTCGCCACGCAGATGCTCGCGTGGGACGAGGCGTTCTGCGCGATGCTCGTCGATCGCGGCTACTACGTCGTCCGCTACGACAACCGCGATGTCGGTCGGTCCACCAAGCTCAAGGGCCGCCCGCCGACGCTGCGCCAGATGCTCACGCGCGACAAGCGCGCCGCGGCCTACACGCTGTCCGACATGGCCGACGACGCGGTCGGTCTGCTGGACCACCTCGGGGTCCGGCGCGCCCACGTGGTCGGCGCCTCGATGGGCGGGATGATCGCGCAGACGATCGCGATCCAGTACCCCGAGCACGTCCTGTCGCTCGTCTCGATCATGTCCAACGAGGGCGGGCGGCTCAAGGGCCAGCCGCACCTCACGGTCTACCCCACCTTCCTGCAGCGCGCTCCCGCAGACCGCGAGGGCTACGCCGAGCACGTGAGCAGGATGTACGGGCTCATCGGCTCGCCCGAATTCGACCGCGACGATGCCGTGACCAAGGAGCGCGCGCGCACCGCGTATGACCGGGGAATCAGCGCCGCCGGCTCCGGGCGCCAGCTGATGGCCCTCCTGGCGAGCCCCAACCGGACGGAGGGCCTGCGCACGGTGCGTGTCCCGGCGACCGTCATCCACGGCACCGCGGACCGCCTCGTCGACCGCTCCGGTGGGCGCGCCGTGGCGCGCGCCATCCCGGAGGCGGAGCTGGTCGAGATCGCCGGCATGGGCCACGACCTCCCGGTCGGCGCCTGGCCGCAGATCGTGGACGCCATCATCGCGACGGCCCGCCGCGCGGAAGCCGCGTCGCCTACCGCAGCACCGCGATGAGGATGAGCACGACCACC
>JAABUS010007750.1_pt1 | contig 12123 bp, 15 predicted proteins | sample 5560161 | NCBI WGS metagenome assembly JAABUS01 (sample SAMN10711885, study PRJNA513376) | rock metagenome | isolation source: Antarctica rocks | place: Antarctica: Victoria Land, Trio Nunatak nord | collected 2016-01-04 | reverse complement strand
AGCTTGAGTTCACCATCCTGGGTTATCAATCCGTAACACTCATGCAGTGCATGTCCAGGTGAAGGCCAAGGGCCCTCCATCAGAAGAAGACAGCAGCATTGCTGCGCAGCTGATGCGCCTGCAGGATCCAAACACAGGGCAGGTGCTGGCAGACAAATACCTGCTGCCTCAAATCAGCGTACTCTTCTGGGCTGGGTTTGACACCACAGGCAACACCATGGCTTGGACCTTGTTTTGCATCTCACAACACCCAGAGGTAGGTTCACAGCTTTCAACATTGCCTACTGTTCTTGACTGGCCTCCTTTGTGCATTACCCTTAGGCCCCTTCCTAGCCCCCTCCCAATTTCCACCTCCTCTTCCTTACCCCCTCCTGCCCACCCCAACTCCCCTGCCCCCTCTCTCAGAACCTTAGGAAGAGTTGCTATCGTGCCTGTCCTGGTCTTGAAGGCGTTGAAGGGCTGCTGAACACACCTGCACATGGACAGCTGGTCCAACACTTCTTTTATGCGCAAGCAAGTACCAGCACAGCTTGTAGCCACATTTTGTGCTCAACACTGACTCCATCAATCCAACCCTCACTATCTCACCTCCCTTCTCCCCCCAGGCCCCTTGTCATGCCCTTCGTATGTAGCCACCCCTTGTAGCAAGCCCTTGTCCTCTAAAGCCTGGCTGGGTCATTCTCGCCCCTGCTACTCATGTCTCATCCTTGCTTTATTCCTCTCACGGTCAGTGTATTGACAGCTGATGAGTAATAGAGCTGTCTATACTCTGACCACTTGCGCCAGCTCCTACTGCAACCTGTACTGACAGTGCGTCCTCATTTCAAGCACAATCCTAAATTTCCACGAAGGTTGAGAAGAAGATTGCAGCTGAGCTAGATGCCCATGGCCTGCTGGCCACCCCCAACAACCCCCACCCCAGGGCTCCTGACTACGCTGACCTGACCAAGCTGACTTACCTGAGCTGTGTGATCAAGGAGTCCATGCGCATGCACACGGTAAACTTTGCTTTTGCACTGAGCATCCTGGGCACATCTACTCTTGAGCACATTTCTGCTCGATTGCGGCTCTGCTTGAGCATGTTATGCTGAAGCACTGGTGCTTGTCGGCGCATAGATCATCAGCATGTTTGTGAATTTCTGCGGCAGCATTTCTGTCATGCAGCTCTGAGAATTGCTTGACAGAGAGGTGCATCGTTACAGCCCTGGATGTACAGGATGTGGGTGCCTCTGAAGCCTGTTCACCTCTAGTGACATCAATGACATGTGTATGGTAACTTGGAATGTAGTCAATAAATTTGATCAGCTGTGGGTACTCTGGCCTACATGTACAGCCAGCCCTGCTGTGAGCAATGCACTGACCACTTACACAGTGATGTTACGCACATGCACGGCATGCCATAGCAAATGCACTTGTCCCTGCTGGTTGTGCGAAGCTCTTGCTTGCTTCCAGGTGGTTGGTTTTGTGACAGGTCATATGTCCAATCAAGGTCTGATCCTATGTGCTTCCAGGTGGTTGGCTTTGTGACAGTGCGCATGTCCAATCGTGATCTAAGTCTGGATGATGGCAAGTTAGTCATCCCCCGCAATGCCAACATCTTCCTCCCTGTGGGGCTGCCTCACATGAGCTCTGCTGTATACAAAGATGCAGACCAGTTCCTCCCTGAGCGCTGGCTTGAGCCTGATGCAGAGTACATGCCAGGTGGTGTGTCTATACTCTTTTCAGTCCTTTCACATGCTTTGATGCAACTCACCAACTTGCATATGGGTGAGGCTGATGCAGGGTGCATATCAAATATTGAGTCTATACCCTGCAGTCCTTTCACACGCTGTGATGTGACTGTTCAGCTAGCACAGCCCAACATTGGCACTGGTTGCTGTGCAACAGAATGTGTTGCCTGTTGCTGCTTTGTATGATTGCATGTCTGACCATACTACATCAATCAGAGCATGCAAATGTGCCCTCATGCATGCATACAAGAGAGCACAAACTCTGCCTGTTGCGGCCCACGGCGCGGGCCTTGTGAGTGCGCTGTACATCTTGTGTTGGGTACAAGTGCTCCACATGGCTTGCAGCAGATCCCAAGGGACAGCATGCCTCCAGTGACGGGACGCAAGGGAAGGTCAGCCGGTTCATGCCCTTCAGTGATGGAAGGTAATGCCTGCTTCACTCCCTTCCTGCCCTGCTTACCATCACAAGATCAGAATCTATAGCTGCTATCCAGTATCTCTTCCCATGAGCATGTAGTCATGCCAGACTTCCCGTTGGTGTGTTCATTCATTTGTTACATGTGCATCTTTCTCTAGGGTCTGGTACATACAGTCCTGAGTAGCTCCCTGTATGATCTGTGTGTTGCTGCAGTCTTGTATGCTGGCTGTTGAGCTATGCACATGTCTGCTGAGCTGTGCTCACAGCATCTGCACACTTCCTGTCCCTGACCATCCGTGCTGAGTCCCATTTTGCCTTGAAACTCTCTGCTTCTTGCTTGTAACACATTCAAGCCTGCAGGCTGTGTCACACAAGTTCTGTGCTGCTACTCATGACAGCAAGGTTGAGCATGACCTGAGACATTGCTGAATGACTGATGCAGGCGGCAATGCGTTGGAATGGCCTTTGCCAAAATGAACTATACTGCCATACTTGCGCTTCTACTGGGCAATTTCTCCTTTCAGCTGTCAGAGCGCATGGGAGGGGCAGAAGGTGTGATGGCAGCTCAAAAATATGAAGTTACGCTGACGCCCAGCACAGGAATGTGGATGCACTGCTACAGGAGGGTCAAGCAATAGGTTTGAGACAATGCCTAGGAGACAATGTTCTTGGTTTTTGAATGCAGAAGTCCAGAATGTCCAAAAATACACTTGTTTCATGTCTGTCAGGAGTTTTTCAATACTGCTGAGGCTTGCAGGATGCCATGCAGTGAAAAGGATTTCTGTACGTTGTACTCCATCACAGTCAGTAAAATGTGTTTCCGTGGAGTTGCGGTGGAATATATCGGACTGTTAATGTATGTGCAATGTTGGACTTGCACTGCCAGCAGAAAATTGTAGAAGGGTATGCCTTGTACTTGCGCAGTTGTCAGCGTGCTAGCTCGCTTGTCTCAAATGTCTTGAGAGTATGCATTTGGCTGTATTGCATTGTGCACATGTGATCATGCTGAGAGCTGTCAATTTCAGGCAATCATTATTGAAACGCGCCTGTACAGTTGAAATGCACTCAGCAACGGAATCACAGCTCTGCTTGCTGCTGCAGCTGGCATCCAAGCAGCTTCTCTAAATCACTCAAGAAAGATCTGTGCATTTGGGAAATGCAGTGGGCACACTGTCTTTGAAATCAATTTTTATGTTGCAAGTTACCGATGATGGAGGCTGTGCTGCTTGTACAAGCCAAGTCACCAAGAGTCAACGCATATGCAAAGCCTAGCAATGCAGATGCACACTTGTGCACATTTTGACTGCCCAGCTGCACCTCAGCATCTTTTACATCATATGTGCAGTCTCTGGTCAGTCAACAACACAAGTGATAGTGTCTTGCAAGCTGGAGTTGTCCCATTTACAAGTGTTGACTTGCAAGTCAGACCTCGATGGTCACATATGCAATCTTCAAAGAATATCACATTGTACGAAATTGCAGCTGACATGATATCAAGGCAACTGTCAGCATATGCGGCGGCCTGTGTTAATGAATGCTGACTCCTCCTGAGAAGAGGACGACTCCTCAGAAGCAGAAGATCTTTGCTCCGAGTCTTTGCCCTCAGAGTCCTCATCAAACTCCTCGTTCAACTCCTCTTCCACCATGTCAGAGTCTGAATGCAGTTCACCCTGCAACACAGCAAACAGGAGCTGTCGACATGCAGCTTGCCTATCTGCATGAAAGCTTGACCAGCAAAACGTGTGATTGCATGTCTGAGGACTTGTTGAGGGTGGTCTAATAATTTTTGAGAACGGTGGGCAAATGTGGGCAATTTGGGTGCATATGGATTCTGGGACAAGCTTGGATGCCAAGCAGGCATCTCTACCATCAAGAGGTTCTGACACTTCATTCAGGCATTCATTCTCTGAATATATGTCTGCCCTTAGACTTCTGACAATGTATTGGGCCTGCCACAGTCAAAGTTATTGGTAGGCTGTATGAACGCACAGAAAAAACCGCATACATGCCGTCAGGAGCAATGTTGGCATGCAACAAAAGCGTCAGACAGCAGTTCACATGGAGTTTACCTGACTCTCAAGGGTGTTCTGCTGGTGGAGTCTTGGTGACGACAGGGTCTCTAAGATCGCAGCAGCTGCTTGCGATCCTGTAGGTGACTCAGGGCTGCCACGTCTGTGTGCCTGCACGCAAAGCATTTTTTTTAGTGTGTCTTGCGGCTGAATTGAAATGTAATCACATTTGCAAGAGTCCAGCACATTCTATGCACTGTCTTTGTGGTGGTTGACCATAGTACAGCTGTGTTCTCTAGAAAAAGTTACTACACAGACAAAAGAAACGACAGTGTTTTGACAAATGCAAAGCCAAGCAGAACAGCCTTCTGTGTGGGGGAGGCAAGCTTGTCTGAACCGGGCAAAATCATTTGTTAGTCAAAGAGTAGCAGGGTGTAGATTACGTTGCAACAGCAGAACTACAATCTTTGCGTCAGGCATGAAAGCTCACCAGCCCTTGCGCAGGAGGGTACTGCGCATGTAGTCCATGCCTCAGTGCAGGGGGATCTCCCATAGTGGGCAGCTCTGCACCAGGTGCTGCTGCCACTTGAGCCCCTCCAGGAATTCCCCTGCGGCCCCTTGGAAATGCATGACCTGAGTGTCACCAAAGAATGTTCAATGAGACGAAATTTGAACATTTGTGAAGAAAATGAACAGGCTGTGAAAAGTGCGTGTGTGAGAAGGAGCACCCTCTCAGGACACCCTGACACCTGCAAGGCCGGAGAGAGTGTAACTATCTTCTTGGCAGGCCAAGCAAAGCTGCAGCGAAGACGATTTGGGCTGCGCCTACTGTACAACATGTCACTGGCTTGTTGCAATTCATGTGATGCTTGGTGAGATGATTCAACAGTATCAACAGCTCTTTGGGGTACATAAACGCCACCTTTGTCGAAGGAACATCCCTTGAACAATGTACATCTGTACTTGACAACGCCTGAGGACAGCTCACACGCATTTCTACTTCAAAAAGATAGCTTAGGAGAGAGAGGACAACGACACTCACAGATAAAAGACAAGCTTGCATGAGGACATGCGACAGCAAACCTCTGTATTGTGCCAGCAGTTCAGAGATAAAGCAGAGGAGGGCAGCTTGTAACATGGTGGGTCAGAGTGCCTTACCAGGCTCCCATCCTTGCCTGGCTAGTGCTGCTGGTGCAGCTGACGGCCTCTTGGATGAAGTCGCCGTACTTATAGTAGCAGAAGTCGGCCTTCTGTTACACACTCTTGTCACCGCCTTTGGCATCTTCTGCCTGGTCATGGGGACATCAATGATATTCCCAACACTCATGGCACCTGCAAGCATTGTGCAACCAGTGCAATTTCCTGAGGCACAGAGTCAGGGATCAGGAGCTGAGGGTCTTAGCCATGCATTGTGTCTCACATCACAGAGGTCACTTCAACAGCTGAGCATTGTGCACGCCACATTAGACACGTTGAGTGAGTGCAAGCCAATCATTGATTTGAACATATGTACATACATGTAATTACATCTGCCCACATCCACTCACGTTGACTTGCAGTAGACATATTAATGCCATAATTCAATGTAGACAAGTGCACAGACAGACAGGGTGTACTCACTGGGGGCAACAAGGGAGAGCGCTGCCTGAATCGGCTTCTGGACGCCTGCAGGACGGCGGACACCCAAGGCATTTGCCCTAGCAGGCACGCCACTCGCCCTATGCCTGAGCCCTGGCTGTAGCAGTGTAGACGCTGACCAGTGTGCCTGAGACTGCAATGTAGGGAGGATGGGAGATCTCTGCTCGTATGGTGGAAGAAGCAGGTCTGCTCCGCCTAGCTCCCTAGAGCCATCAGCCTCCACTGGCCAGTCAGGCCGCCTGGGTCTTTCACCATCAGGCGTGCTGGCAGCCACAACTGGTGATGATGGTAGAGGCAAATGGGAAATGATAGGTGATGCCACAGAGGTGACGGTGATGGGTGGCGGTGCAAGGGCAGGTGGTTCAAGACTTGCCACCTTCCTTGGCACAGGCACCAGCGCAGGCAAAGGGTATGCCCGATGGTACTTGCGGGGAGTGGGTGAACGTGTTTGAGCAGCATTGGATGGAGCAGGCTGAGCACCCAGCACAGCTGAAGAGGGCTGTGCATGGGCGCCCACGCCTGAGCTGTGTGCAGTCTGCTCACCAAAAGACAGAATCTTCCTACCATGCAGGAAGACACCGTCAAAGCGCAAGCCCCCTGCAGCAATCCAGACAACATCCTAGTTTGCAACAGAATGCTGATTTGTGTTATTCTTGTGGAGCAAAAGTACAGATGAGTGTGACACCTCATGTTTGCACACATGGTATACAAGCTGGCACCTGTAGCAGTCATGTGGAAACCATCCTGTTGCACCTGGACAACATCACATGCAGGGAAAAAGAGCCAGTAAGCACAGTAAAGCACAGCTGTACAAGCATGACGTTAGCGCTCACTGTGTTAGTATAAAAGCATCAGCAATGTTGTCAGGCACTACCTATGTTGCTTGACAAGCATAAGAAAACAGCATTCTTACCTGAGCTGTCAGAGGTAGCTGGCTGCAATGGCACTGGTTGGTTGTCTTTATGCATCTGCTGGTGCCATGCTGCATCATGCAGCTTCAGCTGATGGTTGGGGAGGACCTTCCATATGGAGTTGTCACGCAAGTCCCCCCGGAAAAGGTGTCTTCACAGAAGGGAGAAAGTTGCATCTTTCCATGTCGGGATCTCTGCAACAGGCAATGCTACTACAGTTACCAAGGCACTCAGCAATTTTCAACAAAAGAAGGTACAGTCTGCACAGTTTGCATGAGCAGACATGTAATTGCATATGTGCAGAATTTGATGCAATTCACATCTCGACATAACATTGCCAACAGGAGTTGCACTGCAGTGGACTGCAAGTGGCTGCGTGCAAGCAGGCAAGTGTGACATGTGACATGCCCATCACAGATGTAACTACAATATACACACGCTGCAATTGTCAAATGGGCATGAACACTCATTAACATGCCATCCATGTAGAAATATATGTATCAGTGAAACATGAATGCAAAGTCAAACGCAAGCTCAAATAATTGTGAGTGCATAAAACCCTACCTGGAAATCTGAAGGTGGCTGCCTGAGCCACCAGGTCCACCGCAACAACCCTCCCAATCCCCCACCTCCTCATGTTCGGCTGGTCCTCCACCAAGACCGCAACCCTATCTCCCACATTGCAATGCATAGAGTATATGCAATCACGCTGCTGTGGGTTCTCGGTGTCGGCCCACAGGTCCTCAAGCTCCTCAGGGGTTAGTTGTTTCACTGCATCAAGGAGGTTTGGCTTGTTGCTGCAAGCCTTCTCGTACTTTTCCCGTATGCCTTGGGTAGTCAGCGACCCAGCAGGCTGTGGTTGTCTGAGTGGCGCTGGGTGACGGCTACGTGGAACACCTGCCTGCTTGAACGACTCCTGCATCAGGCAAGGGCCATTGTCAGCCACACAGTAGCATCAAACAGCAAGAGATGAGCCAGTGAGCGGGCACATGAATGAACAGAAGATATGAGCTGATCAATTGCCTGCTCCCTTGCCAGATTTATGTGTATACCCCCCCCACAGACAACCTAAGGCTTGTCAGCATGCAGCAAATTGATATCCACGTTATACATGAAGATCTCGTATTGCATGAGGCAGGTGATATGCATATGCATCGATTTTACTGCTTGTCAAGTATAGGGGTTTGCAGAGCAAAGAGGTGTTCACAGAGCAGCAAACATCGTCAAATGATGACAAGCACAAGCAGAACACCAATGTGACTCAGCGCAAGTAATATATGCATTTTGCTGACCGCTCTTGTCAAGAGGGGACCAGCTTGACGGGAGGAAAGGGAAGGATGAACATTGTCAGCAGGTGTGGCAGCAGCCTCCTCCTCCTGGTTGATGCCCAAAGCCGCAGCTACAGGCATCCTCCAGTCTAGAGGTGCAGGTGAAGGAGATGATGTTGTGCCTCAGCACCTGCAGCATTCAGGGACCATTGTAAGCCTGGGTTGCGCGACAACAAGACTGGTTCTGCGATTGACACAAGAGCAGCAACTGCAAGTCTGTGCAATCAGCTGTTCTTTGAAACCATCCCAGCCTTATAAATGGTCTCAAAATTGTCAGTTCAACTGTACACACAACTGCACATGGGCTGTACAGCTTTTAGCACAAGCTAGATGTAATGCAGACAAACTATTAAACCAAGTCCAGGCGGTCGAGCAGATCCTCAAGGACCATCACCCCGAGTCTATCGAGACGCGGAACAGGCAGCTAAGTCTACATGACCTGCCGCTTGGTGCCCTAACTTGACATAATGGACAACACTACCGGTCCTGCTTCATATGACGCGGGGGACGCGATAGGAACACTGACCCAAAGCACATAAATCGTATCGTGCGTGCAAAACAAGATGCTGTGAATGCGTGGGCAGTTGCGTCCGACACAGTGCGCTAGCCATTCGCTAGGTCAAAACATTGCCACAAGCGAAATGACTTCAAATAGCCCGCTTGCAACAACTTTTCTTACAAGTGACGGCCTGCCAGGTAATGCGTTGACATGTAGCCTCGTTGACAAGCAGACCGACCTACTCTGTTGACCTCGAAAGTTGCTTAACCATGGATGTGAGTCCCAAGGGTACTGTGACTCCCAATGCTGAGGCCTCTCACAGGAAGTCCCAAGATGTTCCTTGATGGAGATCTACGGGCAGCAGCAGATGAGATGAGTGTGCGGATGAAGAAATCTCGTCGCCAAGCTGCAACAACGTCACATGGCTTTAACGAGCAGCTTATTGAACAGCACCTTGTTGCTACGGACTGCATGCCATTACCTGCTGCAGCCAAGACCGTCGTGAGCCCCCGCAGCGGAGCGTCACCAAGTGCTCGGACCTGCTCTCCTTTGCGTCTGGAATGCACAAGCGAAGGAGTTGCATCTTTGGCCTTTATTTTAATGAAATAGCAGAAGTCCCCAACCAGTACTTTAAGTCAACATTCGCGACAACATGACCATAACATCTATATATATACATATATATGGCTGATCTAGGGACCGATACGGTCTGTGTCAATGACTAAGCCGAGTAATGCTTTACTAATTCTCCGGTCCATGTGCATGTCCACATGTGATTCTGCTCGCCGGCTCTGGTGCAGTGTTGTGCCGCGTAATCCTTTTGGCGTAACGCGAACGTGTACGCGAGATTTCCCGTAATTCCCGTAATTCCCGGTGCCCGCGAAATAGTTGCTGAAAGTGAGAGTGGTGTCAATCGACTTGTCTCGACGAGCCCGTCTCAGAACTGTTTTCAAATTGTCAAAACTCTGAAAAGCTGTTTTCACAAGCCACTCAGAGGTGTGACAAAGCTGTAACAAGTCACTGAAAAGAACTGCAAGGCACACAGAATGTCAACACCTTGCCAACAGCACAACAGCAAATGATTTTACAGTTGCCAGAAAATGCAGCTGCTGACCTAGTCCTCAAGGTCATCCTCAAACAGCAGATTAAGATCATACTCTGGCATGCCTATAAACAGTTCAGCTATGCTGCACCGCTTACTAGATGAAGTATTTGCATAGTCATCATCATCTTCTTCATCCTCCTGAACCTGCTGCTGGAAGTCTTGCAGCACTTCATCCACTTGCTCAGCCGCCACCAGCAAGTCTGCTGGTCCATCCACGTACTGTTGCTCTGTCTGACTTGCTGCCTGCTCAAGCTGTTTCTGGGCATCTTATGACAAGCAGCAGCAGCAGCAGCAGCAGCAGCAGCAAGAACAACAGGTGGTAGCAGCAGCGACTGCTACAGATGGCAGCATAGCACAGGTTGCAACAGCAACAACAACAGCAACAGGTACCAGCAACACAGCAGCTTTTAGAAGCAAGTGCAGCTGGCCTACCGTCTGATTCACGCAGAATCTTTCTTGTGTTTCTTGAGATGATTTGCACAAGCGATGCACTGAGCACCTCTGTGGCTTTTGGCACGCCAGCCAGATTGGTAAAACCCCCAAGTGTCATACATAGCCGACAGCTTTCTTTTCTTGCCATCAGCTTGCTGATCACTGCTGGCATCAGGCTCAGCATCAGGCTCAGCATCAGGCTCAGCATCAGGCACAGCATCAACATCATAAGGCTCTGTTTCTGACATGATGCAGACACGTCAGATACCTTTCACAGCACCAAGGTAGGCACCCAGCGTCGCAAGCTGTGCCCTAACAAGCTGACGGACGACGGTTCGTCTTCTTTCACTCAAGTTAAAAGGTATTATTTGGATTTATAATAGGCGAAAATATTGTTTCGCGTGATGGAGGCACTCTGAGGGTCCGTGCAACGCGTACCGCGATTACGCGAGTACGCGAGCAACGCGGCACAACACTGAACGTGACGTATGCACACCCCGTCACTGGGACAGCTTGGCTTCATAGTAGTCCAAATTTAGCCAGCAATGTGATTTCAAACAAATAAAGGTTATGTATGGAGCATGCATGGTCATGCTATTAATGCTATTCACCATGGCTAATAGTCTCTGGCTTGTTATCTTACCACCCAAGGTTGCTGTAACACTGCTCTGCCACATGCTGCGGCTAGACTTTATCTTGCTGCTGTTTCTGTCTCTGTCTTTCCATGTAACCAAAGAAGGAGTAAAGCATACCCCCTAGCAGTCCCAAAGTGATGCCTAACAAGTTCTTTGAGCTGAACTGTACATCCCCAAACAGAATCATTCCAAGCCCTGTAGTGATGATATCCTTCATTTGTCCTGCAGTCACAGGCACTTATGCACTAAGGTACCACCTGTATACCGTGGTACATGATCAGATGAGCTTTGACTGGTCAAAGCTCAGTGGCAGACACTAGTACAACCACTGTACCTGTGATAGTTGTTGCAAGTGGCGAATTGATTGTGGTGCACCTGAAGATGCACAAATTCAGCAGGAAAGCCTGGGATGCCGAGACTCCCAGAAAAAGCTGCAGGCACCATCACTCTTGAGTTCAACATTACCCATTATGACATAACCACAGCTTGCAGCCACTTCGGAACCGACACGGGATGGGCATCGCTGCAGAGCAATTGAACTTTCCATTGTCTTACCAGGAACCATATGTTGTTCAACTGGGGATACTGGCGTACAGTCTGGACTTCATTGGTTGCTGTGAGCATGTAAGATGCCATAAGGGGTAGGGACAATACGTTGTTATGATACAACAGAGAGCTTTCGGAAAGCCCTGCATGAAGCAAACTCAAGAGTCAGCCTATGATTGCTTTGCAAACCTGTCTGGCAGATCTGTCTGCAGTGCAGTGAGACACAGCTGCATGACCCGGTGCATGTAGACTGACAAGCCTAGCTGCCATGCTTGCACTATGCTGCACAGATTCTGCTGTGCAGCAATTGATGCAGATCAAATGTTGTGGCAGGCCAGAAGGCCAGAAGGTCAGAAAGCATGTAAAGCATTGCAGTCTGCATGAAAAGATAATGGCAGCAGCACAGAGCATAGAGTGATTGTGAGCTCACCTGTGCTGTCCTTCAATGCTCGTATGAGCAGCAAATACATGGCAGTGCTGATTGCACATATTGAGACCCAAATGTAGCCTGGAAGGCTGTATGTCAGGTCGGTAGCCCCCGCTATAATTGCACCAATCAACATGACAACTATTGAGCCCTGCAAAACACACAAGGTTTGTCTTTCAGCTTCTTGGCATGACACAGCATGCTGTTAAACAGGAACATCTTTTGGTGTGCCATCCTACCACAGAATTGCTTTGCACCCAAAATGCAAACAGCAGCCACATGGCAGATCAAACACAGACCCACACTCATGCCTGCTCACCAAGCAGCTCTTGCTGGGCAGCTTGTGAAACATGAAGAATTCACCAACCACAACCATCAGTGTTGTGCTACGTCTGAACACACTGCACCAAAGAGACAAGAACATTATGACGTTGAGTTGATACCC
>JAABUS010007749.1_pt1 | contig 12124 bp, 17 predicted proteins | sample 5560161 | NCBI WGS metagenome assembly JAABUS01 (sample SAMN10711885, study PRJNA513376) | rock metagenome | isolation source: Antarctica rocks | place: Antarctica: Victoria Land, Trio Nunatak nord | collected 2016-01-04 | reverse complement strand
GCCACTAAGCTGTCTCTGCCGGGGTGCTGCCGCTCCGCGCGCTGCAGGATGTCCTTGGTCTCTAACAAGCGCCGTCGATTCGTCTCCCTGATCGGCCTGCCGGCCTCCCAATCGCGAATGGCGATCCGACTGACCCCCAACAAGCACGCTACCCGTTCCTCGGGCAGGCCGGTCGCATTCTTGATCCACTGCACCGTCCGCGCGTGGCTGGGCATCGCCAGTTCGATGCCATGCGTGTTTGCCATTATGTGGGTTGAATCGATCTGCGGGTGTTCGGGCGACGGATGGAGAAGGAGGACGCCAGTACCACGGGGTCCAACAAAGCGCCGCGGATCAAGCTTGGCTCCGGTGTCGCCCGTCCGTGAACCACGGAGCCGATTGATCGGCTGGGCGGTGGCCGGTTGACGTTGCTCTCTCGGCCCGTCAGCATGATCGGCACTTCCGGCGCCCGGATTATACAGGTCGCTTGCTGGCCGCAAGTGTGACGACGGAGTTGACGGAGTGCCAAGCGACAGCAGCGTCGCAAGCGCGCCGTTCAACAGGATGTCATTCAAGCCCATCAAGTCTCCTACCCAGCGTGGCCGTGTAGGCCTCGGTGACGGACCACCTGAAGATCTGGGATACCACGCCGTGGTACCGCTGAACGTAGCCACAGATGACGGCTGGCTTGACCGAGAGCATCCCCGGCTTGAATTCCTCGTAGACATCGATGTCCAGCAGATAGAAGGGGCCACTCGGCGGCCCGGAGCCGAGTGGTGGGTTGACGACCGTTCCCTCGGGGAATAGGCCATGTTGGATGTTTATTCCGACGCCGTCGGGTCCTTGCAGCTGCATGTGCTGGATCGCCTGCCTGGCGTACCCGGCCAGTTGCGGCACAGCGAGCGGCCCGAGCAACTCGGGGCGGACAACCGTCGTCCAGTCCTGGCGGTCCTGCCGAATCTCGTTGACATAGCGGAGCCCGATTCGCAAGCCAATCCTCGGACGGATGTGCTTGGACAGGGCCCTCAGCAGGTGCTCCAGTCGGTTTAGGAAGTCGGAGAAGTCGTGGTAGGCCCGCGTCTCCAGGGTCAAGAAGTCCTGAGTGAGCACTACGGTCCAGGTGTCGGCCGTGTCGGCGAATCTCCACGAAACTGAGCCGAGGCTAGATTGGACAGAGGCCTGGTTGGCAACGACGTTGCCCTCGACCTGGACCTTGATGTTCTGCTCCTGTGAGGTAACAGGGTACCGATCGAGAATGGCTTGCTGAAACGGCGCGACTGCGACCGGACTAGAGATGCTTAGTACCGGCGAGTACTGGATCTGGCACAGGGCCAGAGCCAGAGGAGTCTGCTCGAACACCACCCGCGGCGGAGCCGAGAGATCGAGCCAATCCAACGCCGCGATGCTCATGGCACTTGCTCCCGGGCGGTCGTAAGCGGACCGCTTACTTTACACCACACTTTACTTGCACACGAAGCATTTGTCCAGTAACGCGCAGAATTTGGACAGTCCTCGAACTGTCAATAACAACGAACGGTACAAGAGCACTCCTTAATCCTTGGTTCCGAAAGTACAGCTGGCAATTACATACTAAAGTAGAGATAGATCAATTCAGTGGTGGACGCATTGGGCCGCCGGATGCGAGCAGCAACGCTCGCCCGGCGGCCTCTTTTTGTTGGAAGGGCGCACGACCATGGCAGCTGAGCACGACACCAATGACACGACCGCACCGCTCTCGTCCCTCATCCCTGACCCGCGCAACGCTCGTCGCCACACCGACCGGAACATCGGCCTCATTGTCGATGCCCTGCGCGAGGTCGGCGCTGCCCGCTCCATCGTCGTCGACGCGACCGGGATGGTGCTGGCCGGTAATGCCACCGTGCAAGCCGCACAGGAGGCCGGGCTGGATCGGGTGCGGATCGTGGAGGCGGATGGAGCCGAGCTTATTGCCGTTCGCCGCTCTGGTCTCACCCCTGAGCAGAAGCGCCGTCTCGCCCTCCTCGACAACCGCACCGCCGAACTGGCCGAGTGGGACACCGAGATGCTGACTTCCCTCGCCGAGGACACCGACCTCTCGGGGTTGTGGGAACCGGATGAACTCGCGGAGTTGCTGGCTGCTGAGACCCCGCCGGTGCAGTTACTGGGCGACCCCGAGGAGGTGCCCGAGTTGCCCGCTGACCCGGTCACGCAGTCCGGTGATCTCTGGCTCCTGGGAACGCACCGCCTGTTGTGCGGGGATGCGACGAAGCGGGACGACCTGAACCGCCTGATGGCCGGGGAGCGCGCCGGCTGTTTGTGGACCGATCCGCCCTACGGCGTGTCCTACGTGGGTGGCACCAAGGACGCGCTCACCATCGCCAACGACGATGCCGCAGGACTAGAAGGGTTGCTCCGTGCCTCACTCGGGAATGTGGCAGATGTCCTGGTGCCCGGTGCCACCTTCTACATCGCCCATCCGGCAGGACCGCTCTCCCTCATCTTTCTCCAGGTCGTGAGTGACCTCGGCTGGAAGCTGCGCCAGACCCTGGTCTGGGTCAAGGACCGCCTGGTGCTGGGCCATAGCGACTATCACTACCGCCATGAACCGATCCTCTATGGCGTCCTGCCTGGGGGCGGAAGACGCGGACGAGGAGCAGCCGGCTGGTATGGGGATGATGCCCAGACCAGTGTCTTTGAGATTGCTCGTCCCAGCGCTTCCCCCGATCACCCGACCAGCAAGCCGGTGGCGCTGGTGACGATGATGCTCGGCAACAGCACCAAGCGGGGAGATATGGTGCTCGATCCGTTCGGGGGGTCGGGGCGCACGCTGGTTGCCTGCGAGCAGTTGAGGCGGCAGGCGCGGCTCCTGGAGCTGGATCCTCGCTACTGTGATGTGGTGGTGAAGCGCTGGGAAGCGCTCACTGGTCAGACGGCGGAGCGTGTCTGTGTCCAGGACCGAGACAACGTAGACGCGGCCTGAGGCAAGGAATCCGACACTATGCCGCACAATCCGACACCTGGAGAGATCACTGGCAAGCGGCGACGCGCCGTTGAGGCGCTGCTCTCAACTGGGGAGGTCAGTGCCGCGGCGCGGGAGGCGGGGATTCATCGCGACACCCTCCATCGTTGGCTGAAGGAGCCGGTCTTCCTCCAAGCCGTGCGAGAGGCAGAGGCAGCGGCCCTCGATGAACTCTCGCGTCTCCTCGTCAGACTCGGTCGCACCGCCGCGGCCACCCTGGCCAAGGCGATGAGTGATCCGGCGGTGCCCTGGAGCACCCGGGTCCGCGCCGCCGATGCCTCCCTGTCTCGGTTGTTGCAACTGCGAGAGCTGGCCACGCTGGAGGCCCGGGTCACCGAACTGGAGCACCTCAGTGGGTTGGAGGAGGTCTCCCGGTGAAGCGGCAAGTGAACGTCTGGGTCCGGACCGACCGGGTCGAGGCGCGACTGGAGCGCGCATCACTGCACCGGAGTGCGACGCGCATCGCCCAGCAGATGGGAGGCGATCCCGAGACGTTGATTCGCGCAGCGGAGGCCCTGGTCGCCCGAGCGCGGGCCGCAGGGGCTCGAACGTGGGACGAGATCAACGCGTATGCCGCACATGACCTAGGCATCGATCCCGATGAGTTGCAGGCGGAGACGGAGCGGGTCGCCGCGATGCGGGCGCCGTGAGGGGGCTGGACCGGCGGCTGGAGCAGGTGGAGCGTGTCGCTCGCCGGCGGGCACAGACCGTGGCGCTCCGTCGCTACGACGTGTCGGACCTCACGCCGCGGGAGCAGTATGAGCTCGACACGCTGTTGGCCCGTGCTGGGGCAGCCTTCCCACATGAAGAGTGGACCCAAGTGCCGCTCACCGCCGACGAGCAGGGGCGGCTGGAAGCGCTGGTGGAGCGGGTGCGGATCGTCGAGCAGGGGTCTCGGTGACAGGGCTGGGGAGCAGTGATGCCAACCACGCCGTTGAGACGACGACTCGATCAGGTGACGGCGGAGCAGCACCGTCGGCAGCGTGCTCGGGGAGGTCGCTCTGACCTTGCCCGCTTCACCGATGACGAGATCGAGGAGCTCAGCGAGCCGGCACAGAAGGCGGAGGAGGCCAACGCGGCGGGACAGCCGGTGATCTGGACGGCGGAGGAGCTGTTGGTTCTGGACCGCCGTGGCGCGAAGCAGGAAGCCGAGCGATGGTGGTGAGACGGTTGGGATCACGCCTGACACGAATCGAAGCCACGGCACGGGTCCGGATTGCCGAGCGGCTGAGTGGACCAGCGATGCTCGTGATCGATCCCGATGACTGGCTGCCGGAGGAGGTGGCCGCGTTTGACGGTGACGATCCCCACGCCCGGGCGGAGGTGATGGAGCGCCAGGTGGGCGTGCGTCCGGGACCGGCCACCCGGATCATCGCCATTCATGTCCATCAGGATGGACCAGCGTGAAGGCACTGAGGAAGCGGCTGGTACAGGCGGAGGCGGTGCTGCGACCACTGCCAGGGTGTGCGGTCTGTCGAAGGTGGGATGGATCGGTGGTAGGTGATGACAGGGGCAAGCGGAGCCGGCCGGAAGTCTGTCCCGAATGCGGGCGGATCGTGCCGGTTCAGCGGCTCGTGATGGTGGTCGGCCTGGACCTCGACCGGCTATTGCAACGATCGATCCCGTACAATCCGTCGCCATGAACATTCCCGCCTTCCAAGCCAAGTGGCAGGGCGTCACCCTCAAGGAGCGCTCCGCCTCCCAGGAGCACTTCCTCGATCTTTGCCATGCGCTCAATGTCCCGACTCCGGCAGAGGCCGACCCCAACGGCACCTTCTACACCTTCGAGAAGGGTGCCGAGAAGACGGGCGGCGGCAAGGGCTTCGCCGATGTCTGGTTTCGCGGTCACTTTGCCTGGGAATACAAAGGACGCCATGCCGACCTGGTGACCGCTTACCGCCAACTCCTCCAGTACCGGGAAGATCTCGAAAACCCACCGCTCCTCGTCGTCTGTGATCTCGACCGCTTTGAGGTCCACACCAACTGGACTAATACCGCCAAGCGAGTCTACCGCTTCACCCTCGCCGATCTGGATCAACCGGCCACCCTCGCCATCCTGCGCGCCGTCTTCACCAACCCCGAGGCGCTGCGTCCCGACGTGACGCCCGAGGCGGTCACCGAAGAGGCGGCGGCCCGCTTCGGCGCCCTGGCCGCTGGCTTGCACAGCCGTGGCGTCGATCCCCAGCGGGCGGCCCACTTCCTGGTCCAGCTCCTCTTCTGTCTCTTTGCCGAGGACGTGGGGTTGCTGCCACGTGGGCTCTTCACTGATCTCCTCACGTTGGGGGCACGACGTCCCGAGCTCTTTCCCGGCCAGGTCGAAGCCCTCCTCACCGCGATGCGCGATGGCGGGGTCTTCGGGGTGGCGGAGATCGCCCGCTTCAATGGCGGGCTCTTTGCCGAGATCGGGGTCGAGCCGTTGACCGCTGGGGAGCTGAAGGAGCTGCGGGAGGCGGCGTCGCTTGACTGGGGCAGTGTCGAGCCGGCGATCTTCGGCACCCTCTTCGAGCGATCACTCGATCCAGGCAAGCGGGCACAGCTTGGCGCCCACTACACCGGACGCGCCGACATCGAGCGGGTCGTCGAGCCAGTGCTGATGGCGCCGATGCGCAGGCGGTGGGAGGAGGTCCGGGAGGAAGCGGACCGGCGGAAAGCCGCCTGGGACGCCGCGACGACGCCGCAGACGCGGGCCAACCGGCGGGCGGCCTTTGCGGGAACGCTGGCTGGCTTTGGGGAAGAGCTGGCCGCGATCCGAGTGCTCGACCCGGCGTGCGGGTCGGGGAACTTTCTCTACGTGGCGCTGGCGAAGCTGCTCGATCTGGAGAAGGCGGTCGCGGTCTACGGGGCGACCAATGGGCTGCCGATGGGGTTGCCGCAGGTGGGACCACGCCAACTGGCGGGGCTGGAGATCAATGCCTATGCGCGGGAGTTGGCGCAGGTGGTGGTCTGGATTGGCTATCTGCAATGGATGATTGGCAATGGGTTCGGGGGACGGCGCGATCCGGTGTTGGAGCCGTTGGAGACGATCCGGCTCCAGGATGCGCTGATCGATCGGAGCGACCCGGACCACCCCAGGGAGGCGGTGTGGCCCGAGGCGGACGTGATTATCGGGAACCCGCCGTTCTTGGGCGACAAGAAGATGCGGGGAGAACTCGGAAATGACTCGGTCGAGGCGCTATGGAGGGTTTATAGAGGCCGTGTCCCATCCGGTGCGGATCTCGTGTGTTATTTCTTCGAGAGGACGCGGGCAGAAATTGAAGCAGGAAGAGTGGATCGCGCGGGGCTACTGGCCACGCAGGCGATACGCATGGGTGCGAGCCGGCGTATTCTCGAGCGAATCAAGCAGAGCGGTGACATCTTTCTGGCTTGGGATGACGAGCCGTGGACCGTCAACGGCGCCCAGGTACGCATCTCCATTGTAGGTTTCGACAACGGAAGCGAAAAGGATCGCTTCCACGATGGGCAAAGCGTGCAGAACATAAATGCGGACTTGACGACGGCCACTGACGTAACTACTGCGAGGGCACTGCCCGAGAACTCTGGGGTTGCTTTCTTCGGTGACTGCAAAGGTGGTCCATTCGATGTACCCATCGCGCTAGCCGAAGGTTGGCTCCAATTACCGACGAACCCGAATGGCCGACCGAATTCAGACGTGGTGAAGCGTCGCATAAATGGTCAAGGCGTGATGCAGGGCAACTCAGAGAGCTGGATCGTTGATTTCGGACCAAGTGCGACAGAAGGCGAGGCGGCGCTCTACGAGGCTCCGTTCGAGTACGTCCTAAAGAACGTCGCGCCAATCCGAGCGTTGAACCGAGACGTCCACCTCAGACGCTACTGGTGGCTCCATCAACGTCCGCGCCCCGAGATGAGGGCGGCAGTTGAGCACCTCAGTCGGTTTCTCGTTACGCCAACTGTTGCAAAGCACCGAGTGTTCGCCTGGGTAGGCCGCGACGTGATCCCAGATCATAAGCTGGTGGTGTTCGCACGTCAGGACGACTACTTCTTCGGTGCGATGCAATCGCGCGCACATGTAATCTGGTCACTACGCACCGCATCGCGTCACGGCGTGGGAAACGACCCTGTCTACAATATTGGTTCATGCTTCGAGACCTTCCCATTGCCCTGGTCGCCGGGTCAGGAGCCGTGGGACGACCCGCGACTCCATGCCATCGCCGAGGCGGCACGGGAACTGGACGAGCGGCGGCGAGCCTGGCTCGACCCGGAGGGGGCGAACGAGGCGGAGTTGAAGACGCGCACCCTGACCAACCTCTACAACGCCCGGCCAACCTGGCTGGCGAACCTGCACGCCGCCCTCGACCGCGCCGTCTGGGACGCCTACGGCTGGGACGATTCCAATCCGGCGCTAACCGAGGAGGACGCGATCCTGGGGCAGTTGCTGGCGCTCAATGCGGAGCGTAGCGCGGCAACTGGCGATGGGGTTGCGCGGATGGCCGCAGACACAATCCGGTCACCGACCGAGAACGTCCCAGGTCGCTGGGCCACCTAGCCTCTCGGAGCGTTCGTAGTGACCTGGAGCCCAGTAGCAGTCAGCATCAGCAGCCCCGGTTTCTTATGCTTTCGCGGCTCCCGTCTCATCAATGACCGGCTGGGCTTGGGCCACTGGTTGTTCCGCACCGTCTCCGGCCGCAGAGAACGTCGAGCAACAGCTTGGATACCCGCCGACCACGCAGCAGTAGGTGCCGCTCGGACAGCAGCCTCCCCCATCGTATGGGGAGCAACTAATCGGATAAGCACCCGGACAGCAGCCGCCACCGTGAGCCGCCGGGCGACAGTACGTCCCGGCCGCGCAGCACGGGCCGTAGCCGATCGGACAGCATCCAAGATCGTTCCGGCAGCAGACGCCATTACGGGCGCAGCAGTTCTCGTACCCGTAGGGGCAACAGATATCCGTCCCGCATTCCACGGGAGCAGTGCCGGGGCACTTGCATATCCCACGACGCGAGCACTTCCCCGAGCAACATTGGCTGCTAGACGTACAGGCTTTGAAGTGATGCGTGCAGCCGAGATGCCGCGCTCCGGCGTCGTCCATCCGAACCACACTAAGGACGGCGGCTGCAATGCTGCCCGCGAGGCCCTTCAAGAAGCGTCGGCGGGACGCTCCAGTCGCGAGGCTCTTGATGACATCGTCGAAGCGATCGGCGTCCATCCGTCGGTTCCTTTCTTCACCAGCAGCTCGAACGGAAGGCGAGTGAAGGGTTAGCCGCACCGATCGGTGGACTGACCGCCCCGACGGGGCAACCGGCCCTGCCGAGCAGAAGCGGGATCACCGGCATGAGGGCAAGGACCATGGAGCGCGGCCAACTAGACACCGGCATCCTTCCCAGACTTGACGCACCGGACGCTCCATTTTTGTCATGTTCCACGTAGATTGGTCACATAATGGGCGCGGGCCGGGATCACGTCAATAGGAAGATCGGATGGGTGTCGAACAGTCGGCGATCGACCGACGCACCCACGGGTCGCGGGCTTCTCAGCCTAGCGCGTACGCGCGCGTTGGAGACGTTCGGTGAGTTCCGCTTCGGTCAACTGGGCAGGATCAACGGGCTGAAGGTCAGGATCACTCGACTCGCTCTCGGTCATCACCGGATCCGGGCCATCCCCGGCGAGACTCGACAAGAACTGAGCCGCGGCCAGGCGGGTCCTGCCATGCTGCGTCTCGTCATCGCGCAGGTTGACCGCTACCTCAATGTTGCGCTGAATCTAGGTGGTGAGCAGGTCGGACGCATGACGACGCACGGAGAGGGTCGCCTGCCGTTCCTCCTCCGCCAGCTGTTCCGCCCAATGCCCTGATCGGCTCCACTCGAAGACGGTTCCCTCGGGAATGCCTGGTTGTTCCGCAAGTTTTCGCAGGGAACGCTCCGGCATCGACCAGTAGACCTGGAAGGCCGTCTCTCGGTCAGGACGGATAACGGTGAGGTCGTGCACTCGTGCGCTATCCCAATACTGTGAGGGGGATTGGTGTTATGTGGTCGGTCCGGTGTCGCGGACCGGCTCGATCAGCTCAGGTCCGTTGTTGCGGGTGTTATTGACCGCCGAACTTACCGGTTGCGCCACCGTCGCCTCGGCGGGATACGGCTGCAACAGCGCCACGATCCCCGGATCGGTCACGTCAGGGTCCAACCACTCGGCTTCATCCTCTCGCCGGAGGATGACCGGCATCCGATCATGGATTGAGGTCATCACCGCGTTCGGGCCAGTCGTGATAATGGCGTAGGAGCCGATGAGCTCTCTGTCCTCTCCTGGCGTCTCGTCATAGAGTCCGGCAAAGGCAAACATTCCCTGATCGGTCGGCCGGATCAGATACGGCTGTTTCGGTCCCCCCGTGCGTTGCCACTCATAGAAGCCATTCGCTGGGACGAGGCACCGTTTTGACTTCACGAGCGATCGGAACATTGGCTTCTCCAGGAGCGTCTCAGCTCTTGCGTTGATCGGCTCGGGGATACGTCCGGGTCCAGACTTCCGCCATCGGGGAATCAGTCCCCAGCGCAGGAGGTCGAGCTCTCGTCCTTCGTCGCGTTGGATCACCACCGGGAGGTGCTGGGTAGGAGCGGCGTTGTAGGTCGGGAAGAGCGTCGCCGGAATATGGCGCAACTGGAACCGCTCGGAGATTTCGGTGTGGTCCACAATCATGTATCGTCCACACATCGGTTTTGCCTCCTCGCTGTGGTGCCGATCGCCAATCTCTCGTATCTGCACGGAAGGAGACTAGGTGACGAGACGGTCCGTGGTCAGGCCCGGTCCGCCCATCGTGCAAACGCCGGGCGAGGGCTCTGCCTGGCGTCAGCCGTCCACCTCCGCGGCCGTTGGTAACGCGCCGAGGGAACGACGCGCGTGCTACCCGGTCGCTGCGAGTGTGTAAGCCCCCTACGCCTTGCTCGTGCAGTTGATCATCCACTGGACGCCGTATCGGTCGACCAGGGAGCCAAAGTAGTCGCCCCAAAACTGCTCCCGCAGGGGCTCCTCGACCTTGCCGCCAGCCGACAGTGCGGCGAATAACGCGTCGGCCCCCGTGTCAGTTCCTTCCCTCAGCAACCGGCACAAAGCAAGAGCAAACTATGCTGGAGCGGCGCAGACAGTGCCGCCACACCCGAAGCAACTTCCTATCTCGGTGACGCAGGCCGACCCCGGGCCGGTGACGACAGTGCACTGACTGTCCTTCGTGCAGGTGGCGCAGACGCCGGCCGTGCCGCAGAACGCCGCCCCACCCGTGGTCCGCCAGCAGTAGCCGGCGGCGCCACTGCCGCACCTCGCGCCCGTCGTGCAGTAGCTGCCATCTGGCGCACACCCGCCGGTGTGGTGGCTACGGCAGGTCTGCTGGCCAGCCGGCCCCCGGCAGCGGGACGAGCAACACTGACCATCGTGGATACAGCCCCTCCCCACATGACGACAGCCGTAGTGGGTCGCCTCGGCGTCCCCGAACCCGAGCGCGGCGGCGAGCGCCGCCACCGCACTGCCGGCCAAGCCTTTGAGGACAGCACGTCGGGAACGCGCCTCGCCCGTCAGGGTGCGGGTCAGGGCATCGAAGCGGTCGGCATCCATAGACGGACCTCCCAGGGCGACGAAGGCAGCACGTCAAGAGTGATGAGCTTGGCTGGCTCTCTTCTTAGCTTACAGCCGGCCATCCGGCTGTCTATGCCCCGAACGGATTAGAGTCGCGCCCATGGCCGGAGCCGTCCCTCACCGCTCGCCAGGAGCAGCCACACGCGCCAGTCGTGTGGCCAGTCAGGATCGACGATTACCCCGATCTCGGCCCAGCCATCGGCGCCGACGTTCGCCAGCACATGACCGACGGCGTTCGGCATCAGGTGGGACGGCTCGATCGTTTCGCCTTATCGAGCGCGGCATCGGTCCGTTCCAGGAGCCGCTGGGCGTCCTCCTGACCTCCCAGGTGAGCCACGCCGCCACTGACACTGAGCCACGTCTGCTCCCCAGATGGGAGCTCAATCGGGATCGCCGCCACGTCATCAACGATCCCCGCGAGCACCCGCTCAGCTGTCCGCGCCCCCTCACCTGCCCACAACCCCACGAGGAACTCGTCTCCACCCCACCGGGCCACCCAGCCGTCCCCGCCCACGTGGCGGGCAATCATGGCCGCGAGGTGCTGGAGACAGGCATCCCCTGCCGCGTGTCCCCAGCGATCGTTGACCAGCTTCAACCCATCGGCGTCGAGCAGAATGAGGCTGAGGTGCCCGCTGCGGTGCGGGACCACCATGAGGTCATCTGCGAGACGCTGCTCACCGCCGCGGCGGTTGTAGACACCGGTCAGACTGTCTCGGACGGCACGATCCTCCAACTGCGTCATTGCCTCATCCAGGTGGATCAGGGTGTGCTGGACATCAGCGAGCAGCCGTCCGCCTTCATCGTCAATATCCGTGGGGAGCGCCGGACGCACCCCATGATCGCGATAGGCGTGCAGCGCGTGGCGGACGCTGGCCACGGGGGCGAGCAGAACCCATAACCCGGTCAGCACGAAGCTGGTCCCCACGAGGGTCGCGATCAGGGTGACCGCAAAGACGGTCAGCACGTGCGCAGTGGCCAGGTCGGAGAGCAGCAGCAGGTACGCCACAACGGCAATCAAGGGCACATGGGCGCTAACAACGGCCAGTAGCACGATCTTGCCAACGTAACTTCGGGGGAAGAGCAGCCGAGACAACCGACGGTACGCCTGGAGCCGGTACGGCTGCTCTTCCCGGGTCACTGACCGCTCCCTCCGATGTGCTCCGTAGCGACCCTGCCGAACCCGATCAGCTCGGTCGGTCCATGGCCGCGGTGATGATGTCCTGGGTCAGGGTTTCGCCCGTCATCGCACCCGACGAAACCACAACCAGACACTCGTCCCAAAGATCAGACCAAGGACCACGGCCCATCCGGCACTCTCGGTGAGGAACCACGCGATCAGTCCGGCCAGCACCGCCGCGACGGCGCCAGCACCCATACTTACCTGCTCCTGTCGATCCATGAGGCCCCTCTCCACGGTGTCACCGCTCATCCTCCGTGGTGGCCCCCAGCATCCGGGTTAACGCCAGCGCCAGCGCCCCGGTGTCACTCGCTCCAGTCGCCCGCGCCTGGCGCATGCCGAGCACCCGGCCGCTCCACGGGTGAGCTCGACTGTCACCAGGGGCAAGTACC